>Ga0066671_10000084_pt1 | contig 24951 bp, 21 predicted proteins | sample GraSoiAngelo_120_FD_62294 | JGI IMG/M metagenome (GOLD analysis project Ga0066671, IMG submission 62294) | Grasslands soil microbial communities from the Angelo Coastal Reserve, California, USA - 14_0919_09_20cm | ecosystem: Environmental > Terrestrial > Soil > Grasslands | place: USA...
ATCGACCTCAAGGCGCATGTGCGCCGCGGCGGTCATGTGCTCGGAATTTGCGGCGGGTATCAGATGCTCGGCACAAGAATTTCCGATCCGGACGGGATCGAGGGGCCCGCCAGCTCGGTTGCGGGTCTTGGCCTGCTGGATGTCGAAACAGTGCTCGGGGGCGACAAGGTGCTTGTCGATATTCTGGGCGAGAGTGCGGACGGCACGGCGCCGTTCAAAGGATACGAGATGCACGTTGGACGCACGAGCGGCGCTGGCTGCGCGATACCGCTGTTGCGGTTCGCCGACGGACGAGCGGAGGGAGCCGTCGACGCCTCGGGCCGCATCGCCGGATGCTACGTTCACGGGCTTTTTTCCGACGACCGGCAGCGCGACCACTGGCTGCGCCGCATAGCAAGCCAGCCTTCGGCTCTCGCCTATGAGGCCGACGTCGAGGCAACGTTGGATCGGCTGGCAGACCACATCGAGCGACACATCGACTGCAACCGCCTCCTCGAGCTCGCTCGCGCGCCCGGCTTCAAAGCCGCGCCATAGCAGCGGCCAGTGCAGCGACGCACGCGAGTTGAATCGCGCATGCAACCCGGTAGTGCCTGAGAGCCGCGCGAATGTCCTTGGCATTGGCTGTCTCACGGCCGTCGCCAACCCAATCATCATCGACCAGCGATCCGTCATAGACACGTGGGCCGGCGAGCCTCAGGCCTAGCGCTCCCGCCATCGCTGCTTCCGGCCATCCGGCATTCGGCGAACGATGTCTGCCTGCATCGCGCCACACGGCTGCGATCGCGCGACGGGGAGAAAGCCCGGATAATGCCGTTGAGGCTAGCACCAGCCAAAGCGCGGAGAGTCGCGAAGCCGGCAGATTGACCAGGTCGTCCGCTCGCGCTGAAGCCCAGCCAAAGGCCAGATAGGAATCGGATTTGTGGCCAATCATGCTGTCCGCCGTATTGATCGCCTTGTAGCTGAAAATACCGGGCAATCCGGCAACTAGCAGCCAGAACAACGGCGCCACGACACCATCGGAAAAATTTTCTGCGAGGCTTTCGATCGCGGCGCGGCTGATACCGGCTTCGTCCAGGCTGGCCGTGTCGCGACCGACGATCATCGACACCGCGTGACGGCCTGCCTCAATGCCCTTCTGTTCCAGCGCTTCTGCAACGGCCCGGACATGCGCATCAAGGCTGCGCTGGGCAAGAAGCGTGCTGGCCAGCGCTCCGCAAACGAGCGTGCTCGCCAGCCAGGCGAGAAAGTCTTGCGCCAGCAGGGAAATGATCATCCCTGCGAGACCGCTAACGAAAAGCAGCAGCAGCAGCGTCCCAAGGCCAAGCAGGCGCCGACGCCCCAACGAGAATTCATGGCGGTTCCAGGCCCGGTCGCACCGTGCTATCAGCGCCCCGATCCAGCCGACGGGATGGCCGATCCTGCGATAGAGGGCGTCCGGAAATCCGAAAGCGGCTTCGATGGCGAGCGCAGTAAAAGCGAGTTCGGCAAACATGCGTGATCCGGAACACCTGGGTAATGTAGCGGCCCTGCCTATCACGCAGCCCGCTGCCGCGGAACTAATCTCGCATGGCGGCGACCTAGACGTGGCGCGCAAAAAGTACCCGGGCGCGCGGGAGCCGTGGATCGATCTTTCGACTGGCATCAATCCCGTTCCCTTCCCTATTCCCGAACTGGCGACAGATATCTGGTCGCGACTGCCGACGCGCGCTGAAGAGGAGGCTTTGCTGGCTGCGGCAGCGCTCAGCTATCGCGTTCCCGACTGCAAGATGATCGCCGCCGCACCGGGGACACAGGCGTTGATCCAGCTTCTTCCCCGGCTCGTCCCGACGTCTCACGTTGTAGTTCTCGGGCCCAGCTATGAGGAGCATGAGGCCTGCTGGCTGCGCCAAGGCCATCGCGTTTCGGTGGTGGGGGATCTCGGACAGAGCGAGCACGCCGATGTTATCGTTGTCGTCAATCCCGACAACCCGACTGGACGCGTCATTTCGGTTGCGCAGCTTCGCGGCGTTGCATCGGCGCTTGCGAAAAGGAATGGGCTGCTCGTCGTCGATGAAGCTTTCATCGACATGCTTCCGCAAGCCGCGAGCATTGCCTCGGACCCGCCGCCAGCCACGATCGCTCTGAGGTCGTTTGGGAAAGCTTACGGATTGGCGGGGTTGCGGCTCGGCTTTGCGATTGCCGACGTCTCGCTCGCAAGACGCATCCGTGCCGAGCTCGGACCCTGGGCTGTTTCGGGCCCCGCGCTGTCGATCGGCGAGGCAGCGCTGCGCGACCCGTACTGGCTTGCGGAGGCGACGGTGCGGCTTCAGTATGATCGGCAGCGGTTAGATGCCATGCTGCAAGCTGCGGGTTTTACCCTGCTCGGCGGGACGCCGCTTTTTCGCCTGGCCCGTCATTTCGAGGCCATGAAGATCACCGAGCGGTTGGGGCGCCATGGCATTCACGTTCGCGCCTTTCCGCGCGAACCACAGTGGCTGCGATTTGGACTGCCCGGAGATGAACAGGCATGGCACCGCCTCTCCGCGGCATTGTCGGGCGCATGACGGCCTTTGTCACAGTTTGCCAAGGATGAGTGCCAGCAGCAGCAGGCTCTCCGTCACTTCAACGCTCGCACCAAGACAGTCACCGTTGATGCCACCGAGCCGCCGGCGCCAGAACAGGCTCCCAAGCGGGACGATGGCGAGCGCAACCAGCAGTGGAACGGCAACCCATACGCTGGCCCCGATCAGCACAATGGTCCACGCTCCGATCATCGACCAGCGGATATCCGACGCGAACTGTTCCCCAAGGCCCGACTTCAGGGACGGGACGGTGTTGCTCCATACGAGCGCTCCAAAGCGGGCCCAGGCCGCAATGAGGATCACTGCCCAGGGCGACGCGGTCCCGGGCATTAACGCCAGCAGCACCAACTTGCTTGCAATCTGGAGCGTGATCGCCATGACGGCGAAATTGCCGGCGTGGGGATCGCTCAGGACTTCAAGGAAGCGTTCGCGAACCCGATGCGAGGCACCGAAGGCATCGGCGACATCGCCGAGGCCGTCAAGATGTAGTCCTCCAGTAATCCATACCCAGGTGATGACCCCGGCAAGCGCGCCGATCCAGGGATCGACCGGCCTCAGAGCCCAAACCGCAAGCGCCACTGCCGCGCCGATCATGGCGCCGACCAGAGGAAAGAAATCGACGCAATCGCTCAGGTCGCGCGGCGTGGGATCAGTGACCCGAGGTGTCGGGAGCCGCGTCAGAAACTGGACGGCGACAATCAATCCGCGCGGAATCATGGCTGGCCGATCTCGACAATCTCGCCCCACATTTTCGCATTGGCGGCGAATTCGAGATTTAGCCGAATGCGCGTGCCAAATCCAATACGCAATGCCCAGAGGCTGTTGAGCGGCAGTCCGCAGACCTGATGCAGCGCCAGGCGCATTGGACCTGCGTGGGTTACGACGAGTGTAGGCCCCCGGCTTGACGGATCAGCAAGGCGGGCCAAAGCGCGAGCAATTCGTGTCTCAAAGCTTGCCCATGGTCGACCGCCCGGAGGCGGATTGGCCTGGGGATCGCGATAGAACGCGGCGAGCGCCGCATGTGTCGCTGGCTCGGCCTCGAGTTCAGATTTGCGCCGGCCATCCCACAGGCCGAAATCCAACTCGGCCCAATCATCATCGACCCTCAGGTCGAGATTCCGCGCCTTCGCAAGTCGCCGCGCTGCCTCTCGCGCGCGCAACAGCGGCGAGCTCACGATACTTGACCAGCTGCGATGTTCCGTTTGTGAGCTGAACTGCGCCCAGCCCTCTGCCGAAAGGGGGTGATCGGCTTTACCGTCAAGATATCCTTCACGATCGGTCGCGCCGTGACGAAGAAGATCGATCAACATCAGGCGATGCGCCCTGATACCGTTGCTTCATCGAAGGTTGCCATGCCGCTGTGCAGGGCACAGGCGAGACGCAGAATCGGTAATGCCAGCGCCGCGCCCGATCCCTCCCCGAGCCGCATCCCAAGATCCAGGATCGGTCGAGCGCCCAGTTCGTCGAGCACGAGTTGATGGCCGCGCTCGGCGGATCGATGCGAGAACAACATCCATGGGCGGCACGACGGATTGATACGGACGGCCGCGAGCGCCGCAACGGACACGATGAAGCCGTCGATCAGCACCGGAACACTCTTCTGTGCGGACGCGATGATAGCCCCCGTCAATGCGATAATCTCCAGCCCACCGACTGCCGCAAGGATATCCTCGACTTTGCTGCCGGGCCCTTCAATGTCGTGGAACGCGAGAGCTTGCCTGATCACGCGCGTCTTGCGCTCGCGACCGGCGTCATCGAGGCCGGTTCCGTTACCGACCACGATCTCGGGACGTCGGCCGGTGAGCGCGCAGGCCATCGCTGCAGCGGCCGTCGTGTTTCCGATGCCCATTTCCCCGAGAATGGCCAGATCGGCTCCCTCCGCGATCACCTGACCAAGCGCCCGCCGACCGCATCCGAGCGCCTGAACCACCTCGGCCGCTGTCAACGCGGGCGCCTCGCTGAAGTCGCGCGTGCCGCATCGCGGCTTGTCGGTCACCACGCCTAGGACCGAATGGTCCGACAGGGTGCCAGCGTCCACCACCAGCAGCGCTACGCCTAGCTCACGGGCAAGTACGGATATCGCCGCACCGCCGTTGGCGAAATTGTGCAGCATCTGAACGGTGACATCGGACGGGTAGGCGGATACGCCTTTCACTGCAACACCATGGTCGCCGGCGAAGACAATGATCGGAGCCCGGATTGCGCGGGGTCGATCGGTTCGTTGCAGCGCTGCGAGATCGACGGCCAACCGTTCGAGATCGCCGAGCGAGCCCGCCGGCTTGGTCAGATTAGCCTGTCTTTGCAGGGCAAGCTTTGCATGCGCCTCCGACGGCAATGGACAATTACCAACGATCCAATCCGCCACCACTCAAACCCCTCTTTGAACGGTTCATCACCGGTACGGATGCCAGACATATCATCCTTGGCCAAGAGCTACCACGAGGAGCCCTTCGGCCGCTCGGGCCAAGCTCGATTATATTCCTCACCGCGGACACGGTCTTCACTCATGCCGGAGAAAACCTGGCCCGGCTTCGGCAGGCTTGCGGGGTCAACCCGCTTGTCGGGATTCCAGAGATCGGACCGCCAGTTGTGGCGCCGCCATCAACAGGCTCGACGGGATGTAGTCGGACGACAGGATATCCAGACGCCCTTCGCCCGTCGCATGACGCTCACGGGTGGCAAGAAAGAGTAAGGGCCGGTAGCAGACCGGCCCTTACCTGCTTGATCTAGCTCATATTTGCTTCGGCCAGCTATCGGGAATCCCGGTCGCCGTCCCGATCGTGATCCCTGTCGAAATCGAACAGGTCGAACAGATCACCGATCGCCGGCATGTTGACGGGAACGTAAGCGTTGTCGTCGTCCATCCGCGGATTGGGCAGGTTGTCGCGGCTGCGCGCAGTGAGCTTGCCGAGATGCCAGTTGCGTTCCACGAATTTCACGAACGAAGAGTGCTCGTTATAGACGTGGCTGATGTGACCGCCACGCGAGAACGGCGAGACAGCGATCATGGGGATGCGCGGCCCGGTGCCGAAGAAGTCGACCGGCTGGATGAAGCCGGAGTCGTAATATCCGCCGCCCTCATCTACCGTGACGAAGATCGCCGTGCTTTCCCATTGCTCCTTGTTGCTTTGGGCGAGCTCGATGATGTTCTTGGTGAAGGCTTCGAACAGATCGAACTTGGAAGATGCCGGGTGGCCGTCCAGGAGACCGTCGGGTTTGACGTAGGACACCGCCGGCAAGGTGCCGTTCTTGAGATCGGTGAACAGGTCGGTGACGTCACGCATGTGGTCGGCGCGCATCGCCGGATAGTTCAACTGATACTCAAACGGGTTGCAGATGTTGCAGTAGCTTCCGTTGAATGGATTGGTAGTCACCCCGGAAGCATTGTAGCCGCCGCCATAATATTTCCACGGAATGTTCTTCGCGCTCAGGAGATCGCCGATACTGGTCATGGTGACGGTCGGAACGGAGCCGGCCCCGGTGGGCGTGCCTTGCGGCGTCCAGGCCGGGTTGATGTTCACCGCGGGGTAATAGTGGCCCGCGTCGCACTTTGTCTGCACGGTGTAAGGCAACTTGGCGAGATAATCCAGGATCGGCTTGACCCCCGGCGCCGTCGGATCGGAGCAATTGAACCACTGCTTGCGCGAGGTGTACAGGTTCAGCGTGTTGGGCTGCGGATCGGGATTGTAGATGCTGCTGGCCGGCGGCGTCGCCGCGTTACCCTGGCCGTCACCGAAAAATATCTGATCGGCAAAGCCAAGCGGCATGCTGTCGGGCCACGTTCCGCCCATGACAGGCTGATGATAATTGTCGCTCATGGTGTAATTGTCGGCGAGAAATTTCAGGAACGGCACATCGCCCTTCCGCATGTTGAAGAACGCCATGGTCTGACCGGTATCGTGCGGAGTGCCGCCGGGCGGGGTCGAGTAGGTCGTGGTGATCGCCGACTGCAGATCGTGGAGGCAACCGGTCGGATTGCGCCTCGTGACATGCTCCTTGTCGATCGCGCAATCCATCTGCTGGTACATCTGGAAGAACTGATGAATGGTGTCTGCGGTATAGGCATCATAGGGCATGGTCGCCCCGGTCATCTGGAAGGGCCCGGGCGGCAGCGTGTTGACGTTGGCGATGCGGGTATCCGGACCCAAGGTGGCAGCAAGGCCCGTGCCCCCGGTCCCGAACAGGAACTGGTCGGCGGCGGGCAGGCCGGGGTCGCCGCCCGGCACACCGAGGACAGCAGCAAACGGCGCATTAGTCGGCACGCCGCCGATGTCGGGCGCGGGCAGCGTTGCATATAATGCTTTGTTGGCTGATCCAGCGCTGATGAAGAACTTTCCGCCATTCGGCGCGGACGTGATCTGGAACTGATGCGCCTTGGCGAAATTTTCGTCAGGCGAGCCGTCGGCTTTGATGATGTCTTCGGACAACAGGTTCAACACCCGTTCATTGCGCGACTTCGGCACGTAAGTGGCGAACAAATGGTCAAAGCTGCGATTTTCCCCGACGATAACAATGACATGCTTGATCGGTGACGCGGTCTTGATCTCTTCAATCGGATTTTTGGTGTCATCCCGATCGCGCCCGTCCTCCGCGTGAACACTTTGCGAAAGTGCAAGGGCTGTTACGGATGCACCGAGCAGCAATCGGCTAAGACTCCGCGCAAGCGAAGCTTTCAACATAGCTCTCTCCTGTTGGATTTGGATATTGTGGGGGTGGTGGCAACAGGAGCGTTCATATTCCGCGACGATGACAATCGTTGTCTGATTGCGTGACGAAACGAAAACATTCGCGCGACAAAGACCCGGGGACGGATCCACGACCTCCGCGGTTTCGGCTCTTGATTGGTGTGGTTGCGCCCAGCGCGCGCCAGCAACAATGCTGCGCTCGATTTATTCCGATAGTGTGCGGCTTTTTTTCTTTGCGAGAGCTGCTATGAGCCGCTGCTCGCCAATCGCTCGCGGCCGATTGCGATTGATGTCAACAATGACGATTTAACAAGACGTCATATTCCTTTCATCGGGCTGTGACGCAGCTCTGAAAGGTTTCGCGCGGCGCTCCTCACATCCCCATCACCGCGCTAGCGCCCATCGCATTTTTCCAATATCCAACAGGAGGCATATCTTCATGCGTTTGCCCAGAACCCTCGGTCTGGTATCCGCCCTCGCCCTTATGGCTGTCGGTGCCAGCGCCGTTGCCGATGATCATGACGGCGACCGCGACGATTTTCGCCGCGTGAAGACCGCGACGCCGATCAAGCATCTGGTTGTGATCTTTCAGGAAAACGTTTCATTCGATCATTACTTCGGAACCTACCCGAAGGCGCAGAATCTCGCGGGCGAAACGCCGTTCGTGGCCAAAAAAGATACGCCGAAGGTCAACAATCTCGTCAACCCGCTCGACGTGAACCACAATTTCGGACCGCTGGCAGGGGTCGATCTCATCAACAACAACCCGAACGCCAACCCGAACAACCCCGTCTCGCCCGTTCCGGCGACGACCACCAAGGGCGTTCCGAACAAGAACGGCGCCGGCGCATCGAACCCATTCCGGCTGTCACCGTCGCAGGCGCTGACCAACGACCAGGGCCACAACGAAAGCCCCGAAGAAAGCGCCTACGACAACGGCAGGATGGACGGCTTCCCGGTTTTCGTCGGCACTTCGGGCCCGCCGCCGGCCGGTCTTGCGAACCCCAAGGGGTTGGTGATGGGCTATTTCGACGGCAATACCACCACCGCTATCTGGAATTACGCCCAGCATTTCGCGCTGAACGACAATAACTATACCACGCAGTTCGGCCCCTCGACGCCGGGCGCGATCAACCTGATCTCCGGCCAGACCAACGGTGTCTCGGCGACACTGAATGTGTTCGACAGCTCGACCCCGCCCAAATTGCTTCATGGCACCCACGAGGCGTGGGGCGATGCAGCCCACACCCGGAGCAACATCACCGAAATCGGCGACGGCGATCCGCTGATGGACGTGTGCTCCAATCCGACCCTCGACCAGGTGACGATGGCCGGCAAGAACATTGGCGATCTCCTCAACGCCAACGGCATCACCTGGGGTTCGTTCATGGGTGGTTTTGATCTCAGCGTGGTCAACGCCAACGGCACCACCGGTTGCGCGCGCGAGACCAACCCGGCCGCACCGGGAACGCCAGCCTTTACCTCGGTCGACTACATCCCGCACCACGCCTGGTTCCAATACTATGCGTCGACGCGCAATCCGAGCCACGCCCGTCCAAGCTCGGTCGCGGCGATCGGTCATAGCCTGATCCCGCACACCAACACGCCGGAGCCAGCCAACCACAACTACGATATCCATGACTTCTTCGACGCACTGAAGGCGCACAACCTGCCGGCGGTGAGCTTCCTGAAGGCACCGGCGTTCCAGGACGGGCACGCGGGCTACTCTGATCCGCTGGATGAGCAGCACTTCCTGGTGAATGTCATCAACACCCTGCAGAAAAGCCCTGAATGGTCGGACACTGCGGTCATCATTCTCTATGACGACTCTGATGGCTGGTACGATCACCAGATGCCGCCGGTCGTGAACGCGTCGGCCAATCCCGACGTCGATACCCTGAACGGGGTCGGAGTCTGCAACACCAGCAACGGCTTCCAGCAGGGCAAGCCGGTCCCGGCACCGACGCTCAACGGCGGTTTCGGGCAGCCGGAATGGGGTCGCTGCGGCTACGGCACCCGCATGCCGTTGTTGGTGGTCTCGCCATTCGCCAAGCGCAACCATGTCGACCACACCCTCACCGACCAGACCTCGGTGCTGCGTTTCGTCGAGGACAACTGGCTGCACGGTGAGCGCATCCAGCCGGGTGGCTCGTTCGACACCATTGCCGGAACGCTCGACCACATGTTCGATTTCGACGATCGCCGTGAGGAGAATCCGCGCAAGGTGATTCTCGACGAGACGACCGGCGCCGTGGTCTTTGCCACAGGCAGCGACGACGACGATCATCACGATCACGATCGGCACTGACCGACGCGACGTCAGCAGTACAAGGCGTTACAGTGCCCCTGGGGTTTTCGCCCAAGGGGCATTTTCTATTCGGGCGTCCCTTATGAGCGCCCGGGCCGCAATAATCGTTTACGAATCAACGCGACCCAAGAACGCGACCCAGGACTGACGGCGCCATGCAGCCTCGGCGTGTGAGATCGCGTCGCGACGACCGACATTCCCGAGCATCCCAGCGCGCGAACAACTCGTGCGCAATGTTCAAGCGTCATGTTCGTGTCAACCGTTCGCAACAACCGACAAGTTACATGGCCCGACGTCGGCGAAGCACGTCCTAATCGATTCACTCATTTTCAATGACGCCGACATTAGGAGGTAGGGCATGAAACTATTGAAAGCTGTTTTCAGCGCGTCGGCACTTGGCATCGCATTGCTCGGCGCCGCGACGCAGTCCGCATCCGCGGGCTGTCAGTTGAATTCCCCAGGCGGACACATCAAGCGGGTCGTCTACCTTATATTCGACAACGTGCACCTCCGGCGCGACAATCCAAACGTTCCATCTGACCTCGAGCAGATGCCGAACCTCTTGAATTTCCTGCAAGGAAAAGGCGTCATCAGCGGCAATCACTACACTCCGCTGATCTCCCACACGGCCGACGACATTCTCACGGGATTGACGGGGGTCTATGGCGATCGTCACGGCAGCCCCGTCTCGAACAGCTTCGGGATTTTCAAAAAGGACAATTCCGCGGCCGTTTTCCAGACGTCCTTCGTCTACTGGACGACCACCACGGCGCAGAGCCATCCTGAAGCCGGCGAAAACCTGCCGGTCCTTGTCAATGAGAACGGAAAGAACGCGCCGGCGCCGTGGGTCTCGTACACCCGCGCTGGCTGCGACGTGGGCGCTTTCTCCTTGAATGGTCTTGCAATAGAAAACAAGACCGATATTGCAAACATCTTTGGTTCGTCCGTCGCTGCTGGCGCCGCAACCCAGGATTACGAAGGCGTTGCGATTCATTGCGCGCAGGGCAGCAGCCTGTGCAACAACTCCTTGGCGAAGCCCGATCTTCTCCCCGATGAACCCGGCGGTTACAACGGCTTCTCTGCTCTTTACGGCAACATCAACGTGCAGCCGGTGATTTCGTCGAGCGGTCCAGTGATGGATCTCGATGGCGTGGTGATCACCGATCCTTTCTCGAACAAGCCGGGCTTCCCCACCGACTTCAATCCTTCCGCGACAGCCTCGCTCGGCTATGCCGCAAAAATGCTCGAAGCCGGCGTTCCCGTTGTTTACACCTATGTTGCCGATGCGCACGATCCGCATCGTCAGGACATTCCGAATTCGCCTCCCGCCCCGAACAACGGAAATGCCTATGGTCCGGGCGAAGCCGGTTATGTCGCGGCGCTCAAGGCTTACGATCGTGCCTTTGGCAAATTCTTCGACCGCCTCAAAGCGGATGGCATCGACCAGACGAATACGCTGTTTATCGTCGTGCCGGACGAGAACGATCACTTTGCCGGCGGCCCGCCGAGCCCGGCGAATTGCGACGGCGTGACCACGCCTTGCACTTACAAGAACGTCGGAGAGATCGACGTGTCGCTCGACAAGCTCCTGCTCGCGCAGCGAATGAATGGCACGCCGTTCTCGGTACACAACGATGACGCACCCACCATGTACATTAACACTAATCCGGGGCCAACCGACACGCTCACCCGGACGATGGAGCATGACCTCGACGCGCTGAAGGCCACCAGCCCGATCACCAACAGGACCGACAAGCTGTCGAAGCTGCTGGCTGACCGGGCCGAAATGAAGCTCCTGCACATGGTCACCGCAAGCCCGGCGCGCACGCCGACGCTCACCATGTTCGGCAACGACGACTATTTCTTCGAGACGGGCAACAACAACGGCTGCGCGACCAAGACCGACCCCGTGTGCGAAGCTCCCGGCTTTGCCTGGAACCATGGCGACTTCCAGAAGCAGATCACTCAGACCTGGGTCGCCATGGTCGGCCCCGGCGTCAAGCCGCTCGGCCGCCACGACGGCGTGTTCACCGACCATGCCGACGTGCGTCCTACGCTCATGGCGCTGCTCGGCCTGACCGACGACTATCTCCACGAAGGCCGCGTCGTGGCCGAGTTCATGCAGGATAGCGCGTTGCCGCCAGGTATCCGCAAGAGCCGCGAAAACTTTGTCGAGCTGGCTCAGGCGTTCAAGCAGCTCAACGCGCCAAAGGGCGAGCTCGGTCGCGCCAGTCTTGTCTGGTCCAATCGCTCGATCACCAGTACCGACAAGGTCTATGCCCGCTATCTCAAGCAAATCGGCGAGATCACCGAGCAGCGAGACGAACTCGCAAGCCAGATCAAGACGGTGTTGAGCAACGCCGAATTCCACGACCAGCCGGTCGGTGAAGGTTCGGAAGACGGGCTCGGTCACCGCGCCCGCCGTCTGATCGACGAGGTCAGCGACATGGCGAAACGCGATCGCGATCTTCAGGATTAACGTCTCAATAGCAGTCCGCTCGGCTCTTCCCGGCCAAGCCCGACAAGCGATGCCCGCCGGTCGCGACCGGCGGGCTTTTTATATAAATGGCGGTTCGGCTTCGTGTCGCACACACTCGATCAACGCGCACAGTATTGTCGTGGCCCTCCCCAGTACGGCTGATAGGTGCAGTCGGAAGCTCGGAATGAGTGATAATATTGCTGGCAGACCGGAACATTGCACTGGGCGCTCTGTGCCTCGGCGGGAGATGTTTGGGCAGGAGAAGCCTCGGCACGAGGCAAAACGCTGTCTTGATCGGGGAGTCTAAAGGGCTCTCTCGACTGTCCTACCGTTGTCGACGACGCGCGCTGCGTTGTGCCGAGAACGCCGGCCATGTCAGGTGCATTCGCCTGCTCCATGAACTCCTTCCAAATCTTCGCCGGGAGCGAGCCGCCGACGACACCCTGCATCGGACTGTGATCGTCATTGCCGACCCAGACGCCGACGACGAGGGAATCGTCGAACCCGATAAACCAGGCATCCCTGTAGTCCTGGCTCGTTCCGGTCTTGCCGGCCGCAAACCCCTGTAGTGCAGCCGCACGGCCGGTGCCGTGCTCAACCACGCCCTGCAGTAGTCGGACGAGCTCGGCCTGATACTGCCCAAGACTATGCTGCTGCTCGTCGGGACGGTTGATCGGTAAATAGTCCCGATCATTCGGCATCTGGACGCCGGAAATGCCCCACGGATTGACGGGCGCCTTGCCGGCACTAACGGCGGCGTAAGCCGAAGTCAGATCAAGCAGGGTCACCTCGGAGGTGCCGAGCGCGAGGCTTGGATTGTTCTCGAGCCGCGCCCGCAGGCCGAGGTCATGTGCAGCAGCAATTACCTGGCCGATGCCGACCTCCTGTGACAGCCGAACGGCGGCATTGTTAAGCGAATTGGCGAACGCCTCGGCGAGGGTGACTTCGCCACGGTAATGGCGCCGGTAATTCCCCGGCTGCCAGCCGCGAATGTCGATCGGCGCGTCGAGAATTTCATCGTCGGGGGTGAAGCCCTGCCGCAGGGCTGCATAATAGTCGAACAGCTTGAAGGCCGAGCCCGGCTGCCGCTGGGCCTGGACCGCGCGATTGTACTGGCTGTTATCGTAGCTTCGCCCGCCGACCATTGCGACTACTGCGCCGTCGGGCCGCATCGCAACGAGTGCCGCTTGTCCGGCATGTTTTTCGCTTCCGTACTTGGCTAGCGTCGACTTTACGATGTTTGACGCCAATTCTTGCAGACGCAGATCGAGCGTCGTGCGCATGCGAACGGTGCCGCCAAGCATCGGCGTGACCGTCGCCGCCTTGTTGTAGACCCAGTCGACAAACCAGCCGGCCGATGGCGGCGAGGTTTCTGTCGGATTTGGTGTCGCCGGATGTAGCTTTGCGATCAGCGCGGCCTGTTCGGTCAACTTCCCGTTCGCCACCATCGCATCAAGCACAATCGCGGCCCGCCTGCGGGCGGCTTCGAGATCATGAAATGGGTCGTCATGGCCCGGCGCGCTGATCATTCCGGCAAGCATCGCGGCTTCCGGCATACTCAAATCGTTGACTTTCTTGCCGAAGTATACTTTTGCAGCCGCCGGAAAGCCGGTCGCTCCCGAACCGAGGTAGACGTTGTTCAGGTAGCTCGTCAGAATTTGGTCCTTTGTCAGATGATGCTCGATCCAGATCGAGATCGCCGCCTCCCGGAGTTTGCGCTTGTAGGTGCGTTCCGGGCCGAGAAAGAGAATCTTGACGAGCTGCTGAGTGATCGTGCTGCCGCCGGCAACGACTTTGCCGGCTTCGATATTTTGCCCGAACGCGCGCAGCATGGACACGACATCCACGGCACCATGCTGGTAGAAGTGCCGGTCCTCGATGCTCAGCACGGCATCGATAAGGTCGGGCGGCATGTCTTTCGCATCAACAGGTGGCAATCTCAAGTTTCCCTTTTGCAGGAGATCGCGCCCGTCGGCGGATTTCAGTGCAATGACACGGCGCGAAGTCACCTCGGCGGCCGTGGGAAAATGCACATTGTGCAGGAACCCCGCCAGCGTGCCGGCCAAAATGAAAATTGCGCCGACAATGGCTGCAATCACATAACGGATCCGTGAGCCCGAGGAAGCATGCACGGCAGGGCCGCCACTATGAGGCGCCGAAACCGGAGGCCCATTCATGGAAAAGTGCCCCACAACGGCAGCCGCATCGGCAGTGGTCGCTCGAGATGCATCGCGGAGTGCAGCCTTTAATCGCTGACCAGGGATCCGAAATCACTTGCGTCAGCCGTTTGAAGATACCTGCCGACCGTGCTGCAGAATCTCCTCGCGGGAACGCAAACGCCAGCATGTGGAGAGAGTTCCGGCGCAACACGGGCGAGCGTGGGATTTTCGACGCCAAGCCGCATCAATTGACTTCGAGTTCCAGGCAGACCCGCGGCAATTTGACTGCGGCGTTGGGGCGCCGGCCGACAAAATTGGCGCAGTGGGTTACGACGGGGTACAGGCCCAGCCCGGACTATTGGAGCTTGATATCCGCTGCCTTGATCACCTTGCCCCACCGCTCAACCTCGTCCTGCATGTACCTTGCGGCCTTCGCTGTCGAACCGCCAAAGGTCTCAGCCGACAATTTCCTGAGACGGTCCTGCATTTCCGGTTGGCGCAGCGCTTCATTGACATCGGCATTGATCTTTTCGGTGATGTTTTTTGGCGTGCCTGGGGGCGCGACGATCGCATACCAGGCCACCGCCTCGAAGCCCGGCAGCGTTTCCGCGATCGTCGGCACATCGGGAAGCGACGGCAGGCGCTGGCTCGACGCCACTGCGAGCAGCTTGAGGTTACCGGCTTCGACCAGGGGCAAGGAGACGCCCAGATTATCGAACATCAGGTCGACGTCGCCGGCAAGCAGGCCCTGAAGCGCGGGCGCTGACCCGCGATACGGAATCGAACGCATTTTCACCTTCGCCATCACCTGGAAAAGTTCGGCGGTCAAGTGGGAGGTCGTGCCGATGCCTTGGGTGGCGGCGGTCACTTTGTCCGGATTCTGCTGCAGGTACTGGATGAGCTCGGCGACGCTCGATGCTTTGAGGTTCTTTGGATTGACGATCAGTGCGTTCGGCACGTGCGCCATCACGATCACAGGCTCGAATTTGGCCGGATCGAAACCAAGGTTGGGATAGAGATTCTGGTTGATCACCAGCGGCGGTGGCGGCGAGGAAAGCAGTGTGTAGCCGTCGGGAGCCGCATGATCGACGAATTCTGCGCCAATGTTTCCGGCCGCTCCGGTGCGGTTCTCAATGACGACCGGCTGGGCCCATTTGCGCGACAGCCAGTCGCCGACAAGTCGCGGGACGGCATCGGCGGTGCCGCCGGCGGCAAAGGGCACGATGATTTTGACCGGACGAACCGGATAGTCTTCAGCGCGCGCCGAAGCGACCGCCAACGCGGACACAGTCAATAAAAGCCCAAATAGCAGCGCAAATAACAGCATCGGTGCGGCCGCGCATCGGCCAACTGAAGCCACCCGCTGAGTACACGCGTCGGGCACCGGATTCCTTCCCCACTTTCCTCACGGTCCGACCGTGCTTGATGGCAAAGTGCCTTGGTCTGTGTGAGAGTACAACCACGCGACCGAGCTTTTTCAGTGGCTCAAGGTTTTAGGAATTGAATAGTGCAGTCCCGGCTTGATATCGTGATCGTGGGAGGCGGAATTGGCGGCTTGTTTGCGGCCAATGCGCTGGCGGCGCAGGGTTTCGCCGTCGCGGTTTATGAGCAGGCGCCCGCGATCGGCGAGATCGGGGCCGGCGTGTTCCTGACCCCCAACAGCGTGCGGCATTTGCGGAGGATCGGACTGCAGCCGGCGGTGGAAAAATGGGGTGCGCGCGTCGGTCCGGGTTCCCAGTACTACCGCCACGATGGCGTGCCGATCGCGCCGGTTCAGGTCACGGACTCCTCAGGCTGGAACGCGACGTTCGGGATGCACCGCGCCGATCTCGTCGAAATGCTCGCCAGTGCCCTGCCCGCGGGCGCGGTCCACACCGGTCACCGCTGCATAGGCTTCGAGCAGTACGGCAACCTCGCCCGGGTGTCATTCGCCAACGGTGCTTCGGCTGAAGCCGATATCATCATTGCCGCGGACGGTATCCATTCCGAGCTGCGGCCCCATGTCTTCGCGTCGTCCCAGCCGGTGTTTTCAGGATCGGTCGCTTACCGCGGGCTTGTGCCGCATGATCGCATTCCAGATTGGCCGACCGACCGCTGGCAAATGTGGCTCGGCAAAGGGAGGCACTTCCTCGCCTTCCCCGTGCGCGCAGGAAAGCTGATCAACTATGTCGGATTCGTGCCGACAGACGAGCAGATGAAGGAATCCTGGTCGGCTCCCGGCGATCCCGATGTTCTTCGGCAGGCCTTTGCGGGCTGGGATCCGCGCATCGAGCAGTTGTTGAAGGAAGTTCAGCTGACGTTCCGATGGGCGCTGTATGATCGCGAGCCGCTGCCGGTCTGGATCAGGCAACGGCTCTGCCTGCTCGGCGATGCCGCCCATCCGATGCTTCCGCATCTCGGCCAGGGCGCCAATCAATCAATCGAAGACGGCATGGCGCTCGCGACGATTCTGGCGCGGGCGGATCGGACGACCGCGCCTCAGGCCCTGCTCGCATATGAGCGGCTCCGCCGCGAGCGCGTGGCGCAGGTCCAGCGCGGCGCGCGCGAGAACGGGCTGCGCTACGATTCCGCGTATTCCGATCTTGGCGTCAGAGACGCGGAGATCACCGCGCACGCCGCCTTCCGCAAGCGGCTTTATGATCACGACGTGGTACCGGATGCACAAGCGGCAGCGGCAGCGCTGGCGTAAGAGTGATCGGGTGGAACTGTGATGGGCCGGTTTTAGGCACCGGCGCCGGGCAGGCTCGCGGCCGCAATCGCAACGATCTCGGCGAGGCGGCGGCCGATCCGCGATCGGGTCGTGCGCAGCAATAAATTGATCCGCCGCATGTCCTGCTTCCTCCCGCGCCGGGCGAACTAACGCTCGCAACTTATGGCGCGTAACAGGAAAATGGCGATACGGGATGACTGTGTCGATCCATCCGCGAAAATAGCAATGTACGCGTCGCCCGATCGGCCGATGACAGTGGTTTTCTTTCCGCAAATGGTGAGGCCATGGTCGAAATCTTCTTCGTGGAATCGACGCTTCCTGCGTGGCTTCAAGCGGGCCTCACTCCGAACGCGCGCTCGAACCGCTTGGCGTAGTCCGGCCAGACCTCGGGGTTGATGATGCGCGGCGGCCGCTTGCCGTCGAAGGCATCGAGCATCTGCTCGGCAGCGATCCGGCCCATGTTTTCCCGCGCCTCTTTGGTCACCCCTGCGGTGTGCGGGCTTGCCAGCACGTTGTCGAACTGCAGCAGCGGATGCTCTGGCGGCGGCGGCTCCTTAGACCAGACATCGAGGCCGGCGCCGGCGATACGTTTTTCCCGCAGCGCCTCGAGCAGCGCGGCTTCGTCGTGGATAAATCCCCGTGCCGTGGTGATGAAGAAGGCGTGCGGCCGCATCAGCTTGAATTCGCGTGATCCGATCATGCCGCGATTGTCCTTGGTGAGCGGACAAGAGATCGAGACGTAGTCAGAGCGGCGTAATAGCTCGTCGAGCTCGACCTTTTCACCGCCACGCGCCGCCATTTCCGAGGCTGACAGGTAGGGATCGTAGGCCAGCACGTTCATGCGCAGCAGGCCGCGGCAGAGCTCGGCGATGCGGCGGCCGACATTGCCGAGCCCGACAATGCCGATGGTCTTGCCTTGCGCTTCGTTGCCGATCAGGGCGTTGCGATTGACGTTGGGCGCGCGGCGCAGCGCGCGGTCGGCCTCGATGATGCGCTTCGACAGCGTCAGCAACATGCCGAGCGCGTGCTCGGCGACCGAGTTGGCGTTGCCGCCGGACTGGTTGACGACCAGCACGCCGGCTTCGGTGCAGGCATCGACATCGACCGGGTCGAAGCCCGCGCCGTTGCTGGAGACGATCAACAGGTTCGGCGCCCGCCGCAGCAGGTCCGCATCGACGTGGAAGTGGCGCGCCAGTTCATCGCGCGCGGCGCCGATCTGATAGGCATGCGCGGCCAAAATGATCGGCGCTGCGACCGCATCGGGACTTTCGTTCTCCAGCCGGTCGAGCCGCATGTCGGGGCGCGATTTGAGGATTGTTTCATAGATCGGGTGCGCAAGATATTTGACATAGAACACGCGCTTGTTGTTGACGGACATTCAAGGCCTTTCGTCTAAGGAAAACCATAGAGCCTGGCGGGATTGGCAACGAGGATGCGCTGTTGCGCCGCCTGATCGGGCGTCCAGTTCTGGAACAATTCGAACAGATGGCGCGTGACGTCGCGCGGCGGCAGACAAGGCGGAGCCGGCGGCATCATTCGGCCTTGATCCCGGCGGCCTGAATGATCGGGCCCCATTTCTCGTAGTCCGCATGGATCTTGGCGTCGAATGCTTGCGGCGAGCTGCCGATCGGCTGCGCGCCGAGCTTGCCGAGCCGCTCCTTGACTTGGTCGGTATTGAGCGCCGCGACGAAATCATGCGACAGCTTGGCGACAAGATCGGGCGGCATGTTGCCAGGTCCGAGCAGCCCCCACCACACCTCGGTGTCGTAACCCGGCACGGCGTCGCCCACGCTCGGTACTTCCGGGAGGAACGGCGCGCGCGAGGCCGTCGTCACCGCGAGAGCGCGCACGGTTCCGGCCTGGAGCTGGCCGACCGATTCCGGTCCGTTGTTGAACGACATCGGAATTTGCCCGCCGAGCAGATCGTTGATCGCGGGCGCGCCGCCCTTATAGGGGATGGCTTCGATGTCGATCCTGGCAAGGCTTTTCAGGAGTTCGCCGGCGAGATGGGTCGAGGTCCCCGTCCCCGCATGCGCAAAGGACAGGCTGCCGGGCTTGGCCTTTGCCTGCGCGACGACATCGCCGAGCGTTTTGAATGCCGAATCCGCGCGCACTAGGAGGATATTCGGCGACGAAGCCAATAGCGAGATCGGCGTGAAATCCTTGAAGGTGTCGTAGGGAATCTTGGGATACAGGAATGGATTGGTGGCGTGTCCGCTGGCGACCACGATCAGCGTGTAGCCGTCGGGCGGCGAGGACGCCAGCGCTTGGGAAGCGACCACGCCGCCCGCGCCAGGCCGGTTCTCGACCACGACGGTCTGGCCCCATTGGCGGGACACCACATCCCCGAGCGTGCGCGCGAGGATGTCGACGCCACCGGCGGCCGCATAAGGCACGAAAATGTGGACGGGCTTTGCGGGGAATGCCGATTGGGCGGACGCGGCACCGCCGCTGGCAAGCATCGCTGCGACAACGGCAGCAGTCCAAAACCACTTGCCCATGGCATCCTCCCGAAATCCGTTACTTCGTTTATCGCACACCGGAACGGCCACGAGCATCGTCGCGCCGCGCAGATCACGTAACGGCCGCGGCATGTTGACAATCCCGCTGATCGCGTCAAGTTCGACCCTCTCGACGGGACGGCCCATGCGGAACGATCGCCCGCGACGGTAGGGAGAAAGAGATGGCGGCTGCGGAGCAACAAACTTCGTCCCAGGCTTCGCATGAGCAGAACTGGCACGGCATCGTGCTGCAGGCGCTCAAGCGCAACGAGATCCGGCTGGTGCCCTATGTTCCCGATCGCGTGCTGACCACGCTGATCAAGAACTTGCACGCCGATCCCTTCTTCACGACCTTTCCGGCCGCGCGTGAGGAGGAGGCGGTGGGCATCGTGTCCGGCGCCTGGATGGGCGGCATGCGCGGCGCCGTTCTGATGCAGACCTCCGGTTTTGCGACCCTCGCCAACGTGCTGGCCTCGCTCGCCATGCCCTATCAGATCCCGCTGATCCTGTTCGTGTCGGAGCGCGGCACGCTCGGCGAATTCAACTACGGACAATCGCTGGTCTGCCGTACCATGCGGCCGGTACTGGATTCGCTGGCGATGGAACATCACACTGTAACCAGGCTCGACGAATTCGAATTCATCGTCGACCGCTCGATCAAGCAGGCCATTACCACCCAGGCGCCGGTGGCGCTGATCCTGTCGCCGCTTCTGACCGGCGGCAAGGTTTTTGACAAGTGAGCGATCGCATGACCGCAACCAGCACGCCTGTCCGCAATACCAAGGTAATGAACCGGTTCGATCTCACCTCGCGATTGATTGGGAAGCTCAAGAACGAAGAAGCCGTGATCGGCGGCATCGGCAACACCAATTTCGATCTGTGGGCCGCCGGGCATCGTCCGCAGAATTTCTACATGCTCGGCAGCATGGGGCTGGCATTTCCAATCGCGCTCGGCGTCGCGCTGGCGCAACCGAAGCGGCACGTCTTTGCGCTCGAGGGCGACGGCTCACTGCTGATGCAGCTGGGCTCGCTCTCGACCATCGCGACCTTGGCGCCGAAAAACCTCACCATGGTCGTGATGGACAACGGCATCTACCAGATCACCGGCGCACAGCCGACACCGGCGGCCGCGGTGTCGGATCTCGTGGCGATCTCTATTGGAAGCGGCCTCATCAACAGCGCCTGGGCGGCGGATGAAGAGGACTTCGAGCGCCTGATCGATCAATCCCTGTCGGCCTCCGGCCCGGCCTTGATCGGCGTGCGCATCGACGACAAGCCGGGCGTTGGGACCACCCGGCGCGATCCCGTGCAAATCCGGGAACGCTTCATGCTCGGCCTTGGCGTGCGGCAACCGTTGTGATCTTGGGCCGGGCACATTAACTACACGGTCGGCGCAAGTTATCGTGAGGGGTATCCGGCGTCCGATTCGTGGTATGCCATCCGGATGACGACCATCCTCCGATTATTCGCCTGGCTACTCGCCGCCGCGGTGACGTTCGCGACGCTCGGGCCAGCATTCATGCGGCCGCACTCCAACCTCAGCCAGGATGGCGAACACGCGCTCGCCTTCGTCCTGGTTGGGCTTGCCTTCGGCCTTGCCTACCCTCAGCATCGATTGCCCGCCGTAGGTATCTCGGTCGTGGCGATCGGCCTCCTCGAAATTCTGCAGCTTTGGGCACCGGGTCGGCATGCGCGGCTGGAGGATTTTGTCGTCGATGCGCTAGCGGCTTGCGTTGGCTTCGCGATTGCAGCCGGATCCGATTGGATGGTTGCGCGATGGCGCGAGTCGGATCAGCGCGCGTCCTGATAACAAGTAGCGCGCCACGACACCCCGTGCGGTCAAGCCGCCGCAATTTCGTGGCTTGCCATCATTTCCAGCGCCCGCACCAAGGCGGAATGATCCCACGCCCGGCCGCCATGCGCGGCGCAGGAACTGAACAATTGCTGGGCGACCGCCGTGCTCGGCAGCGAGATTCCAAGTGCCCGTGCGCCTTCGAGCGCAAGGTTGAGGTCCTTTTGGTGCAACTCGATGCGGAAGCCGGGATCGAAATTCCGCTTCACCATGCGCTCGCCATGTACTTCCAGAATCCGCGACGACGCAAAGCCACCCATCAGCGCCTTGCGCACCAGCGCCGGATCGGCGCCCGCGCGTGAAGCAAACAGCAAGGCCTCGCCGACCGCCTCGATCGTCAGCGCCACGATGATCTGGTTGGCGACCTTGGTGGTCTGGCCATCACCGCAGCCGCCGACCAATGTGACGTTCTTGCCCATCTTCTCGAACACCGGCTTCAAGGTGTTGAACGCCCGCTCCGCTCCTCCGACCATGATGGTCAGGCTTGCGGCCTTGGCGCCAACCTCGCCGCCGGAAACCGGCGCGTCGAGATAGTCGGCGCCCAGCGCCTCGATCTTTTTCGCAAATTCCTTGGTGGCGAGCGGCGAGATCGAACTCATGTCGACGACGATCTGGCCTTTCGATATCCCCTCCGCAACGCCGCCCGGACCGAACAGCACCGCTTCGACATGCGGCGTATCGGGCACCATGATGATGACGGCATCGGATTCCTCAGTGACCGCTTTCCCGGACTTGCAGACGATGGCTCCGCCAGCAACCAGTTCGGGCGCTATCGGGCCCACGTCGTAAAGGTACAGGCGATGGCCCGCGGCCTGAAGATGGCCGGCCATCGGACGCCCCATCGTCCCGAGGCCAATGAATCCGATATCGATCATGCGCCGTTTCCTTAGGTGTCGAGGGTCAGTGCGGCGTGCCAGCCGAGGCCATCGAGCGTGGTCGTCCTCGGCTTGTACTCGCATCCGACCCAGCCGCGATATCCGAGCGCGTCGAGATGCCTGAACAGGAAGGGATAGTTGATTTCACCGGTGCCCGGCTCATTGCGGCCGGGATTGTCGGCAAGCTGGACATGGGCAATGCGCGAGAGATGCTTCTGCAAGCTTCGCGCGATGTCGCCTTCCATCACCTGCATGTGGTAGATGTCGTATTGAATGAAAAGATTGCTGGAGCGGACGTCGCTGACGAGCTGGGCCGCCTGCTCCGTCCCGCATAGGAAAAAACCCGGGATATCCGTTGTATTGATCGGTTCGATCAACAGGCGGATCCGCTCGCGCTCCAGCGTGTCCGCGGCAAACCGCAGGTTCGCCACCAGTACCTCGTTCAGTTCGAACACCTCCGCATCGGCTGGTGCGATGCCGACCAGACAATTGAGCTGCCGGCAATCGAGCGCTTTGGCGTAATCGATCGCGTGCGCCACGCCGTCGCGGAATTCGTCGACACGATCCGGCAGAATGGCGATGCCGCGCTCGCCGGCCGCCCAATCGCCCGCCGGTAGGTTGTGCAAAACCTGGGTCAACCCATGCCGCTGCAACTGTTCGCGCAGCTCGGCTTTTTCGAAATCATAGGGAAACAGACATTCCACGCCGGCAAAGCCGGCGGCCTTGGCCGCCGCGAAGCGATCGGTGAACGGCAGCTCGGCGAACAGCATGGTAAGATTGGCGGCAAATTTCGGCATGATGTGATGTCCTCAGGCCGGCAGCAGCGCATTGGCGCGGGTTGGCGTCTCATCCAACGGCAGATCGAGCAGTTCCTCGAACTCGACGATGTTGTCGATCTCGGTGCCCATCGCGATGTTGGTGACGCGCTCGAGGATGAACTCGACCACCACGGGCACCTGATAGCGCGCCATCCATTCCCGTGCGGTCGCGAACGCTGCCGATGCGTGGTTGGGATCGGTGACGCGGATCGCCTTGCAGCCGAGGCCTTCGGCCACCGCGACATGATCGACGCCGTAGACGCCGAGTTCGGGCGCATTGATGTTTTCGAACGACAACTGCACCTGATAATCCATGTCGAAGCCGCGCTGCGCCTGTCGGATCAGGCCGAGATAGGAATTGTTCACGACGATGTGCATGTAAGGCAATTTGAACTGCGCCCCCACCGCAAGCTCCTCGATCAGGAACTGGAAGTCATAGTCGCCCGACAGCGCGACGATCTCGCGGTCCGGATCGGCGGCACGCACGCCGAGCGCGGCTGGCAGCGTCCATCCCAAGGGGCCCGCCTGCCCGGCATTGATCCAGTTTCGCGGGCGATAGACGCCGAGGAATTGCGCGCCGGCAATTTGAGAGAGCCCGATCACGCTGACGTAACAGGTGTCGCGGCCGAATTCCTTGTTCATCTCCTGATAGACACGCTGCGGCTTGATCGGCATGTCGTCAAAATTGCTCTTGCGCAGCATGGTGCGCTTGCGGTCCTGGCAGGTCGCCGGCCAAGCCTGACGCTCCCTGAGCTTGCCGGATTTGCGCCACTCTTTTGCGATCGTGATGAACAGTTCGAGGGCTGCCTTGGCGTCGGAGACAATGCCGAGATCGGGATTGAAGACGCGACCAATTTGAGTGGGCTCGATATCTACATGCACGAAGGTGCGTCCCTTGGTGTAGGTTTCGATCGAGCCGGTGTGCCGGTTGGCCCAGCGGTTGCCGATGCCGAGCACGAAGTCGGATTGCAGCATGGTGGCGTTGCCATAGCGATGGCTGGTCTGCAGGCCGACCATCCCCGCCATCAGCACGTGGTCATCCGGAATCGCGCCCCACCCCATCAGCGTCGGCACCACCGGAACGTTGACGGCCTCCGCAAAAGCAACCAAGAGATCGGACGCATCGGCATTGATGACGCCGCCGCCCGCCACGATCAGCGGACGCTTGGCGGCATTGAGCATGTCGAGCGCCTTTTCGATCTGCTTGCGGGTTGCGGCCGGCTTGTAGACCGGCAGCGGAGAATAGGTTTCGTCGTCGAACTCGATTTCCGCAAGTTGGACGTCGAGCGGCAGATCAATCAGCACCGGACCGGGCCGGCCCGACCGCATGACGTGGAAGGCCTGGCTGAACACGCGCGGCACCAGCGCCGGCTCGCGCACGGTGACCGCCCATTTCGTCACGGGTTTTGCAATCGCTTCGATATCGACCGCCTGAAAATCCTCCTTGTAGAGACGCGCCCGCGGTGCCTGTCCAGTGATGCAGAGGATCGGAATTGAATCCGCGATCGCCGAATAAAGCCCGGTGATCATGTCGGTGCCGGCCGGGCCCGATGTGCCAATGCAGACGCCGATATTGCCGGCCCTGGCGCGCGTATAACCCTCCGCCATGTGCGAGGCGCCCTCGACATGACGCGCCAGGATGTGGCGGATCGAGCCGCACTGCTTGAGCGCCGAATAAAGCGGATTGATCGCGGCACCGGGAACGCCGAAGGCGCAAACCACGCCTTCCTTCTCCAGGATCCGCACGGCGGCATCGATCGCCCGCATCTTCGCCATTTCGCACCTCGCTAGCGTTGCTCGACGTGAGCATCACGGGAACAACAACCGATCTCAACGGAATTGAATTTGTTTCCCGCGATGTGGCATGATGAGTGAAAAGGATGCCGGATCAGATGGTTCGGTCGACCGCACGATGAAATCATGCGATGGCGATGGGTGTGCCGCGGGACTAGCCGGCTCGCCTCCGAATGCGGATTCGTCATCGGGTGACAAGAACGAATCCA
>Ga0066671_10000085_pt1 | contig 24873 bp, 22 predicted proteins | sample GraSoiAngelo_120_FD_62294 | JGI IMG/M metagenome (GOLD analysis project Ga0066671, IMG submission 62294) | Grasslands soil microbial communities from the Angelo Coastal Reserve, California, USA - 14_0919_09_20cm | ecosystem: Environmental > Terrestrial > Soil > Grasslands | place: USA...
GCCCCAAAGAGCGGGCGACCCTTCCACTCGGCGCCGGCGTCGATCGGGGCCGCCAGGAAGTGGAGCGCGTTGGTTTTCAAGGCGGCGACGTGCCCGAGCCCACCCAATACCACCGGGAGGATCAGCCAGGTTGCGCGAAAGAGCCTTTCGGGCGCTTTCGGCCGAGTGGTCACGACCCGCGATACCCACGATCGAGTCGCTGACGCAGCTTCCAGACGCCAGCCACGAGCAGCGTGAAGGCGATCCAGCCGATCATCTCCGTCGTTAAGGGAGCGCCGGGTTTGTCATCAGCTGCCACGCCGGTCTCCGTCGTCGATCAGCTTGCTCCAGGTGACGAACGCAAGGCTGCCGAGCTGGGCGAGCACCACAACTGGAGCGCTGATCCGTACGAGGCTTTGGGTTGCGCGACCCGCGAATGGAGCGAGCGAGGCGATGAACAACATCATCTGGGCCATCCCGATATGTCGCGTCCACAACGGATCCCCGGAGACCAGCTGCCGATACGGAATCCTGGAGCGCAACGCCCCGAGCCGCAGGTAGCGCAAGAGGGGAGGAGCGATGACATATCGGGGCAGGCCGCCCGAGGTGTTGGCCGCCACGCTGCTTGACAGTGTCAGCCAGGAATCGGCCTCGATGTCGAAGATCGCACCCACGTCGCTCGTACCGAAGTGGCGCGCGAGTGGGCCATCGAGCCAATCGCTGACGATCGCGCCGTAAATCAGTGCAATCCACGCCATCCATCCGGCGAGACCCTGCCGGTCGCGAACGCCCGTGATCGTCAGTGCGCCGATCAGGCCGGCGCTGCCGGCTCGGCTCAAGGTGAAGGCATCGACAACAGTCAAGGCATGCGGCTCAGCCGACCGGCTGCCTGAATCGTGGCGGCGCAGTGCAAGGGCAACCAGGGATTGCTGGCCGATGAGGGCTCCACTCAATCCGAGCTGACACCGGATATGGGCCTTCGCTCCGTAGCGGCGGCCGATCAACCAACCCAGTAGGGTCCCGCCAGCGAGCAAGCTGCCGGTGATGCCCTGATATCGACGAGTTGAGTTCACCGCCGCCTCAAAGGGTACGCTCAGGCCGAGCAACTCACCGTCAATCCGTAATCAAATTCCGTTCCGTTGGGGAGCGGCTGAAGCGCCATAAGATGGCTGGGGATGGAGCGCGCACTATGCCCGATCCTCGTGGCGCGCGAACGCGAGCTTAGCCGGCTCGAAGACGCGTTGCTGGCTGCCTTCCGGGGCAGCGGTCAGTTGCTGGCGATCGGCGGGGACGCAGGCGTGGGCAAAAGCCGGCTCGCGGCTGAATTACAGCAACGCGCCCGACGGTCGGGCGCTGCCGTGATGCTTGGTGGCACCACCGAAGCGGAGGTCTCGCTGCCCTATCTGCCATTCATCGAGGCGATCGGCAACTACCTGGTCGGAACCGATGTTGACTCACTGAAGGCGCAGCTTGGGCCGTCGACCTGTCGCGAGCTCGGGCAGCTCTTGCCGCAGTTCGACGTCCAGGGCTTGTCGAGTGATCCGAGCGAACCGACCCCGGCCAAGCTTCGGCTCTACGAGGCGATCGTCAGCCTGCTGCGCCACGTGGCCGAGCCGACCGGACTCCTCCTCGTCCTCGAGGATCTTCATTGGGCCGATGCGTCGAGCCGTGAGCTGCTCGATTACGTAACGCGGCGCATCCGCCGTCGAACCCGGATCCTTTTGCTGGCCACGTACCGGACCGACGAGCTGAGCCGGCGACACCCGCTATTACCTTTGATCCAGGGTTGGCAGCGAACGGGTGCCGCCGAAATGGTGAATCTCCAGCCCTTGCCGGCCAGCGGGGTGGGGGAGATGATCAGCGCGATCTTTGACAACGCGCCGGTCGAACCGGATCTGCGCGACTTCCTTTACCAGCGGACCGAGGGCAATCCGTTCGTCCTCGAAGAGCTGCTCAAGGTGGCGCTCGATCGAGGCGATATCTTCCCGACTGCCGGCGGTTGGGACCGCAAGGCGATCAGTGAGCTTCGCCTCCCGCCGACCGTCAAGCAAGCGATCCTGCTCCGGGTCGAGCGCATGAGCGATGCACAGGCGGACATCGTACGTGCGGCAGCCGTCCTCGGCCGCTCGTTCGAGTACGGCATGCTGGTCGGCGTGTCCGGGCACAACGCCCAGGAGGTGCTCGGTGCCCTTGGAAACTTTGTCCAGGAACAGCTCATGGAAGAGGAGGCGCCGGGTCGCTATCGCTTTCGCCATGCCCTCACCCGAGAAGCGATCCACGATGACCTGATCGCTCCTCAGCGGGAGCGTTTACATGCCTGCGCGGCCGACTGCCTACGCGAGCAACCGCAGCTCGACAAGCATGAGCTCGCTTACCACCTGATGGCGGCCGGACGCTGGGATGAGGCGATTCCGGTGGCGATCGAAGCGGCCGAGGAGGCGGAGGCGAACAAGGCTTACGCCGACACGGCGGCGCTCTACGAGCGGATCGTCGACCATGTGGAGGACCGTTGCGGCCGAGCCGACGTCCTCTCCCGTCTGGGGAGGGCCTATTTCTTCAATGGCGAGACGCGTCGCGGGCAACGGTACCTGGAGGAGGGCGTTAACGCCCTCGAAGTCTGCGGAAAGTCACGCGAGGCTGCCGGCTTCCAACTCTGGTTGGGCCGCTGCTACTGGCTGCAGGCTCGCCCGGATCTCGCGCGACGTACCTACGAATCAGCCCGGGACACGCTGGAGCCGTTCGGCCCGAGCGCCGACCTGGCCATCGCCTATGTCCGTCTTGCGGGGCTGATGGGATTCAACAAGGACCACGAACTAGGGGTGCAACTTGCCCGCCGAGCGGTCGATATCGCCGAGGCGGCGGGCGCTGATGCGCCGCGAATCTTCGCCTACGGCTACATCGGTGACAACCTCGAAGCCCTCGGAAAGGTCGAGGAAGGCTTGAACTGGCTCGATCGCAGCTACCTCGAGGCGGCCGAGCGGGGCTTCGACTGGATCGCGACCGTCGCCCTTTACAACTCGGTCGCAGACAACGTTCATCACTGCCGCATCCGAGAAGCCAAGGAACGGATGGCGGATTTCCGAGCCCGATTCGACACGAGTAACCTGCGCGAGCCGTCCTACCTGCAGATGCAGGCGTTCATCGCGATGCGCGCCGACGGGGAGCCAGATCGCGCCAGGGCACTGCTCGAGGCTGCCATCCCGCAGGCGGAGGAGCTCGGTGAGACCTTATTCGCCGGCCGTATGCGGCTTGATCTCGGCTACGTCTTTACGGCACTCGATCGTGTGGCCGAGGCGCGCCGCCTGATCGGCGATGAGCCGACCAGCCCAGAGCGCGGTGAAGTGATGTACCTCTTCTATATGCGGCTCGCCCTCCATCTGGCCGCCGGCGCCGTCGAGGCCGCGCATGTGGATGCCCAACGGATTTTCGACATGGTCAGGGAGGCGCCTGCCCTCTGGTCCGAGGTCTATCTCCTCGAACGCACGGTGGAGGCTTTTGTCTATGCGGGTGATGTCGAAATGGGGCGGGCGTTCTTCAGGACTGCGGCAACGTCGAGATTCTCCGGCAACCCGATGCTCAAGCGTGCCGAAGGGCGACTCCTGCTGGCGGAAAACAAGATAGACGCCGCGCTTCCACTGCTCCAGGAGGCTGCTGAGACGCTGCGGCAAGCCGAATATCTGGACGAGGTGTGGCCGGCACGGCGGGCATATGCACGAGGTCTCGTGGCCGCCGGCAATGCTGTGGCCGCTGAGTCGGAGCTCCGCGACGTGCTTCGGGATGCGAGTTCGCACGGACACCGCCTCGAGGCGCGCTACGCTCGGGAGCAGCTCCGCGCCCTCGGTGTTGAAGTCGCAGAGCCGCCGCCAGCCGATCCGTTTGCGGCAAGCATTCGACAGCCGACCGAGCGCCTGGTGACGGTGGTGTTCATCGATGTGCGAGGGTACACGGCGTTGAGCGCGCGGGAGGCGCCGCACCAGCTCGCCGATCAAATCACCAGCTTTTACCGTTCAGCTGAAGAGGAAATCCGGCGTCACCAGGGCTTCGTGGCCCGCTATGAAGGTGATGCCGTGATGGCGACCTTCAATGTCACCGGTAGCCGGCTCGATCATCCAGTCCAGGCGCTGCAGGCGGCGCTCTCGATTCGCGATAAAGCCGCATTTGCCGGTCTTCCGGTCGGCATCGGCATCGCCGTCGGCCCGGCGGTTGTCGGGCAGTTCAGCCCCGGATCGTCGGTCACGGCCGTCGGCGAGACGATCAACCTCGCCGCCCGGCTGCAGACGCAGGTCCGTGAGGGCGAGGTGCTGCTCAGCGAAGAGGCCTACCGCCGAACGCGCGACTGGCTTGCTGACGAGAACCTGCCGGCTCGGGAAGAAAGCATGACGCTCAAGGGTTTCAATCAACCGGTCCGAGCATTCCGCCTGTCGGCCCAGTCGCCGGTCACCGGTTAGCTCGGGGCTGCTCGTAGTTCCTTCGCCCTTTAGAATCGAGCCTGTGCAACAGACGGCAGTGTCGACCGAGCGTGCTTTCGGGGAGCTCGAGCAGCATCGGGCCGAGCTGACGGCGTACTGCTACCGCATGCTCGGTTCTCCGTTCGACGCGGAAGATGCGGTTCAGGACGCCCTGGTGCGCGCGTGGCGAGGCCGCGATCGTTTCGAAGGAAGAGCGGCGATACGGTCCTGGCTATACCGGATTGCAACTAACGTCTGTATCGACATGCTGAATAGTAAGGAGCGTCGCATCCGGCCGATGGATCTGGGGCCGGCGAAGGAACCGGTAGTGAGCAACCTGCACGAACGTGCGGAGACCACCTGGCTGGAGCCGATTCCAACCGAGCTCATCAAGGATCCCGCCGAGGTGGCCGTCGAGCGCGAATCGATCCGGCTGGCGTTTGTGGCGGCCCTGCAGCACCTGCCGCCCCGGCAGCGGGCTGTCCTGATTCTCTGTGAGGTCCTGCGCTGGGAAGCCGCGGAGGCAGCCGAATTGCTCAACACCTCGGTTGCCTCCGTCAACAGTGCCTTACAACGAGCCCGCGCGACGATGGCAAAAAGCAAGGTCAGTTCGAGCGATCGCGCTGCACCCCTGACGGAAGAGGACCGCGCGATGCTGGAGCGTTACGTCGCCGCCTTCGAGCGCTACGACCTCTCGGCGTTGACCTCGCTGCTCCGCGAAGACGCGACGCAATCGATGCCGCCCTACGACATGTGGCTGAGCGGACGCGACGACATCTTCCGGTGGTGGTTCGGGCCTGGAATCGGCTGCAAGGGCTCCCGTGTGCTGCCCGCGATCAGCGCCAACGGGATGCCAACCTATGGGCAGTACAAGCCAAGCCCGCAAGGCGGGCACGAACCCTGGGCACTCCAGGTGATCGAGCTCTCAGGCGGGCGGATTTCGGAGCTCACCTTCTTCCTTGATACGGCGCGGCTGTTTCCCCTGTTTGGGCTGCCGCCTCGACTCGACGCCTAGGACCTCCGCAAGTCCACACAGGTCGATCAGGGCACCCATCCCCTGATCTACGTTCTCGAGGCGCACGGTCGCACCGTTACGGCGCGCCGTGAGACAGCAACGGGCGACGGCATTGATGAACCTCGCGTCCTTCGCATGCAGCTGAACGCAATCCAGCGGGACAGGAAGCATCACAACCTATGACCGAGATCAAGCGTGGAATTCATCGGTGTTTGGAATATTGGCGAGCAGCGATGAGGTTTTCTTATGGGACGGGTCTAAACGCACATGAAGGATTCACGCTGGCTCTCACTGATCGTGCTTTGCACCGGTTTTCTGTTGATCGTCGTCGACATGACCATCGTCAACGTGGCGCTGCCGTCGATCCAGCGAGACCTTGGCTTTTCGGGATCCGGTCTGGCCTGGGTCATCAACGGATACCTGGTCGCCTTCGGGGGGTTCCTGCTCCTCGCCGGTCGCCTGGGCGACCTGCTCGGTCGCAAGCGGGTATACCTCGCGGGGCTGGCCATCTTCGTGGGCGCTTCGGTGCTGTGCGGCCTCTCCGTCAACCAGCCAATGCTGATCGCATCCCGTTTCCTGCAGGGCATCGGCGGCGCCACCAGCTCGGCCGTCATCCTCGCCATGATCGTGACGCTCTTCCCCAGGCCTGAAGAGCAGGCGAGGGCCTTTGGCATCTTCAGCTTCATCGCCTCGGCCGGTGCGGCGGTCGGCCTGCTGGCCGGTGGTTTGATCACCCAGGCCGTCAGCTGGCACTGGATCTTCTTCGTCAACGTTCCGATCGGCTTGGTGACGGCCGCGGCGGCAGTTCGACTTCTCAAGACGGACCCCGTCCCGGCGACAGGCCGAGGGGCGGACGTGATTGGCGCGATCCTGGTTACCGGTGGCTTGATGCTCGCCGTCTACACCATCGTCGAGTCTTCGGCCTGGGGCCTCGGATCGCGGCAGACGATTGGCTTTGGCGCGCTGGCACTGCTCATCCTGACGGCGTTCGTCATCCGTCAGGCGCGGATTTCGAATCCGATCCTCCCGCTGCGGATCTTCGCGTCCCGCCGGGTCTCGGCGTCGAACCTGGTGCAGGCGTTGATGTCTTCGGCCTTCCTCGGATTCTTCTTTATCGGTTCTCTCGACCTCGAGCGGGTGCTCGGCTATGGGCCGATGGCGATCGGGCTGGCGTTCTTGCCGGTTGCCGTCGTGATGGGGCTGTTCTCCGTTCGCCTCTCAGCCCAGCTGATCGGACGGTTTGGTCCGTTCGCGGTCCTGGTTGCCGGCCAGGGGGTCGTCGCGATCGCGCTGGTCATGCTTGCCTTGGGTCCGGTCAACTCCACCTACGCCATCCACCTGCTCGTGCCGCTGAGCTTGCTTGGACTGGGTGGTGGGCTGTCCTTTCCGTCACTGACGATGATCGCGATGGGTGACGTTGCGCCGTCCGACGCCGGGCTGGCTTCCGGCATCCTGAATACCAGCGGTCAGATTGGAGGCTCGCTTGGCCTGGCAGTACTGGCGACGGTTGCCGCCGGCTGGACCCAGGGCCTGTTGCAACAGGGTGTCGGAGCCGGGGCCGCGCTGGCCGGTGGGTTTCATTTCGCCTGGTTCATCGGCGCCGGTACGATCGGTGCGACCATCGTCATCGCGATCACGATGCTGCGGCAACGTGCCCAGCCGTCAAATGAAGAGATCGGGGAGAATGCCGCAGTGGCCTAGCGGCAAAGCCGCTGATCAGGGAGTCGCAAGGGCGAAGCGGGGCTGACTCTAGACTGAGCCCGCAGTCCGATGAGTGTCGTGCGTGTGGGTCCAGGAGATGTTCCCTCGCGTGAGAGCCCTGAGCAGGCGATCGAGCTGCTCGGGCGGGGTGGCTACGACGCCTGCGAGATCGACCTGAGCAGTGGCTTCTGGATGGATAGGGATTACGCGCACCGGTTCGGCTCGCTCGCCCGCGACGCCGGAATCGCGCTCTCGATCCACGCCCCGCTCGCGGCGTTTTTGGGCCATGTCGACGCGACCGGCCGGAAACGTCAGATGGCGGTAGGGATGCTCGACCACTCGGCTGGGATTGCGGTCGCCTGCGGAGCCGCCCCGATCGTGATCCACCCTGGGTTCCTGCTCGGGCGCGCACGCCAGCAGGCGATCGACGCCGTGGTCCAGCAGTTGGGTGACCTGCATGAGCGGCTTGTCGCGAAAGATCGCGGCGTGCCCTTTGGGATCGAAGTCATGGGTCGCGTGCAGGAGCTCGGCAGCCTCGATGATGTGGTCACGATCGCGGGCCATTTCGATTGGGTCCGGCCGGTGATCGACTTTGCGCACATGCACGCCACCAGCGACGGCGGCTTCACCAGCGTCGAGCCGTTTGTGTCCGCGCTGGCGAAGGCCGATGCGGTGCTGCGACCAGGCATTCCCTTTCACATCCATTTCTCAGACGTCAGCTTTGCCAACCGGAATGAGAAAGCGCATTTGCCCTACGGCCAGGGAACGCTTCGCGCCGAGCCGCTGGGAGCCGCGCTCACCCGCTTCGAGCGGCCAGCCACCGTGATCTCGGAGTCGCCGGATGAGCCGTCGAACCAGGCGATTAAAACGGCCTTAACCAACTTTTCCTTGACAGCGGCTCTGCGAGATGGTTAAAAGTTGTGGACACACCAACCGGAAAGAACGGAGGGGATCAATGGAATACGGTCGTCGATCGTGGCGCGGCTTCAAAGCGCTGGGCATCGCGGGTGCCGCGCTCGTCCTGTTAACCGCCTGTGGAGCCCAGAACAATTCGGGCGGCTCGAATTTCAACTGGGCGACGGCAGCGTCGGCGAACGATGGCGGCGGGACGGCCGCCCTGGTGTCGGCGGCGAAGAAGGAGGGCAAGCTCAACATTATTGCCGTGCCTCCCGATTGGGCCAACTACGGTGCGATCATCAGCGGCTTCACGGCGAAATACGGGATCGCGATCAGCTCAGCCAACCCCAACGGCAGCAGCCAGGACGAGGTCAACGCCGTCCAGCAGCTCGGGAAGACGAGCCGGGCACCCGATGTCCTGGATATCGGCAAGGCCGTCACGCTGGCCAACACGAGCCTCTACACGCCCTACAAGGTGCAGACCTGGAACGACATCCCCGACAGCCAGAAGGAAGCCACCGGGCTCTACGTCCAGGACTACGGCGGCTACATGTCGATTGGGTACGACTCCAACAAAGTCCCGACGATCACATCGGTTCAGGACCTGCTCGGGTCGGCCTTCAGCGGCAAGGTCGCGCTCAACGGCGACCCGACCAAAGCCAACGCCGCGCTCAACGGGGTGATGATGGCGTCGATCGCCACCGGCGGTTCGCCGGATGACATCAGCAAGGGCGTCGACTTCTTCCATCAACTCAAGGTCAAAGGCAACTTCGTTAAGGTCCAGGCAACGACGGCGACGGTGAAGCAAGGGCAGACGCCTGTCGTCTTCGACTGGGACTATCTGTCTGCCGCGCACGGGACCGATGTGCCAAGCTGGAAAGTCTTCACGCCCAACAACGCGATTCTTGGCGACTACTACAACCAGGCGATCAACAAGAATGCACCCCATCCAGCGGCGGCCCGCCTCTGGGAGGAGTACCTCTATTCCGACGAGGGCCAGAATCTCTGGCTGAAAGGCTTGGCCCGACCGGTCCGGATGGCCGCGATGAAAAAGGCGGGAACCCTTGATTCCGCCGCCGCCGCGAAGCTGGCGCCCGTCACCGGGACGCCGATCTTTCTCACGGATTCGCAGGCCACCAAGGCCAAGGACTATCTCGCATCGCATTGGACCCAGGCGATCGGTTGACCGCGGTTCTCGAGAAGTCTTTCGTCGATACGGCGGGCCGCCCCACGGGGGGCGGCCGCCGTCTTCCTAGCCAGTGGCTGGCGGTGATCCCATTTTTTGCCTATCTGGGCATTTTTCTTCTGCTGCCCACGCTCATCGTGGTCGGGGGCGCCTTCTTCGACCGCAACGGCCTCGGCTTCTCGAATCTGCTGATCATGAACAAGCCGTTCGTGATCAGTGCTTATCTCAACAGCGTCATCCTCGCGGCGATCACCGCCATCGCTGGTGCGGTGCTCGGCGCCGTCCTGGCCTATGCCGTGGTTTCCGGAAATCCGAACGGGGTCTTCCGCCGGTTAGTGACCTCTGCCTGCGGAGTCCTGGCGCAATTCGGCGGTGTGACGCTGGCCTTCGCCTTCATCGCCACGATCGGTTCGGCAGGCTTCGTCTACCTGTGGCTCAAGCAGCACGGTCTCGATGTCTACGCCCACGGGCTCTGGCTCTACGACTTGCGTGGCCTGGAGCTCGTGTACACGTATTTCCAGATCCCGCTGATGGTGCTGGTCTTTCTGCCGGCGCTGGATGGCATCCGCCCACAGTGGCGCGAGGCCACCGAGAGCCTGGGCGGCAACACCTGGCAGTACTGGCGGTACGTCGCCGGCCCGTTACTGGCCCCCGCGTTTTTCGGTGCCACCTTACTCCTGTTTGCCAACGCGTTTTCTGCCTATGCCACCGCCGCGGCCCTCGTGAACCAGGGCAGCGTGATCGCCTCGCTGTTGATCGCCAACACGATGACCAGCGAGGTCGGCCTGCATGATCCAGGGATCGCTTCTGCCCTTGCCCTGGTCATGGTCGTGATGGTGGCGACCGTGATGGTGCTCTACACCGTCCTTCAGCGTCGCACCGCGAGGTGGCTGCGATGAAGGGCGGACGCTGAGCCAATGAGCCGAGCCCGTCGGACGAAGCTTCGAATCTTCCGGATCGTCGTCTTCATCGTGATGGGCGCGTTTTTCCTGGTTCCAATCGCCGCCATGTTCGAGTTCTCGACTCGAGGCCCGACTGATGCCTCACCGCGGACATTGAGCGCCTGGCTGTCGATCGCCCAAACCCCTGAGCTGTCGTCCGCCATCATCGCCTCGCTCGAGCTGGCGCTGCTGACGTCGATCGGAATGCTCGTGCTGCTGGTCCCGACCATGATCTGGGTGCGGCTTCGCGTCCCGGCCGTCAGCCGGACGGTCGAATTTCTCTGCCTCCTGCCGCTCACCGTTCCGGCGATCGTGCTGGTGGCTGGGCTCGCGCCCGAGTATCAATGGATCTCGCTGAATTTCAGCGACTCGATTCTCACGCTCGGCTTCGTCTACCTCGTCCTGGTGCTGCCCTATGCCTATCGGACTCTAGACACGGGACTCGCGGCGATCGATGTCAAGACCCTTTCTGAGGCGGCGCGTAGCCTGGGCGCCTCCTGGCTCACCGTGATGCTCCGGGTCATCGTGCCGAACATGTGGGTCGCGCTGCTCAACGCCTGCCTGCTGTCGGTTGCGGTCGTGCTCGGGGAGTTCACGATCGCCAACCTCCTCAACTATGAGAACCTCCAGGTGGCGATCGCGCTGCTCGGCCGGGCGAATGCGACCGTCTCCATCGCCGTGGCCGTCGCCGCTCTGCTCCTGGCCTTCGTGCTGCTCGTCGTCCTGTCGTTCGTCGGCCGTCCCCGCTCGGGCGTAGGACGGCTCGAGGAAGAGGGGCTCTCCGGTTTCGGCCGGCAGCTTGGAGGGGGTTTGAGATGACGGCCACGATTGCCGCCGCGGGGACCGGAACCACGGCCAGGGCCGGGGTTGAGGTCCGGCTCGAAAACCTCCGCCGGCGCTACGGCCCGATCACCGCGCTCGATGGCCTGAGCCTGACCATGGCGCCGGGCGAGCTCGTCGCCTTACTTGGGCCGTCGGGGTGTGGCAAGACGACTGCCCTGCGCTTGCTGGCCGGGCTCGAGGACGCGGACGAGGGTCGCATCCTGGTCGACGGCCATGACGTCACCGGCCAGCCGGCGAACAAGCGAGGTGTGGGAATGGTCTTCCAGGCTTATTCGCTGTTTCCTCACATGACGGCCTGGCAAAACGTGGCGTTCGGGCTGCAGATGCGTAGAGTGCATGCCGCCGAGCGCCGCCAACGAGCCGGTGAGATGCTGGAGCTGGTTGGTCTTTCCGGTTACGCGAACCGGTTTGCGCATCAACTCTCCGGCGGCCAGCAACAGCGCGTCGCGCTAGCTCGCGCCCTCGCCATCAATCCGAAAGTCCTTCTGCTCGACGAGCCTCTGTCGGCGCTCGACGCCAAAGTCCGCGCCCGGTTGCGCGATGAGATCCGTCGTGTCCAGCTCGAGGTCGGGACGACGACCCTCTTTGTCACCCACGATCAGGAAGAAGCGCTGGCGATTGCCGACCGCGTCGGGGTCATGCAGTCCGGTCGGCTCGAGCAGCTAGGGCCGCCAACAACGATCTATTCACGCCCGGCGAGTGCGTTCGTCGCGGAATTCGTCGGGCTGACGAACCGGCTGCCCGGCACCGTTGCTCGGGGAGCCGTCGACGTGCGGGGCACGCGCCTGCCCCTGGTGCAGACGGATGTGCCAGACGGCCCCGCGATCGCATTGATCCGGCCCGAGGCCGTTAGCGTGCTCGGCGATGCGAATGGCGCCTCGGGACCGTTGGTCGGGACGGTCATCGCCACAGTGTTCCTCGGGGCGACGAGCCGCGTCACGGTTGACCTTGGGGATGTCACCGTTCTCACCCAGTTAGCGACGTCGGAGGCCGCTGCCCATCCGGCAGGAACGCGGATCCGGCTCGCCATCAGGCCGGACCCGGTATTGATCGCGAGAGACCAGCCCGCGGGCGAGCACCGCTAAACAGCACCGCCGCCGAAAGCGGTTAACAGATGGACCGGCCGAGCACTTGGTAACCCGGAATACAGCGCCTCCGTTCGTCGAGTCAGTCCGGAAGGTGGTCCGGGACCTGAAGCGCGGGGAGGTCATCAGCTATGGGGAGGTCGCTCGCCGCGCCGGATATCCCCGGGCGGCTCGGGCAGTTGGGAATGTGCTGGCCTCAAGCATGGGCCTGCCCTGGTGGCGCGTTATCCGGGCAAATGGAGAGCTCGCGGCGGCGAGTCGCGAGGAACAGATCAGGCGCCTCCGCCGGGAGGGTGTCCGAACGCAGAACGGGCGTGTCAAGGGGATCTTCAGCTCGGGAAATCCGGTAATTACTCACCAGCGTTAATACGGATTAACCGGACGTTGACTTGGCTGGAACTCCACGCTATCTTGTTTTAGCCAAATCACGCCCAAAAAGCGTTCAAGGACGACAGTATCCGGGAGGGATGCGCTTGACCAATTTGAAACGATCGAAACTGTTTACCGCAGCCGCGTCCGCAGTTCTGTTGGGTGGAACGTTGTCGAGCTCCATCGCCTTTGCTCATCCTGACGATGTTCGGGTCACAAAGGACAACGTGGCCGGCAGCTACCGGTACTCGGGCGGCGACGACCCGACCTATAGCGATGCCGTTCTTGACGGATGCTCAACCAGTCATGAGCGCCAGAACGAGCCAGCCGTGGAAGCCGATCCACGGAACTCCAACCTGCTGCTGGCCAGTTCGAACGATTACTGCGCCGTTCCTGTGAACAACACGATCTGGCTCGGCTATTACCGCTCACAGAACGGTGGGCAGTCCTGGATGGATAGCTACGTGCCAGGGTATCCCGGCGACACGTCGCCAGCCTCGCATCGGGCGCAGGTCGATACGACGAGCGCGGGTGATCCCGTCATCGCCTGGGATACAAAGGGCAACGCCTACTTTGGCGCGGAAGCGTCCGGATCGGAGACGTCGTTCAAGAAGACCAACGGTGACATCTGGGTGGCTCGCTACCAGAACCCCGACGGTGCGGCCGGCGCTCCGGCCAACGATGCAAGCTATTTCTCGTACTCGAGGACCATCGCAAAAGGCTCGCAGGCCCCTAATTTGCTGGGCAAGTTCAACGACAAGACTGCGATCGAGGTGGACCGAACCGGCGGGAGCTGCGATGGAACTGTTTACTTCGCGTATGCCCGCTTTACCGCTGGAAAGATCAGTGCGATCTGGTTTACTCGGTCGACGGACCAGGGGAACACATGGTCATCCCCTCACAACATCTCTGGGACGGTCCACAACGTCCAGTTCCCCGATATTTCTATCACCCATGATGGTCACGTCTACGTCACGTATCGCCAGTATGGCGATGTTGCGGCGCCGAGCACGGACTCCGTGAACTTCACGGTTTCGCAGGACTGCGGCCGAACCTTTGGTAACAGCCAAACCCTGGCATCCTTCGTCCATTACGATGCCCAGGACAAGACCGCGACCGGGGCCGACGCCCGGGATTGCGGTGACGGTGCGCTTGCCTGCCAGTCCGGCTACACCTTCTTCCGGCAGGACAGCCAGGTCCGTTCGACGGCTGACCAATCTGATCCCAACAACGTCGTCTATGTCGTTTACAACGCCACAAAGCCTGGCACGGAAGTACCCACAGGGACCACTTATGGGACGGTCGTGAGCGGCACCGGAAGCCAGTCCGGCGTCTACTTCACGAGGATCGCAAACGGCGTTGGTCAGGGCAACGGTGCGATCGTCGACAACGAGTCAACGGGACACCAGTTCTTCCCAGACGTTACGGTTGGTGGCCCTGCGACCGCCAGGGTCATTCATCTCATCTGGTATGACTCACGGGAAGATTCGTCGTACAGCCCAACGCTTCCGAACGGCGATACGGCGACAGGAACGAATTCTGGCCTCGCCCTGAATGTTTTCGCCACGAAGGCGTCCGAGCAGGGCGTCGATTCGGGCGCGCCCAACTTCTCACAGGCGGGGAAGGTCAGCGAGTTGGGAACCAACGGCAACTGGGAACAGTTCAGCAGTCGCTCCATTCCATTTGCCGGCGACTACCTCTGGGTTACGAGCTTCGCGGATGGCTCCGCGTACGTTGTCTGGACGAGCTGGCGCGACACCGTTGCCGGCACAGACAGCCGCGCGTCGTCGAATGAGACGAGCGAACCGGCGGATGAAAACTTCGACGTACTGCAGTGCTGGACGTCGTCTGGTGATAGCTGCCAGACGGCGGGTGGCAAGGATCAGAATATCTACGGCCATGCGATCCCATAACGACTGAACGAGGATTGAAGGAAAGGGCGGCCCTGGGCCGTCCTTTCCTTTATCCATTCATGCGCTGCCGGATGAATGCCGCTTCGAATCGGCGGAGCGCAGGTCGTCTTCGATCAATGACTCGATCAGCTCCCGAACGCCTTCGCTGGCGCGGGCTTTTGTGACATGGTTGGCTTCCGCCTTGAGGCTCTCGAGCGCATTGGCGACTGCCACGCCGCACCCTGACATCGCCAGTAGCGCGTGGTCGTTTTCGGCGTCGCCCACGCTGACGACGCGGTCTGCGGAAATGCTGAGCTCCTCGAGCGCCGCCTTCAGACCAGTCGCCTTGTTCACCGAAGGCGGCAGGATCATGACCGACCCCTTGTTGAAGATGATCTCGAGTTCGAGGCCGAGCTCCCGAATGACGTCAAGCGCCAGCTTCTCGTTCGGTTCCACGGTGGCCACCACGACGTGCCCAACGAAGAGCGGATCGACTCCTCGGTCCTTGAGCGCCAGGATGAAGGCATCGGCCGGCCGTTCGGCGAGCAAGCGGAGTTCGCGTTCCCGGGGTCGATAGACTACGGCGCCGTTTTCGGCGACGACTCGATCGAAGATCGGAAGCTCGGGAAAAACCCGAATGAGGTCGTCGACCTGCCGGCCGGTGACCAGGATCAGTTTTCTTCTGCTGCCGGCCAATCGCCGCAACGCCTCGACCGTTTGGGAGTCGACCTCGCCGTGATGGGCGAGCGTGCCATCGTAATCCGTCGCGAGCGCGAGATACCGCACTAGCCTCTCTTCGCCTCGGTGCCCGCTGCCAGGATGATGCGGATCGGTCGGTCGTGGCGAAGATAATCCCAGGCCCAGGATAGGAGCGCGCTGACACGGTTCCGGAACCCGATCAGGTAATAGATGTGGACCAGGAGCCAGGTGAGCCAGCCAAGCAGCCCGGTGAATTCCAGCCCACCGGGCAGATGGGTCACACCGGCGTTTCGTCCGACAGTGGCCATCGTGCCTTTGTCGACGTAGCGAAATGGCGGCCGCTCTCGGCGGACGCCCTGAACCGCGTCGATGATGGAAGCAGCGACGTACCTGCCCCCTTGCATCGCCGGTGGCGAGAGCATTGGCAGTTGGCCCTGGTGTCCGACGGGAGGGGAGGCGAGATCGCCGATCGCAAAGGCGCCGTCGGTGCCCTGAAGTCGAAGTTGCGGATCGAGCTGGAGCCGCCGATTCCGCAATCGTGGAAGGGTGCCATCGCCGGTCGGGTCGTTTGGCCTGACACCGGCGGCCCAAATGATCGTCTCTGAAGGAATGGTCATGCCATCGGCCAGCGTGACGCTGTGATCATCGGCGTTCTTAACCAGCCTATTGGTGACGACCTCAACGCCACGTCGTTCGAGAATGCGCTGGGCATATCGGCCAAGTCGATTGGAGAACGCCCCGAGTAATCGATCCGTGCCTTCAATCAAGACGATCCGCACCTCCCGGCGGGAGATGTCGTGATAGTCCTTGCCGGCAACGATGTCCATCAGCTCGGTGAGCGCCCCTGCGGTTTCGACACCGGTTGGGCCGCCACCAACAAGGACGAACGTCAAGAGCGCCTGTCGGGTGGCCGAATCGCGCGCGGCGTCGGCACGCTCGAGACAGGTCAGGACGTGGTTGCGCAGCCGCGTGGCGTCGGGCAGCGCCTTCAGGCTGATCGAGACATCCGCGACGCCCTGATTGCCGAAGTAGTTATCGACACTGCCGGTTGCCAGGACGACATAGTCATAGGAAAGCTCGTCGCCACCGGCCAGGCACACGACCTTACGCTTCAAGTCCACGCGCTCGACTTGGGCTTCCCGGAAGCGCACGTTCCGCGAATGGCGGAAGATGGTTCGAAGCGGATAGGCGATGTCGCTTGGGTTCAGCAGCCCCGTTGCGACCTGGTACAGCAGCGGCGTGAACAGGTGGTAGTTGTGCCGGTCCAGCAGCGTCACGTTGACCGGCGCACCATCGAGCTTGCGAGCGCAGGCCAGGCCGCCGAAGCCGGCGCCCACGATGATGACCTTCTGGTCAGGCATCCGTCAGCACGCGAAGGTGCGCATGCGCTTCGCGAAGCGCCGATTCGACCGCCTCGGGTGTTTCCGCGTGCGCGAACATGAAGCCCAGGTACCGATCGCCTTCGGGCAACGGCACGAGCGCCTCGCCCGGAGGGATGGTGATCACGAGCCCGTCGATGCCGGTTACCTGCCTCGCGTCGGTCTGGCCATCGACCTCGCGAAGGACGCCGGCGGTTGGGATGGGCAGCATCATCACGCCGGCAGCCCGGGGCTCTCGGGCATGCGTCGGCGTTGGCAGGCCGGCGGCATGGCGCAGGATCAGTTCCTCGAGGGTGATGCCGGAGCCGAAGCGGAGCGTCCGCGAGCACAGACCACCGATCGAGCGCGCCGCGACCTCGAGCACCCAGACGCCTTGCGCGTTCAGTCGCAGCTCCGCATGAATCGGCCCCTCGGTCAAGCCGAGCGCGAGGGCCGCTCGGGAGGTCGCGTCAATGATTCTCGCCTGGGTGTCCGCTGCGAAGCGGGAGGGAGTGACATAGATGGTCTCTTCAAAAAAGGGCCCGTCCAGTGGATCGGGCTTGTCGAAGATCGCCAGGACTTCCAGCTGACCGCGCCGCAAGAGCGCCTCGACCGCAACTTCCTCGCCCGCGATGAAGTCCTCGATAAGCAGCCATGGCGTTGCGCCGTTTTTCGAACAGCCGGCAACGATCTGGCCGACTCGTCGAAAGACGTCCGCGAAGGCTTCGGCGTGGTCGACCTTGACCACCCCCTGGCTTGCCGAGAGGTCGAGGGGCTTGACAACGCTTGGATAGCGCACGGTTGGCGCCAGCTGTTGAGGTTCGTCATTGACGCTGGCCGTGATGAACCGTGGCGTCGGCAGCCCGGCGGCCTGAAACCGTTCGCGCATGAGCGCCTTGTCGCGGGTAGCGCGCACCGAGTCGAGCGAGTTGTGCGGAAGCGCGAGAGCCTGTGACGCCGCGGCGGCAAGCAGGGTTCCCCCATCGTCCACCGCGACGACCGCATCGAGCGGCTGCGTTGTCGCGAAGGCAACAATCCGGGCTGTCGATTCGCTGACGTCGGTGAAATCGAGCCGGAGATGGCGACCTTCCATCAGCGCCGCAAGCGCCGGACGATGCTCCGATCCGACCACCACCTCGATGCCCAAACGCGTCGCCGCCGCCATGAAGTCATGGGTGCGATACGTCCGGCTGGGGATGAGTAAGAGGACGCGTGTCATGGTTTTAGTTGACCACGAATAGAATCAGCCAATGACGCCCACGATCACGGTGACATCCGCCGCGGTCGCGAAGATCGACGCCGTGCGCTCGAAAACGGGCCGTCCGGACGCATGCCTGCGGATCGCGATCGCCGGTCGCCGGAGTGGCAGCTTTCTCTATGAGCTCGATCTCGTGGCGCCTGAGGACGCGCCCCCCGACGACCTGGTCGTTGACAACGAGGGACTCCGGCTGCTGATCGATCCAGCCTCGAGCCCAAACCTGGATGGCGCGGTCATCGGCCTTGACCCTTCGGTCATGGGTGGCGCGCTCCATGTCGAGAACCCGAACGACGGCTGGCGCGACCCGGTGGCCGCACGGATCCAGGAAATCCTCGACCGGCAGATCAATCCGTCGATTGCGGCCCATGGCGGCTACGTCGACCTGCTCGAGGTGCGCGACGGCGCCGCCTATGTCCAACTGGGCGGCGGCTGCCAGGGCTGCGCCCAGGTCGATGTCACGCTTCGCCAGGGCATCGAGGTCGCGATCGTCAACGCCATTCCGCAAATCGACCGCGTCGTCGACACGACCGACCACGCCGCCGGGACCAACCCCTACTTCCAGCCGGCGAAGAAAGCCTCCTAAATCCGGGCGATCCGGCGGAGCCGCATCCGCGGGCCAAAACGGGGGGCCTGAATGCCGCCCAGAGTCAACAGCCGGATGACGCGCGCCCGGTGGCCGCGGTAGGGCTCGAGCAGCTGGAGCATGCGGGCATCCGTGCCGCGCGGTTCGTGGGCGAGCGCCCACGCCACCTGGTGTGGCAGGTGGTAGTCGCCAACCGAGACGGCGTCCCGATCGCCCAGCGCAACGACCGAGACCTCGGCGGCCGACCAGGGGCCGATCCCCGGCAAACGCATCAACAGGTCGCGCGCCTGGTTTGGCGGCAGCGTCGCGGCCCCATTCAGCCGGCTGGCGACGGCGGCGGCGTTCTGCACCACGGCAAATCGCCGTCGCTCGATTCCCAGGCGGTGCACGGCCCAGTACGGCGTGCTTAGCAGGCGGCTCGGCGAGGGCTGGAGAAAGAGTCCGTAGCCGCCCGGGGCGACCTCGCCAAAGTCGCGGACCAGCCGGGCATACGAGGACCATGCCTCGACTCCAGGCACCTTTTGCTCGAGGATCGTCGGCAGCAGCGCCTCGAAGACGAGCCCCGTTCGACCGAGCCGCAGTCCGCGGTGGTGGCGATGGAGTTCGGCGAGCAAGCCTTGCCCCGGTCTGAACCGATCCGGCTGATCATCGAAGCCGAGCAGCTGCGGCACGCTATTCAGAAGCCAGCTGGCGCCGTCACCCCAGGCTTCGGCGGCGACGTCATCGTTGGCGACTTCCAGATGTAGGGCCCCGACGCCCTCAGGGGTCCGGGCCGCACGCCAGACCTGATCGCCGTCGAAGTGGATTGTGGGGTCGCCGGCTCCCCGCTGGAGCGGGCCGAGGGTCAGGCCCAGGTCGATCGGAAAGGGGACGGCAAACCTGGCCGAAGCGTCGGCTGGCACCCGCCAACCTTAGCCGACGAGCTCGAGCACGTGAAGGCTCCTGCCGTGCGTATTATCAAGACAGCTGATAGGAGGGATTGCAGCTTGAGGAGCGCGGAGGAATGATCCGCTGCGCCTGGTGCGGCGCGCGAAACTACGCGATCGACATGTGGTGCACCCGGTGCCACCGCCACCTCGACTGGCAACCAATGAAGCGCCGCCGCGGGGCCCTGGCCACCGTGCTTCCCCCGGCCGCCGCGGCGGTTGGCGTCGCGATCGCACTGGCGCTCCCGGCGGCGGGCTGGTTCAACGGCTCCTTTCAGCTGCGACTTGCGATGCCGGATCTGCCGAACACCGGATCCACGCATGCCGCGGCCAGCCCCCAGGCCCAGCCGGCCGCCAAGCCCGCCGCGACCACTGAGCCGACGGCGACAGCGGACAGCGCCGCGGCGGTCGGTTCGGCGCCGCCCGCCGCTGCGACAGGATCGCCACTGCTGATGGCACCGCCGGTCCTATCGCTCCCTTCGCCGGCGCCCCCAAAGCAAACGGATGATCCAACCACGGCGATCAATCGGTTTTACGCGGCGGTGTCCGGCCACGAGTTTGCCCTGGCGGCCGCCCTGTGGAGCCCGCAATTGAAGGCCGCTGACCCCCCAGCCGTCTTCATTGATCAACGGTTCTCGGCCACGCAGCAAATTGGGGTTCGGGGTGAGCGGATCATGGCCCACGAGGCGGGGAGCGCCGTCGTTTATGTTGATCTCCTGGAACTCATCGGTGGGCAAACACGCGAGTGGGTTGGGACCTGGCAGCTGATCCAGAGCCCCTCTGGTTGGCTCTTGAACAGCCCGGATCTGCGGGGCGCCTGAGCATGCTGAAAATGGGAGCCTCAAAGACGATCGGGACACCGGTTCGCTGTCCGTCCTGCCGGCATCCGAACCTGGCGATCGATATCTGGTGCGAGCGCTGCGGGACGCCGCTTGACTGGAAGCCGATCCAGACAAGGGCGGTCACTCCCAGGCGTGCGCCGGTGATTTCAGCGCCGAAGCCGCAACCGATGGCGACGCCACGTGAGGTGACCGGTCCTCAGTACTGCTGGAGCTGCGGCGCCCCAAACCGGGCCGGCGACTACTTTTGCGGCAGCTGTGGACGTGAACTCGGAGTTCCGTCGCCAGCGGCGGGTAGCCCCAGGAATCGCCGGCGGCGGCAGGGGTTCCGCTGGAGGTTCCCAGAACTCGCGTTGCCCGCGACCGCATTGCCGCAGCTGCGCATGCCGCGATGGCAGGCGCCTCAATGGCGCTTGCCGGCCGTGTCGATGCCTCGGCTGCAGGCTCCTCGCGTCCCGCCGACGGTCGCCGTGGCCGGCCTGGTCCTCGCCGTCCTCGTGCTCGTTCCGCTCGTGCATCTGGTTTCCGGGGCCGGCAGGCCGGCCGCCGCCCAGCGGCCCCCCGCCGCACACCTGCCGACGACCAACGGCACCCAGGCCAAGGCGGGGTCGCCGCAGGCGATCGCGATCGCCGCCGTCCAGGGCAAGACCGGACTCAAGTACTCAAATGCCTGCAGCGGAACCGCCGCCTGTCTCTCGATTACCGCCCAAACCGTGGGGCAGGCGGCGGAGGCCATCGTCTTCTCGACCGCCCGCTCGGGTGGCCGCCAGTGCGTGAGCTACCTCGTTCAGAAGAATGGTGCCTGGCAGCTGCTGGGGACGGTTCTGTGCGCGCTGCCTAACCAGGTGTCACCGCTGGTCGGGCACGATGCCACGGTGCACGTTCCTGGAAATTGCGCCAACGTCCATGCCAGCGCGAGCCTGCAGGGAGGTGTCGTCGCCTGTCTGTACGACGGCACCACGATCCATGTCGACGGGGGCCCGGTGTACGCAGATGGGTTTCTGTGGTGGCACACCAGCAAAGGCTGGATGGCCCACGATTTCCTGGTCGCGCCCTAGAGCACCGAGCCTCCTGGAGGGGGAACGAGTCTTAGTCCTGGTGTAGCGGCGCGGTGTTCCGCAGCCGCTTGACCATCTCGAGCAGCATCTTGTAGGTCATGCCGGCGTTCTCCATCAGCAGGGGCTTGACTTCCCAGGAGATCAGGGCCAGGCAGACCGTGGGCGCCTCGGCACGGACGTCAGCCGTTCTTGGCCCACCGTCGAGCACCGAGATCTCGCCGAAGAATTGACCCGGCCCCATCGAGGCCACCGTTTTCCCGTTCTGGACGACGGAGACCGCGCCCTCCTTGATGATGTACAGCCCGTGGCCGCCCGCCCCGGAACGGACGATGGTCGTCCCCTGGTCGTATCTCTGCTCCTTGACCAGCTTGGCCAGCATGGTCAGCTCCTTCTTGTCGAGCGAGCTGAAAAGCGGCACCTGGCGAAGCGTTTCGGCTGGATCGGTCTTGACGGCCATCAGTTCCTCCTCGAGGCGATCGACGCGTCCATACCATACCGCAGCCGGCCCAAATGAAAAAGGCCTGGCTCAAGCCAGGCCCTCGATTACGGTTGGGCTAACGACCTTTGACGGCAGCCAGCTGCTGCGTCTTCATCGCTTCCATCCGCTTGCCCAGGTCATCCAACTGCTCCTTGGAAAGCACCTTGTCCTTGACCTTGGGAAAAAGCTCGTTCTCCTCCTCACCAACGTGGTGCTGGACGTCCTCCATCAGGACCTTCAGCCCGGCCAGCCAGTGCTCGGTGTTCTTGTCGGCCTTCTCCAGGTCCATCAGCACCATCTTGACCTGCTTGTGCTCCTCGAAGGACTCGAGGACGATCTCGTGGGTCTGCTTCGCGTCGCGGACCGCGGGATAAAAGAGCTGCTCCTCGATCTGGGCGTGAACGTCCAGTTCGTCCTTGAGCTCTTTGAACAGCTTTTCGCGGTTGCCGTCGCCCTTTTCGATCTCCTTGAAGAGTTTTTCCACCTGTCGATGATCGTTCTTCAGCAGCGTGATTGCGTCCATCAACCCCTCCTTTAGTGGTGGAAGAACAGCAGCCAGACGATCAATAGGACGATGATGATGGTGCCGATTCCGAAGTGCGGGCCATACCGATACATGCGCTAACCTCCCAGAGTTGTTATCGTAACTTCTGATAACGACACTATCAGGTAGGCGGCCGCTGACGCAAGCGGGCTGGTTGGCGCCTACCGAAATGTCGTCGCTTGCGCTGTCGGCAAGAAAACCTCTGGAAAGGCCGACCGGTCCTTGACTTTAGGTGAGGGCGAGCATCAAATATGAACAGCCCGGAGGGGGATCGAAACTTAGCTCGGGCAAAGGAAGGCGTAAGCATGCCGGCGATGACGAAAGAGGAGCAGATCCGTGCCGACACGGATCGGCTGCACCAGATGGGCTATGCGCAGCAGCTGTTCCGCGACATGGGTGGCTTCAGCAACTTCGCAATCTCGTTCACCATCATCTCGGTTCTTACTGGTGGTCTCACCCTCTACGGCTATGGCTTGAACCACGGTGGGCCGCAGCAGATGGGCATCGGATGGCTGGTGGTCGGCATCATGGTGCTCGTGGTCGCGGCGGCGATGGCCCAGTTGGCCTCGGCGCTCCCGACGGCGGGCGCCCTCTACTACCAGGCGGCCAAGCTCGGCAACAAACACTGGGGCTGGATCACCGGCTGGTTCAACCTGGCCGGTCAGATCACGATCAGCACCGGGATCATTTACGGCAATGCGATCTTTGCCGCAGCGTTGCTGAACTCACTCTTCAATTACCCGGCGGACGTCACGACGACGGCCGGCAAGATCGGCGTCATCGCCATCTTTGCGATCCTGCTGGCCGTCCAGGCGACGATCAACCACGTCGGCGTCCGGCTCGCGGCGCGCGCCGCGGACATCAGCGTCTGGTGGCACATCGGGGTAATCGGCGTCCTTCTCGTTGCCGTCGGCATCCTCCACCCGTTGCACCCGATCAGCTACGCCTTCACACAGTCCTATAACCAGTCAGGGTTTGGCTCACCGATCTACGCGTTCCTCGTTGGCATGCTGCTTGCTCAGTGGACCTTCACCGGATACGACGCCTCGGCGCACGTGACTGAGGAAACGGTTAATCCGGCGCGGCGCGCGCCATGGGGAATCGTGAACTCGGTCTTCTGGTCGCTGATCTTCGGCTACCTGATGTTGCTTGCGTTGACGCTCGCGATTCCGGACCTCGCCAAAACGGCCGCCAGCACCAACCCGGTGCTGGACATCGTGAAGACTGCCTTGGGCTCCACCGGCGGCTTGCTCCTCTTCGCTGGATTTGTGATCGCCCAAGCCTTCTGCGGCTTGAGTTCCATCACCTCGAACTCGCGTATGCTCTTCGCCTTCAGCCGTGACGGAGCGCTTCCCGGGTCCAAGTGGCTCCATGTGGTCAGCAAGAAGTACCGGACGCCGGCCCGCTGCATATGGGTGGCGGCGATCATCGCCTTCATCCCGGCGCTGGCGCAATTCCCGGTTCCAGCCGTCTACTCGATCGTCGTATCGATTTCTGTGATCGGGCTTTACGTCTCGTACGTCATCCCGGTCCTGCTCGCCCTGATCTATCCCAACCGGTGGAAGCCGGGGCCGTGGAACCTCGGCCGCTGGTGGCCGATCGTCGCCTGGGCTGCGATCATCTGGGTGGCATTCATCAGTGTCGTGCTGATGCTGCCCGAATACAGCGCGAAGTACACCGGCGACATTATCGGCTGGCTGACGGCAACCGGCACCTGGGCGGGTCCCGCCGTGGCGATCTTCCTCATCGTTGGCGGCCTCTACTACTTGCTCTGGGGCAAGAACCACTACAACGGGCCGATCATCATGGGATCGGAAGACGAGATGCGCAAGTTAGAGGCGGATGTCGAAAAGGGTTCCATCTACCACGAACCGACGATTACCGAACCGGTACCGACACTCACGCCGCACCGCGTCTAACGGCTTGGCGAATCCAGTAAAGGAGCGAGCCAACCGGCTCGCTCCTCTTCGATTGATGGAGGGAAGATGGGACGCCTCGACGGTAAGGTCGCGCTGATCACCGGCGCAGGGAGTGGCATGGGTCGCCTGGCGACCCATGCCTTCGTTCGGGAAGGCGCTCGCGTGGTCGCCGCTGACGTCAACGCCCGGGGGGTCGAGGAGACCGTGGCGGAGAGCGGCGGCAATGCGGTGGCGGTTGCCGGCGACGTGACAAAAGAGGCAGACGTCCAGCGTTGCGTCAGGACCGCGGTCGACCGCTTCGGCAAGCTCGACGTGCTCTATAACAACGCGGGCATCTTCGATGAGGCGGATGAGTCGGTGTTGACGACGACCGATGCGATCTGGGACAAGACGATGGCGATCAACGTCAAAGGCCTGGCCTTCTGTTGCAAACACGGGATTCCCGAGCTGATCAAGGCGGGTGGGGGGTCGGTGATCAACATCGCCTCCTTTGTCGCGCTCGTCGGCTGTACCGTGCCGCAGGACGCCTATACCGCCAGCAAAGGCGCGGTGATCGCGCTCACAAAGTCGCTTGCAGTGCAGTTTGGGCCGAAGCGTGTGCGGTCGAACGCGATTTGTCCGGGCCCGATCGAGACGCCCTTGATGCGTGATCTGCTCAAGGACGAGAACAAGAAACGCATCCGGCTTAACCGCATTCCGATGGGTCGCTTCGGCCATGCCGATGACGTCGTCGCGCTCGCTGTCTACCTTGCGTCAGATGAGTCGACCTGGACCAACGGTGCCGCGCTGGTGGTTGATGGCGGCATCACGTCAAACTACTTCTGATGGTCACGGTGGAGTCGCCGTCCCGGCTGC
>Ga0066671_10000092_pt1 | contig 24595 bp, 27 predicted proteins | sample GraSoiAngelo_120_FD_62294 | JGI IMG/M metagenome (GOLD analysis project Ga0066671, IMG submission 62294) | Grasslands soil microbial communities from the Angelo Coastal Reserve, California, USA - 14_0919_09_20cm | ecosystem: Environmental > Terrestrial > Soil > Grasslands | place: USA...
GTGGACACAGCGGCCTGCTGCTGCGGCGCTTCCTCGGCGCTTGGCTGCCCCTCCGGCGCGGCGCCGTCGCCAATCACGACCAAGACCGTCCCTACCGCGACGGTCTCGCCCTCGGCGACCAGAATCCGGGCGACCTTGCCGGCGGCCGGCGAGGGGATCTCGACCGTCGTCTTGTCGGTCTGGATCTCGACGAGCGGGTCGTCCTCGCGGATCTCCTGCCCCTCGGCTACGAGCCAGCGGGCGACCTCGCCCTCGGTCAGCCCTTCGCCAAGGTCGGGCAGTTTGAACTCGTAAGCCACAAGTTGAATCTATCGGGGCCTTCCGACCCGGGGCGCCCGGCGACACCCGAGGCGTCGCTTGCGATGCCGCCTATAAGGCGTGTGCCGGCCTGGCCGGCGGACCCGCTCAATCCGCCCTAACGACGCGGCGCTCCAACCCAGGCATCGGCGGGCACGATCAGCACCCGCAGCCCTCCTTCGACGCGCCAGAGCGAGACGGCCTGCTCGTCGCCGGCGAGGTCGGCCGCGGTCTCGCGTGGGACGTAGCCGGCCTGGAGCGTCCGCTCCTCGTTCCAGATCGCGACTGCATTCGGATCGTGCTCGTTCTCGGGCTCGCGCAACAGCCCAAGCCGGCGGCCGGGATCGAACGAGGCGTCGTCGACGTTACCGGGCCTGAAGGTCACGCCGGCGACCGCGACGACCCGCAGGCGGGGGTCCTCCCAGCGAACCGGCTCGCCCGTCGCCGCGTCGCGCAGGTGGTAGCCGGCGCGGCCGCGCTCGAGCCAAAGTCTCAGCCGCTCGTTGATCAGAACTCGAGCGTCCTACGTACGGCTGCGACAACGCGTTCGACGGAAGGCATGTACGCGTCCTCGATCTGCCAGTACGGATACGGCACGTCGTAGCCCGTCACCCGGATCACGGGCGCGCGCAGGTCGAGCATCGCCTTCTCGGCGAGAATCGCGGCCAGCTCGGCGCCGTAGCCGGCGGTGCGCGGCGCCTCTTGAACAATCACGACGCGTCCCGTCTTCCCGGCTGACCCGAGGAGCGCGTCCTCGTCCAACGGCTTCAGGGTGCGGATGTCGAGCACCTCGAGCGAAGCCTCGCCCGCCAGCGCGTCCGCGGCCGCCTCGGCGACCGGGACCATCGAGCCGTAGGCGACGATCGTCGCATCCTCACCCTCCCGTGCCAAACGAGCTTCGCCGAGCGGGACGACGTGCTCGCCCGCCGGCACCTCGCCGCGCAGCGTTCGGTAGTGGAGCTTCGGCTCGAACACGATCACCGGATCGGGATCGCGGATCGCCGCCGCGAGCAGTCCTTTCGCGTCCGCCGGCGTCGAGGGAATCGCGACCTTCACCCCGGGCGTGTGCGCGTAGTACGCCTCGGGCGAGTCGTCGTGCAGCTCCGGCGCGCGCACGCCCCCGCCGTAAGGCATCCGGACGACCAGCGGAAACTCCATCCCGCCGCGCGTCCGCCAGCGGTAGCGGCCGACGTGGGTGATCAGCTGGTCGAGGCAGGGATAGGAGAAGGCGTCGTACTGCATCTCGCATACCGGCCGCCAGCCCGCCATGCAGAGACCGACGGCAGTACCGAGGATCCCGGCTTCGGCGAGCGGCGTGTCGACGCACCGGTCGGCGCCGAACTTGTCCCGCAGTCCAGCCGTCGCGCGGAAGACCCCGCCTGCCCGGCCAACGTCCTCGCCCATCACGAGCACCGAGTCATCGCGCCCGAGCTCGGTGTGGAAGGCCTCGTTGATCGCCTCGACGAGGGTCAACTCAGCCATCGAGCACCTCCCTCAGCTCGGCGAGCTCGGCCGCGAACGATGCCGGGGGCGCCGCGTAGGCATGCTCGAACAACAGCCCCACGTCGGCCGGCGGCTCGGCCTCCGCGGCCGCGATTCCGGACCGCACCGCCTCGGCCGCCTCGACGCGAGTCGACTCGGCGAGCTCATCGCTCAGCACGCCCGCCCGGCGCAGGTACGCCTCGTACCGCCCCAGGCATTCGCGCGCCTTCTCCTCCTCGACCCGCTCAAGATCGATGTAGGCGCGGGGGTCGTCGGCGGTCGCGTGCGGCGCGGCACGATACGAGACCGCCTCGATGAAGGTCGGTCCCTCGCCCGCGCGAGCGCGCGAGACGGCGTCGCGCGTCGCCTCGAACACCGCGAGCACGTCGGTCCCATCGACGCGGACGCCCGGGACCCCGTAGCCGACCGCCTTGTCGGCGAGCGTGTCCGCCGCGGTCTGGGCGGAGAGCGGCGTCGAGATCGCCCACTGGTTGTTATTGCAGAAGAGGATCAGGGGCGCGCGCATGACCGCCGCGAAGTTGGCACCTTCGTGGAACGAGCCCTCGGAGGTGGCGCCGTCGCCGAAGTAGGCGATCGCGCAGGCTGGCTCGCCGCGCAGCTTCTTCCCCCAGGCGAGCCCCGCAGCGTGCGGCACGTGCGTCCCAATCGGAACGCAGATCGAGGCGACGTTGTAGTCGAGCGGGTTCCACCAGCCGGCGGGATGGCCCCGCCACCAGGAGAGCACCGTCGAGACCGGCATCCCGCGCAGGAGGCCGATCGCCGACTCCCGGTAGCTCGGGAAGATCCAATCCTCGCGCTCGAGCGCGTAGACCGAGCCGGCCTGCATCGCCTCGTGGTTCCAGAAGATCGCGTAGGTGCCGATCCGGCCCTGGCGGTGGAAGACGACCGAGCGCTCGTCGTAGGTTCGCAGCAGGACCATCGAGCGGTAGAGCTCGAGCAGATCGCGCTCCTCGAGCCCTTCGACCTCTCCGTCCGGAATTGCCTCGCCGTCTCCGATCACGCGCCGGAGGTCGCGCTCGGCAGGAAGCACCGCGGTCATCGGCTGCGAAATCTACCGCTCCTGAGGGCGTTCGCTTGCGACGCCGACCTAGAGGACGGCGCGGCTTTGCCGGGGCGTCCGTCTAATCCCGCCGGGCAGGGCGGTAGCGGCAGTGCTGCTTGAAACGGGCTTTGTTAGTGCTGGTGATCGGTCTGCGCGAGCAGCAGGACGAGCGCTAGCAGTGCAACGGCGGCGGCGGCGCCGACCGCCTCGAGCAGCAGGCCGCCGCCGGCACGCAGGCCAAGTGCGGCGAGCGCGAAGGAAACGAGCGCGAGCGCGCCGGCGGCCCGGAGAGCGAGCCCGGCTGCTCGCCGCGCGAGGAGCTCAGGCTCGTCCGGGACCGACGCCTGCTCGAGCGACCAGTAGGCGAGCTCGGCCGCGACGAAGATTCCAGAGGCGGCGAGAATCGTCCCGCCCGGTGCCCCGGAGCCCCTCGTCCACGCCGACAACGACCACGAAGCGGCGATGCCGACGAGCGAGCCCACCAGGGCGGGCGGGCTCGGAGCCGCCAGGCCGAAGGCGAGCAACGCGACCGAGCCGGCGCCCAGCGCGAGCACCAGAAACGCGATGCGGTCCGCCTCGAACGCGCCGTAGACCGCGACCCCGGCGACAACCGCCACTGCCGCGACCGCCAGGGCTAGGCGCGTGCGTGCGCGTGCCGGCGAGATGCGCTCACCCCCTCGAGGATCGCTGTCAGCGGCACGCCTTCTTGCCATTCGACCACCGGCGCGCCGGCCCGCTCGTACTCGGCCCGGCGACCCTCGCGCAAGAGCTTCCAGAGCCGGAACGCCAGTTCTCCCGAAGCGCCCGGGGCCGGCTCGGCGAACGGCAGCGGCGAGATCTCGATCACGACGAGGTCGAATCCGCGCGCACGCAGATCGAGCAGCGCGCTGACGGCGCGGTCGTCCAGCAAGGGGGTCAGCGCGAGGACGAGCGCTTTCGCCGGCAGCGTCCCTCGCGGCAGGACGTCGATCTCCTTCCAGGCGTAGCTGAGCGTGATCTGCGTGTTCAGCAGCGCCTCGACGATCCTGTAGCGCTGTAGCATCGCCGTTCCGGGACGGAGCCAGTTGAGAACGCCGCCGAAGTTGACGAGGCCGACCCGGTCCTTGTCGACGAGGTAGCGCTCGCTCAGCGTCGCGGCTGCCCGGATCGCCTGGTCGAGTGTCCCCGTGCCGCCACGACGGGCGTCCGCGAAGCTGTCGAGGAACAGGATCACGTCGGCATTCCGCTCGGCATGGAACTCGTTCACCCAGAGGTCCCCGCGGCGCGCGCTGGCACGCCAGTTGATCCGTCTGATCCGGTCGCCGGGCGCAAACGGCCGCAGGTCCGCGAACTCGAGCCCTTCGCCCTTCTGCCTCGAGACGCGGTTCCCGGTGAAGAGCTGCGTCTCCCGCGGAGCCACGAGCTCCCGAATCTCCTCAGGTCTGGGGTAGACGCGAAGCGTCTCGGCCCGGGGAAGCGTCTGCTCCCAGGCCAGCAGGCTCGCGGCGTCGCGCGCTCGCAGATGGACGTCGCCGAGCCGGTACGCACCCCAGCGGGCGCAGCGGAACCGCAGCTCGAGCAGCCGTTCCTCGCCGGCCTCGAGCCGGAGCGCGACCGGATTCCTGCCGCTGACGAGCTCGAGCCCGCGCGGGATCTCGACCAAAAGCTCGAGCCGCGCCACGGAGTCGCGGGCATCCAACTCCACCTCTAGATTAATCTCGTCGTCCTCGAGCACGCGCTCGCGGTCGAGCTCGACATGCACGCGCACATCCGGCTTCCTCGCGTACGCGAGGCCGACTGCCAGCAAGACCGCGAACGGGATCGCGATCAGCGCCAGCTCAGGCCGGGCGAAGACCAGCGACGCCAGCAGTCCGAGCGCCGTCAGGACGACATAGGCGCCGAGCTTCGGCGTGGCGTAGCGAGTCACTCAGGGAGCCGCAGCGCTTCTTCGGCGGACGGCGTCGGCACCTGCTCAAGCACCTCGCGGACGACGTCGTCGCCGCTGATCCGCTGCACCCAGAGCTCGGGCTTCAGCATCAAGCGGTGCCCCAGCCCCGGTACGGCGACGGTTTTCACGTCGTCCGGCGTCGCGAAATCGCGGCCGTGCAGCGCGGCGCGGCAGCGCGACAGCTTCAGCAACGCGAGCGAGCCGCGCGGGCTCGCTCCGACCTGCAGCCGCGGGCTCGACCGGGTCGCCCCGACGAGGTCGACGATGTAGCGGCCGAGGCTGTCGGCGACGTGGACGTCCTCGACCGCGCCCTGCATCGCCAGCAGCGTCTCCCGGTCGACAACCGGGCTCAACTCGACTTCGTCCTCCCCACGTTCGAGCCGCCGCTCGAGAATCGTCCACTCGTCGTCCGCCGAGGGATAGCCGATCTGCAGACGCAGCAGGAAGCGGTCGAGCTGCGCCTCCGGGAGCGGGTAAGTCCCCTCGTACTCGACCGGGTTCTGCGTCGCGAGCACGAGAAATGGCCGCTCGAGCGCGCGCGTGGTCCCTTCGATCGTCACCTGCTGCTCCTGCATTCCCTCGAGCAGCGCCGCCTGCGTCTTCGGCGGCGCGCGGTTGATCTCGTCGGCGAGGAGGAGGTTGGTGAAGATCGGGCCCGGCCGGAACTCGAAGTCCGACGTGCGCTGATCGAAGATCGACGAGCCGGTGACGTCGCCGGGCATCAGGTCGGGCGTGAATTGAACCCGCGTGAAGCGCATCGAGGTCACCTGCGCGAACGAGCGGGCGATCAGCGTCTTGGCCAGGCCGGGAAAGTCCTCGAACAGGACGTGCCCGTCGGCGAGGACGCCGAGCAGGACGAGCTCCAGCGCGTCGCGCTTGCCGACGATCGCGCGTTCGAGCTCGACCAGGATCTCCTCGGCCTTTGCGGCGAGCTGCTCGATCGTCACAGCTGCTCCAACCGCGCGACGTGCGCGGCAAGCTCCGCCGATGGCAGGCCGGGGCCTGCGCGCCGGCCTACCTTACGGTCCGGCCGGACGGCCTCCCAGAGCTCGTCTCCGAGCAGCGGTCTCGCGCGCCCAGGATCTTGGTCGAGCTCGATGGCATGCAAGCCGTACAGGCGCTCGGCCGCAACCTGCCGGAGCACGGGCCGAAGGCGGTAGTGGAAGTCGAACTCGTTGGCCGCTCCCAGCACCACCAGCCGGTCGATGCGGTCGAGCTCGGCGATCGGCTGCGGCTGCTCCGGCTTCTCGGGCTCGCGTTCGAAGGGCGAGTGCATCCATGCCTCCGGCTCGAAGGTTCGAAAGGAACCGACCACGGTCCCGATCGCGATTGTCGCGAGGACGAGCTCGTAGATCCCGACGAACAGCGACTGCCTCCTCGGAACGAGCACGATGAGCGTCGCCAGGATCGCCGTCGCAACCAAGACAGCCGCTCCGATCCGGATCAGCTTGCCGGTCACGCAGCTTTCTCCGCTTCGTTGGCCGCGAGATCGGCCTGGAGGGTCTCGATCGCCTCGATTGCCTCGGCCTTCATCGCGGCGTCGATCTCATGCGGGCTGAAGCGGGCATGCTCGAACAAGGCGGTCAGCCGGGCGGCAGCGAGGCGGCCGCCGCTCAGCTCTCCCAGGACTCGCGTCAGATACTCGTGCGGGGCCTCGAACCGGCGCCTCGGGAAGCCGTGCGCCGCGAGCGCCCGCTCCATCCGGGCGTACGCCGCGATCACGGCGCGGCGCGGATCGGTCTCGGCCCGCAGGTCGTCCAGCGTCTCTTCCAAGACGTCGGAGAGCGCTTCCCGGACGTTGAAGTCGTGCGGCAGCCGACCCTTGCGCCGGCGCTCGGCGACCAGGAATGCCGCGAGCGCAGCTCCACCGGCGCCCAGAATGGCCAGCAGCGGTGCCAGACGGAGCTGAGCATGGTGCGCCGCCGGGCTCGCGGCAGCCTGCTTGTCCTTTCCGCGTTTCGCCGGGTTCCCGAGCGCCGGTTTTTCGATCGGCGGACGAGGGTGGGAGCGCAGGTGATAGCGCTCGGCGGCGACGGTGACGAGAGCCGCGGCGCCGAGGAGGACGAAAACCATCCTCAGGGTCCGCTGGCGTCGCGTCTGCTGCCGCGGGTAGCGGCGGAGCTCGAGCCCGCTCCAGAACATCACGATGACCACACCGACCGCGGCGACGATGTAGAGGGCGATCACGATCGTCAGGATCGTGTCGACTGCGTAGGGGTTGGGCCGCGAGGAGCTCGACCCCCCGAGCCGGTAGCCGCCGGCCGCCACCGCGACGAGCGCGACCAGCACGAAGGACGCCGCCACGAGCAGCAGCGCTCGCGTGTGGCGCGTCCGCGGGTCGGTCACGCCGTGAGCGTACCGGCGCCCGGCGCCAGAATCGACACCGCGTCCCGCTCGGCCTCGAAGACTGCCGAGTCGACGTCCCCGAGATCCTCGCCGTCGACCTGAAGCGCCAGCGGCTGGTCGCAGCGCACCTCGATCCGATCGAGATCGTGGCCGTAGAGGACGTCCTCCGCCCGGTCGGTACCACCGCGGAAGGCATAGCCGACGAAGCGAGGGATCGCCCGAGGCGCGAGCCGCTGCGGCGCGACGAGGTCGAGCCCAAGCTCGAAACGCGCCTCGGGCGCGACCCTCACAGGCCTCCGCCCAGCGTACGAGTAGGGGTAGCCGTTGGCGACGAGCGCGAACGCGGCACGGCCGAACCCCTCGATCTCGAGCACCGGCTCCCGATGCCCGCGCCAGGCCGTGAGCAGCTTGGCAGTCTCCCAGGCAAAGACGAGGTCACCGGGCCTGCGGCCGTCGCTTCGGCGGCCGCGCCGGTCGACTCGACGAACAAGCTCCGCATCGAAGCCGATGCCGGCGGCAAAAGCGAACCGCCTTCCGTTGACCCGCCCGAGCGAGATTCGCCTCGGCTCTGCCGAGACGAGCGCCCGCGCGGCGGCGGCAGGATCGAGCGGCACCCCGAGTGCGCGGCCGACCACGTTCGTTCGCCCCCCTGGAAGCACGCCGACCACGACCTCCTCGCCGAGGCCGTTCAAGACCTCGTTGAGGAGCCCGTCGCCACCGAAGACGTAGACGCGTTCGACGCCCCCCAGCCCGAGAACGAGCTCGGTCGCGTGCGCGGGCCGCTCGGTCAGCGTCACCGCCAGCTCGACGCTCGGCCGCAGCTCGCGCTCGACGGCCGCAAGCCCTTCCTCGGTGACGCCGCTCGCAAACGGGTTGACGATCAGAGCCGCGCGGTTCATCGTCGCGAGCATGCCACGGCTCGACCACGCGGCCTTCGAAACGGACGACCCCGACTCGACGGCCGGCTTCTACGAGCGAATCCTCGGCGCGCGCGTCGTCAAGGCGGAAGGCCACCCCGTGATGGCATACCTGGGCAAAACCGGCTTGGCCTTCCATGATCGCGGCGGGCCGGGCGACCACGTCGCCGTCCGCGTCTCCGAGGCCGAGCGCGGGGAGATCAAACGCCGGCTCGACGACGCCGGGATCGAGCACGAGGAACGTGACCATGAGATCGCGGTCGGCCTCTTTTTCCGCGATCCCGAAGGGCGCCTGCTCGAGGCGATCACCTACGCCTCGGGAGACGATCCGCGCCGCTTCGGCCCGCCCTAGCCCGAAGCGATTGGGCCGAGGTCGTAGCCTTCACTGCGGATCTTCTCTGCCGCTTCGCCGATCCGCTCGATAGCTTCGTCTTGGGACAATCTCGCGTTGAACGCGGCCACGGCTTTCGCATCATGAGCTTCCGCAGCCCGTCGGAGCTCGTCGAGCTCGTCCGCGTAGTCGCGCATTCCCTCGGCGAGCTCGTGGTTCGGTTTCTCGACCCGGGACGGCGGCTTCGAATCCTCGAGCTTTCGCGCCGAGCTCCGTAACGCCTGCTGCGCCGCCACGATGCGCGCGGGCAGACGGGCTTCGCCGACCTTGGTCTCGCGGAAAGCCCGGCGCACGTTCTCGTAGACCGAGCGGACCTCGTGCTCGTACTGCGCTTTGGAGAGGCGCGCGCCGCAGCCGGCCAGCAGCGCTAGAGCCGCGGCCGCGAGAACAAGAGCACGTTGAGGTCTCAACGAGTGGGAGGAAGAGGCCGGCAGAGAACCGGCCTCTTCCGGTCGCTTGTCAGTCGTGGACCTGAATGTTGCCCTGCTTCAGGGTCCCGCTCCTCGAGCCTCCTGAGCTGAGCGTGAGCGAGAACGTGTCGCTTGGGCCTTTTCCGTTGTCGGCGACGTCGAGCGTGAAGCCAACGTTGTCGCCGTTGTTCCTCCCGCTTCCCTTGACGGTCGCGGTCGAGCCCGAGCAGCTAACCGATGCGAGCGTCGTCGAATGGAAGTCCGTGTTCGAGTCCGTGTAGGCGACGCCCCCCGTCGGCGGGACGGTCGCATGGGCATTGATGCTGAACTTGCCGCCGGTCGTGGCGAGAGTCCCGTTGCCGGACACCTTGCAGCCGGGGAAGGCGGTACCGCCCCCGCCCGCGCCGGACCCGAGGAGGAAGTCCATTGCCGGCGTGTTGTCGAGCGGATACAGGAACGACTGGACTTCCTGAACCGGCGAGGCGTTCCCGACGGAGAAGGCCGTCGCGTCGAAGAAGCGCGAGCCCGTCGTGGCCGGCACCTGGGTCGGCCGCCCGAAGGCGTCGTTCGGCCCAAGCGCCTGCAGCAGGTACCGCGGCACGCTGAGGCGGATCGTGCCGGTGCTCTGGTCGACGTCGCCCTGGATCGGCTGGTCGCCCGGGAAGATGACGCATTTCTCGTTCGTCACCGGCCCGGTCGTCTCGCACGGCGCCGATCCGAGCACGTAGTCGTTGTAGCCGAACGTGAAGCCCGCCGCGTTCCAACGCGCGCTCGCGGCAGCGTCCTGGTAGCCGTTCGTGAAGTGGAACACCCACAGGAGCGACTGCGAGCCCGTGTCGGCGGCCTCCTTGGCCAGCGAGGTCGCCGATAGGTCGGCGACCTTCATCGTCACCGTGAAGCCGCCGTTCGTGACCGTGCTGTTGTCGAGCAGGTCGAGCTCCGGGCCGACCGAGACGGACGTGAAGTCGGCTGCGGGCTCGTTCGCCGTCGGCGGGCCGACCGGTGGCGGCGTCACCGGCGTAACGAGGGAGTAGTTCGACAGTGCATCCCCGGTCGGATCGGACGAGCTCGTCCGCACGATTGGAACCGCAGGCGAGGTGCCGAGCGTCGTGCCCCCGTTCGTCGGGCCCGCGGTCTGCGTGACCACCATCGGCGTCGCGATGTGGCCCAGCGATTCGTCCGGCAGCTTGTTCGTCCGGTTGAAGACGACGCCGAGCTTCTTGGTCACGGCGTTGTAGTCGATCGAGAAGAAGTCCGCCATCGTGCGGTCACCCGGCGGCACCGCGAGGTCGCAGGCGAGTCCGTTCAGGCAGATCGAGTCGTAGTGGAACGGGTGCGTCGTCGCCTTCACCTGGCTGAAGGTCGCCGGATTGAGCGGGTCGGTCGAGAGGGCGTTCAGGGACTGGTTGACGTAGACGTCCCACGCGCCCTTGAACAGGCCGCTGTTCGGGTTGCCGTCGCTCGTGCTGCCGGCAAACGTCACCGCGACACGACCGGGCGCGCCGCCGGCCGTCACCCACGGGAAGACGGTCGAGCGGACCGCGTCGCGATCCACCTGGACCGGCTGTGAGAAGCCCGGATTGTTGGTGGGGTTCGGCCCACCCGCGACGACCGGGTTGTCGCACTTCGAGACGTTGGCGGCGGTCAGCGTGACGAGATACGTGTGGAAGCTCGCCTGCTCGCCGTAGACCAGATAGATGTTGCCGGCGTTGTCGCTGTCGGCCGTCACGAACCCGTTCGTGTTCGCCGGAGCGACTGCCGCGCGACAGTCGGTCCACGTGTTACCGCCGTCCTTCGAGACCGAGAGGTTGATGCTGTCGCCGCCACCGGTGGCCGCCCGGTCCCACGGGAAGAAGACGACCTTGTTGACGGGGTCATAGCGCATCGGCCCGGGGAAGCGCGTGCTCGGCGCGCCGACCTTCGCATTCGCGACGTCGTACGTGAGCCCGCTGTCCGTGGACTTGATCACGACCGTGTTGTGCGGCGCGGTCTGGTTGTAGGACATGAGCACCGTGTGGTCGTCGAGGAAGGTGAGCCACTGGCGGTCTGCGCCGCCGCCCTGGTTCGTAGCGCCGCCCTCGAGGTCGGCGCCGAGCGTTCCGATCCTGTGGCCGTTGTCCGGCGACGTCGCGGTCGCGAAGCCGCTGAGCGCGCCGAGACCGGCGTAGGCGTACTGGTAGTTGCCGTCCGAATTCTTCGTCTCGGCGGTTGCCCAGCCGCAGTCACCGCCTCCGGCGGCCGCCTGCTGGCCTCGTGGCGGAGTCCCGAGGAGGTGGAACTGGTTCCCGCCGTCGGTCGAGACCTGCGCGTAGTCCGCGGCCTGCGAGAAGCCGGTCGGCCCGCAGGTGTACTCGTTGCCGGCCTTGTCGATCGTGATCAGCGGCTCGGACTCGTCGCGCTGCAGATCGGCCGGAACCGAAGCCGAGAACTGCAGTCCCTGCGCGGGCGCAGACGGCAGCGAGGGCTCGAGCGCACTCGTCGTGACGACGAGCTGGCCGCTGTAGTTCTGTAGCAGCGCATTGATGAAACCGCAGGCGAGCACGCGATACGTGCCCCCGCCGAGGTTCATCGCGCTGACCGTCTCTGTCGTGCTGCCGCCATCGCTCGACCCGACCTCGTTCCCGTCGGGTCCGATCACCGTCAGGATCTCATCGGCCGTGTCCTCCGTTGGCGTCTGCGGTGTCCACGTGATCGAGAAGCTGAACTGCGCGTTGAGCGTGCTGTAAGTCCCGCTCGGGACCGCGATCTGGATGTCGTGCTCGTCGACCTGCGTGGACGGCAGGCCGCTGCAGTCACTCGTCGGGTTCGTCCCGACCGGAATCGTCCCCGTCCAGGAGTCGGATGCCGACTGCCCGGTGGCCGATGGGACCGTGACGCTGCCGGATGCCGGCGTCGACGCTCCCGTCGAGCCTGTCATGACCAAGAGAACAACCGCCGTCAAAGCGGCCGCTACTACGCCTCCATACCTCCGCATGTGTTGCCTCCCCGGGTTTCTGCAACGAATGGGCGATGCCGAAAACGGCGGAACTATACCCGGTTTTCAGCCAAATGCAACATGCCGATATTTCGTATCGTTTACGACTCGGAGATTGACTGATCAGTCAAAAGTTGTCTGAGAAATCAACGAACGGAATTCAGCGCGAAATCGGCAGAAAAAACTACTCAACCCTTCACTCGGGTGTCGCATAGCCGCGCACGCCGTCCACGAGCACGGCCCAGAAACGGTCCGCAAGCTCGTCCGTGGCGCGGCCGGGCTGGAGCCACGTGTAGGCCCAGTTGACCGCCGAGAGCACGAGCAGCGCCGCCGTCGCGTCGTCGAGGTCGGAGCGCAGCTCGCCGAGATCGCGGCCCTCGCGGAAGAGGGCGCGGATGCGCTCCTCGTAGCGGCGCCGTTCGCCGACGATCTCCTCGCGGCGATCGCCCTCGAGGTAGCGCCATTCCTGGACGAAGACGGTCGCAACATCGAGTTGGTCGGCGACGACCTGCAGGTGCGAGCGCAGGGCCAGTCTGATCTTCTCGGTCACCGGCGCCTCGTCGGGGATCGCGTCGAGGCCGCCGTGGAAGGCGCGTGCACCTTCGGCCATCGTCTCGTAGAGCAGGTCCTGCTTCGAGCTGATGTGCGCGTACAGCGAGCCCTTCTGGACGCCCATCGCCTCGGCGAGGTCGCCGATCGAGGTGCCGTGGTAGCCCTTCTGCGCGAAGAGCCGCGCCGCCTGACGGGTCAGCTCGTTTCGCCTGGTCACCTGGGGTACCCTAACGATCGTTAGGGTCGAGCAAAGGAGCCTCGTTGGACGCCAGAGAGCAGGAATTCCTCGAATACGTGCAGGGCGGCGGCCAGGTCGAGACCGACGACTGGATGCCGGACGAGTACCGGGCCAGGCTGATCAAGTTCATCGAGATGCACGGCAACTCCGAGTTGATGGGCGTCCTGCCCGAGCGCGAGTGGATCCTCCGCGCGCCGACGCTGCAGCGCAAGCTCGCGCTGACGGCGAAGGTTCAGGACGAGGTCGGGCACTCGCAGCTGATCTACCGCGTCGTCGAGGATCTCGGCAAGCCGCGCGAGCAGTGTCTCGACGACCTGATCTCGGGCAAGTCCAAGTTCCACAACGTCTTCCATTACCCGACCAAGACGTGGGGCGACGTCGGCTTGATCGCCTGGCTGGTCGACGCCGCGGCGATCATCAGTCAGAAGGCGCTGCTCAAGTGCTCCTACGCGCCGTACGCGAGGATCATGAAGAAGATCTGCTGGGAGGAGTCGTTCCACATCCTCCACGGCCGCGACGTGATCCTGACGATGATGCTCGGCACCGACCAGCAACGCGAGCTCGTGCAGGAGGCGCTCGATCGCTGGTGGGGTCCGCTGATGCAGTTCCACGGCAATCCGATCGCGCGCGACGAGGATCCGATGTATGTCTGGCGGATCAAGTCGCAGGGCAACGAGGAGGCGCGGCAGCAGTTCCTCGACGGCTACGTGCCACAGATCTGGGAGCTCGGGCTGACCGTGCCCGATCCGACACTGCGTAAGCGGGACGACGGAGCCTGGGAGTACACCGAGCCCGACTGGGACGAGCTCAAGCACGTCGTCACCGGCCACGGCCCGAAGACCGCCGAGCGGCTCGAGCTGCGCCGGACGACCCGCGAGGAGAACGCCTGGGTGCGGCGCGCCGTGCTCGCGGAAGCAGCGTGATCTACGAGGTTTTCCGTCAGGAGCGGAAGGGCCAGGCGTTCGCACACGCCGGCTCGGTCGAGGCTCCGAACGAAGAGTTCGCCGAGGCCTACGCCCGCGAGCAGTATGGGCGCCGTGGCGAGTCGACGGCGCTCTGGGTTGTCCCGCGCCAAGCCGTGCACGAGATCGACGACTTCGCGGACGAGCTGCAGAAGAACTACCACCGCGTCGACGGCTATCCGCTGAAGGAAAAGCTGGGAAGAGCGCGTGAACTAGCCGCGAAAAGTCCTGGCGGACTTTCCGCGGGTGCGGGTTAGGACTTCGCTCCGCTCGTTGTCATGACGGATCAGGTTCAGAAAATCGTAGAAATCGCCGACGACGAGCTGGTCCTCGGCTGGCGGAACTCGGAGTGGACCGGGATCGCGCCCTTGCTCGAGGAGGACGTCGCCTTCTCTTCGATCGCCCAGAACGAGATCGGACACGCGCGCGCTCTCTACGAGCTCGCCGCGCGTGAGCTCGGCACGACCGCGGACGAGCTCGCTTTCGACCGGCAGCCGGACGAGTACCGCTGCTCACGGCTCGTCCAGCTCCGGCTCGTCCCGGACTGGGCACGAACGATCGCTCGCCACTGCATCTACGAGCGCGCCGACCAGGCACGGATCGAAGCGTTGAAGCGATCCGACGATGCCGAGCTCGCCGGCCTGGCGGCGAAGATCGATCGCGAAGAGGCGTACCACCGCATGCACGCGGAGATGTGGTTCGACAGGCTCGAGGACGAGCAGCGCTTCAAGGCGGCGCTCGAGGAGCTGGAACCACTGTTCGACGTCAGGGACGAGCATATCCCCGAGTTCGCCGAGCTCTGGGAGGAGATGACGATGGTGCGCCGGTCGGTCGCGGGGGCGACGTGGTAAAGCGTGGCTGAGGACTCAAAGCACCCGACCGGTCAACCCAGACGGACGCACGGGCAAAGCCCGCGCGTCCTGACAGCGGGCACCGCAAGCGGCGCCCTCAGCGAGGCGCAGGTCTGGGACGCGCTCGCGGAGATCCCGGACCCGGAGATTCCGGTGATCTCGCTCGTCGACCTCGGCGTGATCCGGTCGGTGGACGTGTCAAAGGATCACGTCCGCGTGAAATTCACGCCGACGTTCCTCGGCTGCCCGGCGCTCGAGGTGATGCGCGACGCGATGGCGGCGAGGATCAGCGCGCTCGGCGCCGATCCTCAGATCGAAGTGGTCTCGGACGACTCGTGGTCGACCGACCGAATCACACCCGAGGGGCGGGAGAAGCTGAGGGCCGGCGGCTTCGCTCCTCCGGCGCCGCGCGAGATCGGCGGGCCGAAGTTGGTTCAGCTGCAGTCGAACGCCTTCCGGTGTCCGTATTGCGGCTCCAACGACACGGCGCTGGAGAACATCTTTGGCCCTACGCCCTGTCGCTCAGTGCGCTATTGCCGGAGCTGCCGGCAGCCGTTCGAGCAGTTCAAGACCATCTAACCGGCCCGCGGCCGCGCGAAGTGTCGCGATCAGACTGTCGATCGGACAGCCCTTGAACAGGTAAGCGGCGGCGCCGGCCGAGCGAGCCCGCATCGCTGTTTCCGCGTCCGTCAGCGCGCTCAGCACGACAACTCGCGTGTGGTCGAGTTTCTCAGTGATCTCGTGCGTGGCCACGATCCCGTCGAAGCGGGGCATGTCCACGTCCATCACGACCACATCGGGGTGCAGATGTGATGCGAGCAAGACGGCTTCGGCGCCGTCGGCGGCGCGGCCGACGACGTTGAGATCGGGATAGGCGGCGAGCAATTCGGCGAGGCTCGACGCGAACAGATCGTGATCATCGGCGATCAAGACCGTAAGCGGCTGTGAATCGAGGGGGAGAGGTGTCATGGACCGAGAGGTCGCACCGCGGTCCGAAACTTGCGGCACCCCGCGACGGAATCACTCGTTCGGGCGAGCGGCTACTCGCTGACGGCGACGTTGAAGCTCGGGTAGCGGCCGGTGAGCAACAAGGCATAGCCGGCGGTCTGCTGCTCGTAGCGCAGCGCGAAGGCCGCGAAGTTCCGCAGCCCTTCGGGCACCCGGCCGATGACCAGCGCGACGAACCAGCTGAACACCGCCAGCGCTCGGTTCAGGTAACCGAGGATCGACGAGACGATGAACGCGGGGATGGCCAGGACCAGGCGAAAGGCGACCGTCCAGCGGTTCTGGGGCTGCGGCGGGTCGATCTCGAGCTCGACCGGGTAACCCGGCTGGCCGCCGAACCCCGGGAAGGGATCAGCGATCAGCAGCAGGTACGCGGAGACCTGGGTCCCGTAGCGCAGGAACGTGGCGAGGAAGTTGTGCAGGCCTTCCGGCGACTGTCCATTCACGAGCGTCGCGAACCAGTTGGCGATCACCGCCAGGGCGGCGACGACTCCCCAGAGCGCGAGCCAGATCAAGTGGGGGATCGCAAGGAGCGCCCGGAAGAAGACGGTCAGTCGGTTCCGCCGCAGATCGTCGTTGACGACAAGCCGGATCGGATGGTGCGCCTGCTCGGTCATGGTGCCCGCCTGCTCCATGCGGCGATCCTAGTGGTTGGCCACGAACAGCGTCAGCGTCCGTGGAAGTCGGGCGGCCGTTTTTCGAGGAACGCGGCGACTCCCTCCCGGAAGTCCTCGGTCTGAGTCGCGGCTGTCTGAAGCTGCGCCTCCCATTCGAGCTGGTCGTCCAGCGTCGCCGTCGAGGCGCGGTCGAGCAGCCGCTTCGTCATCCCGATCGCGCGGGTCGGCAGAGCGGCGAGCTCGCTCGCGACCTCGGCGGCGCGGGCGGCGAGCGCGTCGGCCTCGACGACTTCGGAGACGAAGCCCCATTGCTGCGCTTCGACGGCGGTCAGGCGCCGGCCGGAGCAGAGCCATTCGAACGCGCGCGCCTGGCCGACGAGGCGGGTGACGAAGAACGTGCCGCCGGAGTCCGGGACGAGCCCGATGTTCACGAACGCGGGGACGAAGTTCGCCTGGTCTGAGGCAATCCGCAGGTCGCAGGCGGAGGCGAGAGAGAGGCCCGCCCCGGCGGCGGCGCCGTTGACGGCGGCGATCACCGGTTTTTCGAGCGCACGGATCGCTCTGATGTTCGGGTGGTAGTTGCCGCGGAGGCGCTTGCCGATGTCGCCTGGTTCCTTGCGAAATTCAGTCAGGTCCTGGCCGACGCAGAAGCCACGGCCGGCGCCGGTGATGACGACGGCGCGGACGTCGTCGGCGCGGCTGTCCTTCAGCGCCGCCGCGAGCGCCTTGTGCGCCGCAGCGTTGAGGGCGTTGAGCACGTCCGGACGGTTGAGCGTGATCGTCACGACGGCGCCGTGGCGGGACGTCTCGACCTCGGCCATGCGCGCGAGCCTAAATCACGCCGCGGGCCGACACGGCGTTGCTAGCTTGGGCCAATGCCGGAGCTGACCTTTATCGCCTCCTCTTCCAGCGCCGAGGAAGACGAGCCGCTCGACGCGTACTCCAAAGCCGTCACCGCGGTCGCAGAGCGTTTGACGCCGTCGGTCGCGAACCTGCGGGTCTCCCGACGGGTCCGGGGAGGTCGCCGCCTGGACGGCGGCGGCAGCGCTGTGGTGATTACGCCCGACGGGTTCACCCTGACCTCCGCGCACGTGATCGAGCGGACCGACGGCGGCCGTGCATCGTTCGTCGACGGCCGCGAGCTCGACTTCGAAGTCGTCGGCTCGGATCCGATGTCCGACCTCGCGCTACTTCGAGTCGACGCCCGCGACCTGAGACCGGCCGAGCTCGGCGACGCCGAGCGGCTGCGGGTCGGACAGCTCGTCGTCGCGATCGGCAATCCGCACGGCTTTGCCGGCTCGGTGACGGCCGGCGTCGTCTCCGCTCTCGGGCGCTCGCTGCCGACCCGCGGCGGACGCGTCGTCGACAACGTGATCCAGACGGACGCGGCTCTCAACCCCGGCAACTCAGGCGGCGCGCTCGCGGACGGACGCGGCCGCGTGATCGGCGTCAACACCGCCGTCGCGGGAGTCGGGCTCGGGCTCGCGGTGCCGATCAACCAGGCGACGCGGACCATCGTCGGCGCGCTCATGACCGAGGGGCGCTTTCGCCGCGCCTACCTGGGGATCGCCGGCGGAACCAGGCCGTTGCCGCCCCGGGTCGCGTCGCGGCTGCGGCGCTCGAGCGGCGTCGAGGTCGTCGAGGTCGTCGACGGCAGTCCCGCCGCTCAAGCGGGGCTCCGTCCGGAGGACCTGATCGTCGAGTTGAACGGCGTTCCCGTGCAGACGGTCGACGACATCCAGCGCCTGATGGTCGGCGAGCTGATCGGCTCCCAGGTTCACGCTCGCGTGCTGCGCGAGGGCTCCGAGCGCGAGCTCGATCTCGTGCCGGTCGAGCTCGTCGGCTAGTCCACTCGGGTCAGCAGACGTCGGACGCAGGCGCTAGCTTGGCGCGTAACACTTTTCGCAAGCGGGTACTCGAGCGACCGGGATCGAATGAAAATGCGCGTGTTGACAATCGGCTCTGCCGTCGTGCTGCTCGCCCTCGCGGCGGGAGCGGGCGGTCTCTACGCCTATGACTCCTCGCGATCCGACGTGATTGCGAAAGGGGTTACCGCAGGCGGTGTCGACGTCGGCGGGCTCAGCGCGGCGCGGGCGCGCGACGTGCTGCAGCGCAGCCTCGGCCCGAAGCTCGGCCAGGGCGTCGTCCTGAATTGGGGCGCGCGTCACTGGACCCTGCCTGCGGCAGACATCGACGCGAGGCTCGGGGTCGACCGGATGGTGCGCGAGGCGCTCCAGCGCAGCCGGGAGGGCAACTTCCTGGGCCGGGCCGTGCGCGACCTGCGTGGCGGCAAGGTCCAAGCCGCGGTGCCGTTGCGAGTCGCAAACTCACGCCAGAAGCTCTACGGGTTCATCGACGTGATCGCGAAGCAGATCGACAAACCTGCCGTCAGCGCGACGATCCACCCGACCGCCTACTCGCTCAACGTGACCTCGTCGCACGACGGCATCGCGGTGCAGAAGCGCGTCCTCGCGGCGCGGATCCTGCGGCAGCTGCGCGACCCGTCCTCCAGCCACATGGCCGTGATCCCGACACGAATACTCCGCCCGCACGTCAGCAGCGCGCGGCTGGCCTACGAGAACCAGACGTTCATCACGATCGACCGCGCGCACTTCACGCTGCGGCTCTGGAAGAACCTCCACCTTGTCCACTCGTACCGGATCGCCGTCGGCCGCCAGGGTCTCGAAACGCCCGCGGGCCTGTACGAGATCAACGACCGGCAGGTGAATCCGTCGTGGCACGTCCCGAACAGCGCGTGGGCGGGCTCCTTGGCGGGCCGCGTGATCCCGCCGGGCCCCGACGATCCGATCAAGGCCCGCTGGCTCGGCTTCTACAACGGCGCCGGGATTCACGGCACCGACGAGATCTCGTCGCTCGGCACCGCGGCCTCCCATGGCTGCATCCGCATGTCGATTCCGGACGTGGAGCAGCTCTACCCGCAAGTGCCGCTGCACACGCCCATCTACGTCGGCTAAGCCGACAAAGTCCGGCTCGCGCTGCGCGGCCGGGCGAAGCCCGCCGCTCCGCCAAAAAGCACGGCGAGCGACTAGCGCCCCTTGAACTCCGGGTCGCGCTTCTCTATGAACGCAGTCAGGCCCTCCTTCGCGTCCTCCGACGCGAAGGCGAGATACAGCGCTCGGCGCTCGGCCTCCAGACCGGCCTGCAGTGTCGTCTCGTACGCCCGGTTGACGGACTCCTTGGCCAGACGGGTCGCGACCGGGCCCTTGGCGGCGATCTCGCGCGCCAGCCGCTTCGGCTCCTCCAGCCAGGCCTCGCGGGCGACGACGCGTGAGACAAGGCCCGCCGCGAGCGCTTCCTGCGCCGTCAGGCGGCGGCCGCTCAGGATCACGTCCATCGCCAGCGCCTTGCCCACTGCGCGGGTGAGGCGCTGGGTGCCCCCGGCACCCGGGATGATCCCGAGCGACGTCTCGGGCTGGCCGAACTGCGCGGTCTCGGAGGCGACGATCAGGTCGCACGACATCGCGAGCTCGCAGCCGCCGCCCAGGCAGAAGCCGGAAACGGCCGCGACCAACGGCGTCCAGAGCGACCGGATCGTGTCCCAGCGTTCGACGCGCCGCTGGTAATAGAGGTCGATCGCCGAGGAGCGCGACAGCTCACCGATGTCGGCGCCCGCCGCGAAGGCTCGCTCGTTCCCGCCGAGCACGATGCAGCGCACGGCCTCGTCGCGATCCAGCTGCGCCAGGGTGGCCACGAGCTCGTCCATCAGCTCGTCCGAGAGCGCGTTCAGCGCCTGGGGGCGGTTGAGCAGGACGACGGCGACCTGCCCGTCGCGCTCGGCGAGGACTAATCCTTCTCCAGGAATCCCCGAATCGCCCCCTTCGCCTCGTCGCCGAGCATCGACAGCGCCAGCCAGTCGCGCGCGTGTCCGACCGTCTCGTGCCAGGAGATGTCCCGCCACCAGTTGAGCTGCTGCTTCGTGTAGCGGATCGTCTGCGGCAGCTTCACGGCGAGCCGCTCGACGTAGTAGTCGACCGCTGCGTCGAGCTCGGACGCCGGCACGGCTCGGTTGACGAGCCCCCACTCCTCGGCCTGGCGCGCGGGGATCTCATCGCAGAGCAGCAGGATCTCGCGCGCGCGGCGGTCGCCGACGAAGATCGGCAGCCACTGAGTCGCGCCGCCGGCCGGCACCGAGCCGTGCTCGGGCCCGACGTGCCGGATGAACGCGTCGTCGACCATCACCGCCAGGTCGCAGGCCATCTGGAGCTCGTTGCCACCGCCGACCGCGATCCCGTTCACCCGGGCAACGGTCGGCTTGCCGATCTCGCGAAGCCGGTCGTGCATGTCCTTGAACGCGCCGAACCACTTCCAGTACTCGCCCGGGTTGTCGAGCAGATCGGCACCCCAGGCCTTCAGGTCGGCCCCGACACAGAAGGCGCGGCCGGTGCCGGTGACGACCACGACCTTGATCTCGTCGTCCCAGGAAGCATCCTCGCAGGCGCGCGCGAGCTCGCGCAGCATCCGGAAATCGAAGGCGTTCAGCACCTCGGGCCGGTTGAGGGTGATCGTCGCCCGAGGCGGCGACTTGTCGTAGACGATCCGCTCGAACCCGAGCTCGTCAGGCGAGACTGGCCGCGGGGCATCGGGCTCGCTCACGGGCGCGAGCCTAACGGAGGCGTCTAGCATCCGGCCGATGTCGGGAGGGAACGCGCTGGCCGTCAGCATGAGTCTCGTCGCGGGCCTCGCCGGCACGGTGCAGATCGCGGTGATGGGGCGCTTGGGCGACCGGATCGGCGTCGTGCCCGCGTTCGCGTTCGGGGCGGCGGTCGCGGCCGGCTTCGGCGCCCTGGCACTCCTTGCCGCCCGCCGCTCCTTCGCAGGCTACGCGGACGCCGTCCATCAGCCCCTTTGGCTCTGGCTCGGAGGCCTGATGGGCGCCTTCGTCGTGCTGACGATCACCTTCGCCGGACCACGGCTCGGGACGACCGCCACGGTTGCGGTCTTCCTCGTCGGCCAGTTTGCCGCCGCGGCCGTCGTCGACCGCTACGGCCTCTTCGGACTCGACCGCATCCCCGTGGGCTGGCCGCGGGTGCTCGGGCTCACCCTGCTCGCGGTGGGTGCGGCCCTGACGCTGAAGAAATAGCCGGCTGGTGGCTAGTCGAGCTCGGCGAAGTAGACGTGGAACGGGATGCCGAGCCCCTGCGCATCCGCGGCCGCCTTCATCAGCCCGTCTTGAGCGGCCTTCCAGGTGTCGCGGTCCGGAAACTCATACTCGAAGTAGTAGGCAAAGTTCGACTCGCCTTGCATCGCGCCGAGGATGCGGCCGTGGCGGATCGTCGCGCTCGGGACCTCGCGGCGGGAGAGCTCGACATGCTGCTCGTAGCGGTCGGGCTCGGGCGCGTCGGGGTAGAGGACGAAGACGCGGATCACGGCACGGCAGCCTAACGGGACGACGCGAGAGGTCAGACACGTTATGACCAGGGTGAGTCACAAGGCGAAGACCTGGATCGCCCTCTGGACGGTCTACATCGTCTGGGGCTCGACTTACCTCGGGATCGAGCTGGCGGGTGAGACAATGCCGCCGTTCTTTGCAGCCGGCACGCGCTTCCTGATCGCGGGGACACTCATGCTCGGAATCGTCGCCTGGCGGCGCGGCACTACGGCGCTGCGACTGACCAAGGCAGAGGCCGCGGCCTCGGCTGTCGTCGGCGTGCTGCTTCCCGGCGCCAACTCGTTGCTCTTCCTGACCGAGCGCCAGGTGCCGATCGGGCTGGCCTCGCTGATCATCGCAGCGATACCGCTCTGGGTCGTGCTACTTCGGTTCGCCGCGCGCGAGCGGCCGGATCTCGTCTCCGTCGCGGGCCTCGTCGTCGGCTTCGCCGGGATCGCGCTGCTCGTCCGTCCCGGCGGCGGCTCAGGGTCGCTGCTCTACCTGCTGCTGACGGTGCTCGGGTCGTTCATGTGGGCCTTCGGCTCGTTCCTCTCTCCGCGCCTGCCGGTTCCGCGCGATGCGTTCGCCGCGACCGCCTACGAGATGCTCGCAGGCGGTGCGGTGCTGATGACCGCGGCGCTGATCACATACAGCCCGCACCAGCTCAACCCGGCCCACTACTCGGCGCGCTCCCTGTTCGGGCTCGCGTACCTGGTCGTCTTCGGCTCGCTGATCGGCTACAGCGCCTACGCGTGGCTGCTCGCGAACGCGCCGATCGGCCAGGTCGCGACCTACGCCTACGTCAACCCGGTGATCGCGATCGCGCTCGGGGCGATCGTGCTCGGCGAGTCGATCACCTGGCGGATCATCGGTGGCGCGCTACTGATCATCGCGGCGGTCGCGATCGTCGTCCGTCGCGAATCGCGGCAGGAGGGCCCGGCCGCCCTGCCGGCTTCAGTCGAGCCCGACGATCTCATCCGGGCGGACCGGTACTCGTGTGAGCTCGCGCCCGGTCGCGTCGCGGAGCGCTGAGACGACAGCGGCCGTCGAGACGACCGTCGGCGGCTCACCGACGCCCTTGACTCCGTAGGGCGCATCCGGCTCCGGCTCCTCGACGAGCTCGGCGTCCACCGGCGGCATGTCGAGCGTGGTCGGGATCAGGTAGTCGGTGAAGCTGGCGTTTGTGATCAGGCCGTCCCGGGTCTGGATCTCCTCCATCAGCGCGAGGCCGAGTCCCTGTGCGGTGCCCCCCTCGATTTGGCCGTAGACGGCCTGCGGGTTGACAGCCTTGCCGACGTCCTGCGCGGTCCCGATCCAGACGACGCGGGTAAGGCCGAGCTCGACATCGACCTCGGCGACGACGCGCATCGCCGCGCAGATGTAGGCGACGTGGGCGCCGTCGCCGCTCACCTGGCCGGTCTCGGGATCGAGCGGAGTCGTCGGGCGGTGGTGGTAGACGCGCTCGACTTCGATCTCCTCGCCCGGGCCAAGCCGGCCACCGCGGCGCGCGAGCTCGTCCCTGGCGGCGCGGGCCGCGAGCTGGACGGCGCCGGCTGCCATCCAGGTCATCCGCGAGGCAGAGGCCGAGCCGGCGGAGCCGACCGAGCTCGTCGTCGCCGAGCCGAGCACGACGTCGTCGAGGTCGAGCTCGGTCCGGGCGGTCTGGAGGATCACGTTGACGACGCCCTGGCCGACCTCCGCGGCGGCGCAGTGAACTTCCGCCGCGAGGCCATCGCCGCTACCGGTCAGCCGCACACGGGCCGCGGTCGAGTCGTCGAATCCTTCCGAGTAGCAGACGTTCTTGAAGCCGACGGCGAAGCCGACGCCGCGCTTGACTCCCTCGCCGCGGGTCGTGTTCCCGGAACCGCCGGGAAGCCGCAGCGGGTCGCGCGGCAGCTCCTCCGGCTCGGGCACGGGCAGGGCGGCTGCGCGGCGGATCACTTCGGCCGCGGGGAACGAGCCGGTGATCCGCTGGCCCGTGGGCAGCGAGTCGCCGGGCGCGAGGGCGTTCCGGAGTCGCAGCTCGACGGGGTCGATGCCGAGCTCGGAAGCGAGCTTGTCCATCTGCGCCTCGTGGGCGAAGCAGCTCTGCACGGCGCCGAAACCGCGCATTGCCCCGCACGGCGGATTGTTCGTGTAGACGCAGGTGCACTCGACGAGCGCATTCTCGACCGCGTACGGGCCGCACGCAAAGGCCGACGCGTTCGCCGTGACGGCGGCGGAGCTCGAGGCGTAGGCGCCGCCGTCCAGCAGGATCTTCGCGCGGACATTGACGAGCTTGCCGTCGCGGTTCGCCCGGTGCTCCATCCAGATCTTCGCGGGGTGGCGGTGGATGTGGCCGACGAAGGACTCCTCGCGGTTGTAGACCATCTTCACCGGGCGGTCGGTGTGCAGCGCGAGCATCGCGGCGTGAATCTGGATCGAGAGATCCTCGCGGCCGCCGAAGGCGCCGCCGACGCCGGCCAGGTGGATCCGGACCTGCTCGGGCTCGAGGCCGAGGCATGGCGCCACCTGATCGCGGTCGATGTGCAGCCACTGCGTGGCGACGTAGACGTCGACGCCGCCTTCGGCGTCGGGGATCGCGAGGCCGGACTCCGGGCCGAGGAAGGCCTGGTCCTGGATGCCGAGCTCGTAGACGCCGGAGACGCTGACCTCCGCCTGCGCGTCCGGATCGCCGTGGCGGATCACGATCGTGCGGACGACGTTCGGACGATCGTCGTCGCGGAAGCCGTGGCCCGCGGTCGGGCGGCCCTCGTGGATCGGTTCTCGCTCAGTCGCATGCTCCGGCTCGACGACGGGCTCGAGCGGCTGGTAAGCGACCTTGATTTGTTCCGACGCTCTACGCGCCTGCTCCGGGTGCTCGGCCGCGACGATCGCGACCGGCTCGCCGAAATAGCGGGCGCGGTCGAACGCGAGCACGGGCTGGTCGGGGAACTCGAGCCCGTACGTCTTTGCGCCCGGGACGTCCGCGTGCGTGAGCACTGCGTGGACACCCGTCATGCCGACGGCCTCGGAGATGTCGATCTCTGCGATCAGCGCGTGCGCGTGCGGGCTGCGCAGCGTGTGGCCCCAGAGCATCCCAGCGGCGAAGAGGTCGCTCGAGTAGGCGAACTCGCCGGTCACCTTCGGGATCGCGTCGATGCGCTTGACGCTCTCGCCGACGCGGCCGAGCTC
>Ga0066671_10000093_pt1 | contig 24585 bp, 37 predicted proteins | sample GraSoiAngelo_120_FD_62294 | JGI IMG/M metagenome (GOLD analysis project Ga0066671, IMG submission 62294) | Grasslands soil microbial communities from the Angelo Coastal Reserve, California, USA - 14_0919_09_20cm | ecosystem: Environmental > Terrestrial > Soil > Grasslands | place: USA...
GTGGTCGCGGCGGAGCAGCTACGGGCTGAGATGTCCGTTGCCCACCGGCGGTCCGCGCGGACACGGCGGATCGGGCTGCTCTGGGTCGCAGCCCGCGATGAAGCGGCGGCGGCGGAGGCGCTGGGAGCGGAGCAGCGGGTTGGATTACTGTGATGCGGGGTGGAGTTGTTGGTTTGTTCCTTTTCACCATTGGTGGCTCCGGGTTTTGCGGCCGCGCGCGGGCGCCTGCCCCGGCCCGGGCGCCCGGATCGCGCGCGGGCGCGTACGATCGCGCGCGAGGCAAGTGGGATGCGAAATTCATGAAAATGACGAAACCCGTAACGGGCGCGCGCGATCCCGCGTCGAACGCGCGCGAGGCTCGGCTATTAGTTCGCGAGAGAAAACTAGAGAGAGAGAGAGGTAGAGCGATTCCTTATAGGGGTCGGGTGTCGCGCGCTCGCTCGTGGCGCGGGCTCGCGCGAGGGGAGGCGTGATTTGATGCGGATCGTGGTTGTTGGATGGCTGTGATACCGGAGCAGTTCGCTGTGATGGCTGTTGACCCTGGCGGGACGACTGGGTTGGCCTATGGGATCTTCGATGCGGGTGAGACGTTGAGGGAGACGTTGCTGAGTGCGGAGAACGTCGAGGCTCTGGAGGTCTATGGAGAGCCTGTTGTTCAGTCGTGGACGATTGCTGAGCTTTGGCTCGACTTCGCGGCGGAGGCGAACCTGAGCGGGGTGGCAGTCGGGAACCTCCACCTGGTGTTCGAGGCGTTCGATGTACGGACGGTGTTGGCGGAGTTGTCGCCGGTGGAAGTGATCGCTGGCGTGAGGACGCTGCTCGTACCGCGGGGTTCGCGGGGCGGGGTTGGGGGCGGGGTTGGCGTTGGGGTTGGGGTTGGGCCGGCGCTCGTGTCGGAGGGGCCGAGTGGGCCACCGCCATGGACGGTAGACTGGCGGTCGCAGACGGCGGGCGCGAAGGGTTGGGCGACGAGCGAGCGGCTGAAGAGTTGGGACCTGTACGCGCTGGGGCGAGGTTCGGAACACAAACGGGATGCGCTCCGGCACCTGGCAGTGCGAGTGAGGAGGATCCTCGATGGGAAGGTCTAAGCGGGCGCGACAGGTGCGACCGGCGAGGTGGGCACATTGGTTCTGGCGGGAGACGGCACCGCCGGCTCCGGGTTCGCGGCCGAGCGGTCCTCCTCCTGCGTTCCCTCCTGCGGTTGCGGGTGCGGGTGCGTTCCGGGCGCCGGTCGGTGAGTGGGTGGAGAAGCCGGGACGTGTGCCCGAGGAGTTGCTGCGTGCGGATGGTGGCGGGGTACACCACCTGGAGTTGGCAGCGAAGTCGTTCGGGCGAGAGGTTGCCTTCTGGGGCGCGCTCGGGTGGCGGCGTGACCACCAGAAGCACCGTGGGGTGGCGTACCCGGGCGAGTGGCTGACGTCGAGGTACGGCGAGCCGCGGCTCTGGCTGAGGTTGGATTGGTCGGCGTTGGTTCCTGAAATCGGTGGGTTGTCGCCGATTACCTTGTGCTTGGTCGGCTGGATGGACGAGCGACTGGCTGACGTGGAGCGGCTGCCGTTCGATGTTGAGGGCGAGGAGTTGACGCGCTACTGGGGCGCGCGGCGGGTTGGGCTGACGTCGCCGAGCGGGTGGAAGGTCGATTTGTTGGAGCGGGTGCCCTCGGCGCGACGGTACGGGCCACCTGAGTAGCGGGCGGAGCGACGTCGGGCAGCGGCCGAGTGGAGGAAGCTCGGCGGGTCGGAAGCTCGGCGGGCAGGCCTCGCGCGCCCGCGCATGGCTTACCCGCGTAGGCTCGCGCGCGCGGGTAACGGAGCCACATGAAACATTGGCTTCCAGCGTTTGTTCCGCCGCCCGAGCGGCTACGCTTCGCGGCGAATCGTGACCGCCGTTGTGGAAAGACCTGCACGCCGGAAGGGCCGGGTGGAGAAGCCTGGGAAGGGCGGACAGCCCAAGCGCCGGCTGCGAGGCGAGGCAGTCGCCGAGGTCGCTGGGCAGCGGCAGGCGCCGACTGTTCGCGCCAGTCACCTGGAAGTCCTCCAGGAGACGTTGGACCAGATGGTCGCCGACTACCGCTATTGTCAGAAGAAGGTCAACGACCTCCCTGAGGCCGACATTTGGCGCGAGACGATGCTGGGCGGGAAGATCCCCAACGAGTGGATCAGGCTGCGCGACGAGTACGGCAGCAACCTTCAACACGTCGCCATCAAGCTGACTCAGGCTGGGATCGCCGACCGCGCTGTCCGCGTCCAGGAGGCGCAAGCCGCGCTGCTCGCCCAACGCGTCCGTGACGCGGCTGAGCGAGCCGGTCTCAGCCAGACGCAGATCCGGGCGCTCGGGCGCGAGCTTCGCACTCTCGCAGCGCCGGAGGAGCAGTCATGAACCTCACGGACGGGAACGGGCGCCCACTGACACGCGACGAGTTCATCAACAGCTTGGGGCCAGTCACGATGAGTCTGCCGGCGCCCGCGGCTGGAGGGGTCTATCAAGTCCTCTCGGCGCCGGCCCGGCCGCTGGTAGCGGGCGACATCCGCCTCTCGCCCGCTGCCTCGGCCCGTCGCTTCCTGACTGACGGCTATGCAGCCGGGCGGACGATGACCCCGCTGGAGCGCGCTCGGGTGCGCTGGGGACGAGCCGAACTCCTGGAGGGCGAGCGGTGAACCTCGATCGCTCCGGCGCCGTCGTGCTCGGAGGCAGCGGGCAGGACTACCGTCACATCTGGGCGGAGGCGCCGGCGTTACACGAGCCGATCGCGCTCTGTGGCGCGGCGTACGACGGCCGCACAATCGAGCCAGGCGCCAACAAGGACAAGCCGGTCTGTGAGCGTTGTATGGAGTTGGCAGGCGACGAGCGCTTGGGCGGCAGGATCGAGGTCCGGACGTGACCCCGCTCCAGCTGGACTGGGTACAGACGGTGAACGAGCTTGGTGGCGTCGTTCTCAGCCAGCTGCCGATCAACCACGCCGCGCCGGGCGCCTTCCTCGTCGCAGTCCAGTGGACGCGCGTTCTGCGGACGACTGAGCACGTCCTCCTGCCCGATGGGACCACCTTGTGAAACCGTCGCGCCCCGTCCTCTCCTCGGCCTGGGGCTCGACCCGGTCGCTCGCGCCGGCCGCTGGGTCTGGCAACTCATCCCGTTGTCGATCCGTCCCAACCCCGGCCGGCGCGACGGCCATCCTGCCGCTCGGCTGCGACAACTGGTGGGGGCTCGGCTGTGCTTGGCTCGGGCTCGCCGTTGTCGTGCTCGGGCTCGCCGTCGCCCTGCTCGCGACCTGGGCACCGAAGCCATGACAACTTCCACAATGTCCTTCCCCAACCTGTTGAAGAGCGACTGGGAGCGCGGCTACGACGACGCCATCCGCGGGTCCGGGTTGGGCGGGTTGAAGCCGATCCCTGATCTCCGGCTGGCGTATGGCAGCGGCTACCGTGCCGCCACCAAGGAGAAGGAACAGGCGGCAGCATGAGAGTCGTTCCCGAGCAGGAACGTGAGGAAGCTGCCGCGATGGCACGCGACGACTTCGTGGCGGGCCGACTCACGCTCGTTGAGATGGAGTCCGAGGTTGAGGCCGCGCTCCTCGGGCTCGCAAACGGAGCGTGCCGTTACTTGTCGCCGTTCCCGAAGCCGCGCGACCCAACAAAGGTCGAGCGGCGATGACAAACCTGCCGCTGTATGGTGTTGGCGCCTGTCCATCCCACTCGGGCGCCGTGGGTTCGATCCCCACCAGCGGCCCTCGCCGGCCCTCCGTGTTCCTGTTGATCATCGACCGACAGCCTGAGCGACCCGCACTCAGCGGAGGGTCGGCGTGCTAACTCGCGACGACTTCACGGCAGCCGTCGCAGACCTGCTCGACCCACCCGAGGACCGCTGGGCCGTGGATCCGGTCGGGTGGATCTCGGAGCGGACCTTCATCTGGTCGAAGCAGATGGAGATCTGCGAGTCAGTCCGTGACCACCGCTACACAGCGGTGCGCGCCTGCCACGGCCCAGGGAAGTCCTTCATCGCCGGCTGGATCGCCTGCTGGTGGATCGCGACGCACGACGACGCGCGCGTCATCACGTCAGCGCCATCCGGCAACCAGGTCAAGAACATCCTCTGGCAGGAGATCCGCCGTGCTCACCGGCGGGCAGGGCTCGACGGCTACATCACCCAGGGCGAGATCCCTGAGTGGAAGATGAACGGCGAGGTCGTGGGCTTCGGCCGCAAGCCTGCCGACTACGTGGACGCTGACCAGGCTGCGACGAGCTTCCAGGGCATCCATGCCGAGCACGTCTTGGTGATCTTGGACGAGGCGAGCGGGATCCCGGACTGGCTGGCGACGGCGACGGAGAACCTGGTCACCAACGAGTTCAGCCGCGTGCTCATGATCGGGAACCCGGACAACCCCAACTCCTACTTCGCCCGCATGTCAAAGCCGGGTGGCGGCTACAACGCGATCCGCATCACAGCCTGGGACCTGCCCGCCTACACGGGCGAGCCCGTCCCGGACGAGGTTGCGCGCCGGCTGACGGGCAAGCTCTGGGTTGAGGAGCGGCGTCGGCGCTGGGGTGAGGGCAGCGTGCTGTGGACGTCAAAGGTGGAAGCCGAGTTCCCCAACGTCAGCGAGGACACGCTGTTCACGCCGAGCGTGATCGCTGCCGGCATCGCAGCCGTCCGCCGCGCTCGCGGGCTGGGCACGGCTGGGATGGACGTCGCACGGCTGGGCGCCGACGAGACGGTGGTGTACTGGAACCGCAGCGGGAACGTCCGCCTCAAGGCGGCGTGGTCGAAGTTCGACACCATGGAGACGGTCGGGAAGTACATCGGCCTGTGGGCAGCCGAGTCACAAGACGGCGTGATCCCGGGCGCTGTCCCGCCGACGTCGATCGACATCACAGGCGGGACCGGCGCCGGCCCGTTCGATCGCCTGCGCGAGCAGGGCTACCCGGTCTCACCCTTCAACGCCTCCGAGAAGGCGTACAACCCGACCAAGTTCCTCAACCGGCGCGCCGAGGTCTATTGGGAGGCAAAGGAGGCGATGGAGGACGGCGCCATTGACATTGACGCGGCCGACGAGGACCTTCAGCAGGAGCTTCTGGAGCACAAGTTCAAGCGCAACTCGTCCGGCCGTGTCCAGATCGAGTCCAAGGACGAGGTCGCCCGCCGGCTCAAGCGCTCGCCGGACCGGGCTGACGCGTTCGTCATCTCACTGACAAGGCAGGGCGACTGGGCGAAGGCTCTCAACGTCAAGTCGGCAGCCGAGGAGCGCCCAGCGATCGAGGACGACGCCGAGGCGCTGGTGTCGGATCTCCTGGAGGTCGGCCTGTGAACGCCGAGGCCGAGGTGGCACGCGTGACGAAGCTCGTTGACGGGCTCGTCGGCAGCTTGAACAAGAAGTATAGCCGTGAGGCTGACGACCCGCGGATCGTTACCTGGATGATCATCGGCGTCGTTGACTACCATGACGACGGTGACGACGTCGATCGTGAACATACGGCGTTCGCGGCCGAGACGTCGAGCCCGGTCGTGAAGCTCGGGATTCTGCGCGCCGCGCAACTGGAAATGGAGGACAAGTTTTCATGAGCCCAGCACCTGCCCGTGTGTCGGGCACTGATCGCGGGATGCCCGCCGCCGGGCTGGTTGGGACGCCGATGGGGACGGACCGCTCGGCGTACGGACACCCCGGTGGTGGAGCGACGTCGGTCCCCGGCAACAACCAACGCTATTCGCTGACCGTCAACGGCACGCCGACCGCCGGCAACTTCACGCTGCGGGCCGTCGCCGAGTCGGGCAACATCGACGTCACGACGGGCGCCATCGCCTACAACGCCGCGCTGGCAGCCGTCCAGACCGCGCTCGACAACGCGCTCGGCGCCGGCATGGCGACGGCGACGGGTGGGCCGCTGCCGGGCGCCGTGACCATCGACTTCGGCGGCATCCTCGCCTCACAGACCGTCACGCTCACGGTCGCAGCCGAGAACATCACAGGCGGTGACGCCGTCGTCGGCCTGACGCAGGCTGCGACGCCGGGCACCATCGGGATCGGTGACCCGGTGCGCCGGGCCGGCGGACCGCGTGGCAACGCGTCCAGCCGGATGGCGCGGCCCAGAGGGCTCGGCCGGCCATGATCAAGCGGCGGCGCCGTACGCTCGCCGAGTTCCTGGCTGAGCGCCACGTGACGGAGGTCGCTGTCCAGTCGGATGGTGCGCCGCCGCTCGGCCGTGTCGGTGGGCCGTTCGCCCGTCCTATCCAGACGGGCTCGCACCATCCCTCGGCCAAGGCGAACGCTGCCCGCGGTGTCGGCTTCGGGAGGCGCGGATGACACTGAATGACTACCACGTCGCGATCGATCGCCGTCCGGCGCGCAAGCTCGCGTACGACGACATGATGGACGAGGTCCGGTACGGCTTCGAACAGACCAATGCACGCCACATCGAGATCGACCGCGAGCCAGTTCCAGTGCCTGGCCCCGTGTCCGTCCCGCTGCTCATCCCGGTCAGCTGGAGGATCGACCCGCCGGACCCTCAGCCCGAGCAGGAGCCCGAGCCGGAGCCGGCCTCGTGAACTTCCCGGGCTCGATCGCCGTCCCGTACAGCCCGCTGGCCGGTTTCGCATCCGGCTTCGCGCCGCGGCTGGTCCACCACACGACGGAGTCGGCGTCGCTGCCGCACTACAGCGGCTCCAACCCGCACATGACGGTGGACGTCAAGGGCCGGCGCGTCTACCAGCACCAGTCGCTCGACCTCGCCGCTAAGGCTCTGCGCGGAGGCGACGTCGCTGGGGTGGAGACCAACTACGCGAACGCTACGCAGGTCGAGTGGATCGGCTACTCGTCGCGCTCACTCGCCGAGTCGATCAACAAGGGCGACCGCTGGGTAGGCGCCTGGACGGCAGCTGACTGGGGATTCGTCGCAGCCATCTGCCGGAAGCTGGAAGCGTTGCGCGGGATCCCGCGGCGCGACGTCTGTGACTACCAAGACCGCGCGCACCCGATGTCGATCGGCGAGTGGCGCGCCTTCTCCGGTCACTGCGGTCACCAGCATGTGCCCGGGCAGGACCACTGGGACCCGTCGAGCCGCTGGCGCAAAGACCTCGTGATCGGGCAGACGACGCCTGTCTCCAAGACGGCGTACCCGGGCTGGCCGCTGGCGACCGGCGACTCCGGCCCAGCCGTCAAGCGCGTCCAACACTGGCTCAACATCATGGATCCCGAGCCCGGCGTCGATGAAGATGGAGACTTCGGCAAGCGGACGGGCTGGCGCGTCCGGCAGTTCCAACGCAACCACAACCTCGATGCCGATGGGATCGTCGGCCCGAAGACCTGGGCGGCGCTCCGCAGCGCTGCCAAGGCGAAGGAGAAGTGAGTCATGGCCACCAGACGTGCGAGCGCAGGCGGCGGAGGGCTCCAGGTGTTCCTGGACCACTTCCCGATTGCGACCGCCATTCACTTGATCGCGGCCATCGCGCTCGCGATCGTGTTCGTCCTCAACGACGGCAACCTGCCGGACGACGCGGCAGCTTTCTTCGCCATCATGATCGGCGGGAACGCGCTGCTGGCGATCGGCCGCGGCCGGGCTGCGTCGAACAGGACGACGACGACCAGGAAGGACGCCTGATGGTGTTCGGAACACCGGAACACGACACCCAGTTCCTCGCTCGCATGATCGTGGCGACTCGCGAGGGTCAACAGATCGCCTCCGCCGACGCGCGCCGGCTGAACAACATCGCGCAGTTCGGCGATTCGCTGTCGCGCGGCGAGCAGGTGGCAGGGACCACGACGATGCCGGAGGAGCGGCGGGCGGCCACGGCCGGCTTCGCGCCACCGGAGGGGGTCAGGGACGTGGTGCGAGGATGACCGTCGCCGACCCGCAGCCGGGCCAGATGCCGACCGGCCCCAACCCGAACGAACCGACGCCGGCTCAGCCGGAGCAGCCGCACCCCGACGCCGAGCCCGCTCCGCCCGGCTCGCCGGGCCACCCCGAACAGCCCGAGCCCGCGGTGGACGAAGCAGCGTGAGTCCGGTCGGCTCCAACTGGGCGGGCGACCAGCCCAACCATCGCCTTCCATCGAAGGCGTATGAGGGCACGTCCGTCCATATCCAGGCGACGGCGGAAGAGGCTGCGCTACGTGGCTGGTACTACCGGCGTGAGTCCTGGGAACAGTTGGAGCCCGACACCCGCCGCTGCGCCCACTGTGGTGAGGTCCGCTTCGACGCGCTGCCGCTCACACAGGACGAGCGCGACATCCGTCACGACCTCTCAACCCAGCCGCTGCTCGGCGAGCCGACCCAGCCATGAGCCCGACTGTCCCCACGGCGCCGACCAACGGGCTCGGCTACATCACGGAGCCGGGCTGGATCCCGTCGTGGGGGCTGCTCGCGGCCGACGACCTGGAGGAAAACGAGAAGCTGCGCTTCCCGGAGTCGGTCAGGTCCTATGGGAAGATGCTGCCCGACCCGCAGATCCAGGGGCTCAAGCTCGGGACGACGTGGCCGATCTACCGCATGCGCTGGTACCTCGATCCCGGCGACGCGGAGCCGGCTGCGGTCGAGCGCGTCAGCCGTGACTATGGGCTGCCGATCGGGACCGAAGACCTCCCGTTGCGACGCACGCGCAACCGGTTCAAGTTCCTCTCTCACCTGGAGGAAGCGCTGGACGCCGTGTTCACCGGGTTCAAGGTCTTCGAACAGGTCTACACCTACGACGACCCGGTCAATGGCGGCGACGGCGCGCTCCACCTGCGCAAGCTCCTGAACCTGCCCGAACTGACGATCGCCGAGGTCAAGACCGCCGATGACGGCGGGATCGACTGGATCAAGCAACAGGGGAACCAGTCGCCCGAGATCCCCATCGACCGGCTCGTCTGGTACGCGTTCCAGAAGCGGGCAGCCAACTGGGCCGGCCGCTCGCTGCTTCGCGGCTGTTACGGGCCGTGGCTGTTGAAGGATCGCGTCCTGCGCGTCGGCGCCATCAACATCCAGCGGGCCGGTGTCGGCGTGCCCGTGATCGAGGCGCCGCCGGGCGCGACCGACGCCGAGTTGATCGCCTTCAACAGGATGGCCGAGCGTTTCCGTGGCGGCGACCGGGCCGGCGGAGCGCTGCCGTCCGGTTCGCGGCTGCGTCTGGTCGGCGTCGAAGGCTCGCAGCCCGACGCCGTTGGGTTCATCAAGCTGATGAACGAGGAAATGGCGCGCGCCTTCCTCCAGATGTTCATGATGGCCGGGCAGACCGGGACGGGCACGCGCAACACGGCTGCCGTCCACCTGGACTATTCGCTCATGACGTTGGAGTACATCGCCGACTGGTTCTCCCAGATCTTCAACGAGCATGTGATCGAGGACGACTGGGACTTCAACTACGGCGAAGAGGTCGATGAGATCCCGCACCTGCGTTGGGAGTGGGACGACGCTGGTCGCTCCGATCCGGCCGCGGCCGAGGCGGCTGCGAACCCATTGGCTGAGATGCAGCGTCAGATCGACCAAGGGAACGTTCAAGCGCCGGAGGACGTCGCAGCCTGGATTGGCGCGACGCCTCGCGGGACCTCGGGCCGTCGCGGGCGGCATCGGGGCAGCGGGATGCGTGCGGCTGGGGCCGACTCGGCGGGTACGCCTCCCTCACCGCTGCCCAGCCGTACGCTCCGCCGCCGGCCGTACGACCATGAGATCGCCGCAGCCGTGGACTATGCGGCGATGGACTCGGCCTACCAGTCAGCGCTCGACCTCCTCGTCATGGAGGTCCGGCAGCTTCAGCGCTATCAGGTGGACGAGCTTCATGACGCGATCGTGGAGGCAGCGGGCGACATGGGCGTGCTGTCGGAGATCGCCGCAACGCCTCAACACCGTGACGTCATCCAGGCGCGGCTCGTCCAGGTCGCAACACTCGCGGCCGAGCAGCATGTCGGCGAGGCGCAGCGACAGGGGACGTCGATCACGCGGCCGGCCATCGACACGATCACGGCCGGCTTGACGAACCGCTCGGAGGCTGTTGACAACATCCTGACGCGCGACCTCTCCTCGTCCGCCAGCCGCGAGGCTGTCCGGCGCTCGGGTGGATCGCTCGACGCCATCGAGGTCGCTGACGAGGTCCGGGCAGCGCTCCAGGCGCGCTCCGACAGCTACCTGCGCGACATCCTCGGTGGCGCCGTCCAACAGGCGATCAACGACGGGCGTGGGCTGGTCATGCGGCGCGCGAACCCGTCGCGCATCTACGCCTCCGAACTGCTCGACACCAACACATGCGTCAACTGCGTCGGCCGCGACGGCACGCAGTACCAGACGATGGAGGACGCAGCCCGCGACTATCCGAGTGGCGGATACAAGGACTGCCTCGGCCGCGAACGCTGCCGCGGCGTCCTCGTCGCCGTGTACGGAGAAGGAACATGACCATCATTCAGCGGTTGTACCAGAGACGGACCTGGGACTTCAATGGCGTCCCCAACGTCGGGCACCGCAAGATCCTTCAAGGCGCGCTCGATGCGTGTGAGTACAACTTCTGGCCGATCCGCGTCCACACAGGGAAGCGCGTGCCCGTTGGCGTCGCCGACCTGTCCCGCTTCGCAGCCCAGATCGACCCGAAGACCGGGCACGCCCACATCCACAATCCGGTCAGTGGCGAGGTCGGACACCTGCTCGGGATGCCGGTCGCCGATCCTCAGGCGATGGTCGCTGGTCAAACGGACGTTCACGTCAAAGTGAAGCTCCACGAAGTCAGAGAAGTCGTGGGAAGCGCAACTTCGGATCAACCTGAGACGCGCCAGGCCGCGCTCGGGCTGTACTGGCTGCCGACTGGGCAGTTCCCGGCCGGCCGCGTCGAGATCGACGCCAACTGCTTCACCAACCCGGACCTCGCGCGCGAGGTGTTCCTCGCCGAGGGCGCTCACGCCGTGGACTACGGCGCTCTGACGGAGGAGCAGCGCACTGCGATTGAGTCGTTGTTCGACTACACGGGCAGCGGGACGAAGCCGGAAGGCTGGTTCGAAGAAATGGGCGAGGAGACGTACTGGCGCTGGAGGGGCGAGCGCTGGATGGGCCTCTTCATGGCCGCCGCCGCGCCCGGGCTGACGCGTCCGTTGGAGCAGCGGCAGCCGTGGCAATGGACGTACGACGCCTCGGACGTGAGGCGTGCGCGCGACATTCTGGGCCTCAGGTGAAGCGGCAGCCCTTCATCGTGAAGCGGCATGAGGACGGGTTCGCCGTCTTCGCTCGCAACGCGACAGCGCCGATCCCCAACAGCTGGTACGCCGATCGTACAGCTGCCAACTCGCACCGTGACGCGGCCGAGGACGTCAACGTTCAGATCGCTGGCGCCCTCGCCGAGTTGATCGCCGGGCAGACGATCAGTGGCTCGGCGATCGCAGCCCTTCAGGCGTCTCCGCCCATGCTTTCGACCGTCCGCAACGTCGAGATCCTCAAGACTGGGATCGAGTATCCGTTGTCAACCGGGCCGGCGACGTTCACGCCGGAAGACCTCGCTGACGCGGTTGCGGCGCAGGACGATCCGGCCATCAGCCAGCCACGCATCTGGCTGGGACACCCCGACGATCCGCGCATACACGGGAAGCGCGCGCCCGGCGGGCCACCGTCCGGTGAGCCGGCAGTCGGGAAGGTCACCAGTATGCATCTGGAGGAGGACGGGAACTTGATCGTGGGCGATCTGGAGGGAACGCCTCGCTGGATCGCACACATCATGGCGTCGGCGTATCCGTCGCGCTCGATTGAGGCCAACTTCGACGTCGAGACGGTCACCGGACACAAGTGGAGACTCGTCATCAGCGGGCTCGCCCTGCTCGGCGTCGTTTGGCCCGGTGTCTCGACGCTGGAGGACATCGCGAGCTTGTACACGGAAGCCGGACCAGATGGAGTGGAAGTCATCGAGGCGAGTCAGGAGGCGCCTGTGAACATCATCGCGGCGGCGGGGAGAACCGTCGTCGGACAGATCACGGTCGAGGATCTGCGTCGGCAGTACTACGAATCTCTGACCGGCGATCAGGCCTGGTGGTGGATCAGGGCCATCTATCTCGACCCCAACGAACTCATCGTGGATGACGACGAGGGCGCGCTGTACCGCGTGACCTATGACGTCAACGGTGATCAGATTACCTTCGCTGACCCGAAGGCGGTCAAGGTCAAGTACGTGAACGCTGCCAACGGCGGCGTCACGGCCGAGACCATCAATGCGAACCGGACGCACGTCGCCCTGTTCGCCAGCCGGGCCGAGTCCCGGCCCGACAGCAACAAGGAGCCTGAGTGGATCGGCGTCGCCCTCAGCGGCGCGGAGTCTGGCGGGTTCATCAACATCAACCTCAGGAGGAACTGAGATGCAGTTCCGTTTCGAGGGTGACGAGAGGTCGGTGCTGATCGCCCGCTTCGGGCTGCAAGCCTCGGCCTCCGACACCGACATCGGGACCGCCGTTCAGCGCCATCTGCTCGCGAGCGAGCAGGGCGGCAACGGCGGCAACGGTGGCGACAACCCGCCGGCTCCCGCACCCACACCGGCTTCCGACCCGGGTGAGCGCCCGGCGGAGGGAACCCCGCCAACGACGCCGGGTGGCGACCCGGGCTCCGGCGGCACGGGCGGGACCGGCCCGGTCGCGCCCGAGCAGGAGCCTTCGCCGGGCTCGGGCACGGACCAGCCTGACGACGAGCAGGTGGAGGGGATGGTCCTCGTGGACGAGGAGGCGCTGAGCGATCTGGAGCGGCGGGCAGGGATCGCCGCGCGGCTCCAGGAGGAGGACCGCGTGCGTACGCGTGATGAACTGATCGCCAATGCGATCCGGTCCGGCCGCTTCCCGCCCAGCCGGCGGACGCACTACGCCAACCTGTACGACGCCGACCCGGAAGGGACCACGCGTCAGATCGGCCGTCTCCGTACCAACATCGTGCCGCTGGAGGCGCGTGGCGTTGAGCCGTCCGAGGACGAAGTGCGGGACGACAGCTACCCGACCGAATGGCTGCCCGAGCGGCAGGCAGCGGCGGCAGCCACCAACGGGGCTGGCCGACAGGTCCGCCAGAGCCGCGTCATCACGGAGGACTGAGGTGCTCGTCACTGCGCTTTACGACGCCGGCCAGGACATCACTGTCCACGCCGTCGTCGCGCTCACCGGCGGACGCTGCGTCGGTACGTCGCAGGGCCGCAACGCCGGCGGGCCGGCCGGGATCTCCGACACTGGCGACGGCAATGTCAGGGTCGGTCTGCCGACCGCCAATGGCGCCATCTTCGGTGTCGCTGAGAACGACTGCCCGGTCAACGGCAAGGTCAACTGCCTGCGCCCGCCGAAGGTGGTCCCGATCGAGTGCTCGGCTGCGGTTCCGGCCGGCGCCGATCTGTCCGTGGACGCGGACGGGCGCGTGAAGGCGCGCGCCGCAGGACAGACGCCGGTCGGTCGCAACATCGGTCCCGCTACAACCGTCGCCGGACAGTACGTCCAGGCGGAACTCTTCCTGGCTGGCGCCAGCTACGCCTGATCGGCACAGGAGACGATCAATGACCCTCCTCATCGACTCTGCGGGCGGATCGGCTGTGGCCGACCGTCAGCGAGTCTTCTTTGAGCCCGAGTTCGGCATCAACGCCTCGGGCGACCTCGTGATCGCCAACCTGCCGGCGTCCGTCACCCATCCGCTCGCCGTTCCGACTGTCTCGGGCACCACCATCACGGTGGACACGATGCTCAACCAACCGACGCGGATCACGCGGATGATCATGGACATGACGCTCCAGCGCTTCGTCGCCGATCGCATTTTCGCGTCGGCCGGCGGCGTCACGGGCGGAGCAGTGGTCTACGACTCTGTCGAGGCCAACGACCTGTACGCCACGCGCGACGTCGAGCGGATCTCGCCCGGCGCCGAGTTCCCGATCATCACGTCGGCGCGTCGCGCGCCAGGCGTGGCCGAGGTCGAGAAGTGGGGCGGCAAGGTCTGGGTGTCGGACGAGGCACGCGACCGCAACGACGCGATCATGCTGACGAACCAGCTGCGGCAGCTGGGCAACACGATCGTCCGCAAGATCAACGCGCGCGCTATGCAGGTGCTCGACGCCATGTTCACGGCGTACCCGTCGCGCGTCGTCGCGTCGGTCGGCAACTGGCAGGCAGTGACGCCGTACGGCGCGTCGCCAACGCCTCCCAACCTCTGGCCGGCTGCGGACTTCGCCAAGGCGGCGGAGATCGCCGAGACGGACGAACTCGGGATCCGCTACGACCTCTGGATCCTCAACCCGCAGGATTACACGTTCCTCATCACGCTGTACGGCGGCGACGGGCTCCAGGAGCTTCTCACGACGCTCGGGCTGAACATCTACGTCACCAACCGGCAGCCCGTCAAGCAGGCCACCGTCGTCGCCCAGGGCCAGGTCGGCCAGATGCGCATCGAGCGCCCGCTGGGGACGGAGACGTGGCGTGAGCCGAACCGCGAGCGCACGTGGATCCAGTCGTCCGTCCGGCCGCTCATGTTCGTGGACAACCGCTTCTCGGCGCTGCGCTTCACCGCGCTGCGTCCGTGAGGCCGATCGGAGAACCTGAGATGGCTGACACGTATCCGGTTCGCGTGGTGATCCGCGAGATCACCTACGCGTCGCGCGGGACGAACCTGCTCGACCAACCCGTCATCACCTACAACAACGCGTACGGTCCCGGCCGGCCCGAGATCGAGCCGATGGCGCGGCTCGGCGCCGACGCCGACCCGGAGTCGCAGGAGTACGCCGACGCCATGATGGACTTCCGGCTCGGGCAGCGGGTGGAACTCATGGCCGACGACTACGTGCGTCTGCGCAACGGCGGCGCCGTCGTGGACGCCGAAGTCGCCGAGCGCGCAGCCGAGGAGGCCGAGGGGACCGAACTGGACGTCAGGTCGGCGTCCGTCACGGACCTGGCCGACTGGATCTCGGAGGACGAGCCGAACGTCAACGCGACGGTTGGCGCGTCCGAGGGCGATCCGGACCTGGCCAAGAAGCTCCTGGAGGCCGAGGCCGAAGCGGCGCAGCGCGACAACCGCGAGGTCCGCAAGGGCGTCGTGGACGGGCTGTCGGCGGTGGTCGCCCGGGGCTGATCGGGAGACGAGGAGCGGGCGCGGCTGCCGGCTGAACACCTAGGTGGCCGCGCCCACTCGTCCCGGAGACTCATATGGCTGATAACCTCACAGACGCAGAAGAGAACCGCCTGTTGGACTTGAGCCTGCCGGTCACCGGCATGTTCCTGGCTCTGACGTCCACCGCGCCGACCGATGCGACGGCCGGGACGGAACTGACCGGCAACGGCTACACGCGGCAGGCGATGGCGACGACGACGGCTGCAGCCGGCGCCAAGACGAACTCGGCCCAGATCAACTTTGGCCCGGTCACGACGGCCAACTGGCCGACGCTGCTCGGGTACGACATCTACGACGCAGCCTCAGCTGGGAACCGGCGCTGGTACCGGGCGCTGGCTGCTGGCGAGCAGCGGACGCCGGCTGTCGGTGACACCTATCGAGTGGCGGCCAACGCGCTGACCTTCACCCTCGCATAGCGGCGGGCCGGCTCCGGCCGGCCGGCTGCCGCTGAGGAGACTTTCAATGGCGATCACGACAACAAATTCCTGCTGGCGAGAAAATTTATGGTCTTCGCTGTGATAGGTGCGATCGCTTTCCGCAACGCCGCGCGGCAGCAGGCTGTTGCGGATAATATACGGACACGTCTCGCGCAGACATTTACATGGGGTGACGTGATCGTTACGACGCCGGACTCTGAACTGTTGATAGATGGAAGCTTGATCGCGAACCCCGTGATTGTCCGCGTAAGATTCAATACGCAAGCTGAAGCAGATTCGTTTGTAGCGAATGCGCTCGCCGCGTTCGGCTCTGGAGTGAATGGTCCAACAACAGGAAGCAGCCTAACCCGTCACGATTGTCCTCATGATGTGGGAGGGTCTTGCTCTCAACCTACGAATGTAGGTAGTTGGTAATGGCAGGTCGTTACGCACGGACGTTTGACCGTGTCGACGACATGATCGCGATGAGCCTTGACGCGTTCCCCGCGGACGAGCCGATGGCTTTCGCGGCGATCTTCCGGAAGGCAGCGGACACCGACGGGTTCATCATCGGGACGGACGTTGATGGGTTGAACACGTACGGCCGTGGGTTGCGGTCGGGCCTGAATTCGGGCAACACGGCGATGTTCTATGACGCGTCCGCGGGCGGGCTGGGCCTGACCGGGGCGGCGGCGCCGATCACGCTGAACCGGTGGTATCTCGCGGTCGTGTCGCGGACCGCAGCGTCGCCGGGGTCCGTGGTCGCGTCGCTGTGTGACTATGTGACGCAGACGTGGACGCATAGCGCCGCGCAAAACCTCGCGCGGGAAGCGGCGAATACGGGCGGGCACATCGTGATCGGTACGGGCCGGTCGGCGGGCGGGATCTATCACGGCGGGGAGATCGCGGTGTGCGGCGTCGTCGGGATCGTGCCGACGCAGGCTCAGAAAGAGGGCATGGTTTCCGGTGGGCTGTCGACGTTGGACATGTGGGCGGCCAGTGGGTGGACGGCGGCGAATAACGCGAAGGTGTTTCCGCTGGATCAGGCGAGCGTCGCGACTCCGGTTTCGGACGCGGTGGGCGGCTCGACGCAGGTGTCGATCACGGGCACGACAGTTTATGACGCGTTGGACACCGTTCCTTGGCAGACAACAATACAGGTTGCCGAGCCGGCCGGAACGACCGGGATGTTCGACTTCGACTTGTCTATTCATCCGCTTGGGTGGTTCTGACGTGAGCCTCTTCCTCGACAGCACCGATACCGGCTTCCAGGTCGTCACCGCGGCGGCGGGCCGGATTGAGTACGTCTGCGACTGGGCCGACGTCACGGGCTCCGGGCCGAGCGCGACTGTAGACGTTGATCACTCGGATGGCGCGATCACGACAGCCGCAACGACGACTGTAATCGGTCCGCCACCGGCCGGAACGAAGCGCAACATGCGGTCTGCCCGCTTCAGCAATACGCACGCGACCGTAACGCAACTGGTCACCGTCCAGCGACACAATGGGACGGCTGCCTTCCAGGTGGAGTCCGTCTCGCTCGCGCCCGGCGAGGCGATTGCTTATCACGAATCGACCGGGATGCGCGTCATCGGTTCCAACGGTGTGCCGCGCGGGCCGTCGCCGCTTTGGCTGCCGCCCGGCTTCTTCAACGTCGGAGTCTCGGCTGCTGGCGTCGACACCTACATGGGTGGGTTCCCGATCGCGGGACGCATCCAGCAGGGTTCGAACGTCATGTGGCGGATCCTCATCGCCAAGACCACGGCGGCAGGGATCGCAGCGCCCATCTATACCTTCCGCGTCGGCACGGCCGGCTCCACAGCCGATACGGCACGCGTGACGATCACGTCCGCGAAGGCGCAAACGGCTGTGGCCGACACGGGCTCGATCATCGCTTGGGCAACGATCCGTACACATGGCGCGACCGGCGTACTCTCAGCTGGCTTCCAGCTGAACCACCGGCAGACGGCAGCCGGAATCGCCAACGCGGTCGCGGACGGCGACCAAGGCCTGTCGGCGACGTTCGACACGACGGCTGCCGGTCTGATCCTCGGCCTCTCGATCAACCCAGGCGCTTCCTCGACCTGGGTGTGCGACTCTAGCGGCAGCGCGTTCAACCTGATCGCATAAGATGGAAGCCGTCCTCCTCCCAACCAGCCGCTTCGCTCCGGAGCTTGTCCAGCCGGTTTCCGTCACGTACGTGGACGCTGTTGCGGTCACGTTCTCGGCGCAGTCGGGCATAGCTGGGGTCGGCGCGACGGTCTATGACTTGGCTGGGACGGCGAGCGGCCAATCCAACTCCACGGGCATCGGCGTCCTCGACATCACCGCGCCAGCTGTTACGGCTGATGCGCAGTCGAGCTTCACGGGCGCTGGCGCGCTCGACATCGCAGCGGTCGCGGCCTCCGCAACTTCGCAGTCCGATGCGACGGGCGCCGGCAGCGTCCTGATCACGGCGACGGGCGCGAGCTTCGACGCGGCCAGCAGCTTCGCGGGCGCCGGGACGACGCTGCTCCAGCCAGCTGTTGCCGCGCTGACCGGCGACGCGGGATTCGCTGGCGCTGGCGCTGCCGACCTCGCGTCCGGCGCGCTCACGCTCGCGAGCGCTGGAGACTTCGCAGGAGTCGGAGGCTTCGACTACCTCGTCATAAACGTCCCGGCGCTGTCGGGGACGTCGGACGTGACCGGCATGGGGGTGTCGGTGTTCGACGGAGCGGGCGCCTTCGCGGCAGCCTCCGACTCCTCAGGGGCCGGAACGTTGTTGCTTCAGCCCTCTGTAGGCATCCTGTCGGCTGCCTCGGACCAGGCGGGAGCAGGTGCGCTGGACGTCGCCGCAGTGGCGGTCGCACTCGACGGAGCGACCGCGTTCGGTGGCGCCGGGACGATGATCTACGATGGAGCAGCGACGCTGTCCGGGCTGGCCGATGCACTCGGCTCCGGAACGGTGTTGTTCGTGCCGAGCTTCGGCGCGACGACATCCGAATCCAACTTCATCGGAGCCGGCGAAGTCGGCCTGGCTCCGGTCATGGCTGCGGCCGTCTCCTTCGATGCCACGACCGACCTCGCGGGCTCGGGCACGCTGCTACTCGTTTCCTTCCCGGCCGCGGCACTCGACGGGCTGACGTCGGTGACGGGGACTGGCGTTCTCATCTACGACCTCACCGGGACACAGTCCGGGGACACGTCGCTGGACGGAGCGGGTGCGCTGGTCCTCTCGTCCAGCCCTGGGACCGCGACGGCGGAGAGTGACTTTTCGGGGGCTGGCGCGCTCGACTGGGCTGCGCTCGCTGTGCTGCTCTCAGGTGGGACCGACTTCTCCGGCGTCGGCGAGAACATCACAACCGGGATCGTCGGTGGGATCCCGACCGGCGGACGGCCGGGCTCGCTGATCACTGGCGCCAGCCGCGTGGCTGGGGCACGCCGCTTCGCCGGCCGCGCCGCTACAGGTCGCTCCTCCGTCCCATCGCTGCCTCGGATCGGAAGGGTGCGCTAGATGACCGTTGTCACGCTGCTCGATATCACTCCACCCGAGCGCTATGACAGCGTCGCCTGGATGGCCTGGCACATCGAGGAAGGATCCGTTGAGGCCGGCCCGTTCGTGGAGATCGACAACAAGCCGCTGAGCCCAATCGATCCTGACCCGCGCTACCCGGCTGCCCGCGACCTCACGACGGACAATGGCTCCGCAGAGGGCATGTGGTATCGCGTCCGCTTCCGTGACGTCAACAACCAGTTCTCGTCGTACTCCGCACCCATCCACAACGCGCCATCGGTCGATCTCCCGAACATCCGTCAGGTCGCCCTTCACATCCGCTCGCGCACGGTCACTCGCAACACCAACGAGTTCCGCGGCACTTTTACGCATGAGACGCGCCCAACCGCGGATGAGGCTGCGGAAGCGGTCGAGATCGCGCGTGACGATGTCTTGACGGACGTTGGAAAGCTGCCCGATGGGCTCCAGGCTGAGGCGTACGCAGCGGTCCGCTCGCTGATTGCGCTTCGCGCCGCCATGATCATCGAGCGTTCGTACTACCCGGAACAGGTCGGCACCGACAAGTCGCCGTACCCGGCGCTGCGCGACGACTACAACGATCGGCTGCCGCGCGTGATCGAGGCTGTTGCTGAGGCAGAGACGACGCCGCCCGGCGAGATCAAGCCGGGCGATGTGCTACAGACGTCACCGACCTCGGGTGGCGGCAGCGGTCCAGCTGACAAGGTGGTTCCCGCCAGCGCGCGCGTCTACACCGGGACGTTGTTCGTCGGGACGGCGACGCCTCAGTACACGCTGCCCGACGATCCGGACGCCATCGACATGGGGACGAAGTTCTAATGCACGTCAGCCTCACGGTCTTCGGCGACAAGCAGTTTGATCGCGAGATCCGGATGATTGGCCGACGCGCGACGGAAGCACGGCCGGCGTACGACGCCATTGGATGGTTCCTCTCGCGCGTCGTCGCCGAGCAGTTCGCGACGAGCGGAGCCCGCAGTGGGCGCCCGTGGCAGCCGCTGGCTGACTCGACTATCAAGCGCAAGGGCAGCGCGACGATACTCGTGGACTCGGGCGCGCTGCGTGACTCGTTCATCTATGGCGACGACCAGAACATCTGGGAAGTGTCGGACGACCACCTCCACTGGGGCTCCACGAACGATTACGGCGCCTATCACCAAGGCGGGCGAGGCGTGCCCGAGCGCAAGATGTTCGATCTCACTGATGCCGACCGTAACGCCATCACGAAGTCGCTCCAGCGCTGGGTGATGGAGGGGCACGCACTGAACCTTGAGGTCGGGATCCTGTGAGCCGCAACAACATCTTCGGCCCGCTGACGAACCTCCAAGGGGTTCCGCGCTCCATCCGCGACTTCCACGCTAAGTGGTTTGACACGTACCTGTGCGACGTCGAGCGTGAGGCTGGCTATGACCCGCGCTACTACAGCCGCGAGTCCAACTACGTGCTCGTCAACCTCCTGACGGGCAGGGTTGCGGACGTCAGCCCGGCCATCATCATCGTCACACGCGGTGCGAATCGCGCGCCTGAGAAGTCGGGCCGGAGCTACGACCTTGCGTTGGACGTTGGTATCGCTCACATTACGTCGGGTTACGAAGGTGATGGAGCGCGCGAGGTCGCTGGCGCCTTCGCGGCTGCGACGGCCGGGATGCTGCTCCAGCGTCGCACGCTCGATGGCGCAATGGACGGTGCGCTACTCGTCGCGTCCTGGGACGACGTGCGGCTGGACGACCTTCCGGCCGAGGAACAGATGAGCCGGGCGATCGTCCGTTTGGAGTTCACGATCTTCGCCAAGGACATCATCGACCCGTCTGGCGGGCCGGCAGTCCCGATCCCGCCGCCCGATCCAACCCTCGATCCAGGAAACTGGCCCACGGTCGCCGATCCGCAAGTTTCGCCTGACCCACGGCTGCCAACGGAAGGAGTGAAACAATGAAGTTCGCAGTGAGCTTGGCGGCGACTGAGGCGACCGATGCCGAAGGGCGCCCGCTGGTTCGCGGAGGCGAACTCGACTTCAGCCCGGAACAGCGCGAGAACCCGTTCAACCAACGGCTCATCGCTGAGAACCAGCTGATCTCAATCGCCCGCCCGCGCAAGGCACAAGAGGAAGCGGCTGACGCCGTCAACAAGAACCAGGAAGGAGGCGCGACGCAGTGAGGCCTGGCGTCAACATCAACACCAAGGAATCCCCACCGCCACTCGCGCTGCCGACCGACTCGTCAGTGTTCCTGGTTGGTATCACGGAGAAGGGGCCGACGTCGCCCGTCCTCTCCACGACTCCAACGGAGTGGACGAACAACCACGGCGCCCGCAACACCAATACGCAGCTGATAGCCGACGCGGCTGAGTTCCTGTTCAAGGAGGGCGCCAAGCGCATCATCACGCTGCGCGTCGTCGGCGGTGCTGCCGTCGCGGCGTCCGTCGCCGTCACGGACGCGGGCGCGGCGACCGTCTTCACGGCGCTGGCGAAGGGACCGGGCGCGTACGGAAACGATCTCAACGTCGTCATCCGGACGAACGCCGACGACACCAACATCCCGGTCGGCTCCTTCGTCATCCGCGTCCAGACGGACGCAGCCGTTGTACAGGAGGAGTCGCCGGCCCTCGTGGACAAGTCCGAGGCGCTGTACTGGATCTCGGGCACCAGCCAGTACCTCACCTACACGGACGGCGCGTCGGTCAACGACCCCAACCGCTCGACATTCTCGCTCGCGGGCGGATCCGACGACATCGCCGGAGTCGGCGACCCCCAGTGGCAGGCAGCGCTGGATAGGGCGACAGCTGACTGGGGCACGGGCATTGTGATCGCGCCCGGCCGGACGTCGCCAACGGGTCACTCGCAGCTGCGAGCACACGCCGACGCGTACAAGCGCGTGGCGTACGCCGACGCGCCCGACTCGCCGACGATCCCGACCGTGACGGCTGCAGCCGCAGCCAACCGCGGGCGCCTGCTCGGGCTGTTCTGGCCGTGGGTGCGAGTCGCCGGCTTGACGCGCGGGACGTTCCGCGTCGTCCCGCCATCCGTGATCGTGGCCGGGATCTCCTCCTACAACGACGCTCAGGGGATGTCGCCGAACGTCCCAGCTGCCGGCGACAACGGCGTTTCGCGGACGGCGCTCGGGCTGACTCAGACGGTGCTCGACGCCGATCACCAGACGCTCAATGCGGCCGGCGTCAACGTTATCCGATCACGCTGGAACTCGATCCGCGTGATGGGCTGGCGCACGACCTCGTCGGAGCCGAGCGATCCGCGCTGGATCAACCTCGGCAACGCGCGGATGTTCTGCTTCATCTCAAACAGGGGCGCGCTGATCGGCGAGCGCTTCCTGTTCCGTGAGATCGACGGCCGGCAGCGGACGGTGAGCGAGTGGGGCGCCGCGCTTGGCGGCGAGATCATGATGCCGCTGTTCCTGGCGGGCTCGCTGTACACGGAGACGGGTCGGCCAGCGGACGCGTTCAGGGTCGATCTGGATGAGAACACGCCGGCCACGGCTCAGAACCGGCAGCTTCTGGCCGACATCGTCTACGTCGATGCGCAGTTTGGCGAGGAGATCAACATCAACCTCATCAAGCAACTGATCACGGAAGGTGTGAGCTAAGGTGGCGATCCAAACTCGCCGAGTCGATCAGGCGTACGTGACCGCCACAGCCACCTACAGAGGCGAGACCAAGGATCTCGGGATCTTCAACGGCTTCGACGGCGGCGGCGCGACCTCGGACTCATCGAAGATCCGCCGCGGTGGCACGCGGACGCGCAAGGCGCTGGGCGGCGTGCCCGACGTCGATGACGTGACGATCTCGCGCGACTACGACCTCGCACGTGATCACTCGATCATCCACTGGCTGTACGCAGCCGTCGGCTCGGCCGACATGATCGTCAACTGGTGGCCGTTGGACGACGACGATCGCCCGTACGGCAGCCCGATCACCTACACCGGGAAGCTGACGGGCAGCACGAAGCCGGGACTGGACATGGAATCGTCGGATCCAGCCGTCCTGGAGTTGGTCATTTCCTGCGATTCGCCGGTCGGCGGCGGTTGATCCGGTAACGCCTGAGGGAGGCAACAGTGTCGGAGTTGTTGGGAAACGAATACGAAGAGACAGCCGGGCCGGAGACGACGGCAGCGGAGGAGGCACGTGGAATCAGCCTCCTCCGCCAGGCTGCCAAGCGGCGCGACGAGGACAAGGGGATCCTGTACCTCGACGTCCCGACTTGGGGCGGTGACCTTCAGGGTGCCTACAATGTGGTCGATCGGAGCCGGCTGGAAGTCCTGATCCGGAAGGCACAGAACCTCAGCCGCAACGGCGACGCGACGAACGCTCGCACGCGGGCAGACATCGACGTCATCCTGGAGGCGAACGTCGGGATGTACAGCCTCGATCCCGACGCGCCCGGTGAGGAGGAGGAGCGGCGTGTCGCGATCGAAGACGAGTTCGGTGTCGTGACGTGGGATCGCTTCGGTGACATCCTGCGTCGTATCCGGCCGGAAGAGGCACCGCCAGCCAGTGCCAAGAACTCGAAATATGCGGTTGTGCTCGCCGCGATGAGAAACAACGGGGTCGCCGTCTCGGCGCACGCGCTGTACATCGCGCGGTGGATGCGTGACCCTTCCAAGGATCCGGCTCAGGACCTGTAGTCCCTGAGTCGGAGATCGAGACGATGGCCGTGGCAGTCGTAGCTGGAGCGGACTGGCTCGTGGGGCGGTACTACCGTGCCGAGGATCAGGCCGAACGCGACTTGCTGCGGGCCGTCTTCGCGCGGGCAGTCGAGATCGACGGCGACAAGCGGGAAGACCAGGCCGTCCGGATCGTGGAAGCTCTGGCAGCCAGCCTCAAGCCGAACCGACGTCGCCGATGATCGAGAGGATCGAAGCCTGGCTGCGGATGCGCGACCAAGCGCGCTTCAAGCACGACGCCGACGATGCTGGCGACGCCATTGCGCGGATCGGCCGGCGCGCGCGCGACACGACCGCCCAGTTGGCGCTGATGGGGAAGAAGGGCGAGCGCTCCAACAGCGGTCTGTCCAAGTCGCTCAACAGCGTGTCGGGCCGGATGCAGCTGGCTGCCGGAGCGGCAGTCGCCTTCGGCCCGGCGCTCGTCTCGATCGCGTCATCGGCCGGCGCGGCAGCGGCAGGGCTCGGGCTCGCTGGTGCCGCAGCCGGCGTGGCGGCGGCTGTCGGTTTCGGCGGGCTGGCTGCCGCGGGAACGCAGGCGTTCGGATCCTTGAAGAAGGTCAAGACGGCTCAGGACGCGTATAACCTCGCTGTCGCAGAGCACGGCCGCAAGTCGAAGGAGGCGAAGTCAGCCCAGGACAAGCTCAACGCAACACTGAAGGTCGCCGGCCCACAGACACGCGCTCTCAACAAGGAGTGGCAGGGACTCCAGAACACGTTCCGCCGCGGGACCGGTGGCGCCCGCCGCGACATCCTGGGCGGGGCGCTCGACGGCATCCGCGCCGCGCGCCGGCTCCTGCCAGCCTTCACGCAGGAGACGAACCGGAACGCGCGCTCAATCCGCGGCAACCTCCGGACCGCGTTCCTGTCGCTGTCCACGCCGGAAATGGCGCGAAACATCCACGTCTTCTCGGGCGCCTTCCGGTCGCTCGCGACGTC
>Ga0066671_10000096_pt1 | contig 24351 bp, 24 predicted proteins | sample GraSoiAngelo_120_FD_62294 | JGI IMG/M metagenome (GOLD analysis project Ga0066671, IMG submission 62294) | Grasslands soil microbial communities from the Angelo Coastal Reserve, California, USA - 14_0919_09_20cm | ecosystem: Environmental > Terrestrial > Soil > Grasslands | place: USA...
GTGGATGACACCGGCCATCAGCAGCCGAATGTAGACGTCGGTCAGCGCCACGGAGAACATGCTGACCCAGGCGTAAAAGCCATGCCGCGGATTGGCGTAGTTCAGCAGCATGGCGATCCGATGCCAGGCGCGGCCGAAGCGCACCCGCGAGAAGGCGTCGATGCGGCCGCCCATCAGGTAACGGAACGAGTGGCAGGTGAGCGTGTACAGGCTGAGCAAGATGACGTTCACCAGCATGAAGACCGAGCCGAGGCCGATGAAAAAGCTCCCCTGATAGGTGAACGCGCGAACGACGTCAGCCCACAAAAAGACCAACGTGATCAGACTTAGGATGAGGAAGTAGCGGTGATAGTTGTTCAACACCCAGGGGAACCGGGTCTCACCGCGGTAGCGTCCGCGCTTCAGTTCCTGGATCGCGCAGGCGGGGGGGTCCCAGAAGAACGAACGAAAATAGGACTTTCGGTAGTAGTAGCAGCTGCCGCGGAGGCCAAGGGGCACGGCCGCAAGAATTGGAAGCAGGATGCCAATAATCGGAACTCGGATGAGGCCGAAGCCCAACCAGAGCGAAAAGAATGGCGAGACGTAGGGATAGAAGACGACGTTGACCTGGTCAAACACTGACCAGGTGGCGTAGATGACGAAGGCGCTGTAGCAAATGACAGTAAGCGCCGGCTCGATCCACCAGGCCCTGCCTGGCGATGCCTCGCGCGCCGATGCCGGGCGCGGGGACAGGGCGCTCTCAACGGCCACGGGTCAATTTTAGAGCCGCTTGGATCGCAGCGGACTCAATCGGCGCTTGCGCTGCGACGGCCGAGGAGCAGACCGACGACCGAAGCGCCAACGGCCATCAGCAGGGCGGTCCTCGCCTTGATGCCAGAGCGGACGGGACCAGCCGACCCGTTCGACGAAGGCACCATCGTCGGCGTTCCGCGGCGATCCGCCTCCTTGGCGGTTTTTGGCGCCGCGGTGACCGTCTGGCCCCGCGCCGGCTGCTCCACCTCGACCGGATAGATCACGCTGTTGACCTCAACCCCGACCATCGTGATCAGCCCGATGAACAGGAAGAACGTCATCAGGACGAAGAGCAGCCCGAAGGTGGCGCCATATTGATTGATCCCTTTGTTCAACGTGAGGTAGAGCGGGAACAGCAGGCTGATCGCCTCGAACAGGATGCCGCTGACCACGGCACCTGGAATGACCTTCCTGACCTCCTGCTTGCGGTTGGGCACGACATAGAAGATGGTCATGAAGAGGAGGAAGCCGGCCACAACCCCGAGCACCGCCTGCAAGATGGCGGCCGCCACGCCGGAGTACAGCAGCGGCGGCACATTCGGGATATGTTTCAGCGCCGGCAGCAGCGCCGAGGTTGCCACAGCCACGCCGACCAGCAGCGTGAAGAGCACGACCATGCCAAAGGAAATAAGCTTCTGGCGGATGAAGTCGCGGGGCTTGGTGTGATAGATGACGGCGAAGGCTTGTTCCATGGTGCCGAACAGCGCCGAGCCGCCCCAGAGCAGGCCGACCAGCCCGACGATGAACAAGACGCCGCTGGCGCTTTTGACCCCACTGACGGCCTTGAGCATCTCGCTCTGGTCCTTGCTCCCGGTCGGGATCGCGCTGAAGATAATGCTGTAGACCTGGGCATTGGCCTGGCCGAAGATGCGCAGCGCGAAACCGAGAACTGCCGCCACGAAAAGGACGATCGGGAACATGGCGAAAAGCGCGTTCCAGGCAATCAAGGCGGCCCAGTTCGGCGCCTGGTCTTCCATGAATTTCGCAACGACGCGGCCCGGAAGGCTGGCCATCAACCGGTCCATTCGCCTGATTCTACCTGACATCGTCTCTATCAAGTAAATGGAAGCCGGCGCGGCGCAAGTGGAGGAGCAGAAGCGGGCCGCGGCCGTGCGCGCGCTCGATTTCGTCCGGCCGGGGATGGTCATCGGGCTCGGCACCGGAAGCACCGCACGGTACTTCATCGATGCGCTGGCCACTCGCGTGCGGGCTGGACTTCGAATCCGGGCGGTCGTGACCTCTCGGGAAAGCCATCACCAGGCTGAGGCGGGCGGCATCGAACTCGTTGACGACCTCGACCAGCCGCTCGACCTCGCCGTTGACGGCGCGGACGAGATCGATCCCCGCCTCAATTGCATCAAGGGTCGAGGTGGGGCGTTGTTGCGCGAGAAGATCGTCGCCCATGCCAGCCAGCGCTTCCTGCTGATCGCGGACGAGAGCAAGCTGGTGGACCGACTGGGTCGAAGCCCCGTTCCGATCGAGGTTCTGCCGTTTCTCTGGCGAATGACCGGTCGATCGATCGAATCCCTCGGCGGCCGGCCGACCCTTCGCATGGCGGGGCTAGAGCCATTCCGGACGGACAATCAAAACCTGGTGCTCGACTCGGCGTTTCCCCGCGTCGACGAGCAGCTTGCGGCGATGTTGGAAACGATCCCCGGCGTGCTGGAACACGGGATCTTCCTGGGGATGGCGCGCACCGCGGTCATCGGCGGCGCGGGGGGCGCGATCCGGATGATGGGTGCGCTGGCCTGATCGAAGTCCAGCCTGGCAAGGGCCCGACCCCGCTATGCTTACCTGGCTGAGATGGCGTTCGAGTACAAAGTCGTACAGACGGTCGAGGAAGCTAACCAACTCAGCGAAGACGGCTTCGAGCTCTTTACCATCCTGCCGCCCGGCCCTGCCGGCGGCCCGGATCGGCTCTATCTCCGGCGGGAAAAGCGTCGCGGGCAGACACCAGGATTTTCCCGAGAGTCCAAGACTGGCTAGGGCGTCGACCCGATTGACGCATTTCAAGTTCGAATCTATACTGTTGTAGTCAGGTTTCCCCATAAAAGAGGGGCGGATTTCCGCCCTTGTTCTGTTTATTTAGGGAATTGGGCAGGGTAGAAGTGATAAGCCCGTCGATGGGCGTTCACAGGGAGTAATCAGTGGTTCAAGGCATGACAATCGCAAGGGAGGCGCCTCGGCACTACGAGTCGGCCGTCCGCGCCATGTCGGAAGCGGCGGCGGAAGCCGAGCTCACCCACGCCCCGGTTCGCCTCGCCTACTCGGAGATGGCCGCGCTCGACGGCATCCTGGCACGGCTGGAGGAGTTGCGGCTGGTCGAGGAACGGGAGGTTCCCGATGACATCCTCGAATTGGTGGTCGGCTTTGCCGATCGGCACGATGCCGAGCTCGCCGAGCGCGTACGCCGGATCGACGCCGGCACCCCGGCCGAGCTGAACGCCGTGCACGACGCCCTCTTCGAGGCGCAAGGGCGCGTGATGCTTCGGCTGGCCGAGCTGCGGCGGGTCCCGAACTGGCAGGACCTCGATCTGACCCTCGAGCCAGGCGACGACGAAGCCGCCTAACCAGGCCGTCGAGTCGACCGCGACCGACCCCGCCGATCGGGAAGAGCCGCTCGATATCCTGGCGGATCGGGCGCGGCGGCTGCTCACGATTCAGTGGGCCGACGGCCACCAGTCGGCGTACGACTTCGAACTGCTGCGCTGGAACTGTCCCTGCGCCGAATGCGCCGGAGAGGCTGGCCTGCCCGGCCGGCTGTCGACCACCACCAATCTCACCGACGATCAAGTCGAGCTCGACCGGATGGAGGCGGTCGGCCTCTTCGGCATTCGTCCCTACTGGAAGGACGGCCATGATACCGGCATTTACGGCCTTCGCTTCCTACGCGCTATTTGTCCGTGCGACGAATGCGCGCCTCGACGAGCTGGCTAAGCCTTCTTGCCGTTGAGGCCGAGGTCGGCTTCGAGCGCCGCCTTGGGCTTGTAGCCAACCACCTGCGATGCCAGTTTGCCGTCCCTGAAGAGGGCGACGTACGGGATCCCTCGCACGCGGTAACGCTCCGCCAGCGCCGGCTCTTCGTCGACGTTGACTTTGGCGATTTTGACCTCGGTATGGTCGATCGCCAGCTGCTCCAGCACCGGCGAAAGCATCTTGCAGGGCCCGCACCAGTCGGCGTAGAAGTCGACGATCACCGGCTGATCGGCAAGTAACACCTGGTCTTCAAAATTGGCGGTTGTGACGTGGACTGCTTTACTCATGAATCTCCCTTGTTGAATTCCCTTTCGTACTTAGAGTAACCCAGGGAGCGCGTGGGAAATTCCGTTCGCCCTAGTTGGAGAAGACCTCGACGACCATCACCTTGGCGCCGTTGCTGGCGACGCCGATCCCCACTCGATGGTACCCCGCCTTCAAGATGTTGGCTCGGTGCTCGGGGGAGTTCATGAACATGGTGTTGATCCCCGCCATCGAGGGGTTGGTTGACCACGCGATGTTCTCACCGGCGGTGGTGTACGGGATGCCCCAGAGCCGCATCAGCTGGACGAAGGCGAGCTGACCGGTGGCCGGATCGTAGTGCGAGAAGTAGTTTCGGTTAAGCATGTCCTGGGCGCGATACTGGGCGACCCGAGCCAGGGAGGCGCTCCAGGCAACGCCGGCAACGCCATTGGCCGCCCGGTCCTGATTGACCATGCTGAACTCGGCTCCGGCGGCGCCACCGACACCGCTCACAGGCGGCGGCAATGGCTTCCGGGCGGGCCGGGGCGCAACCGGCCGCTGGGCGACTGCGGCTGGCGCTGGAGGGGCCGCGACGGGGGCGGCCGCGACCGGGATGGGCGTTGGCGCCACCTGCGCCAGGTGGCGGACGTTCGGCGCCGTATGCCCCGGCGCGAGATAGCGGACCGCCTGGGCAGCGCTCCCAGGTACGCTCGCATGCTTCGGATGTGAGCCCAGCACGCTGAGCGTCGCCAGGGTGATCATCGGCACGCTGACGGCCAAGGCGAGTTTTGTGACGGAACGTGACATTCAGAATCCCCCTTGTGGTCTGATGCGCGTTGCGGGATTCTAGGGGCCGCACCCGGACTCATCCAAGCCGTTCGCCGTCCGAGAAAGCTGACGCCCGGGCTGTCGCTTAAGTCAAAACCGGGACTATCAGGCGGAGGCGGCGACGAAGAACAGCAGCTGCCCGAGCAACTGACCGGGCAGCAGCGCAATCATGGCCAGGTAGAGCAAGCCGGTGGTCGACATGAAGGAGCGAAGGCGACAGGTGGCGAAGGCGGGCGCCGCCGCCAACAAGGGCAGGATCACCGCCCCCAGAAGCCACAGCCAGGAGAGGACAGGAGCCAACCCGAAAGCTGCCGCCGGCGAGCGCAGGCCGTTGTGGAGCCCACCGAGCGCAAGCGGGAAAACCAGCGCCTGCAGCAGCAGCCCGATGACCAGCACGACGATCGCTCGGAGCAACGGCCGGTTGGTTAACGCCGGGGTGACGAGGTACCAGTGACCGAGCAGCATGCCTGTCGTAGCGGCCCCGAGGACCAGGGCGGAGACCAGGATTGCCAGCACCAGCGCCGCCCCCGCCAGCACGGAACCTGCCAGCGGCAGGAACGCAATCGCCGTCGCGGCGAGCACCAGACCGGCCGTTCCCAGCGTGAATAGCCATCCGGTCAGCATCGGGTCTCGACGGCGCCAGATCAGCACGGCCTGGGTGACCAGGGCGATGACGAGCAGGCCCTGCAGGAAGACAAGACTCCCGGCAGCGGGCTGCTCAATGGAGAAGAGACGCCGATAGCTGGCGGGCGGCCCCGCCCAAACGACGAGCAGCCCCAGCGCCCCCAGCACGGCATACGTCACGGCGACGAATTTCAAAAAGCCCTGGGTCAGGCCGCCGGTTGCGCGCAGGTACGCCACGGTCCCGATGCCGCCAACGGTGGTTTGCGACAGGAGGAGAAACAGCGCCAGCGGCAAGGTCAGCGTTGCCACGCACTCGTGGCAGCTGGAAATCGAAGTGCTGGCGAGCAGAGCCATTGGCGCCGATATAGATTAGGAAAGACATGGCCGGGGGTCCCGACGATCAGCATGGGTTCGTGCCCGTAACCTTCGAAGACGGCTGCTGGAAAACGGCGGAAGGCGGGGTCGTCCCGTGGTACCAGGTCCAGACCGACCTGGTGCCGGAAGCAGACGTTCAGAGCGCCCTGGACCGCGTGCTCAGCGTCTACGGCGTGAGCGACGTCGTCGTCGATGCCTTCGACCAGTTTCGGAAAGAGCTGAGGCGCCCGCCGGCCCCGGAAGGCTGACGCCGTGTTATTCCGCCGTGATCGCGAGCAAGACCCGCGGGTGGTCAACGATCCCCATCGGTTGCCGCCGGGACAGGTGTTGACGCAGAAGTGGCCGGTGCTCTCGTACGGCGGCCCGCCACGTTACGACATGACGCGCTGGCGCCTGCGCCTGTATGGCGACGTGGCAGCCCCCGCGACCCTCAGCTGGGACGAGGTGCGCAAGCTGCCCTCGACGACGATCACGGCGGATATGCACTGCGTCACGACCTGGAGCCGGCTCGACAATCACTGGGAAGGCGTCGGCTTCAAGGACCTGGTTGGCCTGGTGCAGCCGCGGCCAACGGCCAGGTTCGTGATCGCCCACTGCGACGCGGGATACACGACGAGCCTGCCGATCGAGGTGCTGGCCGACGATGACGTCCTGATCGCCTACCGGCACGACGGCGCCGAGCTGACACCCGATCACGGCGGCCCATTGCGACTGGTGGTGCCCAAGCGCTACGCGTGGAAGAGCGCAAAGTGGCTTGAGGGGCTCGAGTGGGTCGAGCATGACCGCCTCGGTTTCTGGGAGGTCAATGGCTACAACAACAGCGCCGATCCCTGGAACGAAGAGCGATACTGGTAATAGAATCGTGGCAGGGGTGCGCATGGTGCGCTGAGAGGTGGACCGCTCCACCAACCCTTCGAACCTGATCTGGGTAATGCCAGCGGAGGGACATGTGAGCATCGTCGATCGCCCGCCCGTCGAGCTGGCTGCTCGGGCTGACGAATTTCTCCGGGTCGAAACCCACGGGATCGACCCCATCCCGGCGGCTGAGCGCAAGGGATCGCCTCGCGACGTTGGCTGGCTCTGGGTGGCCGCCTTTGCGAATTTCGTCTCCCTGATCACCGGGGCGCTGTTGATCGGCTTCGGCCTCGGCGTGGCCGACTCGCTGGTCGCGGTGGCCGTCGGGTCGCTCCTGGCGGCAACGCTGCATGGCCTGCTGAGCGTCGCCGGGCCCCGCTTTGGCACGACGCAGGTGGTCGCGGCGCGCCGGACGTTCGGACTCCGCGGGGCCTACCCCGGTGCCTTCTTCACGCTGTTCCTGGCTGTGGGCTGGTTTGCCGTCGACTGCGTGATCGCTGCCCAGGCGGTCGTCCAGCTGGGGCACCTTGCCGGGATTCCGCAGGGGACGCTGCTCAATGGCCTCGCGCTCCTGGTGGTCGTCGTGCTGTCCGTGCTCGTCGCGGTCTACGGTCATCAGACGATCGCGGTTTTCGAAAAATACGGGGCGATCGTCTTCGTGATCTTCTGCGCCATCCTCGGTCTCAGCCTGATCCCGCAGGTCAAGTGGGGATTGCCGGCGACCGTCTCCGGTGCCGATCATGTGGCGGCCTGGGTGCTGGGGACCAGCGTCGTCTTTGCCCTGATTGCCTCGTGGTTCAGCTTCGCCTCTGACTATTCACGCTATCTGCCCTCGCGCCTCAGCGCGCGATCGGTCGTGGGATGGGTGGCGGCGGGCACGGCCCTATCGATGTTCCTGTTCGGCTCCCTCGGCGTGCTGCTTGGCAGTATCGATCCCAGGGGCGGAGGCAACCTGCTGGCGCTGATTTCCTCGCGCGCGCCGCTCGTCGTCGTGGTGCCGTTCCTGCTCTTCATCGCCGCCGGCGAGATCTGGGCCAATTACCTGGACGTCTATACCGCCGGTCTCTCGGGGCTGGCGCTCAACCTGCGGTTGCCGCGGTGGGCGGCGGCGCTCGGCTGCGGGTTGATCGGCGGGACCCTGGCCTACTTCGCGCTCTTCGTCTCGAGCTTCAATGTCGCGTACACGAATTTCCTGCTGATCACCTATTTGTGGGTGCCGTCGTGGGCGGCGGTCGTCCTGGTCGACATGTTCGTCTTCCGCCGGGCAACCGGCTTAGTCACCTCGGTGAAATGGCGCGCCGTCCTCGCCTGGCTGATTGGGCTGCTCGCCGCGATTCCGTTCGTCGACTCCAACTTATGGCAGAGCCCGCTGGCACTGCACCTGCTGCACAACACCGATATTTCGGGCTACGTCGGCGCGCTCGTCGGCGGCGGCGCATATCTCGTGCTGGGGCGTCGGTGGCAATCCCGGTAGCCTTGACCATCGCAGGCTCTGATTCGGGCGCGGGCGCCGGAATCCAGGCAGACCTCAAGACGTTTGCCTCGTTCGGCGTCTACGGGCTGACGGTGATCACGGCGGTCACCGCGCAGAACACGATCGGCGTCCGCGCGGTTGAAGAAATCGAGCCCACGATCGTCGCGGCACAGCTCGACGCGGTTGCCGAGGACTTTTCCATCGCCGCGCTCAAGACCGGGATGCTGTCGAGCGCTGCGATTATCGAGGTGGTTGCCCAGGGAATCCGGCAGCACGGCCTGGGCCAGCTGGTGATCGACCCGGTGATGGTCGCCAAGAGCGGCGATCGATTGCTGCGGCCGGACGCCGTCGATGCGCTGCGTCGGTACTTGCTGCCGCTGGCTCGGGTGGTCACGCCGAACATCCCGGAAGCGGAGGTGCTGGCCTCGATCAGGATCCGGACGGTCGATGATCGGATCGCGGCGGCGCGCCGCATCCTGTCCTTCGGCGCCGACGCGGTGGTCGTGAAGGGTGGGCACGACCTGGCTGACCCGGTGGTGGACCTGCTGATCGATCGGGATGGCATCAGCGAGTTCGCGGCCCCGCGCGTTTCGACCACGCAGACGCACGGGACGGGCTGTACTTTCTCGGCGGCGATCACCGCGGGATTGGCGCGAGGCCTCAGCGTGCCGGCGGCGGTCGGCGAGGCACGCCGCTATGTCTCGACGGCGTTGAACAATGCACCGGGGCTTGGCCATGGGCACGGTCCGCTCCAGCACTTTCCGGTCAGCGAAGGCGTCCATGTCCTTCACTGACCGAGATGTCGACTACCTCGACCAGGTCCATGCACCGGTCGATGCGGTGCTTGCGGAGATGCTCGCCGCCGGGCGCAAAGAAGGGATTCCAATTGTCAGCCCGGCAAGTGGCCGGCTGCTCCGGGTGCTGGTACTGGCACTTGCGCCGAAGCGAGTGCTCGAGATCGGGACCGCGATCGGGTTTTCGACGCTCTGGATGGCGAGCGCCCTGCCTGCCGGTGGTCGAATCGACACGATCGATCCCGACCGGGCGCGTACCGATCGGGCGCGCCGCTACTGGCTTCGCGCGGGAGTGACCGATCGGGTGCGGGTGACCAATGAGCCGGCGCTGCGGGTCATTCCGCGGCTGGCGCCTGGCATCGAGTTCGCTTTCATCGACGCCCTCAAGCCCGAGTACACCGCCTACCTCGAGGCGCTTTTGCCGAAGATGGCTCCCGGCGGCGTGATCACGGTTGACAACGTCCTCTGGAGCGGCCGCATTGCCGCCGGCGAGCACGATGAAGACACTGACGCGTTGCGCGCCTTCGACCAGCGGTTTTTGCATGAGGAGCAGCTGGAAGCGACGATCGTGCCGGTCGGCGATGGGCTCGGCATTGGCGTCGTGCGGCCGCACGCTTAGCTAGAGTTTCTCGGTTGCCGACCGACGATCGATCGCTGACGCCGGAGCGAGTACTGGACGCCTATCGCACGGTGCTTCGCGCCCGAGCGCTCGACGATCGACGCTTCGTCCTCAACCGCGCCGGCAAGCTCGCCTTCATCATTTCGCCACGCGGACACGAAGTCGCGCAGGTGGCGGCGATCACCGCGCTGGAGCCGGGGCGCGATCGCTTCTGCCTCTACTACCGCAACTTCGCTGCGGCGCTGGCGTGCGGATTCACGCCCGAGGAATTGATGCTTTCGGCGTTCGCCCGCGCCTCGGATCCGTCGAGCGGTGGCCGGCAAACGCCGGGGAATTTCGGAAGCCGGCGCCGCGGCGTGATCATCGGCTCGAGCACCGTGGGCCCGCAGATCCCGAAGGCGGCGGGCATCGGCCTGGCGCTGAAATGGAGAGGGGAGGGAGGCCTGTGTTTCGTGAGCTTCGGCGAGGGCGCCACGAGCCAGGGCGACTTTCACGAGGGCATGAACTTCGCCGCGATCCATCGATGCCCGGTGATCTTTTTCTGCGAAAACAATCACTGGGCGATTTCGGTGCCGCAGCGACTGCAGGTCGCGGGCCCAGGCGTCGCGGAGCGGGCAGGGGCCTACGGCATCCCCGGGGTGAGAGTTTCCGGTGATGACTTCTTCGAGGTCTATCGCGTCGTGGCTCAGGCGGCGAGCCGTGCTCGAGCGGGTGAAGGGCCGACGCTCATCGAGGCCGATGTGCTGCGGCTGCAGTCGCATTCCACGGACGACGATCAGCGTGCCTACCGGGATGCTGATGAGCTCGCTGCGGAGGCGGCGCGCGATCCGATCCCGCGGATGCGAGACGCCCTGATCGATCGCGGCTGGCTCACCCCGGAGGGTGACCGTCGCGTAGGGGAGGAGGTCAGCCGCGAAGTGGAGCGTGCCACCGAGGCAGCGGAGGCGGCCCCCGATCCCGATCCGGCATCCCTGGCCCGCCACGTGTATGCCGATGGCTGAGCGCAACCTGGTCCAGGCAATTCGTGAGGCGCTCCTGGAAGAGATGGAGCGTGATCCCCGGGTTTGTGTCCTGGGCGAGGACGTCGGGCGAAAGGGAGGCGTTTTCAAGGCCACGGAGGGCTTGCAGCAGCGGTTCGGTGAAGATCGCGTGCTCGACACACCGCTGGCCGAATCGAGCATCGCCGGCGTCGCGCAGGGGCTTGCCCTTGAGGACTACCGCCCGGTGGCCGAGATGCAGTTCGCCGATTACAGCTATCCCGCCTTCAACCAGATCGTCAACGAGATCGCGCGGGTCCGTTATCGGTCAAACGGCGACTTCTCGTGCCCGTTGGTGATTCGCGCGCCGACCGGCGGCGGGGTGCGAGGTGCGCTCTATCACTCGCAATCCCCGGAGGCGTTTTACTGCCATGTTCCAGGCCTGAAGGTGGTGCTGCCATCGACCCCGGCCGATGCCAAGGGTTTGCTCAAAGCGGCGATCCGCGACCCGGACCCGGTGATCTTCCTCGAGCCCAAAAAGCTGTATCGCGGGGCGCGGCAGGAGCTGCCGGAAGGCGAGGCCGCCCTGCTTCCGTTAGGGGTTGCGACGGTGGTCCGGCCCGGCGGCGACCTGACTGCGATCACCTATGGCTTCATGCGCCTCGTGACGCTCCAGGCGGCGGCGCTGCTCAGTCGCGATCGGATCGACGTGGAGATCATCGATCTGCGCACCCTGCGGCCATGGGACATCGAGACCTGCGTGCGATCGGTGGAAAAGACGGGCAGGCTCGCCGTCATCTACGAGGCCAATCGAACAGGCGGATTTGGTGCCGAGATCGCTGCTGAGCTCGCCGAGCGGTGTTTTGCGAGCCTCGATGCTCCGGTCACGCGGATCGCCAGTCCCGATGTGCCGGCGATGCCATTCAGCACCAGCCTCGAACACGCGTTCATGTTGAATCCCGACAAGGTTGCCGACGGTCTACGCCGCCTCGCTCGCTATTGATTCGAGGCTGCGCTGCGCCATGAAAGACGGATGAGAACCGCTGGCAATGCCTACCGCACTTGCCTATACTGTGGCGTGGGGTTCCTGTTCCAAGCCCCCCGGAACTAGGACCCCACTTTCTTTTTTCCGGGTTGGGATTATGGCTCGTGCCAAACGTTTGCCCAATTCACGCGTCCCTAGAATGTGAGCGCTTTGGAAGGGGCCGGGGACCACATCGCTGAGCGCAACGGCGTGTTCATCTCGGTGGACATGGAAGGGATGGCCGGCATCGTGCATCTCCACCAGGTGATGCGAGGCATGCCCGAGTATGAACGCTCCTGCCGCCTGATGACCGCAGAGACAAACGCCGCCATAACTGGAGCGAGGCGGGCAGGCGCCGATCGAATCGTTGTCAACGACTCGCATGGTGACATGCGCAATTTCCTGCTCGATGAGCTCGATGATGGCGTCGAGGTCATCAGCGGTGCCGATAAGCCGTTTTCGATGGGGGCCGGGCTCGATTCGACGTTTGAAGTGGCCTTCTTCGTCGGGTACCATGCCTCGGTTGGAAGCGAGCGCGCGGTCATGGACCACACCTACGGTGGAAGGACGATTTACGCCGTGCGCATCAACGGTCGTCCACAGAGCGAGGCAACATTGAACGCCGCGCTCGCCGGCTCGTTCGGCGTGAGAACGGCCTTGATCACCGGTGATCGAACCACCGTTGAGGAGGCCGCTCGCGACCTGCCCGGCATCGAGGGGGTCGTGGTCAAAGAAGCGCTCGGGCGCCAGGCAGCCCGGTCCTTCCACCCGGTAGAAGCCTGCCGTCGAATCGAGCAGAGCGCCCATGCTGCCTACAGCCGGCGAGATAGTCGGCCGCTTTATCGACCGAGCGGGCCGTTCACGCTCGAGATTGACTGGATGAACGCGAGCATGGCGGATCTCAGTGTCCAGATTCCGCAGGTGCAGCGCGCCGGCGGCCGGACGGTCCGATATGAAACCGGCGATTTCAAGACCTGTTACCAGATGATGCTGGCCATGCTCGTGATGGCCACGCCTGCCGCCTACCAGTACCCGCGTTGATGACGCCGGCCGAGGCGATCGAGCATCTTCTTGGGGGCCGTCCCTTGACCCGCGACCAGGCACGTGGCGTGATGGATGGCGTCATGGCAGGAGAAGCGACCCCGGTCCAGATCGCCGGGCTGTTGATCGCACTGCGAGCAAAGGGGGAAACCGCTGAGGAGATGGCCGGGTTTGTCGATTCCATGCGGGCCCACGCCACCCCGCTCGACGTTCCCGAGGGAACGATCGATACCTGCGGGACCGGTGGCGATCGTGCTGGGACGTTCAACATCTCGACGGCTGCCGCGTTGGTCGCTGCTGGGGCCGGCATCCCGGTGGCAAAGCATGGGAACCGCGCCGCGTCGAGCCGCTGCGGCAGCGCCGACGTGCTCGAGGCGCTCGGCGTCGACATCACGCTGGGGCCGGATCCTGTCCGCGCGTGCATCGACGCGGCCGGCATGGGCTTCTGTTTTGCGCCAACCTTCCATCCGGCGATGCGGCACGCCGGTCCGGCCCGCCGCGAGCTCGGGGTGCGAACGGTTTTCAACGTGCTCGGCCCGCTCGCCAACCCTGGCCGGGTGCGGCGGCAGGCGCTTGGCGTCGGAGCCAGAGGGCTTGCGCCGCTGATGGTCCAGGTGCTGAAAGAACTGGGTCACGAGCGGGCGCTCGTGTTCTATGGAGAAGATGGGATCGATGAGCTGACGACCACCGGCCCATCCCGCGTCTTCGAACTCAAGGCCGGCAGCGTGACCGAGTACGAGCTCGAGCCGCAAGAACTCGGTGTGCCTCGCTCGACGCTGGACGACCTCCGCGGCGGGACGCCGAAAGAGAATGCCGAGCTCCTGCGCAAGGTTCTCGACGGGGAACGCGGCCCACGGCGCGATGTGGTGCTGTTGAACGCCGGCGCCGCCGCGCTGGCGGCCGGCAGGGCGCAGACCTGGCCGGAAGCGATCGCGATTGTGACCGAATCCCTCGATAGCGGTCGCGCGAAGCAAAGCCTCGCCCGCCTCGTCGAGACTTCTCATCGCTAATCCCCTCCCCTCTGGGGAGGGTAGGGTGGGGGCCTTACCCCGAAGCTAGCCCGGCGATCCCGCCGGCGAGCAGCGCCAAAAACACCGCGCCTGCGATACCCCAGGCCGCCCAGTAGCTGACCCGTGATAGCCGCCGGTTGCGGCGCAGGCGGCGCATTTTGCCGAGGGCAACGCTAAGGGCCCTCTCCTCCGTCAGCACTATGTAAGTGGTATCGGTCAGCGCAGGCCAAACCTTTCTGCATTTGCCGTATCGATATTCTGTAGCCGATGCCGTTTCGGATCGCGGTTATCCCGGGCGATGGCATCGGTCCCGAGGTTATTGCGCAGGGCATCCGCGTTCTCCGGGCGGTCGACGCGCCGCTCGATTTTGTCAGCTATGACTTGGGCGCCGAGCGCTACCTGCGGACCGGCGAGATCATTCCCGACCCCGTGTTCGAGGAGCTCCGGGAAGCGAGCGCGATCTACTTCGGTGCGGTTGGCGATCCGCGGGTCACGAATCCGCATTACGCCGCCGGGCTATTGCTCCGGCTCCGGTTCGAGCTCGATTTGTGGGTCAACCTTCGGCCCTCGCGGCTGCTCGCGCCGGGCATGACGCCGCTGAAGGAGGCGCCATCGATCGACCTGGTTGTCGTACGGGAGAACACCGAGGGCGCCTACGTCGGCATCGGCGGACAGTTCAAGCGCGACACCATCGACGAGATCGCCATCCAGGAAGACGTGAACACGCGCAAGGGTGTCGAGCGGATCCAGCGATATGCGTTCCAGCTGGCAAAGCAACGGCGCGCCGCGGGTCATCCCGGGAGGCTGACCATGGTCGACAAGAGCAATGCGCTGTACCTGGCGCACGATCTCTGGCAGCGGGTGTTTGCGTTTGAACGCTCGAGGACGCCGGACATCGAGGCCGAGCATCTTTTTGTCGACGCGGCCGCCATGCAGCTGGTCAAGAATCCAGGCCACTTCGACGTCGTCGTCACCAGCAACATGTTCGGCGACATCCTGAGCGACCTGGCTTCGGAGCTCGTTGGCGGCCTTGGGCAGGCGCCGTCGGGGAATATCAACCCGGACACCGGCCGCGGGCTCTTCGAACCGGTGCATGGGTCGGCGCCCAAGCATACGGGCAAGGGCATTGCGAATCCATTCGGCGCGATCCTCGCCGGGGCCATGATGCTGCGCCATCTAGGCGAAGGCCGAAAGGCCGATCAGATCGAAGCCGCGGTGATCTCGGCGGCGGGCAACGGACGCACCACGCGCGACCTGGGCGGTGGCCTGACGACGGCCGCCGCGGCCGACGCCGTGCTGCAGGCGCTCGAGACCCCGGTGAGAGAATCGTCATCATCGACCGGCTGATCAACACCATCCAACCGGCCCGCCGGAAGTCAGGGGCGGGCTCTGCCGCGGCTGGGCCGTCCGTCCGGCCGGCCGTCGTGGCCGAGCCCGAACATGTCATCCGCGGTCGGGCGTTGATCTTCTGGGATCCAAAGATTCCCGGCAAAAAACTGGACGCGATCGACACCGACCAGATCACGCCGGCCGATGACTGCGTCTCCGAGAGCCTGGATCGCCTCGATGAGCGCTGGAAAGTCGGCGCCTTTCGCTATCTGATGCCCAATTTCCGCGAGCGCGTGCACGGCGGTGAGACTTTTGTCATTGCCGGCGAGCGCTTCGGGATTGGCTCCTCACGCGAGATGAGTCCGGCCGGGCTGAAAGCCGTCGCCGAAGAGGTCGGTCTGCAGCTGGTGATCGTCTGCGGCGAGGGCGTCGGCGATATCTTCCGCCGCAACGCGCTGAACCTTGGGCTGCATGTCGTGCAGAGCCGGGCCGCATCGGAAGACGCGCAGGAGGGCGATCTGTTCGGCTTCGATCCGTCGACGCGCCGTCTGACCAATGAGACTCAGGACAAGGCGTATGACCCCGTGCCACTGACGCCGAAAGAAGACGAGATCCGCCGTTCGGGCGGAATCATCGCGATCGGCCGCCGCGAGTTCAACGAGTCAATGGATCGCCGTCCGCAGGTGGCGTGGCCGAAGGGCGACCTTGCCAGCGGGCTGAGCAGCACGGAGCAGATCGTGTGGGCACATCGAGTCGATAAGGACGCTGAGGTCAGACCCGGCAGCACCCTGCGGGTCTGGTGTGACCTGCTTCCCGCCTCCGACGGCACGGCGCCATTTGCCATCCATACCTTCAACCAGATCACGGGCGGCGACACGATCTTCCCGCGCCAGGCGGCGATCGCCAACGATCACTTCGTGTTTTCCGGTCGGAATGCCGACGACAAGCAGACATCGATCGGGCGCGATTTCGCCCGGCTGCAAGAGATCGGCAAGCCGTACTACGCCACGCCCGGCGACGGCATCTTCCATTTCTACTTTCCTGAGCAGGGGCTGGTCGTCCCCGGCGCGTTCATTCCCGGGGCGGACTCGCACAGCCGCGCCTATGGTGCCTATGGCGCGGTTGGGGTCGGGGTTGGCAGTACCCAACTCGGCTTCGGCTGGTCGACCGGCTACATCTACTTCACGCCGGCGAAGCGCCGCCGCGTGATGTTTACCGGCAAGCTGCGGGAGTGGGTGAGCGGCAAAGACGTCGTCCTCGCGCTGCTTCGGCGCTGGGGCAAGGCGCAGGCCCAGGGGATGAGTGTCGAGTTCGTCGATGCCCAGCGCCAGCTGCCAATTCCCTACCGGAACACAATTGCCAACATGATGGCCGAGGCGGAAGCGCAGAACGGGATCTTCGCGCCGGACGAGATCACCCTCAACTGGTATCGCCGCAAGGGCATCACCGACCTGCCCTATCCCGGCTTCAGGCCGGGCGAGCGGGTGGCGTGGGATATCGATGAGACCCTCGATCTTTCCGAGCTCATCCCTTACATCGCCAAGCCATTCGCCCCCGGCAACGCGTTCCCTGCCGATGAAGTTGCCACCGAAAAATTGGCGTTCGACAAGGCGATGATCGGCTCCTGCACCAACGGCGGGTATGACGATCTGCTGGAAGCGGCGCTCGTGATTCGGGCCGGTCGCGAAAAAGGCTATGAGAAAGCGCCGAAAGACTTCGTGGTGTTCCCTGGGTCCGGCGGCGTCAAGCGCGACATCGAAAACCCGGAACCGCGGCTTGGTGGCGACTCGATCGCCTCCGTCTTGCGCTCGGTTGGCGGACAGATCCGCGAATCCTGGTGCGGGCCGTGCTTTGGCCAGGGCCCGGATGCGTTGAAAAAGGGCCAGGTGGCGATCACCTCGTTCAATCGAAATTGGCAGAACCGGATGGGGGTCGGTGGCCTGGGCTACCTGGCGAGCCCGGCGGTCGTCGCGTCATCGGCACTCCTGGGTTACATGGCTCCGCCGACGACGCTCGGCATCACATGGGATCCCGAGCGCTTCGACGTCTCGATTTAGCGGCCAGGCCTCGGGGAGGCCTTGACGAACGAGCTCAGGGCCGGATAATCAAACCAATGAGACGCGGCGTTCGAGTCCCGATTCGGCGGTTGTTTCGTCGTCTCGCCAGGATCGTTACCCGAGCGAAGGTTGGATCAGGTAACGATTACGGCTGGTGGCGGAGACTCATCGACGGCAATGGCCTGCAGCCAGCCGGCAGACCGTCGCCGATCCGGCCGCGACTGCCACAGCTCTCAGCCGCTGCCGCATTGCCGCTGCCGACCGAGGACGAGGGACCAGGCATCGTTTATGCGCTCGGCCGTCCGATCGCTGGTTAGCCGCTAACTCGAAGCCCGGGCCGCTCGCGGCGACAGGCGATCGACGATGCCCAGAATTTCGGCTTCGGAAAGCAGACCCTTCCGCTGCTTTGCCTCCTCAAAAATGGCCTTGACCAGTCGCGGTTGCGGATCGAGACCGTGCTGCTCGAGCCAGAAGATCACGTTCGACTCGCCGCTCATCGGGCCGATTTCGATCACCTGCTCGCAGCCGAAGAGTTCGGCCGGCACGCCGGAATAGACCCGGTTCGCCAACCAGTCGTCGCCTTTGCGCTTCGCTTTGATGACCGCGGCGGCATGGACGCCGGTTGCCGTGCGAAAGGCATCGCGGCCAAGCACCGGATAGTTCGCTGGGATCGCCATGCCGGTGCCTTCCGCGATCACGTCGCCCATCTCGCGGAGCTTGCTGAGGTCGGTGTCGATCCAGCCCAGCAACCGGAAATTGACCAGCAACAGGTCGAGGTGCGTGTTGCCCACGCGCTCGCCGAGGCCTAGGGCACAGCCGTGGATTCGATCCGCGCCGGCCACCGCTGCGACGATCGCGTTGATCAGACCGAATCCTCGATCGCTGTGCCCGTGCCAGTCGAGCCCAATCTTCGGATTCAGGTCGTCGAGCATCCGGCGGACAAAGCCGACGACCGCCCGTGCGCCATCCGGCGTGGAATGTCCAACCGTATCGCAGACGGCAACTCTCGTGGCCCCTTCGTCGATGGCCGTCCCAAAGAGACGGCGCAGCGTCTCCGGTTGAGCCCGGGTCGTGTCCTCGGTGACATAGAGAACCGGCAGGCCATTTTTTCGCGCAAAGCGCACGGAATTTCGGGTGTTATCGACCATCTGCTCGATCGTCCAGTCCTCGGCGTACTGCCGGATTGGGCTGGAGCCGATGAACGCCGCGACCTCGATCGGGATGCCAACCGTCTGCGAGATCTCGACCACCGGGCGGATGTCGACCTCGAGGGTGCGAGCGGCGCAGAGTGCCTTGATGCGCAGATGCTGATCGCGAACTTCTTCCGCCAAACGGGTCACATCGGCGACCGCGCGCGGACCGGCGCCTGGAAGACCGAGGTCGATCGATGCCACACCGAGCTCATCGGCCAGGTGAAGAAAGCGCAACTTGTGCTCGATATCGGGATCCCGAACGGACGGGCCCTGGATGCCGTCGCGAAGCGTCTCGTCATGAATGCTGATGGGCCAGGCGGGCTTGTCTGGTGCGTCGATCGAATTCCAGTCGTAGATCAGCTGCTGTTCCTCAGCCACTAATCGACTCGAGCTCCTTGACCAGGGCTGTCAAGAATTCGGTGGCCAGCGCGCCGTCGACGATGCGATGGTCGACGGAGATGGAGATCCACGCGCCCGGTCGAGCCACGACCTCACCGGCGACCACCATCGGCCTCGGTTTGATCGCGCCAAAGGCGACCACGCAGCACTCAGGCGGGCTAATGATCGGCGTTCCTGTTTCTACCGGACCGCTGGCGCCGACGTTGGTGATCGTGATGCTTCCTCCGCTCATGTCGCCGGGACCGAGGCTTCCTGCACGGGCGCCCTCGATCAACCGGGCGCTCTCTCGGGAAATCGCATCCAGATCGAGCGTGTGCGCGTTGCGGAGCACCGGGACCAGCAGCCCCTGAGCGGTATTGACGGCGATCCCGACGTTGATCGGCTGCTTGACGATGATTTCGTCGCGGCTGTCGTCCCAGGAGCTGTTCAGCATCGGATAGGCGCGGACCGCCTTGACCATCGCCTCGATGAAATAGGGGAGAGGAGTCATCGAGCGGCCGGCCGTCTTCTGCAGCTCGCGGGCTGCCATCAGCCTGGTCGCGTCGAAGATCGCGAATTCGGTGAACTGTGGGATGGTCGACACCGATCGAACCATCTGCCTGGCGATCGCCTTGCGAATCCCAACCACGCTAATGCGCTTTTCGCCGTCGGTAGACGCCGCGGCGACCTTCGTAGGGGTCGCCGGCCCGGCAGCAGCTTCGACGTCGGCGCGCGTGATACGCCCACCCGGACCGGTACCCGTCACGGTGGACAGGTCAATCCCTCGTTCCCTCGCCAGCTGGCGCACGAAAGGTGCGGCTCGAACATCACCGGCGGGCTCGCTGGCAACCGACGTCACCCGAGCGCGACGTCGGATCGTTGACTGTGGACCCGATCCCGGGCCGTAACCAACCAGATTTGCGGGTGCCTCAGTTTCCCTCCCCCTTTGTGGGGGAGGGTCAGGGTGGGGGGTGCTCTCCGCGGCGATCGTGATCAGGGCTGCGCCTACGGCGACGGTCTCCCCTGGTTTGGCATGAAGTTTTTGGACCGTTCCGGCGTATGGCGAGGGGATGACGACGACCGCCTTGGCGGTCTCAACGTCGGCCAGCGGCGCGTTGACATCGACCTGGTCGCCCTCCCTCACCCGCCAGGCAACCAGCTGCGCCTCGGTCAGGCCCTCACCGAGGTCCGGCAAGCGAAAGGTCCGCTCAGCCATAGGCGAGCGCCACGTCCGCCGCCTCGAGGATTCGATCGACGTCCGGGAGGTACAACTTCTCGAAGCGGGCCGGCGGATAGGGCGTATTCATGGCACCGACCCGGGTGACCGGCGCCTCGAGCAGGTCGAAGCCGTCGTCGGCGATGCGGGCGGCAATCTCGCCACCAAAGCCGCCAAAGACAGGGGCCTCGTGGACGATGATCGCCCGATGGGTCTTGCGCAGCGACTCGATGATGGTTGCCATATCGAGTGGCGACAGGGTGCGAAGGTCGATGACCTCGAGCGAAATGTTCTCCTTCTCGGCGGCCTTCGCCGCCTCGAGGGCGACGCTGACCGTCGGGCCATAGGCGATGACCGATACCCCGGTTCCTTCCCGGGCCAGCCGGGCCCGACCGATGAGGACCTCACGCTTCGGATCGACTTCCTCTTTGACGTAGTAGCGGGCCTTGGGCTCGAAGAAGATGACCGGATCGGGATCGGCGATCGCCGATTGTAGCAGCGCATAGGCGTCGCCGGGCGTCGCCGGCGCAACGACTTTCAGGCCGGCCGTGTGAGTGAAGTACGCTTCGGGACTTTCGGAATGGTGCTCGACGGCCCCGATGTGACCGCCGAACGGAATGCGAATGGTGATCGGCATCGACATCCCGGATCGATTGCGGTACTTCGCGACGTGGCTGACGATCTGGTCGAAGCCGGAGTAGACAAACCCGTCGAACTGGATCTCGGGCACCGGCTTGAAGCCGCGCAGCGCGAGTCCGACGGCCACGCCGATGATCGTGGACTCGGCGAGCGGCGTATCGAAGACACGCTCCTCCCCGAAGGCTTCCTGCAGGCCATCGGTGATCCGGAACACCCCGCCGAGCGCGCCAACATCCTCACCGAACACCAGGACGTCCTCATCACGGGCCAGGGCATCACGCAAGGAGAGGTTGATCGCTTTGGCCATCGTCACGGCTTCCATCAGCTGCTCTCGAGTGACGCCTCGAACTCCTCGCGTTCCTCGAGGAAGCTGTCGGGAGGGCGGGCGTAGACCCGGCCGAAGATCACCTCGCCGGGCGGCGCGGGCGTGAACGCGAGCAACCGAGTCCGCATCGCGTGCGCCATCGATTCGCCCTCGTCCCCGATGGTCTTGATGGCAGCGCCGTCGATGATGCCCTGGCCCTCCAACCAGGCGCGGTAACGGCCGACCGGATCCTTCACGCTCCAGGCCTGCAACTCGGTCTCCGTCCGGTAGCGGCTGGGATCATCGGAGGTCGTGTGGGCACCCATTCGGTAGGTCATCGCCTCGATCAGGTAAGGCCCATCGCCGCGCCGGGCGCGCTCGGCGGCGCCGCGGACGGCCGCCAACACGCCGAGGACGTCGTTGCCATCGATGCGGATCCCTGGAAATCCGTAGCCCTGGGCCCGTTCGGCGATCGATCCGGCGGTTTGCTTGGCAAGGGGCACCGAGATCGCCCAGTGGTTGTTCTGGCAGAGAAAGATCACCGGCGCCTTGAAGACGCCGGCAAAGTTCATCGCTTCATGCCAATCGCCCTTGGACGTCGCGCCATCGCCGAAGGTCCCGAGGACGACATCCTTACTCTTCTTGAAGCGTGAGCCCATCGCGAAGCCGACCGCATGCGGCACCTGCGACGCGACCGGGACCGCCAGCGGCGCGAAATGGAATTCCCGCGGGTCCCAGGGGCCGGCGGAGAGACCGCGAAACCAGGTCAGCATGTCGGCGGGATCGATCCCGCGGCACATCGCCATCCCGAACTCCCGATAGCTGGGGAAAATCCAGTCGTCGGGCTGCAGTGCCGCGACCGCGCCGACGTGGATCGCTTCCTGCCCCAGGAACTGCCCCCACAATCCGAGCTCACCCTGCCGCTGGAGGTTGAGTGCCTCCTGGTCGGCGCGACGGATGAGCACCATCTGTCGGTAGAGGTCGCGCAGCGCATCCTGGCTCAGGCCGAGCCGGCTTCTGGCAGCAGCGGTCAGCTCACCCGCCGGCGAGAACAAGGGGCGAACCGGGTCGTCCGTCGCGACGACTTCCACCACGTCCGCCATTGCCGAACCTATCGTATACCGGCGTTATACTCGCGACGGTCTGGCGGAAAGGTGAACATCTCGAATCTGATCCATCCCGGTTTTCATCTGCGAAAGCGCATCGTCGCCGCCTACCAGGAGCACGTCGAATACCGACGCGAAGCCGCGCTGCGCATGTGGCTGGCCTTCATTCTCACCTTCGCCTTCTTGCGCTTCCTCACCTACGGCATTCGCTACCACTTCCTGCCGGCGCGAAACATCGTGACGAGCGGCGGTCTGCATATTCATCATTTCGTGTGGGGCATTTTGATCCTGCTCATCGTCGGCTTCCTTGGGATCACGATCGAATCGCCACGGCTACACGTCTGGTTGGCGACGTTCTTTGGCATCGGTGCTGCCCTCGTCCTGGACGAATTTGCGCTCTGGCTGAACCTGCGCGACGTGTACTGGCTGCAGCAGGGCCGGATCAGCATCGACGCCGCCATTGTTGTGGCGGCCCTGCTCGGCCTCTATTACGCGGCCGACCGGTTCTGGAAGCAGGTGATCCGCGAGTTGCAAGCGGCGATCAAGTTCATGACATCGGAAGAGGCACGCCTGCTGCGCCGGCGTTCTCCGGCCAAGTAGCGCTTGTCAGCCCGGGAAACGCAGCCGACCACCACCTACGTCATTGCGCCGAAGGATCGGGACCGGCTGGCGGCGGAGCTTCGCGATGCCGGCGGCGTTGACGCCGCGGCCGGCCCCTATGAGGCATGGCGGCTCCGGCTGGCCGATGCCGGCAGCCAGGCGTTGGCCATCCTCTACCGCTCGGGCAAGCTGGTGCTCTCCGGGCAATCGCCGGCTTACGACCGGGCGACCGAGCTGATCGGCGCGGCCAGCAGCGAGGTGCCACCGAAGCGTCGGTCCCTCGACCCTGCCAGCTCGACACAGCCGGTCGTTCCGCCGGAGACCGAACCGCATATTGGCAGCGACGAGGCCGGCAAGGGCGACTTCTTCGGCCCGATGGTGACGGCCGGCGTCTTCGTTGACGAGCGGACGGCGCCGCTGTTACGCACGCTCGACGTTCGTGACAGCAAGCTCGTCTCGGACCGCGAGCTCCGTCGCCTTGCGACCAACATCCGGCAGGTCATAACCGAGGAGAAGCGCGCGGTACTGGTCCTGGCGCCGACGCGCTACAACGAGCTGTACAAGCAGATGCGGAGCGAGGGGAAGAATCTCAACAGCATGCTGGCCTGGACGCATACCCGCGTCATCGAGGACTTGATCAAGGCCGGCTTGCGGCCGCATTTCATCCTCAGCGACCAGTTCGGCGATAAGCGCTATATCGAAAGCCGGCTGCTCATCGACACCCGGCTGAGCGGTGTGCCGGTGCTCCAGATGCACCGCGCCGAGGCGGACGTCGCCGTGGCCGCCGCCTCGATCCTGGCTCGCGATGCCTTCCTTCGCTGGCTGGAGCAGGCCTCGACCAGACTTGGCGTCACGCTGCCAAAGGGCGCCTCGACCAAGGTGATCGAGACGGCGCGTGTCCTGGTTGGGCGCGACGGCCCGGACCTTCTCAAGGAATACGCGAAGGTGTCGTTCAAAACGATGGCGAAGGTCCTCGCTTCGTAGCTTCAACGCTGGGTACAATCGCTTCCGAGTCCGCCAGGCAGTCGCGCCGGGATCGTCCCGTCGAGGAAAGTCCGAGCTCCACAGAGCAGGGTGCCGGGTAACACCCGGTCGGGGCAACCCGAAGGAGAGTGCCACAGAAAAGACACAGCCGTCGCGTAAGCGGCGGCGAAGGTGAAATGGTGTGGGTAAGAGCCCACCAGCAGCCGGGAGACCGGCTGGCTCGGTAAACCCCACCCGGAGCAAGACCGAATAGGAGGACCGAACGGCTGGCTCGGCCGGTCCTCGGGTCAGGTCGCTAGAGTCGCCGGGTAACCGGCGACCGAGACGGATGACTGCCGCCCCACGGCGCGCCGGCTAGTCCGGCTGAAGCGGGGAACAGAACTCGGCTTACGGCGGACTCACTACCCTAATAACTGCGTTTCGCGACTGGCCGAGGCGTGTTTACGGGCCGGATACAACATGTAGGGCCGCCTTTTCTATGCGCCCACAAGGCCACAAGATTTAGGCCGAATTTATTGACAGGCAGCTGTCGCAGTGGTACGTTGCGGCTTGCTGGTGGCACAAAGTGGGGAAAAGTGGGGACGGTGAGACAGCCGGTGGCGATTCCTGATGTTCCTGGGAACGTATCGCCACGCCGTGGACAGCAAGGGGCGCGTCGCAGTCCCGGCTCGCTTCCGAGAGCAGCTTCCAACCGGAACCGTCATCTCCAAGGGCGCCGAGGGATGCCTGCAGTTGTATCCGCCCCAGGAATGGGCGAGGGAGCAGGGCCTGCGGCTCGGCTCGACCACGCCGGCGGAGGAACGGCGGCTCGCCCGCATGATGTTCGGCGCCGCCCGGGAGTGCGAGTTCGACGCCCAAGGACGGATCGTCCTCTCCGCCGACCAGCGGCAGTATGCCGGGATCGCGAACGTCG
>Ga0066671_10000100_pt1 | contig 24225 bp, 23 predicted proteins | sample GraSoiAngelo_120_FD_62294 | JGI IMG/M metagenome (GOLD analysis project Ga0066671, IMG submission 62294) | Grasslands soil microbial communities from the Angelo Coastal Reserve, California, USA - 14_0919_09_20cm | ecosystem: Environmental > Terrestrial > Soil > Grasslands | place: USA...
GCCCTAAGATTGCGCGATGTCCCGGATTATGCCACAGGGTTGCGCCCGGCTTTGGGCGCCCGACACAAACCGCAATCGCGGCGGTTCAGGCCCGGCGTGAGGACGATCGGGTCGCGCGCTTCTTGACGGGGGGCTTTTTCGCCGCCGGGGCCTTTATCGCCAAGCCATTGCCGTTCGCGACCCGGGCGGGCGCCTTCCAGAGGGATTCGAGGTCGTAATACGATCGCTCCCCAGGCAGGAACACGTGGACGATCACGCTGGCATAATCGAGCACGACCCAGGACCCGTCGGTGTACCCGGAGGTTCGCAGCGGCCGCACGCCTGCGGCTTTTACCTTCTCGACGATCGAGTCGGTGATGGCGCGCACCTGGCGATCGGTGTCGCCCTCGCAGATCACGAAGTAGTCGGCGATCGACGACCTCTGCCGGATGTCGAGGCGGACGACTTCCCGCGCCTTCTTATCGGCCGCCGCCTCGGCGATGAGCCGACTCAGTTGAAGCGGGGTCACCAGCTCGATTATCCCAGTTGCCGGCCGGGCTCCGCCCGGTAGAGCTGATGCTCGCGAATGTAGTCGGCGACGGCCGGCGGGACCAGGCCGCCGATCGGCAGGCCGGCCGAAAGGCGCGCGCGTACCTCGTGCGCCGCGACGTCGGGCGTCTCGACTTTCACGACCCTGGTCCGCGCCGGGTCGAAGCCCAGCGCGACTAACGAATCGAGCGCCGTCGTCGTGCCGGGCCGGTTGAAGATCACAAAGGACGCCTCGCCCAGCAACGTGCGCGCCTGGTGCCAACCCTGGATGTGCTGCGCGGCGTCGGCGCCGATCAGCAGCGTAAAGCCCTGGCCGGGAAAGCGCTGGGCCAATTCACGCAGGGTGTCGATCGTGTAGGAGGCGCCGCCGCGCTCGATTTCCAGGCGCGAGGCGATCAATCCGCGCCGACCGGCGACAGCGAGCTCAACCATGCGCATCCGCGCCTCGGGGCCCGCCAGCGGCTCCTGGCGATGCGGCGGATGCGCGTTCGGCATCAGCCATACCAGGTCGAGGTCGGCGACCTCGAGCAGCTTGCGCGCCGCCTCGAGGTGCCCGTTATGAATCGGATCGAAGGTTCCTCCCAGGATGCCGATCGAGGGACGGGGACTAGCGCTGCGGGTCGTAGATGAACTCCACGCCGGAGATTCGCACCGTCTCGCCGCCGCGCGCGCCATGCCGGCCGAGCGCCTCGTTGAGGCCCCAGCGATCCAGGCGCCGCTGAAAATGGGCGAGACCCTCCGGGTTCGTCAGGTCGGTCATGGCGACCAGCTTCTCGAGCTGGTCCCCGGAGACATCGAAGCCGCCATCGACCCGCGTGATCGTGAACGGCTCGGCGGTAGTGGGGCCGCGATAGACCTTCAGTGCCGGCAGGGGCTCGGCGACGGGGCTCGACTTGCCGCGTTCGAGCATGCGCCAGGCGGCCCAGAGCAGATCCTGCACGCCGTCTCGAGTCGCAGCCGAGACCGGAAACGAGCGCCGCCGAAGCTTGACCAGCTTTTGTCGAAAGGCGACCACCTCGGATGCATCGTTCACCGCGTCCATCTTGTTCAGCGCCACCAGGTGCGGACGGCGCGCCAGGCCGGCGCTGTACTGCTTCAGCTCGTGGCGCACCTGCTCGTAGTCATGCCAGAGCCGTTGCCGATCACCCGCCGAGGCATCGACCACGTGGATCAGCAGGCGCGTGCGTTCGACATGCCGGAGAAACTCGAGACCCAGCCCCGCACCGGTATGGGCGCCTTCGATCAATCCAGGGAGATCAGCCATCACGAAGCTCGATTCGTCGTCGAGCCCGACGACGCCAAGCACCGGCTCCAGCGTCGTGAACGGATAGTCGGCGATCTTCGGCTTCGCCGCGCTGGCGACCGAGAGCAAGGTCGACTTCCCCGCATTCGGAAGGCCAACCAGGCCGACGTCGGCGATCAGCTTGAGCTCGAGCCAGAGCCAGCGGGACTCGCCGGGCTCGCCGAGCTCGGCAAAGCGTGGCGTCTGCCGCGTGGCGGTCTTGAAGCTGGCGTTCCCCCGGCCGCCGCGGCCGGCCTTGGCGACCGTGAGCCGCTGTTTGAGCTCGACAAGGTCGGCGATCGTTTTTCCCTCCTCGTCTTTGACGACCGTGCCGGGCGGCACGAGTAAGACGATGTCACCGCCTTCCTTGCCCTGCTTGCGGCTGCCGCCGCCGCGCCCGCCCCTGGGAGCGGCAAAGTGATGCTTGTAGCGGTAATCCTGGAGCGTGTTGAGCTGGTTGGAGACTTCCAGGACGACATCGCCCCCGCGGCCGCCGTTTCCGCCGTCTGGGCCGCCGCGAGGCACATATTTCTCGCGCCGAAAGCTGAGCGCGCCGGGTCCGCCGTCGCCGGCTTTGACAAAGATCTTGACGCGATCAGTGAACATACGCTGCCCCCAGCCTAGTTTGCGGGGGTCGGGGTGGGGGCTTAAACCGCTTCGGCGAGGACCGAAACTTTTTTGCGGCCGTGCCCGGTCCGCTCGAAGCGGACGACCCCGTCGACGAGCGCGAACAGCGTGTGGTCGCGTCCCATGCCGACGTTGGTCCCGGGGAAGATCGCGGTGCCGCGCTGGCGCAGCAGGATGGTGCCGGCGTTGACCGCCTGCCCGGCCCCCGTCTTCATGCCTAGCCGTTGACCGACGCTATCGCGTCCGTTCCGAGAGCTCCCTGCGCCTTTCTTGTGGGCCATGCCTTATCCCTCCGTTGTCGCCTCGGATTTCGTCCCGGCGGGCTTTCGCGTCCGCCGCGCGGTATCGCCCCCGGCGTCAGGGGCGCGAATGGCGCCGATCCGCAGCTCGGACAGCTGCTGCCGGTGACCGATCTTGCGCCGCTTGCGCTTTCGTGCCTCGAACTTGAAGACGATGATCTTGTCGCCCGACCGATGCGACACGACGGTTGCCTCCACCGCCGCCCCATCGACGAATGGCGTCCCGACCATCGGCTTCTGGTCGCCGCCGACCATCAGCACCGACTCGAGTCTGACCGCCTGGCCGACGTTGGCCGGCACGCGATCGACCACGATCCGGTCACCTTCGGTGACCCGGAACTGCTTTCCGCTCGTCGCAACAATGGCAAACATGGTAATAGCGCCCCCGGGCGCGACTCGAGATTCTATCACGCGATCGGTTCCGGCCCCTGGTCGACGTGATTTTCGTAGAACTGGGTGATCGCCTGCTGATCGTAGCCATCGAGGAACTCGATGTAATGCCAGGCGACCAACGCGACTTTCTTTTGCATGCCGTGGCTGTAGGGCGTCATCACCATCTTGAACTCGCCGAACTTTGGCTCGGCCGGCACGAGGTTCTGGACGTAGTTCTGCAGCTGGTTTTTCAGCGTTGTGCAGTCGGTCCCGCTGGGGCAGTTGTAGAGAATCGCGATCCCGCCGTGCTCGAGGTTGTGCAGGTACTGGCCCTCGACGAGGGTGCTCACGGTCCGCCATGGCACCGGCGCCACCGGTTGGGCGTAGTGCGGTCCCGAGGTGGCTGGGTAGAACTTGTAGGTCGCCGTCGTGCTCGGATCGATGTGGGTGGCCGGCCCCTCGTCCGGCACCTGGGTGCCGATCGTGCCGCTCACGGTCTGAAACTTGAGGTGGTTGGCGCTGGCCACCTGGGCCTGATTGTTGAGGTAGAGCGCGACTACCAGGATGCCGAGCGCCGCCGCGCCCAGCACGCCGCCGATGATGAGCAGGTTGCGACGGTCGCGGGAGCGCTGGCGGGCGGCCGCCTCCTCGCGCTGCTGCTGGCGCAGCGCCTTCAGCTCTCGTTGCGTTCGCGACATGCCAGGCTCAATTCTCTCAAGCAGGGCTAAGAGCTTTCTTAGCCCGCCGTGATGATCACCGGAGACTGGTCCGAGCCGCCGGTGATCTGCGCGTTGCTGCTGTTGCCTGACACGACATTCACGTGTGGCCCCAGCGTGGGACCGGTGACTCTGGCGGTGAACGTGATCACCAGCGTCGAGCCGTTGAATCCTCCCGCGGGAACCGCGAACGGACCCCACTGGGGCGTCGCCGATCCGGCCCCCGGCTGCAGCCGCGACCCCGATCCCTTGCCGTTGATCACGATGCTGTTCGTCGTCAGATACGCGAATCCCTGCGGCAGGGTATCGGTGACGGTGACACCCTGGGCGGTGTCATTGCTGTCGTTCTCGACCGTGATGACGTAGGTGACGGTGCCATTCTGCGTGGCAAACGGCGAGGTCGGTGCGACCATCATCGTGATCGGCACGGTCGTTCCTTTGCCGACCGCGACCGGCGCGGTGTTGCCCAGCGTCTGCGGCGCGATGTCTTTACTTGCGGTCAGCGCGGCGGTGAGGTTGTAAACGCCAGCGGCGACGCCGGGTAGCACCCGCGCCTGGAAGGTGATGCGCAAGAGCCCGGGGCCGTTGCCCGTGGCGGCCGGGATGTCCCAGGACGACCACAGCGGTAGGAGGCTGTTGCCGGGCGGATCGACGGACCTGATGCGCACGCTGTTCCCTTCGATCGCGGTCGTCGTGCCATAAAGAAATCCGGGCGCCAGGCTGACCGAGACCGCGACGCCGTGCGCGACTGCGGAGCCGACATTGGTCGCCGAAACCACGTAGCTCACGCTGCTCCCGGCATTGACCTGCGCCGTGGAGACCGCCGCCGTCAAGGTCACGGCGGGCCGCGGCTCGACGACCAGGCCGACAGCGTTGCCGGTGTCGATCTCGGTCAGGTCGGAGGTGGTGAGCTTGACGCGATTCAGATAGTCGCCCGGCTTGGTCGAGGCCTGCACCGTGAAACTCAGGATCAGCGCACTTATCGTGTTCCCGTTGCCGGCCGGAATCGTCCAGGTTCCCCAGCTGGGATCGCCGTGTAGTCCGGGCTCGCTGGTACCGGTGCGGATCGCGTTGCCACCCATGGTCGTGAACTCGTAGTAGGAGAAGCCGGCTGGCAGAACATCCTGGATCGTCAGGCCGCGCGCCGGTCCCGCGCCCGTGTTGCGAATCGATATCGTGATCCCGGTGAGCGCTCCCGGCGAGAGATGCCCCTTCTTGTCGCTGGCCGTCGGGGCGTCGGTGCTCTGGGTCACGACCAGCTTGGTCGTGGGGGTCGCCCCACAGGCGGCGAGGCCAAGCGGGCTCAGCAGGAGGAGGCTAGCGGCGAGCCGCGCCCACCCTCGGGCGATGCGGGGAGTGCCGGGCATGTACGGTGACCTCGTGCTGCAACCCATCCGGACTTGTTGCCGTAACCGGGACTCCGCATTCCGTCAGCAGCCTCGACAGCAGGCGCATCGGCATCCCGACCACGTTGTCATAGGGCCCCTGGATCGAGCGCACCAGGCGTCGGCCCTTGCCCTGTATAGCGTAGGCACCCGCCTTATCCTGCGCCTCGCCGGTCCGGACGTACGCGGCGATCGCGCTGGTTGAAAGTTCACGCATAGTGACATGCGTTCGCGAAATTCCCGTGCAGTTCCGCCGGCCGGCGATCACGTGGATCGCCGTATAGACCTGGTGCGTGCGTCCGCTCAGGGCGCGCAGAAATACCTGCGCCTCACGTCGATCGCGCGGCTTGCCGAAGATGCGCCGGTCGAGCACGACCTCGGTGTCGGCGCCGATCACGATGTCTCGCGGTCGTGTGGCCGCGACCGCCTGCGCCTTGGCGCGTGCCGCCCACCTGACGTACCGCAGCGGCCCAAGCCGGCTCGGCGGACGTTCGTCGATCCCCGACGCCACGACGTCGAAGCGCAGACCGGCCGCGCGCATCAGCTCGTGCCGGCGCGGCGACGCCGAAGCGAGCACCAGCTTCTTCCCTCGCCCTCTGGCGGCCGCCTTCACAACCGCAGCATGCGCAGCAGGACGGCGGGCGCCGTGCCGCAGGCGATCGCGATCGCCGGACCCACCCAGTGCCATGCGGACCGCGGGCGCTCGACTTCCCGCTGCGCGACATCGCGATCGAGCAACGGCGAAAGCTGCAGGGCGGCAAGAAGCAGCGCCGCCAGGAGACCGAGCGCCAGCGAGGCTTGCAAGGCAGCGATGACGGCAAGGCTCCCGCCGGCAAAGGTAATGGCCGGTGGCCAGTTCGAGCGCGCGAGCACGACCAGCCGGTTGCGCAGCGACGATGCCGCCTGAATCGCGACGTCTTGCCGTACCAGCGCCAGGTCGATCAACAGCAGCACCGCGGCCAGCGCTCCGAGGCCCAGCGCATCCCGGGCGCTGCTCGCGAGTAACAACAATCCGGCAAGTAGCGGATCTCTGAACGAGGCCGTCGCCGGTGATCGCGGCGCCGTGCGCAGCAGGATCGTGCGGCCGATGAGCACCAGCACGCCGATCGCGGCGATCCATTGGAAGCGAGTCAGGTTGCCGGCCGAAAGCGATCCGACGGCGAGCAGGACCAGAAAGCCGGTTGCCGGCAGGACGACCGCACGGAACAGCCCGCGCCGGGCGGCATAGAGCATCAGCACCAGGGCGGTACCAAGCGCGACCGCCTGAAATCGAGAACTCCACTGGGGCGGCGCCAATCCCTGGAGCAACGGAACCGCGCCGAACGCGGCGAACGCCATCCAGGCGGGTCGCTCGCCGTCGCGCTCGACCGCGGTGCTCGCCGCGATCAACGCGGCGATCGCCGACCATCGTAACGCGGGCGCCGTCGCGAGCAGGGCCAGCGCCGCCAGAATTCCTGTCCACTCGCTTTCGAAGGGCGCGACCAGCGCCGCGGCAGCGAGCACCACGGCAACGCCGAGCAGGACCGGCCCGGCGAACCCGAAGACGAGGTCGCCGGCACTTTGCCGGGCGATCGGCATGCCGGTCAATGCGAGGATCGCGGCGAGCGCCGCCAGCGCGAGCATCAGCAGGCTCAGCAGTCGGCGCCATTGCGGCCGGACCCATCGGCGCGCGACGATCACCGGCACGAGCGCGAGCAGGCCGGCCGCCGCCGCCGTGACCACGCCGGCCGGCGCCGCGAGCAGGATGACGGCCCCGCTGGCTCCCACCATCAGGACATGCCCTTGCGCCCGCTCGCGCGGGTCGATCGGGTTCAGCGCCCAGGCGGTGCCGGCGGCGCCTAAAAACCAGGGCACCGCGTTGAGCAGGAGCGGATTCTCGCCGACCGGCAGCTGCGAGGCGACGACGAGCGCCAGCACCATCAGGCCGGCGATGGTGAGCGCGCGACGGCTCAGCACCTCGAAGGTCGAGGGCACCCGCTGCGCCGGGCGGGGCAGCAAAACGGTTGCCAGCACGACGCCGGCGCCCCAGGCAGCCGCGCCCGGGTCGAGGAGGAGTGCCAGGGCCCAGGCGGCGCCGAGGACCATGACCAGGGTCGCGGCCTGGCGGCGCAGCCCGGCGCTGCCATAGGCGACCAGCAGACCCAGCAGGAAGAGCGCGGCCGGCAGGTAGACGATCACGGCCTGACGAGTGCGATCAGCAGCACGACGCCGAACCCGCCCCATAACGCGGCGCGCGACCACCAACTCGCCAGGACCCTGGGAGCCAGCCGGCGCGATGCCGGCCTGCGCCAGGGCAACCGGATCGCGCGCCAGCGAGGCAGCCGGGTTCGGATCAGGGGGCCGAAGTCGGGGACGGCCGCACCGGCCCGGCTGGCGATGATGAGCCCGGCCATTACCAGCACCGATACCGGGAGGGCCGGCCAGGGGCCCAAGGGCGTCTGCACCCCGAGCGGCGTCGTCGAGACGGTGCCGGCTGGCACCGGTCGGGCCGTGCTCGCCACGGGGAGCACGAGCACGCTGATCGCCGGCCCGGGAAAGGCCGCGACCAGGACCAGCACCGCCGCCCAGACATCGCTAGCCGTGCGCGGCACCACCCGAGGGAATTTGAAGCCCGGCGACACGGCCATCGCGGCAAGAAACACCACCAGGCCTAGAGGAATGATGGCGACGGCAAGTCCCCTGGCGTTCAGGGTCAGCGCGCCAAGCACGAGGCCGGTAAACGCGAGGGTAGCCGGCACCATCGCCAGCTGCAGGCGCGTCAGCGCCGCTGCCGGCGACCGGGGTTCGACCCGCACGCTCACCAGCCCGGCGAGCGGAATCAGCAAGAGCCAGAGCCATGCGGCAGCGACCGTGGCAAGCGGTTCACCGGCGGAGGAGAGGGCGAGGGCCAGGGCGGCCTGGGCGGCGAGCAGCCATGAGGGCTGGCGCGCGGACCGAGGCATCCAGAGGGCTGCGGTGGCAAAGACCAGCGCCGCGAGCGCTCCACCAAGGAAAAGCAGCACCGCCGTCGGCCGGTCCGGGAGCCGGCCGCCCATCAGCGCGAGCAGCCGCATCAGGACATATCCGGCGGGTGCGAGCCAGGCGATCGCCGGCCCAAACAGGACGGCGGCGACCGGCGGCCGGGCAGCGCTCGCGAGCGCGTCCAGCCGGACGACGACCGGCAGCAGCATCAACCAGAAGGCGGCGACGCCGAAGGTGTCCGAGGGCACGCCGGAAAACGAGCTGGTCCCGACCGACTGGATGGCGCTTGCCGCGGCCAGCAGCAACCCGACGTCCGCAATCTGGAGCGTCAGCCGCAGGCGAAGCCGGCGTGGCGCTCGCTCGTCGAGGGCGCCGCTCCAGGCCAGCGTCACGACCTGGAGGAACACGTAGACGAGCAGGAGGTTTCCGGCGAGGATCAACGCGCAGACCGCGGCGCTGGTCAGGAGCCATCCGCTCCACGGGTCGCGCCGGTCCCGCCGGTCCTGCTGGCGCACCAGCATCAGCAGCGACGCCGTCACGAGCGTGATGGTGGCGAACGCGAGCGAGAGTCCGTCCAGGCGGATCAGCAAATCGGCGTATGGAAACGTCGTCAGGTAGGGCACGTCGACGCGCTCGCCGGGCGCGAGCCGCACGAGCTCGATCAGCCCAATCAGCGCCGCCAGCGCGGTGCTGCCGGTGGCGATCCAACCGTTGTGTCGCTGGCGCGGGCGCATCCGCACGGCGAGGGCCGCGGCCAGCAGCACCGCGAGTGGGAGGAGCGCCTGGACCGCGAGCGGCATTAGGCCGGCGGCAGGCTATAGCGAGGGAAGCCTAGCGAGCGATGCGCGGGGTCGGCACCGAGCCCTGGAGCGGGACTTCTTCGGCGCAGTACGGGCAGACGCTCCATCCCAGCTTCAGCTGCTTGTTGCAACGTGGGCAGAGTTTACTGAACTGGGTTTTGCAATGCGGGCAGAGGACATACTGCGAGTCGATGGGCTCGCCACAACTTGGGCAGGGGCGCAGTTCGCGCGCGGGGCCGCCCGGCTCGGCCAGCGCCTGCGTTTCCAGCTCGAGCGCCCGGCGTTCCGCCATCGTCAGCGGCGGCCGGATGATCATGTAGATAAACAGACCGAAAATCGGCAGCACGAGCGACAGGCCGGTGGCGAAGACATGGAACAGCACGCTGTTCGACCGTTCACGGGCGTCGCGAAAGGCCCAGTACGACAGGCTCAGCCAGAACGCCAGGAGATAGAAGACGACGATGTAAAGCAGCGGCTTGAGCGACGTCAGATTTGGCAAGGCGACTCCTCAGCGATCAGATTTAGTCTCCGCTACCTTACCGTAATTCGCCGTTCTCGCCCAATAGCCGCCGGAGCCGCTTGACCGCCTCCCGGGCGTCGTGCAGCCGGGCTCGTTCGCGGTCGACGACGGCTTTCGGCGCTCGGTCGGTGAACTCAGCATTGTTCAACTTCTCTTCGAGAAACCGGACTTCCTGTTCCTTTCTTGCCAGCTCGGCACGAAGCCGGTCGGTGTCGGCCCCGCCATCGGTCTGCAGGCCGACCCGGACCGTGGTCTGTCCGACCACGACCACCGCCACCGGCGAGCTTTCGGGCAGCTTCCCGTTGAGCTCGAGTTGCGCCAGCGTGGCCAGGTAGCTGCGCCCGACCGGCTCTGCCAGCAGGGTTCGGGGCGAACTCACCTCGGCCGGCTGCCGGCGCGCGCGCGGTTCGGATGCGTGTCGAAGGTTGCGCACCGCCCGAACGACGTCCAGCAGGTGTGCCATCTCGTCCATCAGCGGCCGATCTTCGGTGGTCTCGTCCGCCAGCGGCCAGGGCGCGTACATGATGCTCTCGCCCTCGTGCGGCAACCGCTGCCAGAGTTCCTCGGTGACGAACGGCATGATCGGGTGGAGTAACCGGAGCGTCGTCTCCAGCACATGCACGGCAACCGCCAGCGCAGGAATCGAGGAGTCGTCCTGCGCCTGCAGCCGCGGCTTGATCATCTCGAGATAGGAGTCCGCGAACTCGTGCCAGGTGAACTCGTAAAGCCCGTCGATCGCCGGTCCGAACTCGAGACGTTTAAACGACTCGGTCACGAGCCTCGTCATCGCGCTCAGCCGGCCGAGGATCCAACTGTCGGCCGGCTCGAGCGCCGCCTCGTCGATCGGGATCGGCGTGGCGCGCTCCGGCAATTTCGCCACCAGCAGGCGCGTCGCGTTCCAGAGCTTGTTGGCAAACAGTTGGTAGGACTTGATCTTCTCTTCGGAGAACCGGATGTCCTGGCCGCCGGTGCCGAAGTAGGCGCACCACGCTCGGGTCGCGTCGGCGCCATACCGGTCGATGATCTCGAGCGGGTCGACGCCGGTTCCGAGCGACTTGCTCATCCGGCGGCCATCGGCGGCGAGCACCGTCCCATGGATGAGCACGTCAGAAAACGGCAGGACGTTGAGGAAGTGCAGCGACATGAAGACCATGCGCGCCACCCACAGATAGAGAATGTCGCGGGCGGTGTCGAGCACCTGCGTGGGATAGAAGCGCTCCAGGTCTTCGGTGTCGTTGGGCCAACCGAGCGTGGCGAACGGCCAGAGCGAAGACGAGAACCAGGTATCGAGCACGTCGGGATCCTGGACGAGTTCCTGGTTACCGCACTGCTCGCACTCGCGTGGATCTTTCACGTAGGCGACGGCGTGGCCGTTGGCGCAGGTCCACACCGGGATCCGATGCCCCAGCCACAGCTGTCGCGAGATGTTCCAATCCCGGATGTTGTTCATCCAGCGCAGGTAGGGCTCGCGCCAGCGGCTGGGATGGAAGCGTAGTTCGTCCATCTCGGCCACCGCAATCGCCGGGCCGGCGAGCGGCTTCATCTTGACCCACCATTGCGCCGAAACGAGCGGCTCGATCACGGCGCCGCAGCGATCGCAGTGCCCGACCGAGTGATGATATGGGTCGATCTTTTTTAACGCCTTCTCGGCCCGCAACATCTCGACGATGCGGGGGCGCGCCTTGGCAACCGGGAGCCCGTCCAGTTCGGGAACCTCCGGAATGTTCATCCGGCCGTCGAGGTGGAGGATCGTGAGGACAGGTAAGTGATGCCGCTCACCGATCTCGTAGTCGGTAACGTCATGGCCTGGCGTGACCTTCACGGCGCCGGTGCCGAAGTCCTGCTCGACCGCCTCGTCGGCAACGATCGGCACACGCCGGTGGACGATGGGCAGCAGCACGGTCTTGCCGATCAGGTCTTTGAATCGCCAGTCGTCCGGATGAACGGCGACCGCGGTATCGCCCACCATCGTCTCCGGGCGGGCGGTGGCAACCGAGATGGCCCCGCCGCCCTCGACCGGATAGTCCAGGTAGTAGAGCTGGTCGTCGGCCTCTTCGTACTGCACTTCGAGGTCTGAGATCGCGCTCTGGTCACGCGGACACCAGTTGACGATGCGCGGACCGCGGTAGATCAGGCCCTCTTTCCAGAGCTGGACGAAGACGTAGCGGATTGCCTCGACGTAGGTCGGGTCCATCGTGAAGCGATTGCGCGACCAGTCAGCGGAGAATCCGAGACGGCGCATTTGTTTGAGGATCGTGTGCCCGGTGGTCTCGTACCATTCTTGGACCATTCGGTCCCAGGCCTCCCGGCCGATCTTTTCTTTCGTTGTCCCCTTCTTCGCCAGCTGCTTCTCGAGGACGTTCTGGGTCGCGATCGCGGCGTGGTCCGTTCCCGGCACCCACAGCGCGGCGTCGCCGAGCATCCGATGCCAGCGAATCAACACGTCCTGCAGCGTGTACATGGCGTGTCCCATGTGCAGGTCGCCCGTGATGTTGGGTGGCGGCATCGAGATCGTGAAGGTCTTGCCGGTCAGGCTCTCGCGCGCCTTGAAGTAGCCGCGCTGTTCCCAGACGTCGTACCAGCGCTGCTCGACGGTCTTGGGATCGTAGCGCGTCTCCATCGTGGCCAACTAGTTTAAAGGCGCCCACGGCGCCCGATTACCATGGCCGGCGCCTCGGCGAGCTAGCGGTTAGCGGCAGCTACAGCGAAGGCTGGTTCAGCGGCTCTGGGCGCCGGGCGTCGTCCGCATTCGCGGCAGCGACTTCCTCGACTTCGATCGCCTCAGGCGGTTGCGGCAAGAGCACGGTATCGGACTTCGCCAGCAGCGCCTCGGCGATGACCTCATCCATCGTCTTGACGAACTTAAAGGTCAGCTTCTTCCGGATGTCCGGTGGAACGTCGGCAACGTCGGGTTCGTTGTCTTCTGGCAGCACGATGGTCGTGATGCCGATCCGGTGCGCCGCCAGGACTTTCTCTTTCAGGCCGCCGATCGGCAGCACGCGGCCGCGCAGGGTGATCTCCCCGGTGAGCGCCACATCCGACCGGATCGGCCGCTGCGAGAGCGCCGAGATGATCGCGAGCGCCATGGAAATACCGGCCGATGGCCCGTCCTTGGGGATGGCGCCTTTCGGAATATGGACGTGCAGGTCGAGCTTGTCGCGGAAATCGACGGGAATGCCCAGCGCCTCGGCATTCGAGCGCGCATAGGACATCGCCGCACGCGCCGACTCCTGCATCACGTCGCCCAGCTGCCCCGTGAGATTCATGTTGCCCTTCCCCGGCATCGTGATCACCTCGATCGTCAGCAGGACGCCGCCCACCTCAGTCCACGCGAGGCCGTTGGCGACACCGATCAGTGGCTCTTTATGACCTTCGTCCGGCTTGTAGCGCGGCGGCCCCAGTAGATCGTCCAGCCGCGCGGGGGTGACCATGACCCGCCGCGTCTTTCCGGAAACGACCTCGCGCGCGATCTTGCGGCAGACGCCGGCGATCGAGCGATCCAGGTTTCGAACCCCCGCTTCGCTCGTATACCGGAGAATGATCGTCGACAGCGCCGGCTTTGGGAACTCGATGTTTTTCGCGGTCAGCCCGTGCTCCTTGAGCTGTTTGGGCACCAGGAACTCGCGCGCGATCACCATCTTTTCGTCGCTCGTGTACCCCGGCAGGTTGATGACTTCCATCCGATCGAGCAGCGGCCGCGGGATGGAGTAATAGACATTCGCGGTCGTGATGAACAGCACCTCCGAAAGATCGAACGGAATCTCGAGATAGTGATCGGAAAAGTGCTTGTTCTGCTCCGGATCGAGCACCTCCAGCATTGCCGACGCGGGGTCGCCGCGGAAATCTGACGACATCTTGTCGATCTCATCGAGCAGGAACACCGGATTCCGCGTGCCGGCCTCGCGCAGGCCCTTGATGATGCGTCCCGGCATCGAGCCGACATACGTCCGCCGGTGGCCACGAATCTCGGCTTCATCCGAGACTCCGCCCAGCGAGGCGCGGACGAACTGCCGTCCGAGCGCACGAGCGATCGAGCGCCCGAGGCTGGTCTTGCCGACGCCGGGCGGGCCGATGAAACAGAGGATCGGGCCCTTCGGCGACTTGGTCAGCTGGCGGACGGCGAGAAATTCCAGGATCCGTTCCTTGACTTTGGTCAGGCCGTGATGGTCCTCGTCCAGGACCTTCTCGGCGGCACGCAGATCGGTGACGTCTTCGCTGGAGACGTGCCAGGGCAGCGAGACAACGAGATCCAAATAGTTGTGCAGCACCGAGATCTCCGGCGATCCGGGCGGCATCCGCTCCAGCCTGTCGATGTCTTTCAGCAAGCGCTCTTCGACGGCTTGCGCCAGCTCCAGCGTCCTGACCTTCTCGCGCAGCTCGTCCAGCTCGCTGAGCTGCGCGTCTTCGCCGCCCAGCTCTTCCTGGATGACGCGCATTTGTTCCTTCAGATAGAACTCTTTCTGGCGGCGATCGATCTGCTGGCGGACTCGCTGGCGGATGCTGCGATCCATGTCCAGGATCTCGATCTCGCGCTGCAACAGGCTGGTCAGCTTCTCCAGGCGCGCATTCATCTGGAAGGTCTCGAGCAAGTCCTGCTTGTCCGTGACGCCGACGCCGAGGTTGGCGGCAACGATGTCGGCGACCCGGCCGGCATCTTCGACGCCGCGCACCGTCAGGTTGACTTCCGGTGGGACTTTCTTGTCGAGCTCGACGTAGCGGTCGAAGAGCGCGACCACGCCCCGCATCAGCGCCTCGAGCTCGGACGAGGGATCGAGGTCCTCTTCGAGCTTGGCCACCTCGACGGCAAGATGCGGCTCCGCGCCGATGAATCGCTCGATCACGGCCCGCGTCGAGCCTTCGATCAACACTTTGATCGTGCCGTCGGGCAGCCGCAGCATCTGGACCACCTGGGCGAGGACGCCCACCCGGTACAGGTCCGGCTCCTCGGGCTCCTCGCAATCGGCACGTCGTTGGGTGCAGAGAAAAATCTGCTTGCCGTTCGCCATCGCCCGGTCGAGCGCCTTGATCGACCGATCGCGGCCGACATAGAGCGGCACGATCATGTGCGGGAATAGAACGACGTTCTTGAGCGGGAGAAGGGGTAGTTCGAGCGTGGCCGGCGTGCCGGTCACAGGCGGCAAGCGAGGGTCCTTAAGCAGTCTGCTCGGGTGCGATCTCCTCGAGCTCTTCTTCCGAGTACATCTCCGGCTCGCTGCCGAAGTTGACCGACTTCTCGGTAATGACGCATCGCTTGACCTCCGGGCGTGACGGAACTTCGAACATGGAGTTCAGCAAGATGTCTTCGATGATGCTCTTCAATCCGCGGGCGCCGGTTCCGCGTTGCAGCGCCTTGCGCGCGATCGCCGTCAGGGCCGGCGGCTCGAAAATCAACTGGACGTCGTCGAGCGCGAAGAACTTCTGGTACTGCTTGACGAACGCGTTCTTCGGCTCTGTGAGAATCCGAATAATGTCTGACTCATCCAGGTAATCGAGCGTGACGCCGATCGGCAGGCGACCGACGAACTCGGGAATCAAGCCATATTTCAGTAAATCCATCGGCTGAAGCTGCTTGAGGATGCGGGTCGTCTCCTTGTTTCGATTCGCGTGCACCTCGGAGCCGAAACCGATCTGCTTGTGGCCGATCCGGTGCTCGATGATGCGCTCGAGGCCGTCGAACGCGCCGCCGCAGATGAACAGGATGTTCGTCGTATTGATCTGGATGAAGTCCTGGTGCGGATGCTTCCTTCCGCCCTGCGGCGGAACGTTGGCGATCGTGCCTTCGAGAATTTTCAGCAGCGCCTGCTGGACGCCCTCGCCCGAGACGTCGCGCGTGATCGATGGGTTGTCCGACTTGCGCGCGATCTTGTCGATCTCGTCGATGTAAATGATGCCGCGCTCGGCACGTGCGATATCGAAGTCCGCCGCCTGAATGAGCCGCAGAAGAATATTCTCGACGTCCTCGCCCACGTAGCCCGCTTCGGTCAGTGACGTGGCGTCGGCGATCGAGAACGGGACATCGATGATCTTGGCCAGCGTCTGGGCGAGCAGCGTCTTGCCGCAGCCGGTCGGGCCGACCAGGAGCACGTTGGACTTCTGTAATTCGACGTCACCGGCCATCTTGCTGTGGGCGATCCGCTTGTAGTGGTTGTAGACGGCGACCGAGAGCACGCGCTTGGCGTGGTCCTGGCCGATCACATACTGGTCGAGCGCCGCGTTGATCGTCTTCGGATTCGGGATCAACCCGCCCTTGGTGCGCTTCTGCGACGTCGTCTTGGTGTCCTCTTCCAGGACCTCCTGACACAAATCGATGCACTGATCGCAGATGTAGACGCCGGGACCGGCGACCAGCTTGCGGACCTGCGATTGGTCCTTGCCGCAGAAGGAGCAACGGGTGTGCCGGCGGCGGTCCTCGCGTTCGTTCATCGGGATGTCTTGGGTCCTTCGCGTTCGGGTTCGGGCTGGAGGGCCGGCGCCGACCGGGTGCCCGCGGTGCTCAGCTCGAGGCGGCCATCCTTGGCGGCGGGGTCGGTCGGCCGGGCGGTACTGAGGATGATGTCGTCGATGATGCCGTAGGTCTTCGCCTCTTCGGCGCTCATGAAGAAGTCGCGCTCGGTGTCCCGCTCGATCTTCTCGATCGGCTGGCCGGTATGGCTGGACAGGATGTCATTGAGTGTTTTGCGGATGCGCAGGATCTCCTGCGCGTGGATCTGGATGTCGCTCGCCTGGCCCTGAAAGCCACCCGAGGGCTGGTGGATCAGGATGCGGGTGTTGGGCAGCGCGAAGCGCATCCCCTTGGTTCCGCCGGCGAGCAGCACCGTCGCCATGCTGGCGGCGAGGCCCATGCAGACAGTGGAAACCCGCGGGCTGACGTAGCGCATGGTGTCGTAGATCGCGAGCCCAGCGGTGACGACGCCGCCGGGTGAATTTATATAAATATTGATGTCTTTGTCGGGATCTTCCGACGCCAGGAAGAGCAGCTGCGCCATCACGACGTTGGCAACCTGGTCGTCGATCGGCGTGCCGATGAAAATAATCCGGTCCTTCAGCAGCCGGGAATAAATATCAAAGGCGCGCTCACCGCGGTTGGTGGTCTCGATGACCATCGGGATGAGGGCTTCGGGACGACGGCCGAGCTGATGGTTCATTCGGCTCTCCTGTCTCCGCATTATAGGGTCCAATTCTTACAATCCCATCGTCTGCGTACTCACTTTTGAATACGCATGTCGCTCAGCGTTCTTTCCTTTTCCCAGCCGGACGACCGCCTGCCGATGCCGATGACCCCGCCTCTTGCAGCTCGTTGACGTCCGGAAGCGGCTCCATTTTATCCGAAGATTCCGGCGCCGCCAGCGTGCTCAGATGGTCGATCGTCTTGCGCATCAACAGCTGATGGCGAAAATAGGCCCGCACCGGGTCGGCGGTGCGCAGGTCGGCGTGCTTGTGGCCGGTGTGATCTTCCTCGGAAAGCGCGTTGTTCACGGCATCCTCGACCTCGGCGTCCGAGACGGCCAGGCCTTCTCGCTCGGCGACGGTCTCCAGCGCCAGCTCGAGCCGGACCTTCTGGACGGCCTGCGGTCGCTGCTCGGCGCGGAGAACATCGAGCGACGTGTTCGTGTACTCGAGATAGCGATCCATTTTCACGCCCTGGTCCTGGAGCCGCGTCTCCAGCTCGCGGATCCGCCGATTGACTTCCCGGTCGATCAGCGCCTCGGGAACCTCCACCTGCATGCGATCATCCAGCGCCTTCAGGACATCGTTCTCGAACCGCTGTTCGTCGGCGCTGTGGGCCGCTTCCTGCAGCTCGTTCTGGATCTGCTGCCGCAGCTCCAGCAGGGTCTGCCCTCGTCCGACTTGCTTCGCGAGCTCATCGTCGACCGGTGGCAGGCGCCGCTCTTTGATGGTCTTGACCGTAACCCGAAAGATGACCTCGGATCCCGCCAGGTCTTTCTTCGGATAGTCCTCGGGGAGCGTGAGCCGGATGTCGCGCGTCTCGTTGACCGCCTGGCCGGCGAGCCCGTCTGCCAGCCCGGGAATGAGCCGCTCTTTGTCCACCTCGAGCTGGGCGTCTGTCTGGCTCTCGCCGACCAACGTGGCGCCGCCTTTGAGGATGTGGGTGTCGACCGTCAGGAAGTCGCCCGCCTGGACCGGGCGATCGACGTCGTGCAGTTCGGCGAAACGTGCCCGGAGCCGCTCGATCGTCTCCTCGACGTCTTTGTCGGTCACCTCGGTCTGGGGGCGCGGGACCCGGATATCCGTGTAATCCCCAAGGTTGATCTCGGGCTTGATCGAGACGGTCGCCTTGAACCGCATCGGCTGCCCGCGGTCGAACTGCTCGACCTCGACGCGCGGCACGTCGATCGGATCGAGGCCCGCCTCGTCGAGCGCCGCGTCGTACGCGGTCGGCAACAGCAAATCCAGGGCTTCCTGGCGGAGTGTCGGCCATCCGATCTCACGCTCGACCATCGGCCGAGGCGCCTTGCCGGGCCGGAATCCGGCGATCCGGACACGCGGCGCCAGCCGCGAGTAGGCCTGCTCGATCGAGCGCGAGACCTGGTCTACCGGGACTTCGACGGACAGAATCACCTGGGAGCCGGGCTTGCGCTCGGTGTCGACCTTTACGGCTGCCACGTGAAGCTACGCTACCAGTTCGCCCGAAGCGCAGACAGGGCCGGTTGGCCGTTGGATCGTAAGGTTTCAGCCGGAGCAGGCGCTGGAATTCGAGCTGATCGTGGATCTCCTCCAGGGATTCGCGAGCCACGTGCCGGAACCGTCCCGGGCTCTCCACTTTCTGCCCGGGCGCCTGATAACGTGTGCATGCAAACAGCCCGATGAAACCCTCCAGGCTTGGCGCCGGGCGTGTGCCAGTAACCAATCCCTTACTCATTGACGGCGAGGTGCGCTGGGGGCGAGTGGTCGCACTCCTCGTGGCCGTGGTCCTCTTGGGTCTTTTCGTGGCGGTCCCGCTGCTGTTTACGGCCATCGCCGGACGAGTGCCGTGAGCAAGCACCGATCCCTGGCGGGTCGGTAAGGCTCAAGTCGGATTCATGCGGGCGAGAGGACTCGAACCTCCATGGCTTGCGCCACACGGTCCTAAGCCGTGCGCCTGTACCAATTCGGCTACGCCCGCAGGGCAGTAGGAAATATACCCACGTAAGATCGCGAGCGTGGTGGAGCTCGCGATTGCGCCGGGCGTTCAGCGCGCGCTTGAAAGCGGCAACCCGGTGGTCGCCCTCGAATCCGCGGTCATCACCCATGGCCTGCCGGGACCGGCCGCGCTCGAGGCCGTCCGCCGGCAGTCCGACGCCTGCGAGCAGGGTGGCGCCGTGCCGGCCGTCGTCGCCGTTTTCGAGGGGACGCTGCACATAGGGCTGTCGCTCGACCAGTGCTCGGCCCTGGCTACGCATCAAGACAATGCGAAAGTCTCGCCCTGGAATCTGGCGAGCGCGATCTCGAGCCCGGGATTCGGCGGAACCACCGTGGCGGCGACGGTCGGGGCGGCTGCCGCGGCCGGCATTCGCGTCGTCAGCACGGGAGGCATCGGCGGCGTCCATCCGGGCGCCAACGGCCTTGACGTCTCGGCCGATCTGACCGAGTTGGGCCGTCGCCGGGTTTGCGTCATCTGCGCCGGGCCGAAGTCGACGCTCGACGCCGGCGCCACGCTCGAGCGCCTCGAAACGCTCGGCGTCCCGGTGATCGGCTGGCGGTCGTCACTGCTGGCCGGCTTCCTCGCGGTCTCGGCCGGCCTGCGGCTCCCGGCGCGCGCCGACACGATTGACGCGCTTGGCTCGATCGTCCGTCATCACTGGGCGCTGGGTGGTGCCGGCCTGGTCGTGAGCCAGCCGATCGCCGGCGAGCTGGCACTCTCCCGTTCCGAGTTATCCGCGGACGGCGAGCTCGCGGTTCGTGGCCCCGAGCGCACCCCCGCCGAGCTGCGCCGGTTGCAGGCTCGCCTCGGCGACCGTGTCATCCAGGCCAATGTCGCGCTGCTCGAACGCAATGCCGCGCTCGCCGGCGTACTCTCGGCGGCCCTTAGCAGCGCGCCGGCAGGAAACGCACGTGGATAGGCCGGAGGTACCAACAGACGAGCAGCTGCGGCGTCTCAAGAACACCGTGATGGGCGCCGGTTTTCGCCTCTCGCAGCTGGCGAAATCCGGGCAGGTGCCAGACGAATCGATGCGGGAGCTGGCGTCGATCAGCCAGGAGCTGACGAACGCGGCCCTGCGGCTAGAACGCCTCCTGGCCGGACTCCGGCGATCGGGGTAGCGGCTCCGGCTGCAGCGCGCGATAGACGGCTGCGGCGGCACCGATTGCGACGATCAGGCAGGCGGCCGCGAGCGTAAAGAGCGCGATGATGACAAATTGCGCTGTGTTGTGGCCGGCCGTGAGCTAGAGCGCCGCGGCAAGCGTCCAGAACCCCGTCAAGGCCGCGGCCAGACGCGCCCAGACCGGCGCCGCTTTCAGGTAGCGCTCATGCGTGCCGAGCTCGAGCGGCAGACGCTCCGCCCAATCCGGGCGGTATCTCCAGGCGAAGGCGAGCGCTGCCCAGCCCACGGCGTTGCCGAGCGCAAAGACAAAAAGCATTGCGCGCAACAGGTCCATGCCGATGCAACGGCTCCTGCGAGCCATCCTGAGCGGCGACCGTCGGTTGTTACTGACCCGCTACTCGAGCAGCGCGCGTAGCCGGTCGGCCGACTCCTCCGCCAGCGTGTCATTGATAAACACCCCCGCGCCCGACTCTGAGCCCGCCAGGTACTTGAGCTTTCCGCGCTCGCGCAGCGTCGGATAAAACTCGACGTGCAGGTGCGCCTGCGTCGGCGGCTTCGCACCGGTTGGAGCCTGGTGCATCACCATCATGTAGGGCATCGGGGTCTCGAAGAGCCGGTCGTAGGCACGCGCCACCCGCTGCATCGAGGTCAGCAGGCTCATCCGTAAGGCGGGCGTCATCGCGGCGAGCGAGGCGCGATGGGTTCGGCTCGTCACGTGGACTTCATAGGGCCAGCGCGCATATCCGGGCACATAGGCGACGATGCCCGCGCCATTGATCAGAACCCGCCGCTTCCCGTCCAGCTCATCCCGGATCAAGCGGCACTGGAGACAGCCGCGGGTTTGCCGCCGCAGCTCGGTCGCCGGCACGGGTGGAATAAACGAATAGGCATAGATCTGCCCGTGCGGATGGTGGAGGGTGACCCCCACCTGCTCGCCGCGGTTCTCAAAGATAAAGACGTAGCGAACATCGGGCCGGCGCGACAGCTCGCGATAGCGGTCGGTCCAGACATCGGCGAGCAGCTGGAGACGATCATCCGGCAGCGTGGCGAACGAGCCGTCGTGCTGGTCCGTGTAGACGACGACTTCGCAGTGACCGCCCGGCGCAACCATCGCGGGAAAACGATTCTCAAAGACCGCGGCCTGGTATCGGCTCGCCGGAATTTCGCTCGAGTGCCCGGGCCTCGAGGGACAGAGAGGGCAGGCGGTGCGTTCAGGTAGGAACGTCCTCGCCTGTCGCGAGGCGGCCACCAGCACCCACTCGCGACGCAACGGGTTCCAGCGCCGCTGGTAGACGCCATTTGGCATGGCGGGCGCCTGGTAATCCTCCGGCGCCGGAACGAAATCCCCATACAGATACACGCGCCGTCCGTCCGGCTGGACGATCTCGCGACGAACGGCGTGCGGCACTGGCGGAGATATTAAATGCGCCCAGGAGGATTTGAACCCCCGCACCCGGGTCCGTAGCCCGGCGCTCTATCCAGGCTGAGCTATGGGCGCATGCAGAGCCATCTATTGTAGTTCGAGACTCGCGACGCGCGAGTGCCGCGCCGGTCCGCGGGCGAGCTGACTGCGCATCAGGTGCACGGATTCCACCGGTAGCGGGCCGAACTCGTGATCCTTCCATACGGCATACCAGCGCTCGAGCGCCTCCCGGCCCGCCCCCGGGGGCAACCGCCGCGCTCGACCGAGCGTGAGATGCGGTCGGAAGTCCGGCTCGATCTCAAAGCCTGCGCGCCTCAGGGCTCCCGCGGTGTCGTGGCGCAGCGCACGGATGCGATCGACATTCGTGTCGGCGAACGCGGCCCAGAGCACTCTGGGCCGCCGCTTGCCACCAAAGGCATTCACACCGCGGGCGCTCAACGTAAAGCGCGCGTGGCGGCCAACCGCCGGCTCGAGCGCCGCCGTGATCGACGGCACGCGCGCCACATCGACGCCGCCGAGAAAGTGCAGCGTGAGATGAACCTGCGCCGGATCGCTCGCGCGGATCCAATCGCGCATTCCCGCGAGACCGTCCAGCGGCTCTTGCAATGCCTGACGAAGCGGTGCGGGCAGCTCGACCGCGACGAAGAGCCGCCAGGGCCTGGTCTCAGGCTCCGGCGCGACTGCCAACCGAGACCGTGATCTTGCCGTCGCGGCGCAGCGCCGACTCCTGATCGTCGATGAATTTCGTGAACCACGCCGGGGTTCCCTGCGGACTGAGCATGTCGACCGTCGGGGCCAGCACCAGGATGAGTGCGAGACGCACCTGGTCGTCGCGTCGCTCGAGCGCCTTTACGATCGCGAATCCCCGGCCCGTCGCGATCACGCCGCTGGTCGCCCCGGTAGCCAGTCCTTGCACGGCGTTCGCCAGCTCGGGCTCGGGCAGGTCGCCGGGCCGCACCCAGCCCACCTCGCCATGCCGGGCCGCCGTTCCCGAGTCGTCGTTCCATTTGGCGACGACGCTGTCAAAGCTCTGGCCTGCATGCAGATCGCTCATGGCGCTCCCCGCCCGTTGCTTCGCCATCGCGTGCAGCAATCCCACCTCGGTGAGCAGCGCGCGCTCGTAGTCCTGGAAGCTCTGCCGCGTGAAGCCATTGCGGGCAATCGCCGCGCTGAAGCTCGCACTCCCGTTCTCCAGCATCGCGACTCGCGTCGTGACGGCCTGATCGCTGATCGAGACGCCGCGTCGCTTGGCCTGCTGCGTGATGATCGTCTCGCGAATCAGCTGCTCGATCGTGAAGTCCTCGAGCCGCTGCCTGGGCACGGGACTGGGGATCGCCTCTGGCATGCCGGCGAATGGGTCACGCGCCTGACTGACGTTGAGCCGCTCGTGGTAGGCGGCCATCGAGATCGCCTGGCCGTCAACGGTGGCAGCGGCCGGGGGAGCCGCAAGCGGGATGGCGACCGTGGGAGAGCAGGCGGTCATCGCACCGGCGAGCATGACGATCAGCAAGAGCCGCGGCATTGCGACGGACATTAGACCACGGCTGCCTCGGGCTGGGTCGAACGTCTGGATGTCAGCTCGCGCCGATTTTCACCATGCCAAGGAACTCGAAGATGAATTTCAGCGCGGCCAGGCTCGTGATGTGCCCGGTGTCGAGTGGCGGCGCCACCTCGTCGACGTCGAGGCCGGCCAGCCGGACGCCGCGCAGCTGGCGGAGAAAGTCCAGGAGCTCGCGCGAGGTCAGCCCGCCGGCGGACGGCACGCCGGTTCCGGGCGCGTACGCCGGGTCGAGCGAGTCGATGTCGAGCGAGATATGCAGCGCGTCGCTGCCGATGCGCGAGCCGATCTCATCAGCCAGCTGCGTGCCGGTCCAGCCATGCGCCGTCGCCGCCGTGATGAGCGTGATGCCCGTGCGACGAATAAATTGGATCTCGTCCCAGTCGTAATCGCGGCAGCCGAGCAGCGTCACTTTCGGGGGTTCGATCTCGCCCAGCTCGAGCCCGCGGCGCAGCGCGCAGCCGTTCGACCAGCGCGTGTGCCTCGAGACGTCGTTCAAGTCCGGGTGGGCATCGATGTAGAGAACGCTCAGCTTGCCATTGAGTCTCTTCTGCTGCGCGATCAACGTCGGACTCACCGTCGTGTGGTCGCCGCCGAGCACGATCGGCAGAGTCCCGGGAGGCGTCTTAAATATTTCATCCGCAACGCTGTCGACGTTCGCGCCCATGTCGCCCTCGACGAGCGCGACGTTGCCATCGTCCCGGACCGTGAGCTCGTTAAAAAGCTCGGCGTGCTCGCTGACCGGCGCAAAAATCGCGGATAGCTTGCGCAGCGCGTCCGGCGCCTGGGCTGCGCCGGGCCGATAGAGCGAACCGCGATCCAGTGGCACACCCAGGATGCGCACGTCCGGTTGCCTCCCCGGCGCCGGCGCTCTCAGTCCCGCCCATGGTGCCAGGCCTGCCGTATTGAACTCGTGCTCGCTCACGTCCGTAAAAAGCCGCCGATCGCCTCAACTTGCGCCGCGATCAAGGTCGGCGTCCAGCCGTGGCCCGCCGACTCGATCACCCGGATCTCGGCTTGCGGCATCAGCGCGTGAAGATTTCGAATGCCCTCGACGTCGACGATCCGGTCATCCGCGGCGACGACGACGAGCGCGGGCTTCCGCCACGAGCCGAGAAAATCCCGATAATCGCGCGTGATGCCGTCACGCAGCCAGTCCCGCGCGACCCTGCCATCGGCGCGCAGCTGATTGTCGAAATTCACCTGCGCATCGTACGGGTCCACGCCCGGGCCTTCAACGAGAAAGCGCTTATAGAGATCGGACACCGTCCGACTACGCCGCAGCCGGTCGACGCACCAGAAGACGGGCGCTGCCGTGAAGGCGCGGACCTGCCGCTTGAAGGCCACGCGAATCGTTCGCGGCGAATAGATCGGCGTGTGCAGCACCAGGCGCGCCACCCGCTCGCGCCAGCGCGACGCGTACTCGAGCGCGACTGTGGCGCCGAGGCAGATGCCGCCGACATCGTGCTCGCCGAGCCCAAGGCGGTCGGCG
>Ga0066671_10000102_pt1 | contig 24164 bp, 20 predicted proteins | sample GraSoiAngelo_120_FD_62294 | JGI IMG/M metagenome (GOLD analysis project Ga0066671, IMG submission 62294) | Grasslands soil microbial communities from the Angelo Coastal Reserve, California, USA - 14_0919_09_20cm | ecosystem: Environmental > Terrestrial > Soil > Grasslands | place: USA...
CCAGGCACTGGTTCATTCCAACCCGAGCGGCAAATTCACGGTGTCGCTGTCCTCGATCGACCTTGGCCAGGGCATGAAGTCGGTGACGCGGCAGATTTGCGCGGAGACGCTCGGCGTGCCAGTCGAGGACGTCTATGTCGACACGGCCGATTCCGATACCGGCCCGCATTGCATGGGATCGTTCGCGTCGCGCGCCACCCATCGCGTCGGCAACGCGGTGATGGCCGCGGCAAAGGAAGCGCGCGGCGTCATGATGGAAGCGGCCGCCGAGGAGCTGGAGGTGAACGCCGCCGACCTTGAAACTGACGGGCGCGGCAATATCCACATCAAGGGCGCACCGCACCGGTCGATCTCGACCAAGGACGTCGCCATCGCAGCCCAGTTCAAGCAGGGCAAGACGATCTCAGGGCGCGGTATCTTCCTCGTGCCGCTGTCCGACGTTGATCCCGAGACCGGCGAAATGTCGCCGGCCACCTGCTATGCGCATGCCTGCCTGGTCGCAGAGGTCGAGGTCGACGACGAGACCGGTGAAGTTGCCATGGTACGCATGGATAGCGCCTACGAGTTGGGGCGCGCGCTCAACCCGCGGCTTGTCGAGCAACAGCTCGTGGGCGGCGCCTGGATGGGCGTCAGCCACGCGCTCTATGAAACGACCGAGCCGTACTACCCCGATTCCAGTCACGGGCCGCGCGACTTCGTCGAATATCTGATGCCCGGCCCCGGCGATATCTGCCCGCACGATATTGCAGTCCTGGAACGTCCGGCCGCCGACGGACCGTTTGGAGCCAAGGGACCGGGAGAAATGTGTGCCAATCCGGCGTTGCCCGCCGTCGCCAACGCCATCTTCAACGCGGTCGGCGTTCGCATCGATGAATTGCCGATCACGCCGGAAAAGGTCTTGCGGGCGATCAAGGCCCAGGGCGGCGCGCGGTCGCAACCGCGGCGTTGAGGCATGGCATGACGGTCCGCAGCGACATCGTCGGCATTGACAGCCCGGAGGCGCTGGAAAAGGCGTTGCGCGCGGCCTACTACCTGGCGGACGAGGGTCTTGCGACCGCGGCCTACCTCGCCCTCGCGCTCGGCAAACCGCTGCTGCTTGAAGGTTCGCCCGGCGTCGGCAAGACCGAGGCGGCCAAAGCCATTGCGGCGGTGCTGGCGCGCCGGTTGATCCGTCTGCAATGCTACGAGGGAATTGACGCGGCGGCCGCTCTTTACGAATGGAACTATCCGCGCCAGATGCTGGCGATCCGCCAGGCCGGTGACGAGACTATCGACATATATGGCGAGTCGTTCCTGATCGAACGGCCGATGCTGGCGGCGGTGCGCGCGCCGGACTCGACGGTGCTGCTAATCGACGAGATCGACCGATCGGACCAGGAGTTCGAGGCGTTCCTGCTTGAGTTTCTCTCTGACTTTCAGATTTCCATCCCCGAGCGCGGTACCGTACGCGCTGTGGAACGTCCGGTTGTCGTCTTGACGTCGAACCGGACGCGGGACTTGCACGAAGCGCTGCGCCGCCGCTGCGTCTATCACTGGATCGACTATCCGACCCCCGAGCACGAGGCCCGTATTGTAATGATACGAGCGTCTAGGGTCGCTGAATCGACTGCGCGGGCGGTCGTCGCCGCCGTCGGCAAGCTGCGAAGAGAACCGCTCAGCAAAGCCCCCGGCATTGCCGAAGCCGTCGACTGGGCGGAGGCCGCAACGCTGCTCTACAAGGGCGGAGCTAGATGGCCTGATGCATTCAAACGATCGATCGGCGTTGCGCTCAAGGATGAGGAGGATATCCATTTCATTTCGCCCCGGCTCGACGCTCTGCTGGCGGAGGCTGCCGGGTGAGCACCCAACCTCAACTACCGCGGGCCGCTCAGGTCTTTATTTCCTTCGCTGGGTTGTTGCGTGCGAACGGATTTGCGGTGGCGCCTGAGCAGACCACGGCATTTCTTGCCGCGATAGATCTGCTCGGACCGCGCAGCCTCGAGCACATCCGTAAAGCCGGGCTGGCGACGCTCGCACCACCCCCGGAACGCCGCGCAACCTATGACCGGCTGTTCGACTTTCATTTCCGCAGCGGCGAGCAAATCGATCAGGACGGGGTTGATGACGACGAGGACATCGTTCGCTTGCAGGAGGAAGCACGCGGTGATGACGAGGCTCTGCTTGCCGACGAGGCCAACGAGTCGGGCTTCACGGCCACGCGCGCGGAGATCCTGGTCGAGCGTCGCTTCGCCCATGGTCTTGCAAGCGAAGCGCTGCGCCGCTTATCGCGCGAGGCGCGTGACCGCCTGCCGCAGCGGAAAGGTTATCGCCGACGGCGTGCGCGGCGCGGCCCCTCGGCTGATCTGCGTCGCACTTTGCGCGAGATAGTCCGTAACGACGGCGAAATCCTGCATCTCGGACGCCTCAAACGACGTGCGCGACAGCGCAACCTCCTGCTGCTGATCGATGTCTCCGGATCGATGAAAGCTCGCACCGACGAGAATATGAAGCTCGCGCACGCGCTCTCGCAAGCTGCCCGCAGTGTCGAGGTGTTCACCTTCGGCACAAGGCTCACGCGCGTGACCCGCCCGCTGCGCATTAAGCGCCGCGAGCAGGCGCTGAACGCAGCAGCGCATCTGGTCAGCGACTGGGATGGCGGCACGCGCATCGGCGACGCGCTGCTGGCGTTTCTCGCCGTGCCGCGCTTCGCCGGCTATGCGCGCGGTGCTGCGGTCGTCGTGATCTCTGACGGATTGGAGCGCGGCGACGCTTCGGCCTTGCGCGATGCGGTGACAAAACTGTCGCGCCGTGCCTGGCGGCTCAGCTGGCTGACGCCGCTTGCGACTGGCTCCGGCTTCACACTGCAGACGGAAGCGCTGGTGGCGATTCGGCCTTTGGTCGACGATCTCGTTGACGGCGGCTCGAGCGCGGCGATCGTTTCTCATCTCCTGTCGCTTGGACGAAGGAGAGCGGCATGACTGGCATAGTCGACGCGCATCATCATATTTGGCGTCAGGCCGACTTGCCCTGGCTGTCCGGTGCGATGCAGCCGCGCGTCTTCGGCCCTTATGAGCCGATCCAGCGCGATTATTCGGTCCGTGAATATCTCGATGACCTCGCGGGCTTGAACGTCGTTCGCTCGGTCTATGTTCAGACCAATTGGGCCAAGGACCGCTTCGAGGACGAGGTTGCCTGGGTCGAGGCGACCGCAAAGGAGAGCGGATGGCCCCACGCGATCGTCGCCTTCGCCGACTTCGGCGTCGACGACGTCCGCCCGCAGCTCGACCGCCTTGCGCGCTATCCGCTGGTGCGGGGCGTGCGCATGCAGCTACACTGGCACGAAAATCCCCTCTACCGCTTTGCGGCGCGCCCCGATCTCTGCGCCGATCCCCTGATCCATCGCAATGTTGCCCGCCTCGCCGACTACAGCTTGAGCTTTGACCTGCAGGTGTTTGCGCCGCAGATGGCTGACGCCACCGGTCTCGCGGAGGCTTGTCCGAACGTCACCTTCGTCCTGCAGCATGCAGGCATGCTGGAAGATCTTTCGGCGCAAGGCCGCTCTACCTGGCGCGCCGGCATGGCTGGCCTTGCAGCCTGTCCCAACGTGGTCTCCAAGCTTTCGGGACTTGGGACATTCATCCACCGCAACGATCCTGCCCATATCGCCGATGTCCTCGCGCAGACGGTTGCGACGTTTAGTGCCGAGCGTTGCCTGTTCGGCTCGAATTTTCCGATCGAGAAATTGTGGACCGATTACCGCAAACTGGTCGAGGCCTACATCGCAGCGGCGGCATCTCTTCGCAGCGAGCAGCGGGATGCGATCTTCAAGACCACCGCCCTGCGCGTCTACCGCCTCTAAGTCATAGCGATGCCCGATTGAGAGTGAGAGATTTGGGAGGGACAGATGCCGTTGGAAATCAAGATCCTGGACTATGGCGACATCGAACTGGAGTCGAGCTTCCTTGTGTTGGGGCGCGACTGCGGCCGGACGCGCCGCGTCCTGACGCTCGGCTTCCTGATCCTGGGCGGCCCTTATCCAGTCGTGGTCGATACCGGCTATCGCTCCAATCAGATCATGGAAACGCTCGGCATGCGCGGACTGCAGTTTCATGAGAACATGATCGAGAACCAGCTCGCGCGCCACGGCGTGCGAATGGGCGACGTCCGCTTCGTATGCCACACGCATCTGCATATCGATCACGCAGGCAAGGATGACCTCTTCCCGATGAACACGACGATCGTTCTCAATCGGCGCGAGCTCGAATATTCCGTCTCCGGGCTGATGCATCCGCAATATCCGGCTCCGGACATCAAGCATCTGATCGACCGCCTGCACACCAAGAGCGCGCTGCGTTTCCTCGATCTCGAGTTGACCGGGCCGATCGAACTGATGCCCGGCGTCTATTGCGAGGCCGCCAACGCGCACACCGAGGGCTCGATGAACATCCATGTCCATACCTCAGACGGCATCGCGACGATCTGCGGCGACGTGATCTACGATGTCAACGATCAGATCGTGACGCCTTTCAACGAAATCCATGACTGGGAGCCGCGCACGACCGGCAATCACGGCACGACAAAGAGGGCGGAAAAGGCCGCGATCAAGAAGCTCTTGAGCAACGCGCGCTATCTGCTGCCGGTTCACGACAGGCCTGCCAAGGTCGAAGGTGGCGTCGTAGTCGGACGGCTGCACGACCAGGTGCCCGGACCTGTAGTTCAAACCTTGCCGCGGCGCGATTGGTTCCCAGCCTAGACACGGGAGGATGGACCGATGACGCACGTTACGCTGCGCGGCGAATTCGAAAACCTGATCGATCCCTACGCGCCCGTCGGTCAGGTGGGCACCGGCTTCGATTTTACGGAGGGACCGATCTGGCATCCGATCGATCACTACCTCCTGTTCTCGGATATGCCGGGTGACGTGCGCCGGCGGTGGGACCCGCGGCGCGGTGTCGTCGAAGTCAAGCGTCCCTCAAATAAATGCAACGGCATGACCTATGACGCGGAGCTGAACTTGATCGTCTGCGAGCACGCGACGTCATCATTGGTTCGCGAACGGCCCGACGGACGACGCGAGGTGCTTGCCTCCCATTTCCAAGGCCAGGAACTCAACAGTCCCAACGATGTCTGCGTGCATTCCTCAGGCGCGATCTATTTTTCCGACCCTTGGTACGGCCGCATGCCCGTCTATGGCGTCGAACGGCCGCGCCAGCTCGGTTTTCAAGGCGTCTATCGCGTCGCGCCCGGCGGCGGCGAACCGAAACTGCTGGTCGACCGCTATCTGTTCGACCAGCCGAATGGATTGTGCTTCTCGCCCGATGAGCAACGGCTTTACGTAAATGACACCACGCAGGCTCTGATCCGAGTGTTCGACGTTGAAGCCGACGGCTCGCTCTCCAATACGCGCGTTTTCGCAAGCGGCATCCGTTCCGAGCTCGAGCCCGGCGTGCCCGACGGCATGAAATGTGATCAGCGCGGCAATATCTGGGTCACCGCGCCCGGTGGTGTCTGGGTCTACTCGGCAAGCGGCGACCTGCTCGGCAAAGTGCGCCTTCCCGAGCTCGTCGCCAATCTCGCTTGGGGAGGTTCGGATTTTCGGACCCTCTATTTGACCGCGACGCATTCGGTTTATGCGATCCCAACCAAGGTCGGGCCGCGCCATGAACCCTATATGAGCGGCAGACGCGGTAGCGCCGCTACCAATTCCTCCTCGCCAACTTCCAAGCTCACAGAGGGTGATTTGCGCCTGGATCCGCTGCGTTGCGCGATGATCATTCAGGACCTGCAGAACGACGTGATCATGGATGGCGGGGCGTTCGCGGATTCCGGCGCTCCCGCCCATGCACGTCAGCAGCGGGTCGTCGAGAACGTCCGTCGCCTGGCGGAGGTCGCGCGCGCTCGCGGTGTTGTCATTATCCATGTCTGGTTCGTTGTCGAAGTGGGGGCGCCGGGCGTCACACTCAACGCCCCGCTGTTTGAGGGCCTGGTCGATAGCAAAGCCATGGTGCGCGGCAGCTGGGGCGCGGCCCCGGTTTCAGGACTTGAGCCGATGGCCGGAGACTTCATTGTCGAAAAGATGCGCATGAGCGCGTGGGAAGGCACCCGGCTGGAAACGATTCTCAAGGCGACTGGCCGTGACATGATCATCAACACCGGCGCCTGGACCAACATGTCGGTCGAGCACACGGCGCGTACCGGAGCAGACAAAGGATTCTTCATAGTCGTGCCGGAAGACTGCTGTTCAACAATGAACGCGGATTGGCACAACGCGTCGATCAACTTTGCGCTGCAGAACGTCTCCGTCGTGACCAACGCCGACACAGTGATCAAGGCGCTCGGTTGAAAGGCAGGCCACGGTGCCAAAACTTCTTCATCTTGCCTGCTCGCCGCGCGCTGACTCTGAATCGAGTGCAGGCGCGCGCGTCTTTCTTGATCATTTCCTCCAGGCGCGGCCGGACTGGGACGTCGACGTGATGAACCTCTGGAAGGATCACCTCCCGGAATTCGAAGGCTATATCCTGGAGGCCAAATACGCCCGCATCGGCGGGCGGGGCTTCACCGATTCTCAACGCGATGCCTTTGCGATTGCCGAGCGCATCGCGGTTCGCTTTGCGCTCGCCGAGCGCGTACTGATCTCAACACCAATGTGGAATTTCAGCATTCCCTACAAGCTGAAACAATGGATCGATGTGATCACGCAGCCCGGACTGACGTTCCGGTTTGATCCGTCGCAAGGATACCTGCCCCTGCTCAAGGACAGGCCGACGATCGTGATCCTGGCAAGCGGCAGCGATTTCATCACCGGCATGAACCGCGGCCGCATCGACATGGCGACGCCCTATTTGCGCGAAGCGTTGCGTTTCATCGGCGTCAGCGATGTGCGCTTCGTTCCGGTTGGTCCAACCACCGGGCCGATTGACCCGATCCGCATCGCGCGCGAAAGCGCTCATCGGCGATTGGCCGAAATGGCCGAGCGATTCTGATGCCGGTCAACGGCCCGAAGAAGGCAACCACGGAACGTCGTGGGAAAGCGCTAGACTAATCGTGAGCTTTGGTAGCGGGGAAGAAATTCGAACCGCGACAGCCCAGATGAATGCGAGGCTGCCACCGTTGGTCGTCTCCAGATTTTCTTTGATCTCCAGGTGCACACATCATTCCCCACCAACGATGGATTGTTGATAGAGCGATCCAAGACGTGCTAACGGCCCCAGCGCAGCACGACGGGGTCGAGCGAACGGGCAAGGTCGATTAGCCCAGCGCGCGTCGCCGGATGAACCTTTTGCAAGGGATGGCGAACGGCTTCGGAACGAATCACACCACCTTCCTTCATCAGGATCTTGCAGGCCTGCAATCCGCACTGCCGGTTCTCGTAGTTGATCAGTGGCAGCCAGCGCGCATAAGCCGCCGCCGCCTTTTCCCTCTGCCCGGCGAGAAATGGGTCCACGATCTGCCGGATGCCGTCAGGATAACCGCCTCCTGTCATGGCACCAGTAGCCCCCGCATCGAGATCCGCCATCAGGGTGATGGCTTCTTCGCCGTCCCAGGGCCCTTCGATGCTGTCGCCGCCCGCGGCGATGAGATCGCGGAGTTTGGCCGCGGCCATCGGTACCTCGATCTTGAAATAACTGATGTGCGGAATCTCCCTCGCCATCCGCGCCAGCAGATCGACCGAGAGCGGCGTTCCCGCGACCGGGGCATCCTGAATCATGATCGGAATATCAATGGCATCGGAGACGACGCGATAGAAATCGAAAATGCCTTTTTCGGCAACGCGGAAAGTCGCTCCGTGATAAGGCGGCATGATCATCACCATGGCGGCACCAGCCTCCTGAGCCTGACGGCTGCGCGCAGCACAGATCGATGAGCTAAAATGGGTTGTCGTCACAATCACGGGCACCCGGCCGCCAACGTGCTTTAGCACTGCGTCCATCACCTGTTCGCGCTCGGCATCGGTCAGCACGAACTGCTCGGAGAAGTTGGCCAGAATGCAGATGCCGTTAGAACCGGCGTCGATCATGAAGTCGATACAGCGCCGCTGACCGTCGAGATCGAGCTCCCCGCGATCATCGAAGATGGTCGGCGCGACGGGAAAGACACCGCGATAAGGTCTCGTTGCGGTTGGGTTCATGATGCGTCCTACCTGCGCTGGTTATAGACGTCGATGCAGACGGCTCCGAGCAACACCAGGCCTTTGATCACCTGCTGGTAGTCGATGCCGATGCCGAGTATTGACATTCCGTTGTTCATCACGCCCATGATCATCGCGCCGACCACCGCCCCGCCGACACGGCCGACACCGCCATAGGCGGAAGCGCCGCCGATGAAGCAGGCGGCGATGACGTCCAACTCGAAGCCGGTGCCGGCCTTGGGGGTTGCCGTGTTGAGGCGGGCAGCGAAGACAAGCCCGGCCAACGCGGCCAGAACCCCCATGTTGACAAAGGTCAGGAACGTCAGTCGCTCGGTCTTGATGCCGGACAGCTTGGCTGCCTTCGCATTGCCGCCGACGGCGTAGATCTGTCGACCGATTATGGTTCGCCGTGTCACGAAGCCGTAGAGTGCAATCAGCGCCATCATGATCACCAGGACGTTCGGCAGCCCGCGATGCGAGGCAATCAGGTAAGTGAAATAGAGCACCATGCCCGACAGCACCGCGCTCTTTGCGATGAAGAAAACGTAGGGCTCGACCTCGATACCGTGTGACTGTTCGCGCGCGCGGCTCTTGGCGCTGGCATAGACCAACGCCAGCGCTAGCACGGCGCCAATCATGAGCGACGTAGGATAGAGTGTGCCTGCGCCGGGAAGAAGCAGCTCCGGGATGAAGCCCGACGACAATTTCTGGAAAGTCGGAGGAAACGGTCCCACGGACTGGCCCTGCAGCAGCGCGAGCGCAAGGCCCTTGAAAACCAGCATGCCCGCGAGCGTGACAATAAAGGAGGGAATGCCGAAATACGCAACCCAGTAGCCCTGGGCCGCGCCGATGGCCGCGCCCACCATGAGACAGGCGATAAAGGCTACGGGATAGGCGACATGATAGCGGACCATCAGCACTGCGGCGACCGCGCCGATGAAGCCTGCGACCGAGCCCACCGATAGATCGATATGGCCGGTGACGATCACCAGCAGCATGCCGAGCGCCATGATCACGATATAGCTGTTCTGCAGCACGAGATTGGTGAGATTGAGCGGCTGCAGCAGGGTGCCGTCAGTCACAATCTGAAAGAACAGCATGATCGCGAACAGCGATAACAGCATGCCATAGTTGCGCAGGTTGTTCTTGATGAACCCGCCATGCTGGCGTTGCTCGGGGAGCGAAACCGTCTTGTCCGTCATGCCCGCAGTCCTCCCGTCCGCATGTCGCTTTCGTGCATGTCTTTCCTGTGGATCTTAATGTTACGCATGATGGCGCGCATGATCTTTTCCTGCGTCGCATCCGCGCCGGCAAATTCGCCGACAAAGGCGCCGCCATTCATCACGCAGATGCGGTCGCAGATGCCGAGCAGTTCCGGCATTTCCGACGATATCACCACGATGCCTTTGCCCGCTTCCGCTAGTTCGTTGATTATACAGTAGATTTCGTACTTCGCGCCGACGTCGATACCACGGGTTGGCTCGTCGAGGATAAGGACCTTGGGATCGGTCATCAGCCATTTCGACAGCACGACCTTCTGCTGGTTTCCACCGGACAGTTGGCCCGCCTGCTGATAGACGTCTGAGCAGCGAATGCGCATCCGGTTTCGATATTCGCTGGCCGCTCTGAGTTCACGGATGTCGTCGATCACCCATCGCGGGGCCACTTGGTCGAGGCTTGCCAATGTGACGTTCTTGCGCACATCGTCCGCAAGGATTAGCCCGAACTGCTGGCGATCTTCGGTAACGTAGGCGAGGCCCGCGTCGATGGCCGCCCCAACGCTGGACAGATCGACCTCTCGGCCGTCCACCCGGACCCGGCCGCTGATATTGTAACCCCACGCCCGGCCGAAGAGACTCATGGCGAACTCGGTGCGGCCGGCGCCCATCAAGCCCGCAATTCCCACGACCTCGCCGCTGCGCACGTGAAAATCGACGTTCTTGATCACCTGGCGCTCAGGATGGAGGGGATGGTGCACGGACCAGTCCTCTACCACCAGGACGGTATTCCCGGTCCTGGCATGACGCTCGGGAAAGCGATGCGCGAGGTCGCGATCGACCATGCTGCGGATGATCCGATCCTCTTGCACCGGCTCGATTGCGCAATCGATGTTGTCGACGGTGCGCCCGTCGCGCAACACCGTGATGCGGTCCGCGACGCGGGCGACCTCACCCAACTTGTGGGAAATCAGGATCGAGGCGATGCCCTGCTGGCGGAACGCAATGAGACGATCGAGCAGCGCCGCGCTGTCGGCCTCGTTGAGGCTCGCGGTGGGTTCGTCGAGGATCAACAGGCGCACTCGCTTGGAGAGCGCCTTCGCGATCTCGACAAGCTGCTGCTTGCCGACGCCGAGATCGGTGACCAGGGTGTCCGGCGACTCCCGCAGGCCGACTTGGGCAAGCAGCTCCCGGGTGCGCCGGTACACCGCGTCACGATCGATGACGCTGAAGCGCGCCGGCGGATGCGACAGGAAGATGTTCTCCGCAATCGACATTAGCGGGATCAGCGCCAGCTCCTGGTGGATGATGATGATCCCGAGCGCCTCGGAATCATTGACGTCGCGAAAGTGCCGCTCCTCTCCGTCGAAGATGACCGTCCCCTCATAGCTTCCATCGGGATGTACTCCGCTGAGGACTTTCATCAGCGTCGACTTGCCGGCGCCATTCTCGCCCACCAGAGCGTGGATCTCGCCCGCCTCGACTACGAAATTGACGTCGCGCAGCGCCTGCACGCCTGCAAAGCTTTTGCTGACGCCGCGCATTTCAAGCATTGCTGTCATAGAATTACGTCCCGCACCGCCAAACCGTCGCTCCGAAGTCGGGTCTGGCAGGCACGGTTCATCGGCGCCTGCCAGACGGATTGCTCACTCGAACTGCGAGCGCTTGTAATAGCCGCTGTCAATCAGGGCCTTCTCCCAATTACTCTTGTAGACCACCACCGGCTTGAGCAGATAGGACGGAACTACCTTGACGCCGTTGTTGTAGGTCTTGGTGTCGTTGACGGGAACTTCCTTGCCATTGAGCGCCGCATCGACCATGTCCACGGTCACCCGAGCGAGGTCGCGGGTGTCCTTGAAGATGGTCGAATATTGCTCGCCACGCAGCATCGCCTTGATCGACGGCACTTCCGCATCCTGCCCGCTGACAACCGGCATCGGTTGATCAGCACCGCCATAGCCGACACCCCTCAGCGAGGATATGATTCCGATCGAGAGGCCATCATAGGGCGACAGCACCGCATCAACGCGCTTCTTGCCGTAATACGCGCTGAGCAGGTTATCCATGCGGGCCTGCGCGGTCGCGCCATCCCAGCGCAAGGTCGCAACCTTGTCCATACCCATCTGCCCACTGGCGACCACCAGCTTGCCGCTGTCGATGTAGGGCTTCAGCACCGACATCGCCCCGTTGTAGAAGAAATAGGCGTTGTTGTCGTCGGGTGAGCCACCGAACAGCTCGATATTGAAAGGCCCTTTGCCTTCCTTCAATCCAAGCCCCTGCTCGAGCGACTGCGCCTGCAACACGCCGACCTGGAAGTTGTCGAAGGTCGCGTAGTAGTCAACGTTAGGCGTGTCGCGGATCAGACGATCATAGGCGATCACGGTGATGCCTTTGGCTTTCGCCTGCTTGAGCACGTCCGAAAGCGTGGTGCCGTCGATTGCCGCGATTACCAGCACCTTCGCGCCCTTGGTCACCATGTTCTCGACCTGAGAGAGCTGGTTGGGAATATCGTCCTCGGCATATTGTAGGTCGGTGCCGTAGCCGCGCTCCTTCAGCACCTTGACGATGTTGTTGCCGTCATCGATCCACCGTGCAGATGATTTTGTAGGCATTGCGATGCCGACAGTCGGCTTGCTTTGTGCAAACGCGCCGCTGCCGCACGGCACGGCGGCCAGGCTCGCAAGCGCGAGCGCGAATAGTGTGGTCTTCAGCTTGAGCATACTTCACTCCCTTCGGGGTCAGAATTGACTATGTGGACGACTGATCGAGGATCGCCGTTCTTCATCTCAGATCGCAGTACAAACTTCTCTTCGGTCACCTCCTATGCGCTGGTGAGTTTGACGTTCGGCTCCGCCCGCCCGCGTGCAGCCACTTCCAGCAGGAAGGTGCGCCCGTGCTCGGGATCGGCTGCGCACGCGGCCTCGTCCATGTCTTGCCAAGCCGACGTGACGAGCAAGCGCGATAAATCCGGCCCAACAAAGGCCGGGCAACTCGCCTGACGTGCGGGCACGTGCAAACAGCGCAGATGTTCGCCTTGAGGACTGTAAACGTCGATGCAGCCGCCGCCCCAGCGCGCATTCCAGATCAGGCCGTCGGCGTCGACCACCGCACCGTCGAGACCGCCGACGCCACGATGATGCAGCAACACCTCTGGCGAGCCTCGCGGTAACCCCGTCGAGGGATCGAGGACCACGCGGTACAACACATGGTTCGCAGTGTCGGCGAAATAGCCAAGCGCTCCGTCTGGCGAGAAACAGATCGCGTTCGGAATGGTAACCACGGAGAAGAGCTGCGAGATTTCGCCGCGATAGAGTGCGTAGATCGCGCCGACTCCCGGCTCGGCCTTGCGTCCCATGGTGCCGATCCAGAACGTTCCGGAAGGATGCACCCGCGCATCATTTGATCGCGTGACGGCATTGTCCGCCTCGAGCGGGCGATAAAGCACCATCGAACCGTCGATGACGAACCGGAGATAAAGGCCGTCCTCCGCGACGATCAACTGCCGCTCCGCATCAATGCGCGCCAGCGCGCTCGCCATCCTGCCGAGCCGGTGGATGCGGACCTGTCCGTTCCCAAGGCGAGCCTCAAACAGCCGTTTCTCGAGGATGTCGAACCACCAGGCGGTGTCGGTCGTCGCATCATAGGTCGGCCCTTCGCCCAGATGGCAGCGCTCGTCGCACAAAATGGAAGTAAGGACCCGCTCCATCATCGCACCAAGCCCGCGCCAAGGAACCGATAGACGGTCCGATGCTGATAGACGCTGCCGGGGGCGAGACGCGCGCCCGGAAAATCCGGTCGATTGGGCGCATCGGGCCACATCTGCGGTTCGAGGCAGATCCCATCCGACTGGCGGTACAGCCGTCCTCCCTTTCCGGCAATCGAACCATCGAGATAGTTTCCTGAATAGACCTGCAGGCCGGGCTGGTCGGTGAAGAGTTCGAGGGTTCGTCCGGACCGCGGCGCTTCGAGCCGAGCCGCTGGCTGCCCACCCGCGCGATCCAAGCAGAAATTATGGTCGTAGCCTTTGCCGTGCCGCAGTTGCACATCGTCGCGGCGGATCCGGGCACCGATTGTTGAAGGGGTGCGGAAATCGAACGGCGTGCCGGCAACCGCCCGCGGCGGTTCCAGCAGCGGAATCGCGTCAGGATTAATCGCGAGAAAACAGTCGGCGGCGATCGTCAGCCGATGGTCGAGGATGTCCGCCCCCGACGCGGCCCCTTCGAGATTGAAGAAGCTGTGATTGGTCAGGTTGACGACCGTGGGACGGTCAGCCCAACCCGCAAAGTTAAGCGATAGTTCGGCCGGACCGGTCAGACGATAGGTGACGCGGACGTCGAGCCGGCCGGGATAGCCCTCCTCGCCATCGGCACTGACATGGGCAAGCGTCACGCGAGGCTGCGCGCCCCCCTCGATTTCCAGGATCTGCCAGAGTTGCCGGTCGAAGCCATCGATCCCGCCATGAAGCGCATGCGGACCGTCATTTGCGGCGAGTTGCACCACCTCGCCTTTGAGCACGAAACGCGCATTGGCAATGCGATTGGCATAGCGACCGATGGTCGCGCCGAAGAACTTCCGATTGTCGAGATAGTCTTCAAGATCGTCATACCCGAGCACGACATCGTCGCAGCCGCCCTCCGCATCAGGCACGATGAGCGCCTGGAGCGCAGCGCCATAGGTTATGATGCGTGCCTCGAAGCCATTTGCCGCACACAGCGTCACGCGCTCAACCACGCGACCATCCGGCAACACGCCGAACACATCCCTTGCAACATTTGTCGCTGCATCAACCATGATCAATCTTCGAAGGCTTCGACGATCCGCTGCCGGCCAAGCATGAAAGCGTCGGCGACGAGGCGAAGTGGCGTCAGGTCGACATCGCTGGTTCCTGTAGCCGTTAGTTCAACAAAGCGGCCGTAAAGCCCGCGATATTCCATTTCGGTCGCGTCGACCAGGACCTCGCCACCCGCGACCAGGCGGGTACCACCACCGGAGAGCTTCAGCGGCCCGGCATCCGTCTCGACGAGAATGTCCCAGCTCTGCGGACCGGTCTGCCGAAAGTCGAACGCAGCGTCGATCGGCAGACCTTCCGCATCGCCCAGCGAGAGGCGCGCTGCGATCGGTGCTTCGCGATTAGCGGGAAAATAAAGCTCGGCCGCCGTCACGAACAGCGGCTGCGGCAGGATGCGGGTGAGAATCGAGAGCGCATTGATGCCGGGGTCGAAAACACCAAGCCCACCCGGTTCCCAGATCCAGCTCTGTCCCGGATGCCAGACGCGGACATCCTCCTTCCAGCTGATGCTCACTGAAGCGATGCGACGCGGCGTGAGCCAGCGCCGGGCCGGCTCGACCGCTGGCGCGAAGCGCGAATGCCAGGTCGCGAAAAGCGTTCGGCCAGATCGCACAGCCAAGGCGATCAAGGGATCGAGTTCGCTTACGCTCGCACCTGGCGGCTTTTCCAGCATCACGTGCTTTCCGGCCGCGATCGCTGCCGCTGCCTGGGCGCGCCGGACCTGCGGCGGGGTGCACAGCGCCACCGCATCGATCGGTGGACCATCGCGCAGCAATTCCTCAAGGGTCCTGAAATGCGGCAAATCCGGGAGCGATGCGTTGCGGCTTGCGATCGCGGCAAGCTTCACGCCATCAGTCGCGCCGATCGCGGGCACATGCTGATCGCGCGCGATCTTGCCGAAGCCGACAATGGCAACGCGCAGCGCCGTCATAGCCAGTCTACCGATTCGACGTTCACGCTGGCGCCGGTTGCTGCTGGCGTGGCCGAGGGTGCTTCGTGCCGACGCATACCATTGTGAATAACCTCGACGATGGCGGCCGCAGCAGCTTCGGCATCCCCGGCCGCGATCGCGTCGACGATGCGCTGGTGCCACAGCAATACCGTCTCACGATCCTGCCGCTCGACCGGTGCACTGAGGAGGAACGATGCACGTAACGCCGCCTCGATCACGTTTCCGATCGAGCGCATGAACAGGTTGCCGGAGGCGTTGACGACGGCGATGTGCAGGGCGAGGTCGGCGTCGGCGAAGCCGACCGAGTCAGGCGCCTCGCGCCGCATCCGGTCCATGCTGCCCTGAAGCTCCGCGATATCGGCTTCGGTGCGTCGCATGGCAGCGAGCGCCGCCGCGCGAGGTTCGACGGCGAGACGAATCTCCGCGAGATCGCCAAGGAAACGCTTGTCGATGCCCGCATCGAGATGCCAGGCCAGCACGTCCGCATCGAACATGTTCCAGGCGCCGCGTTCCCGTACCACGGTGCCGACCCGCGCCTTGGTGGTGAGCAGCCCCTTGGCAACCAGCGTCTTCACGCTTTCGCGCAGCACCGGCCGCGACACGCCAAACATCGCGGTCAGTTCGGCGTCGCCGGGCAACCGCGCCCCCTCGTCATAGCGGCCGGCGATGATGTCAACGCCAATGCTGCGCGCCACTTCCGCGTGGTTGGAATGGGCGCGTCGCATGGGTATGACGATGACGCGCGATGTCATGGCTTTGCTCCTGCCGTCGCGTTTCCCGAGTTGCGGTGCTATGACACCTTCCAGCGGCCCATTGCGGGCTCCGACCCAGTATTCCATCGAACCAACGCAACGACTAGTCATATTATTTTACTATTTGCCATCCTGCGCTCAACGCATCCACGATGCCTTATTCACCGCGAGGTTCGCATGCCGGTAAATGGCCCGGAGAAGGCAAGCAGGGAACGCCGGCGCACACATCGTGCACACGCTCCCCTCTAACTCATTGAAAGAACTAAACTCTCGTTCCAATCAATCACGAGCAAGTTTAAGGTAGCTCCAGCCAGTGGGCTATCCCATGGCATGCGCGTTTTTATTCGAGCGTATCCGGGAAGAGACGAGACAATTCGGCGCCAACGTCAGCTTGTCGCGGTGGATCGGCACCGACCCGCCCGCATGTGAAGGCTGCGCAGCTTGACGCAAATGACAGCGCGCGAGCGAGTTCGTCGGATTTGATCTGCGCGAGCGCTTCCGCCTCGATCCTTCCGATGGCCCGCAAAGCGAACAGCAGGCCGGCTTGAAAGCTGTCACCGGCCCCGACTGTGTCCACGACATCGACGGTGGGCGCCTGGACCTCAACTGCACCCACCTCTCCATGCCATGCCTGAGCTCCCTTGATTCCGCGCGTAATGACGACAAGACCTGCTCTCGTCTTGATAAGCGACTTGGCTGCCTCCGCATGATCGCTACGGCCATATAGAAATTCAAAGTCGACGTCCGACATCCGCACGATGTCGGCAGCACTTGCAAACGCATGCATTTGCTCGATGTAGCGGGCCTTGTGCCTGACCAGATTGGGCCGGCAATTCGGATCAAAGGAGATGGTGACTGATCCGCCGGCGTCCTCGACCATGGCGAGCGCCTCGCCTGCCCCTTGTTCATTGGCAAGCGTCGTCGATCCGACGTGAATCGCCTCGACCTGATCAAAGGGAATGCAGCCGCGCTGATAGGTCCAGTTTCGGGACGCCGTCGCCTCGTCATAAAAGGCATATTGCGGCTCGCCCCCAACGTCGCGGACGAACGCGAGCGTCGTCTGGTGATCGCTGCGCGTTGCATAGCGAAGTTGGACCTGCGAGGCCAACGCATGGTCGGCTATGATGCGGCCGAACAAATCAGTCGAGATGCCGCCCACAAAGCCCGACGGTGCCCCAAGACGCGCGACGCCGACGGCGATGTTGAGACAGGATCCCCCAGCCACCGGTATGGCCGCATCGCGGCCGTCCACGGATTTGACGGGCAGGAAATCAACCAAGGCATCTCCACAACTCAGCAGCATGGCTCTATTTTTTTGCATCAACTCCAGCGCTCGAGATGGTCTCCCGCATCGCTTCGCGGGTTTCCCGATCCAGCTTTCTCATCAGTCCATGAACCCTTCGCTTGGTCCGGTGGAAGTCAGCCATTCTCGGCCCCGTCGGCTCGCTCAGCCGGCCGATCGCCGACATCGACGCCATTGCTTCGCCGATCGATCCGCAAGACCTCCCTGCGACTGCGCCGAGCATGGCGGCTCCTAGTAGGACGGGTTCCTGCGTTTCGGGGACTGCAACGGTCAGGCCGGTCGTATCCGCCATGATCTGGCGCACCAGCGGGCTTCGTCCCGCGCCGCCGCTGATCACCATGAGATCGCTGTCGACGCCGTGCGACCGAAACGCTTCAACGACGTCCGCTAGCCCATAGGCCAGCCCGCACAGCCCGGCCACGAAAAGCCGCTCCATCGAGCCGATGTCGGTGTCGAGATCGATTCCAGCCACGACTGCCCGGGAGTCGGGGTCGGCGAACGGCGATCGATTGCCAAGAAACTCGGGCAGAACATGGGTATTACGGGCCAACAATGCCGCATCGCCCAGGCTTCCCGAACGCGAGACGATGCGCTGCTCGAGAAATTCCAGAATTTCCATGCTTGCGTCACGCGCCGTCACAACGGCCTCGTCATGTGCAGGGTGGGACCTGATGAGATGATCGATCGCCGCGCCGGCTGCCGACTGGCCGCCTTCGTTAAGCCAGAACCCAGGAACCATCCCCGAATAGTAGGGACCCCAGACGCCCGGGACGAAGCAAGGTTCGGACGTCGTCGCCATAATGCAAGCCGAAGTCCCCATGATGTAGGCAAGGCGGCCGCACACATCGACGGGGCCGGCTGACTTCTCACGCCCGCCGATCGTTCCGACGCCTCCGGCATGGGCGTCGATCAGCGACGCGCCGACGGGCGTCCCCTCAAGCAGTCCGAAATCCCGTGCGGCAGACTTCGTCAGGCCTGTCGCGAGCGGCGTGCCCGGCGCGACGATCTCCGTTCCGATTTTCGTACCGGCCTCCAGCGCGAGATCGCCGAGACCGATGCGTTCGAAATAGCTTTTGCTCCAGCGCTGTTCGTGCGCCAGGAAATTCCATTTACAGACCACCGTACAGATTGAACGCGCTGTCGATCCGGTGGCACGAAATGAAAGGTAGTCGGCGAGGTCGAAGAAATGACCGGCCGAACGATAGGTCGATGGCAGGTGCCGCTTCAACCAAAGCAACTTTGGAATTTCCATTTCGGGCGAGATCGAGCCGCCGACATAACGAAGCACGTCGTCACGCGTGTCGTTGACCTCTCGCGCTTCAGCTATTGCGCGATGGTCCATCCAGACGATGACGTTCCGTCGCTCGTCGCCGGACCCGCTGACCGTCAACGGACCGCCGGTGGCGTCGAGCACCACGAGCGAGCACGTCGCATCGAAACCGACGCCCCGGACAGCGGAAGGCGCCAGCGCGGCCTCCTCCATCGCGGTGCGCACCGCAGCGGCGCACGCTGCCCAGATTTCGGAAGACGACTGTTCGACGATGCCGCCCGCTTCATGCCAAACCGTGATCGGATGCCGGGCGGATGCGAGCAAGCCACCCTTCTCGTCGAATATTCCAGCACGCGCACTCGACGTTCCAACATCGATGCCAATAAACGCCTGCTTCATTGCAACCCCGCTCAAAGATCAGCGTGATCTCACCAGCACGTATAGCCTCCGTCGACGAGAACGACGCTTCCTGTCATCAGGCTTGCGGCATCAGATGCCAGAAACAGAACGACAGAGGCAATTTCGTCGACTTCTCCCATCCGCGCCATCGGCGTACCGCCGATCCAGGCATCGTACATCTGCGGGTTGCTTTTGACGAATGCATTGAGGGGCGTCGTGACGTAAGTCGGCGCCACGGCGTTGACGCGCACGCCCCGGGCGCCCCACTCGGCTGCAAGCGATTTCGTGAGATGGTGCACTGCAGCCTTCGAGGCATTGTAGTAACACTGCTCCTGCGGTTTGTTGACGATGAAGCCCGACATCGAACCGACGTTCACAATGGAACCCGACTTCGCCTCCAGCATGTGCTTGCCGAAGGCGCGACAGCACCAGAACGTACCGTTGAGATTGACGTCGACAACGTTCAGCCAGTGTTCGTCGGTCACTTTCTCCGCGGGCGTTTCGCTCCTGGCAATGCCTGCATTGTTGACGAGGATATCGATCGTACCGTAACGGGATGCGAGTTGGTCCGCCACCTCGCTGACGCGACTCGAATTCGTTACATCCATGACGGCGATCTCTGCGTTCAGTCCTTTCACCTTCAGGCTTTCGCAACCTGCCTGGGCGACACCGCCGTCGCGATCGGCGATCACGACTTTGGCTCCTGCCTCCGCGAGCGCCTCCGCACACGCAAGGCCAATTCCCTGACCGCCACCCGTCACGAGTGCGGTTTTTCGATCAAGCCTGAACTTTTCCAGATACATCGCGGTGGTTTCCTGTTGGCCTATCGGGCTTTCGGCGCGTCGGGCAAATGGCGCGCAGCGCTCACGAAGTCCGGATGACGCTCCCCTCCTTGTTGAAGCGGTGCATGCGGGCGGGATCCGGCGTCAGCCACACGCGGTCGCCGGCCCGCAAACTGAGCTCGCCGACATAGCGCACCGTCAGCGTGCCGAGCTTTCCGCCCTCGACATAAAGAAAGGTATCGCTGCCGAGATGCTCGGCGACGGATACCCTCCCCGGCCAGCCATCGCCGTCCTTGCCGATTTTCAGATGTTCCGGCCTGATGCCGATGATGGCGACGCCGGCCTCGCCGGCCACCTCGCCGGGCACAAAATTCATCTTGGGCGACCCGATGAAGCCAGCAACGAAAAGATTCGCGGGGTGCTCGTAGAGCTCGAGCGGCGAGCCGTATTGTTCGATGCGACCCGCGTTCAGCACCACAATCTTGTCGGCCATCGTCATGGCTTCGACCTGATCATGCGTGACGTAGACTGCGGTGGTAGCGAGCTGCTTCTGCAGCTTGGTGACTTCGAGGCGCATCTGGACGCGCAGCGCGGCGTCGAGGTTAGACAAGGGCTCGTCGAACAGAAACGCCTTCGGCTCGCGCACGATGGCGCGTCCGATCGCGACGCGCTGCCGTTGTCCGCCAGAAAGTTCGCGCGGCTTGCGATCGAGATAGGGCGTCAGGTTCAGCGTGGCGGCAGCGGCCTCCACCTTGCGGTTGATCTCCGGACGCGGCAACCCCGCCATTTTCAGGCCAAACGCGATGTTGCCGCGGACGCTCATGTGCGGATAGAGCGCATAAGACTGGAACACCATAGACAGGCCGCGCTTGGCCGGCGGAACGTCGACCACATTGCGGCCGTCGATCAGAATTTGTCCGCCGGTGACATCCTCGAGACCGGCTATCAGGCGCAGCAGCGTGGTCTTCCCGCAACCGGACGGTCCGACGAAAACCACAAAGGAGCCGTTCTCGATGTCCAGATTGGCGTCCTTGATGATGTTGACCGGCCCGAACGATTTGCGCACTCCCTGCAGCGTGATCTGGCCCATGATGCCTTTCCCTTTCGCTTGTCTATTTGACGGCGCCGAACGTCAGCCCGCGGACGAGCTGCCGCTGGGTGAACCAGCCGAGAATGATGATCGGGGCAATGGCGAGCGTTGATGCGGCAGACAGCTTCGCCCAGAACAGGCCTTCGGGACTGGAATAGGATGCGATAAATACCGTGAGCGGCGCCGCTTCCAGCGTTGAAAGGTTAAGCGTCCAGAACGCCTCGTTCCACGCCAGAATGAAATTGAGCAGAAGCGTCGAGGCGAGCCCCGGAATGGCCATCGGCGTCAGCACATAAACCAGCTCGCGTCCGATGGTTGCACCATCCATTCGCGCCGCCTCGAGAATGTCCTTTGGAATCTCCTTGAAATAGGTGAACAGCATCCAGATCACGATCGGCAGATTGCCGAGGCACAGGATCAGAACGAGGCCCGCGCGCGAGTCCAGAAGGCCGAAGTCGCGGTAGACCAGGTAGATCGGAACCAGAACGCCGACGGGCGGCATCATCTTGGTCGAGAGCATCCAGAGCAGCACGTCCTTGGTCCGCTTCGTCGGCGAAAATGCCATCGACCATGCGGCAGGAACGGCAATGAGCATGGCAATCAACGTCGAACCGCCCGCAATGATGATCGAATTCAGTGCATGATGAACGTAGTCGCTGCGCTGCTGCACCGTCGCATAGTTCTCCGTGGTCCAATGAAAAAACAGGAATTTGGGCGGCATGGCGAATGCATCGAGCTCGCTCTTAAAGCTGGCGAGGAACATCCAGAGGATCGGCAGGAAAATCAGAAACCCGAACAGCCAGGCGGCGGCCGTCGACATCCACACGTGTCTTGAAGTTACCTTGCGCGCCATCGCTACACCTCCAGATTCCGCCCGATGATCCGCACCAGAAAGAAGGCCACGATATTGGCGATCACGACCGCGACCAATCCGCCGGCGGATGCGTTGCCGACATCGAATTGGATCAGCGCCTGCGAGTAGATCAGGAACGCGATGTTGGTGGTCTGCAGACCCGGCCCGCCGCCTGTCGTAACAAAAATCTCGGCGAACACCGTCAGAAGGAAGATCGTTTCGATCAGGACGACCACCGTGATCGGCCGCGCCAAATGCGGCAAAGTGAGATATATGAAGGTGGAAAGCGCGCTTGCGCCGTCCATCTCGGCTGCCTCTTTCTGCTCCTCGTCCTGAGATTGCAGGGCGGTGAGCAGGATCAGGGTGGCAAAGGGCAGCCATTGCCAGGCGACGATCAGGATCACCGCAAGCATCGGCGCGTCGTTGAACCAATCGATCGGCGTCAGGCCGAACAAATTCGCGATCCAGGCGAACAGTCCGGAAACCGGGTGCATCAACAGATTCTTCCAGACCAGCGCGCTGACGGTCGGCATCACGAAAAACGGCGCGATCACCATCAGCCGGACGACGCTGCGCCCGATCACCGGCTGATCGAGCAACAGGGCGAGCGGCGTGCCAAGAAGGATCGTGATGGCGAGCACCGAGCCGACCAGTACGAGGGTATTCTGCAGAGACGTCAGAAAGGCGGGATCGGTCAGGAAATACCGAAAATTTTCCAGTCCAACGAAGCTCCAGTTTTCCGAATCCATAAGCGTATAGTGCAGCGTCGAAAAGTAGATCGTCATCGCGAGCGGGACGATCATCCAGATGAACAGCAGGACAACGGCTGGTGACAGCAGGGCCCGCCCGAGCACCTGTGTCTGCTCGGTTGCCACCACCTGCGTCTGCTGGGTCGCGATCACCTGCTGGGTTGTCATCGCCGCCTCCTGCCGTCCCAAGGGCTCCATGAAGGGACCTCGATGAGGAAAATTCGATGAGGGCTGCCGTCCGGTTCACGCCGGCGGCAGCCAGTTTTGCGACTTGTCGGGAGAAAATCGCCGCAAGCGCGTGACGCGCTCTATTTGATATAGCCCGCGCGTTTCATTTCACGCTCGGCGGCCGATTGCGCGGCTGCAAGCGCCGCGTCGACCGTGGAAGACCCGGAGAGCGCCGCCGAAAACTGCTGGCCAACAGTTGTGCCGATTCCCTGGAATTCCGGTATCGCCGCGTATTGCACCCCGACATAGGGCACCTGCTTCACGGTTGGGTTATTCGGATCGGCTGCATCGATCGACGCCAGCGTCAGCTTCGCAAACGGCGCTACCTTCAGGTAATCGGGGTTCTGGTAGAGCGAGGTTCGCGTGCCCGGCGGTACATTGGACCATCCTTCCTTCGAGGCAACAAGCTTGGTGTAGTCTTTGCTGGTGGCCCAGGCGATGAATTTCTCCGCGGCATCCACCTTCCTTGAGCCGGCAGGGATCGCGAGATTCCACGCCCACAGCCAGTTCGCGTTCTTTCCCAACCCCGCATTCGGCGCGAACGCGAACCCGACGTTATCGGCGACCTTGGAGTCCTTCGGGTTCGTCACGAAGGACGCCGCCACCGTAGCATCGATCCACATTGCGCACTTGCCGGAGTTGAACAGCGCCAGGTTTTCGTTGAAACCGTTCGAGCTTGCGCCAGGAGGGCCCGCTGCCTTCATCAGATCGACATAGGTCGATAGCGTCGTCTTCCATTCCGGCTTGTCGAATTGCGGCTGCCACTTCTCGTCAAACCAGCGCGCGCCGAAGGAATTGGACATCGCGGTCAGGAACGCCATGTTCTCGCCCCAGCCCGCCTTGCCCCTCAGGCAGATGCCGTAGACGCCGGCGGACTTGTCGGTGAGCTTCTTCGCCGCGTCGATCACGAAATCCCAGGTCGGCTTTTCCGGCATCGTCAATCCGGCCTTCTGGAACAGGTCGGTGCGATACATCGTCATCGAACTCTCGCCGTAGAACGGCGCCGCATAGAGCTTTCCCGATACCGACACGGCATCGCGAATCCTGGGAAGCAAGTCGGCGGTATCGTAGTCGGATCCGAGGTTGTCGAGCGGAATGAGCCAGTTCTTCTTGGCCCAGATCGGCACCTCATAGGTGCCGATGGTGAGCACGTCGAATTGTCCGCCTTTGGTTGCGATATCGGTTGTGACGCGCTGACGCAGCACGTTCTCTTCGAGCGTCACCCATTTCACGGTGATGTCGGGATTCTTGGCGGTGAATTCGTTGGTCAACGCCTGCATCCGGATCATGTCGCCGTTGTTCACGGTGGCGATCGTCAGCGCTGTCTGTGCGATGGAGGGGGCTGAGCCCAACAGGGTAACCGCGCCCAACAGGGCGCCGAGGGCGTGCTTCACGGTAACCTCCCAATTTTGGCGTTGAGCATATACCCACGCCTTGCAATTATGTTCACACCGACTTGGCAGCTTGTCAAGGATCAGATCAGGCGATCGCGACGTTAGGCTTGCGGCACGGCGAGGCGGGCGCGAACCCGGTGCGCCCGTCGCGAAGTCGCGGCACGAACCAGCCGAAGATGCTCAAGGTGGACGCATCGGCTACTGTTTCAGGATGGTGCGTGCCGTCGCCTCGTCGGTGATCAACCCGTTGATCAAACGTCCCTTCAACGCCGCCCTTAT
>Ga0066671_10000107_pt1 | contig 23226 bp, 25 predicted proteins | sample GraSoiAngelo_120_FD_62294 | JGI IMG/M metagenome (GOLD analysis project Ga0066671, IMG submission 62294) | Grasslands soil microbial communities from the Angelo Coastal Reserve, California, USA - 14_0919_09_20cm | ecosystem: Environmental > Terrestrial > Soil > Grasslands | place: USA...
CGAGCTGGCTGACCACGTAAAGCCCACCCCAAAGGGCGGCGGCTAGAGCCGACCAGAGCATTCGAGGAGCGAATCTACAAAAACATCGCGTGTCAGGCCGGGCCTTGACCGGCCGGCACCATGCGCGGTTTTCTCGCTCGAGTCGAACCTAAGCGCGCGAGCGTCAGGAGGGCGGGCACGCGGGGGGAACCTGGGTTCCCTCCGCGATAATCGCCCGATGGACGAGGTGCTCGCGGAGTACGACCGGGTCAACCTGTCCAGCGACCCGATTTACCGCTACATCCGCACCACAAAGCGCGGGGAAACCAGCCTCCTCGACGATGCCTGGCTGCAGCGCCTGCGCCGCATTCACCAGCTGCAGAGCGCGTGGTGGGTGTTCGCTACCGCGGAGCACTCGCGCTTCCAGCACTCGCTGGGCGCCATGCACCTGGCCGGCGAGTGGGCGCGCCACCTGTATCCGAGCCTGCGCCGCGCGCATCCCGACGCGCCTTCGCCGGGATTGGTCGAGGAAACCTTGCGCCTGGCGGGCCTGCTGCACGACGTCGGGCACGGGCCTTTCGGCCACTTCTTCGACGAGACCTACCTGAATCGCTGGAACCTCGACCACGAGGTCATCGGCCGTCACCTCGTGCTTGGCGAGTTGGCGCCATTGATCGCTGAGGTAGCGGCCTCACCCAACCAGGAGTTCGAAGCCGGCGAACGTATCGATCCGCGCTGGATCGCCTACCTGATCTCCACCGAGCAGTTGGCGGACTTCGAACCGCCGTCCTGGCTGGCCGCCGTGCGCCCGCTGCTGGTAGGCCCCTTCTCCGCAGACAACATGGACTACGTGCCGCGCGACTCCTACATCTGCGGCGTCGCGGCCGGTCCCGTTGATGTGCAGCGGATCATCCACTACTCCTTCATCTCCGATTTCGGATTGACGCTGCACAGCCACGGCGCGGAGGCGCTGTTCATGTTCCTGAACGCGCGCCTGTATCTGTATCACCAGGTCTATTTCCACCGCACCGTGCGCCGCATCGATCTTCAGCTGCGCGAGATCTTCGCGCCCACCATCGACATCCTGCTCGGCGGCAATCCATTGGAGCGGATGCCGGAGTTCCAGCGCTTGAACGAGTGGTATCTGATGACCGAAGTCGATCGCTGGATGAAAGAGGAATCTGGCGAGAAGCGCGCACTCGGCCGCGCTTGGGCTGACATCGTGGCCCGCAGGCTGAAGTGGCGGATGATCTTCAGCGATTACGTGGAGGCGCACGGCGTGCCCAGCGGCGTGCTGACGATGGACCGCGAGGAGTTCGCCGCCCGCCTGCGCAGCAAGCTGCCCGCGGAGTGCCGCGACGTGGAGTTCGAGGTCGACGTCGCCAGCCAGGAGTCGCGCGCCTTCAACCCGCTGACGGAATCGGCCGACATCCTGTTCTATGAACCGCTCGACAACTCCTACCGCCACAGCCGGGTCCTTGACCTCTTCCGGCGGCTGCCGGTGCGGATGGTGCTGTTCCGGATCTTCGCGCGCGAGGACACCTACCGGAAGGAGCTGGTGCACGCGGCCCAGCAGGTGCTCGCCGCAGACTGACGCGGCTACAACGCCCGCTTTTCGATCGCCGCCCGGTCCAGGATGCGGATGCGCCGGCGGCGCAGCTCCAGCGTTCCTCGTTTCACCTCCGCGCGCAGCACGCGGTTCACGGTCGCGCGGGCCGTGCCGGCCAGGCCGGCGAGGTCGTCCTGGGCCAGCGGCACCTCGTCGGCCTCATATAGGCGGGCGAGCGTGAGCAGGCGGCGCAGGACCCGGGTGTCGGCCGGCACGTACAACGCCTCCACCAGCTGATCTGACAAGCGCCGCACGCGCTCGGCCAGCAGCGCGGTCAGCGCCTCACCGAACTCGGGGTGCTCGGTGCGCAAACGGTCGAACTCGGCCTTGCCCAGCGTCACCGTCTCGGTGGCGTCGAGCGCGATCAGGCCGGCCGAGCGCCGGGATTCCGGGCTGAGCAGCGCCAGCTCACCGAACACGTCGCCCGGCCCGAGCACGGTGAAGGTCACCTGGTTGCCGTAGCGCGTGGTGATGCTTACTGCCACGCGGCCCTTGCGCACGAGGTGCAGGGTGTCGGCGAGGTCGCCCTCGTGGGCGATCACCTCACCGGCCGAATACCGGCGGAGACGGCCCGGTGTGCCCGGCTGGCGCGGCTCCCGCGCCAGCTCCTCGAGCAGCTCCCGCATCGCTCAAGTGTCGCCAAGATCACGCTCGCTGCGTGCCGGAGGGCATCGAAGGGCCCGCCGTTGACACCTACCTTGCTGGCATCCGGTGCGGCAGTCAAGCCGCCCGAGACCGAGCAAAGGAGTAGCGGAAATGCAGGCGATTGGAACTCGGAAAATCCAGAGGGCGGAGCCCTCACGGAAGCTGGTCCTGGCGGTGGCTGGTGCGCTCCTGGCCATCCTGTGCCTCCTGGTGCTGGTGGCGGCCTCGCTGAACAGCGGTTCGGCAGGGTCGGCCGCGGTCGGCCAGCCGGCCATGTCGGTGGCGCAGGGTGCCGGCCAGCACTCCCGGTCCGAGCAGGCGGACACCACGCGGGCGCAGAGCGGGGACTCCGGGGTCAGCCAGCCGGACCACGGGTACATCCCCTAGTTCCAGGTCAGGGGAGAGGGACGGGAGGTCGGCGCCGAAAGGCGCCGGCTTCTTTTTCAGCGCTGCCTCGGTGCTAGATTCCCGCCGCGATGGACGCGCTGCCCCCGGGCACCGTGACCTTCTTCCTGACCGACGTCGAAGGCTCGACGCGCCGTTGGGAAGAGCATCCGGACGCCATGGGCGCGGCCATGGCGATGCACGACCAGCTGATCGGCGAGTGTCTGCGCACCCATCGAGGCCACGTGGTGGAGTCCGGCCGCGAGGGCGACAGTGTGCTGGCGGTCTTCAGCCGGGCCGGCGATGCGGTCGCCTGTGCGCTGGAGCTGCAGCGGCGGCTGGCCGGCATGACCTGGCCCGAGGGCGCGGATATTCGAATCCGCATCGCCCTCAACACGGGCGCAGCCGAGCTCCGCGGCGGCCACTACTACGGCCAGGCCGTCTACCGCTGCGCGCGCATCCTGGCCACGGCTCACGGCGGTCAGGTCCTGGTTTCCCAGGCCACCTCCGAGCTGGTCGGCGACACCCTGCCTCAAGGCGCCGGGCTTGCCGACCTCGGCTTTCACCACCTGAAGGATCTGGATCGCCCCGAGCGCATCTTCCAGCTCGAGCATCCCGAGCTGGAGAGCAACTTCCCGGCCCTGCGGTCTCAGGACGCGTACCGTCACAACCTGCCGGCAGCGCCCAGCAGCTTCATCGACCGCCCGCGCGAGCTGGCGCAGATAAAGGAGGCCCTGGCGAGCAGCCGCATGGTCACGCTGACCGGCCCCGCCGGCTGCGGCAAGACACGGCTGGCTCTCCAGACGGCGGCCGGCCTGGTCGAGCGCCATGCCGACGGTGTCTGGGTCGCGGAGCTGGGCGCACTCCAGAATCCGGCGCTGGTGGCGACCACGCTCCTGCACCGCCTGGGCGTCCCCGAGGAACCCGGCAGCGCACCGTCGGAGACCCTGACCGCGTACCTGCGCACGCGGCAGCTGGTGCTGATCCTCGATGACTGCGAGCACTTGGCGGACGCGGTGGCCGAACTGGCAAGTCGGCTGCTGGCGGCCGCGGCCGGGCTCCAGCTGGTGGCCACCAGCCGGCAGGCGCTGCACGTGACCGGCGAGGCGACGCTGCGCGTGCCGCCGATGGCTCTTGCCGAGGCGGTCGCGCTCTTCTCCGACCGCGCCCGTGCGGCGCGGCCCGGCCTGACGCTGGCCGGGCAGGAGGAGGTGGTGGCCGAGATCTGCCGGCGGCTGGATGGCATCCCGCTGGCGGTCGAGCTGGCGGCGGCCCGGACCAACGTGATGTCGGCGCCGGAGATCCTGCAGCGCCTGGAGGACCGCTTCGCGCTTCTGACCACCGGTCCCCGCACGGCCGCCGCCCGTCACCGAACGCTGCAGGCGGCCATCGACTGGAGTCACGAGCTGCTGGGCGAGCCCTCGCGCATCCTCTTTCGGCGGCTCGCAGTTTTCGCGGGTGGCTTCAGGCTGGAGGCGGCCGAGAAGGTATGCGGCTTCGGGTCCCTGCGCGAGTCCTCCGTGCTCGACGAGTTGGGTGAGCTGGTCGACCAGTCCCTGGTGCAGGTCTACGACACTGCTGCCGGGACCCGCTACGCGATGCTCGACACCGTCCGGGCCTACGGGCAGGGCCAGTTGGTCGCGGCCGGCGAGAGCGAGGAGCTGGCCGGCCGCCACGCGGGCTACTTCCTGAGGGTGGCCGAAGCCGAGGGTCCCGAGTCAGCGGGCTGGCTGCAGCGGCTCGATGTCGAGGAGGCCAACCTTCGGGCCGTCTTCGAAGGCCGTCCTGAGGCCGAGGTCGAGCTGCGCCTGGCCGCCAGTCTGCGCGGCTACTGGGACGCGCGCGGTCACTCCGCCGAAGGCCGAGCCCGCCTCACGGCCGCGCTCGAGCGCGAACATCCGGACCCTGCTCTGCGGGCCACGGCTCTGCGCGGGCTGGCCTTTATGGCCTGGGCGCAGGGCGACTATGCAGCGTCCACCCGCGCCTGCGAGGAGGCGATGGGCCTCTATCGCAGCCTGGGCGATCGCGCGGGCGAGGGCATGTGCCTGCAGCAGCTGGGGCAAATCAGCTTCCAGGCTGGCGACTTCGGGCGAGCTCGCGAGCACCTGGACGCGGCCCTGGCCCTGGCCGAGGACATCGGCGACCAGCGGCTGGTCGCGCTCTGCCAGTTCCGCTCGGGGGTGCTAGCCCTTTTCGCGGGCGGTCGAGCCCAGGCGCGCCGGCTCCTGGAGGCGAGCCTGGATTCAGGGCGCCGCCAGGGCAACGAGCCTCTGGTCGTGGCGGCGCTGCTGGTGCTCGGGCACCTTGAGCTTCGCCAGCGCCGCCACGCCCGCGCCCGCGCCCGCTTCAGCGAGAGCCTTCGGGCGGCCCGCCGGCACAGCGGACCCCGACAGGTGGCGACGATGCTGGATGGCTTCGCCGCCCTGGCCGTAGCCGAGGGTCAGGCCGAACGGGCGCTGCGTTTGGCGGCCGCCGCGGACCGGCTGCGCGAGGAGGCCGCGATAAGTCCCAACTCGCCCTTCCAGCGCGACGTGCTGGAACGCTTGCGACCGGCGCGCGAGCTGCTGAACGCGCAAGGCCTCCGGGCGGCCGATGAAGCACCGCTGGCCCGAGACGAGGCGATCGCCTACGCGCTGGGCGAGGTCACGGACTAAGCGCTATCCGAAGATGCAGACCCAGCCCACTCGCTCGGGCACGGCCCCGAAAGTGCGCTCGTATAGCTTGACGGTCTCCTCGAAGAGCTTCTTGTCCTTGGCGGTAGGCTCGCCATACAGGGGCGTGTGGTTGAGAAAACGGCCGAAAATGGCCTCGCAATCCGCCTCGTACTTGCGGGTGTCGAGGATGTGCAGGTGCCAGAGCTCATCGGCGTCGCGGCCGATGGCCGTCACCGGGCCGTCGTGCTCGTGGCACAGCCGCAGGAAGTTCCGGTACCAACGCTCGGCCTCCAGGGCGCGCTCGCGCTCCCAGCCGTAGACCTCCATCGACTTCTCGACCTGGCGCCTCAGGTCAAGCCTCTCGATCGCCGCCCGCGCTTCTTCACGCGAGCGCTTGCCATTCGAGCCCTCAGCCATCTGCCATCCCCCAACTTGCGCCGCCGCGGGTGCTATAGCAATGGTATGAGCACCCGCATCGAACCGCCACGCCGCTATCCCTGGTGGTCGTGGCTGGCCTTCCGCGAGGCACAGCGCAGCAGCGGCCGCGTCCCCGACCCCTGGCGCATCCTGGCCCGCCGGCCTCGCCTCCTCTTCGGCACCGTCGCTTACGAGTGGGCGATTCTCAAGACCCCGCGCCTGCGCCGGCGGCTCAGGATGCTGGCCTCGGTGCGGGTCTCGAGCTTGATCGGCTGCCACTGGTGAATGGACATCGGGTCTGCCTTGAGCAGGCAAGCGGGTATCAGCGAGCACGAGCTGGCGGAGCTGCCCAGCTACCGGACCAGTGACGCCTTCGATGAGCTCGACCGCCAGGTCATCGAGCTGGCCGAACGTCTGACCGCCACGCCGGCGGACGTACCTGATGAGCTGTATGGGCGCCTGCGCCAGGCGATCGGCGAGGACGCACTGGTCGAACTGGCGGCCGAGATCGCCTGGGAGAACTACAGGGCGCGCTTCAACCGCGCCTTCGACCTCCAGGCGCAGGGCTACAGCGAGGGAGGCTTCTGCGTGCTGCCCGCACGCACGCCTACGCCCTAGAAGTCGTCGTCGTCGCCGCCGAAGCCGCCCTCGTCGCCGCCGAAGCCGCCCTCGTCATCGCCGCCCGCATCGAAATCGGAGCCGAAGTCGTCGGAGTCGTCGGAGCGCTGGGTCGCGAAGGTGCTGACGAGGCGCCGCAGGCCTCGGGCGCCGCAGTGGCGGCAGGGCGGGTCGGGCGCATCCCAGCGCGGCAGCAGGGCCGAGGAGCGCTGGCCGCACTTCTCGCAGCGGTACTCGTAGATAGGCACTTGCCTAGGATTTTGCCGTGATCCCGCCGGCGCGGGTGCGGAAGGCGGCCGAGCGCGCGGCGCCCTTCGTCCTGCGCACCCCGCTGCTGCCCCTGCCGGGCCGCCGCTGGCTGAAGCTGGAATGCCTGCAGCCGACCGGCAGCTTCAAGGTGCGCGGCTACTTCGCCGCCGCGCTGGCGCTCGCCGAGGCCGGGCGCCGCCGCGGCCTGCTTACCGTGAGCGCCGGTAACGCCGCCGCCGGTTGTGCGTATGCCGCCCATCGCCTCGGCGTCCCCTGCCGAGTTGTGATGGTGGAGAGCGCACCCGCGCCCAAGGTCGAGGCCGTGCGCCGCTGGGGCGCGGAGCCGCGCTTTCTGCCTCGTGAGGACCTCTTCGCCTGGATGGCGGACCGGGGCTGGGAATCCGAGTCCGAAGCGTTCATCCATCCCCACACCGACGAAGAGCTCGCCGCCGGCCACGGCGGCCTCGGCCTGGAGCTGCTGGAGGAGCTGCCCGATCTGGGCCGGGTGCTGGTCCCCGTCGGGGGCGGCGGCCTGGTGAGCGGCGTGGCCGCGGCCGTGAAGGGCACCCGGCCCGAGGTCGAGGTGGTCGGAGTGATGTCCGACGGCTATCCGCTCTGGCCGCGGGCTCTGGAGCTGGGCGGCGATCCGCACCTGCGGCCGGAGACCATTGCAGACGGCACCGCGGCGCCTTTCAACGCGCTGATGTTCGAGCGCCTGCGCGAGTGCGTCGATCGCTGGGTGGTGGTGCCGGAGCCGCGGCTGCGCGCCGCCATCCCCGAGCTGGCGGCGGCCGGCAAGGTGGTCGCGGAGGGGGCGGGGGCGCTGGCCTACGCGGCCCTCGAGCAGCTGCCGGAAGACCGGCCGACCGTCGCCATCGTCAGCGGCGGCAATGTCGACCCGGCGCTGCTGACTGAGCTGTTAGGGACGCAGCCCTCAGGCGGGCCGGTCCAGCACGCCGTCGGCGGCCACTAAGTTCAGAGCCGCCTGGTCGCGCCGGCTGCTGAGCAGGAGCGCACCCTTGGCCGGCGAGACCCAGCGCAGCTGGTCGGCCTCCGCATTGGGGCGGAAGCGCCCGCGCCGGAAGGCCATCCACCAATAGGCGGCCACATTCAGGGCGCCGTCGGGGTCCGTGACTACCACCGAGCCGAGGGGCCGGCCGCATTTGAAATGGAGGCCGCTTTCCTCGGCGACCTCCCGGATGGCGGCCGCACGCAGGCTTTCGCCCGGTAGCGGACGGCCCTTGGGCAGCGACCAGCGGCGGCTGTCAGGGTGCCGGACGACGGCCACTTCGATCCCCGATTCGGCCGGCCGCCAGAGGATCCCGCCGGCCGAGACTCGCCGGACTCGCGCCACTTCGGGTGAGAAGGCTACCCAAAGTGGCCTGGCGACGCTACCCGGCTAAAACCTCGGTGCAAACCTCGAGCGCCCTCTGCACGTCGGCCGCCGTGATCCCGTAGCGCGTAACGAAGCGGACTCGCCCATTGCCGCCGCCGCCCTTCAGGCCGCGCTCCGCACAGGCCTTGAGGAACTGCTCGGCGGGCATCGAGGTCAGCTCGAAGATGACCAGGTTGGTCTGGACTCGATCCAGATCGATGCGCACGCCGGGGAGCTCGGAAAGGCCCTCGGCCAGGGTGCGCGCGTTGGCGTGGTCGGTGGCCAGGTGGTCGACGCCCTTCTCCAATGCCTGCAAACCGCCCGCCGCGAGCACACCGGCCTCGCGCCAGCCGCCGCCCACCATCTTCCGCCAGCGGGCCGCGCGGTCGATGACCTCGGCCGGGCCACACAGGATCGAGCCGACGGGGGCGCCCAGGCCCTTGGAAACGCAGAAGGTGACCGTGTCCGCCGGAGCCGCGACCTCGGCCGGCGTGGCGCCGCTCGCCAGTGCGGCGTTGAAGAGGCGCGCGCCATCCATGTGCACCGGTACGCCGCGATCATGGGCCGCGTCCGCGACGTCGCGTATCGCCTCCAGTGGCCAAGCCACGCCGCCGTGCCGGTTGTGGGTGTTCTCGATCGTGACCCCGCCCGTGAGCGGCTGGTGGTAGTCGTTTTTCGGGCGGAAGGCCGCCTCGACCTGGCTCCGCGTCATCACGCCCCGCTCGGTGGTGAGCGGACGCACCTGGATGCCGCCCAGCGTGGCCGTGCCGGCGCCTTCATAGAGGAAGACGTGGGATTGGTCGTCGGCGATCAGCTCCTTGCCGGCGGGGACCTGGGCCAGGATGCCGAGCAGGTTGCCCATGGTGCCGCTGGCCACGAAGAGTCCCGCCTCCTTGCCCACCGCGGCCGCCGCGCTCTCCTGAAGCCGGTTGATGGTGGGGTCTTCGCCGAAAACGTCGTCGCCCAGCTCGGCGTCGGCCATGGCGCGGCGCATCTCTGGCGTGGGCATGGTCAGGGTGTCGGAGCGCATGTCGACCACGGCTGAATACTGTATCGACGGTGAGGGCGGACCTCCTGCTGCGGGGCGGTGCCGTCCATCCGCTGGGGCGCTTCGGCGCCCGCGCCGTCACCCACCTGGCCGTCGCCGGCGAGACGGTGCTGGCGGTGGGGGGCCGCGACCTGGAGAGCCTGCGCGGTCCGCGCACGCGGGTCGTCGAGCTCGAGGGCCGCTGCGTGCTGCCCGGCTTCGACGACGCGCACGCGCACGTCGTCTACTACGGCCTCACCTCGTTCGGCGCCGACCTGACAGGCAGCCGCAGCCTGGGCGAGCTCTGGGACCGCATCCGGCGCGTGCACGCGCGCCTGGCGCCCGGCCGCTGGCTGGTTGCCCGCGGTTACTCGGCGGTCGAGCTGGCGGAGGGCCGCCCTCCGGTCCGCGAGGAGCTGGACGCGGTGGTCGGGGATCGCCCGATGTATGCGGACGAGCGCGGCGGCCACAGCCGGGTGGCGAGCACTGCGGCGCTGGCGCTGGCCGGGCTCGGTCCGGCCACGCCGGACCCGGTGGGCGGCTCGCTCGGACGCCGGCCGGACGGCTCGCTCGACGGACGCCTGATCGAATCGGCCATGCGCCTGGTGTCAGACCACCAGCCGCCGCCCGATTTCCAGGAGCGGATGACGGGCATCCTGCGCTGCCAGCGCCTGCTCCTGAGCCGCGGCATCACCGCGGTGGGCGCCGCGGTCAACCGCGGCTTTGCCGACGATCTGGCCGCTTTCCAGGAGCTCGCGGACCGGGGCCGCCTCAAGCTGCGGGTCAACGAGTTCCTGTCCTGGGAGCTGCTGCCGGCGGCAGGCGGGCTAGGCCTGCGCCGTGGCTTCGGCGGGGGCCGCGTCCGCGCGGGCCCCATCAAGGTGTTCGTGGACGGCGGCGCCGCGGCCGGCGCGGTGGCCTTGCGGGGCGCTGCCGACCAACTGTGGCGCACGCCGCCGGAGGACCTGAAGCGGCTGGTCGCCGAAGCCTCCGCGGCCGGACTGCAGGTCGCCGCTCACGCGGTGGGCGACGGCGCCATCGCGGCTTTCTGCGACGCCGTGGAGGCTGCCGGCCCGGCCGGGTCACGGCTGCGCCACCGGGTCGAGCACTGCACCGCCTGTCCGCCCGACCTCCAGGCCCGGCTGGCGCGCCTGGGCATGGCCGCGGTCATGCAGCCGCTCTTCGCGAGCGTCGGCCGCAGCCGCGCCGGAGGCGCCTTCCCCGATGCCCTGCGGCCGCACCTGGCCGCCCACCGGGCGCTGCTGCGGGCAGGCGTGCCGCTGGCCTTCAGCTCGGATCTACCGGTGGTGGCGGACCCCGACCCGTGGGCGGGTATCGCGGCGGCCGTCAACGATCCGCAGGGCGCGCTGACGCTGCTGCAGGCGCTGCGCGCTTACACCGCGGGCGGAGCCTACGTCGCTTTTGCCGAGCGCGAGCGCGGAACGCTGGAGACGGGCAAGCTGGCGGACTTCCAGGTCCTGGACGCCGATCCTTTCCGAGTGCCCTCCGAAAAATGGCCGGGGCTCCGGCCCTCCGCCGTGGCGGTGGGTGGAGCCCCGGTTTGGGGAGCTTTCTAACCCGGGGTTAGGAGGAGCTTTCGGTCGTGGAGGGGGTGCTCGACGGGGTCGAGCTGGAGCGCCGGCTGCGGCTGCGGGTGGACGTCGAGCGGCTGCGGGTGGACGTTGAGCGGGCGCGGGTGGTGCGCGACCGGCTGCCGGCGCCGGTGGCGCGCCGGGCCGTGGAACGCGCGCGGCCTGCCGTCGAGGAGGCCGCCGAACTGGCGCGGCGCCGGGTCGAGGTGGTCGCGCGCTTGGCTCGGGTGGTGGTCCGCTTGGCGGCCGTCCGGCCGCGGGAGGCCGTCGACGAGGCGCGGCGGCGCGTCGTGCCGGCGGCACGCGAGGTGGTGCGGCGGGCGCTGGACGCGGTGCGGCCGGCGCTGGCGGCGGCGCTCCGGGTGAGGCGCTCGACCTCGCGCGTCAGGCGCTCGATCTGACGCTGCAGCTGCTCGACCACGCCGCGGTCGGCAACTCTGCTGAGCTGCTTGTCGACCGTCTTGCGCAGGTCCTTGTACTGCTTGTCGGCCTGCTTCCGCCATTCGGCGGGAATGCTCTTCTGAGCTTGCTTGATCGCACTGCGAGCCTGGCTCGTCAGGCCCTTGGATGACGCACGCTTGCGGGTGGTTTTTGCCATTAGGCTGGTTTCCCCCTATGCAGGTAGTGGGCGACGCGACACATCATAACGCAGCGCGTTAGAATTGATCACGTCATGGCCGAAAAGCACCTGATCAAAAAGTACGCGAACCGCAAACTTTACGACACCAACACCAGTCGTTACATCACGTTGAACGGCATCTCGGAACTGGTTCGCGAAGGCTACGACATCGAGGTGGTCGATCGCGACACCGGCGCCGACCTCACACCGCTCATCCTCTCGCAGATCGTGCTGGGCGAAGAAAAGCGCGGGCGCGCGCGTGCGAACGGCGAGAGTCCGAGCGCTGACCGCGGCAGTGCGCTGCTCGACTACGTGCGGCGCACGCTCAACGTCCCCGCACAGCTGGTCGGCAACGAGGTCGAACGGCGGCGAGGCGATATCGAAGAGCTGATCGAATCAGCCATCGAGCGCGCGCTTGCGCAGCTCAGCCTGCCCTCGCGGCGCGAGGTCGAGCGGCTGTCCGAAAAGGTCGAAGCGCTGTCGCGTCGCGTCGACCGCACGACCGGCACTCGCACCCGCAGCACGCGCAAGTCCGCTACGCCGACCCGTACACGAAAGGCCGCTGCACGACGGTCGACCTGATCACGAGGTCACTCTCCGCGCGGTAGCCGGCGCTGTGCACGCGCGGGTCGTCGCGAAGAGCGCGGGTCATCTGGTCGGCCGCGCTCGAAAGTCGGGTGGGGTCTCCGATCGCCCAGAGTGTCCAGGGTCCACGCACCGAAACCCCGTCCACCGTGACCCCTTCGCTGTCGCCGTTGATCACGCTGCTGGTGACCAGGCGCTGATCGTTGAGCGCGAGCGCCTCGGCTCCGGCCACGCGCAGGTTGTCGAGCGCGTCCTGTAGGTCGAGAGGCGTCAGCGGTGCGTCCACCGTGACGACCACACCGGGTCCATGCACGGGCACCAAACCTTCCACTACGCGCAGCTGCGCGGCTTCGGCGTTGAGTTGAGCCGCAGCTTCCTGGTTGCTGCCGCCCTGCAGGGCGGCGCGACGCGCGGCCAGCGCGCCGGCGTCTCTCGCCAGCGTGTCGTTGGCGCGATGCAGGTCGTCGATCAGGAAGGCCAGGGTGGTGGGATCGACGCCCGACAGCGAGCGCTCGACCTCGAACTGGCTGCGCACCTGCACCACCGCCACGAATGCGAGCAGCGCGCTCAGCAGCCCGACCACGACGGCGTTGAGGCTAGGCCGGCTGGGCAAACCTGGTCTCCAGCGCTGAGTCGTACGGGGCCAGCGTCAGGTCCGGGCTCCCCTGGAAGCTGAGGGCGAGCCCGAGGGCGCGCTGGCGATTGCGCAGTCCGCCGAGCTTGGAGGCATCACCCATGAGGTGCTCCATCTGGTTGCGGTTGCCCACCGCGACCACCTGAAAGGGCGCGTTGAGCGGGTTGCCTTGGTCGATGACGACGGTGCCGGCCGGTCCGCTGAAGGAGCTGAGCGGTGAGATCCGGTGGCCGTTGACCGCCACACCCTCGGCACCCCCCTGGAAGAGCAGGTTCACCACGTCCTGGATGTCCTGGAAGTTGACCAGGTAGTCGGTGGCGCCGGCCCCGGGACGACCGTTGCCGAGGTCGACCACCACCCCCGGCCCGCGCAGCTGGGTGACACCGGCGTGCGCGCGCAGTCCCGCCACCTCGTCGCGCAGCCGCTGGGTCGTGTCGGAGCGCTGGGCGGCCTGGGCCTCGAGGGTGTCGATCTGCCCGCGCAGTGAGGAGATCTGGGACCGGTAGCCGGCGTTGGTGCTTTCCAGGTCCTGGACGGTGCGAACCAGCGCCTCGGTGCGTACCACCCGGTTGCCGGGCACCGGCAGCTCGGCTCGCAGCTGGGCGGTGATCAGGTATCCGAAGGTCAGTGCGGTCAGCGCCACCAGCAGGTAGGCGCCCGTTCTTCTCAGCGTCACTTTTTCGAGAGCCGATTATCCCGGGACCGGGTTGTACCATCGGTGGCGTCCCGGGCCCGTCTGCGGCCCGGCATTGTGAAGAGGGATTGATGGCGGTCGAAGTCCGTTCGCAATCGGCATTCGCGACGGCCCAGCGGCGCTTCGACGCCGCGGCCGACGTGATCGGTCTCAGCGAAGACCAGCGGCTCCTTCTGAGGGAGATCAAGCGCGAGCTCGTGGTGCACTTCCCGGTCAAGCTGGACAACGGACGGGTCCGCGTCTTCACGGGCTATCGCGTGCATCACAACATCAGCCGCGGCCCCGCCAAGGGCGGCCTGCGCTACCAGGCCGGGCTGAACCTGGACACCGTGCGCGCCCTGGCCATGCTCATGACGTGGAAGTGCAGCGTCGTGAGCCTGCCCTACGGCGGCGCCAAAGGCGGCGTCGACGTGGATCCCCGCGCGCTCTCCACCAACGAGCTGGAGCATATGACCCGCCGCTTCGCGACCGAGATCGCGCTGCTGATCGGTCCCGAGCGCGACATCCCGGCGCCCGACCTGGGCACCGACGCCCAGACCATGGCCTGGATCATGGACACCATCTCCATGCATTCCGGGCACTCCGTCACCGCCTCGGTGACCGGCAAGCCGGTCGACGTGGGCGGCTCGGAAGGCCGCCACGAGGCCGCCGGGCGCGGCGTCACCTACCTGACCTTGGAAGCGCTCAAGTACCTGCACATCGAGGACGAGACGCCGACGGTGGCGGTGCAGGGCTTCGGGAAGGTCGGCTCGGCCACGGCGCGCTTGCTCACCGAAGCCGGGCTGCGCGTGGTCGCCGTCAGCGATTCCAAGGGCGCCGTGCATAATCCCAAGGGACTCGACCTGGAAGCGCTCGAAGAGCACCGCCAGGTGCGCGGAGGCGTGTCCGGTTTCAAGAAGGCCGAGGACATCGACAACCAGGACCTGCTCGGCTTGCCGGTCACGGTGTTGGTGCCGGCCGCGACCGAGAACCAGATCACGGAAGCCAACGCGGATCGCGTGCGCGCGCGCCTCATCACCGAGGCCGCCAACGCTGCGCTTTCACCGGAAGCCGATCGCCTCCTCAACGACCGCGGCGTGTTCCTGGTGCCCGACATCCTCGCCAACTCCGGCGGCGTCATTGCCAGCTACTTCGAATGGGTGCAGGATCTGCAGGCCTTCTTCTGGGAAGAGGAGGAGGTCAATACGAAGCTGCACCACATCATCACGCGCGCCTTCTACGACGTCCTCCACACGAGCGTGAACAAGCGGGTCGACATGCGCACCGCCGCCTACGTGATCGCGGTGCAGCGGGTGGCCAACGCCACAACCGTGCGGGGGATCTACCCATAGCCGTAACGAAAGGACACCGGGTTCTCGTCACCGGCGTCAGTCGCGCTTTGGGCGGCGAGCTGGCGCATCGATTGGAATCGCGCGACGACGTGGCCGCCGTGTACGGCCTCGACATCGAGGATCCCAAGGTGGCGCTCGACCGCACCGAGTTCGTGCACGCAGACACGCGTCACTCGCTGCTCACCAAGCTGGTGCGCGGGTTGAGCGTCGACACCGTGGTGCACTGCGCCGTGCTCACGGAAGGACGCGCCGGCGCACGCACGGTGCACGAGACCAATGTGATCGGGACCATGAACCTGCTCGCGGCCTGCTCGGGCGCGGACAGCCCGGTGCGGCGGGTGGTCGTCAAGTCGTCGGTGGCGGTCTACGGCGGCGAGCCTTACGCGCCGTCCTACGCGCGCGAGAGCCACGAAGAGAGCGCGCAGACGCGCGAGTTCCTCGCCAACGACCTGCGCGAGATGGAGCAGCTGGTCTCCGACTTCCAGGTACGAAACGGCAGCACCACGGTGACGTTGCTGCGGCTCGGCCACCGCCTCGGCTTCCAATATCCCACGCCGCTGGGCGAGTACTTCCTGCTCTCCCGCGTACCCACGTTTCACGGTTTCGATCCCCGCCTCCAGCTGCTCCACGACGACGATGCCGTGGAGGCGCTGTACCGGGCCGCGGCCGCCGATCACGGCGGCGTCTTCAACGTGGCGGGTGACGGGGTGCTCCTGCTGAGCCAGGCCATCCGGCTGGCGGGCCGCCGCCAGCTGCCGGTGCTCCTGCCGTTCTGGCGCGGGCTGGCGCGGGCGGGGCTGCGCGCGACCGGGTATGACCTGCCGGCCTCGATCGCAGACTTCCTCGCTTACGGCTGCGTGGTCGACATCGACCTCCTGGAGCGGGAGTTCGGCTGGCGGCCGCCGCACACCACACGGGAAACCCTGCTCCAGTTTCTGGGCCGGGGCGAGTCGGAGCCCCTGAGCACCGGCCCCCAGGAATACGAGCTCTCCCAGTACCTCCAGCGCCGGCGGCGGCTGGCGGCCGGGAGCCGGCGCGCGTGAGCGAGCTCACCTCCTCCGAAGACCAGCTTCGCCACCAGCTGGGGCTGCTCTACACCGACGTCAACGCCGAGCTTCGGCGCCGCGGCCTCAACGGTCATCGGAACGGACGGCGGCCGGCCCGGCTGAGGGTTCCGGCGCCGGTGCCGGATGTGATCGAGAAGGCCAAGGCGGAGCTGCCGGTACTTGCGCTGCAGGCGGTGGGCGAGCTCTCGCTGCGCCTCCGCCAGCTCACCGGCCGGGATGTGATCGACCTGGCGACCATGATGGCGATCGTCCAGTTCCTCTCGCGGCAGGTCGAGCTGGCCAACCGCGGCGAGGCCATGGAGGTCGACGACTTCGGCTTCGACCAGGAGTGGACGGAATCGCTGCTCCCCATCTTCAGGTGGGTCTACCGGAACTACTGGCGGGTGGAGACCACCGGCCTGGAGCACGTGCCCGCCGAGGGGAGGGCCCTGCTCGTCTCCAACCACGCCGGGGTGCTGCCCTGGGATGGATCGATGATCAAGACCGCGCTGCTGGAGGAGCATCCGCACCCGCGCCACGCCCGGGCCCTGATCGCACAGTTCTTCTTCGGTCTGCCCTACCTGTCCTGGTTCCTGCGGCGTACCGGACAGACGGTCGGCCATCCCGACGACTCGGTGCGGCTGCTGGAGCGCGACCAGCTGGTGCTGGTCTTCCCGGAGGGCGTCAAGGGCACCGGCAAGCCGTGGCGGGAGCGGTACCGGCTGCGCCGCTTCGGCCGCGGCGGGTACGTGCAGGTCGCGCTCCAGGCGAAGGCGCCCATCATCCCGATCTCAGTGGTGGGGTCGGAGGAGATCTATCCCATGCTGGGTGACGTGGGGCCGGTCGCCAAGCTGATCGGGTTCCCCTACTTTCCGGTGACGCCGCTCTTCCCCTGGCTGGGCCTGCTGGGAACCGTGCCCCTGCCCTCCAAGTGGCGCATCCAGTTCCACCGGCCGATCCGCACCGATCTCATGGGCGCCGAAGCAGCCGACGACCAGAACCTGGTGATGACCGTTTCCGACCAGGTCCGGGACACCATCCAGCAGGGCCTGTACGACAACCTGAAGCTCCGCCGCAGCGTCTGGTTCTAACGGATCGACCCCCCCATCGGGGAGGGTTGGGGTGGGGGCACGGCCCCGCCCCACGCGCTCCGGCTGCGCCGGATCGACCTCCCCGGAGGGGAGGTGGGCTAGCGCACCTTCTGGCTGAGCAGGCTCGGTGAGGTCTCCGAGGCCGCCGGCTCGTACTCCTCGATCATGTCGCAGGTCCTTGCCTGGCTGACCCAGTACTGGACCATCGGCAGCGTCGGCGTGCCCACGCCGATCACTTCCTGAAGGCGGGCTTGGAGATCAGCAGGGTCCTGCTTCTTGAGGATCTTGAGGTCGGTGACCCCGAACCGCCGGAGCACCGGGAGGAAGCGCTCCATGCCGGAGATCTCGAGCAGCGCGCACTCGTGCGCGAAGTACAGGAGCCGCTCGGTGCTGATCCCGGTCTTGCGCGAGATCCGGTCCCGGTCGAAGTGCAGCGTGCAGGCGTGCAGGAGCTGGTTGCTGTGCCGGATTCCGCGGTCGCGCAGCCGCGTGCACTCCTCGGCCGTGATCCCGCGCAGGTACTCCAGCGTCTTCATGGCCATCTCCGGCCTAAAGAATAGAATCGGGCCCTGACCCAGAGTCCCCTGGGCGCTGCGGCCACATCCGCGACGGCTGCGCCCGAGCAGCAGCGCGAGACCATCCTCGTCCTCGATTTCGGGGCCCAGACCGGTCAGCTGATCGCCCGCCGCGTGCGCGAAGCGCGCGTGTACTGCGAGGTCGTCCCCGGCACCACGCCCTGGGCCGAGCTGGCCGAGCGCCGGCCTTCGGGCCTGATCCTCTCGGGCGGGCCCGCCAGCGTTTACGAGCCGGGCGCACCCCAGGTCGACCCCGAGGCGCTGCGCGCGGGCATCCCGGTGCTCGGCATCTGCTACGGCATGCAGCTGATCGCTCACCACCTGGGCGGCGAGGTCGCGCCGGCCACCCGCCGCGAGTACGGCCCGGCCCTGCTCAGGGTCGAGGAGCCGGGCGGATTCTTCGACGGGTTGGCCGGCGAGCTGCCGGTGTGGATGAACCACGGAGACCACGTGCTGCGGCTGCCGCCCGGATTCCGGGCCCTGGGCAGCAGCGGCAACTCGCCGGTGGCGGCCTTCGCCAACGACCAGGGCATCATCGGCATCCAGTTCCATCCCGAGGTCGTCCACACGCCGGACGGGCGGGAGATGATCCGCAACTTCGTGCTGCGGGTCTGCGGCTGCTCGCCAACCTGGACGGCCGGCTCCTTCATCAGCGAATCGGTGGAGCGGGTGCGCGCGCAGGTCGGCGGCGGCCGCGTCATCTGCGCGCTCTCGGGCGGCGTCGACTCCGCGGTCGCGGCGACGCTCGTGCACCGCGCCATCGGCGACCAGCTCACGTGCGTGTTCGTGAACAACGGGCTGCTGCGGCGCCAGGAGCCCGAGCGTGTGCTCGACGTCATGCACGGCAACCTGGACATGGACATCCGCTACGCCGACGCCTCCGAGCGTTTTCTGTCGGCGCTGGCCGGCATCACCGACCCCGAGGCCAAGCGCCAGACCGTGGGACGCGTGTTCATCGACGTCTTCGAGGAGCAGGCGCGGACCCTGGGCGATATCGAGTTTCTGGCTCAAGGGACGCTCTACCCGGACGTGATCGAGTCCACAGCCCACGACACTGTGGCGAGCGCCGCCAAGATCAAGACCCACCACAACGTGGGTGGGCTGCCGCCGGGCCTGCGCTTCCGGCTCATCGAGCCGCTGCGCTATCTCTTCAAGGACGAGGTGCGGGCGGTGGGCGCTGAGCTGGGGCTGCCTGAGGACATGGTCCAGCGCCAGCCCTTCCCGGGACCCGGCCTGGCGATCCGCTGCCTTGGACCGGTGACCCGCGAACGGCTGGACGTGCTGCGCGAGGCCGACTGGATCGTGGTCGACGAGATCAAGAAGGCCGGTCTCTACCGGCAGGTCTGGCAGTCGTTTGCGGTCCTGACGCCGCTCTCCACGGTGGGCGTGATGGGGGACGGCCGCACCTACGCCAACGTGGTCGCGGTGAGGATCGTGACCAGCGAGGACGCCATGACCGCAGACTGGGCGCGGGTGCCCTACGAGGTGCTGGGCATGATCAGCAACCGCATCGTCAACGAGGTGCAGGGCGTCAACCGCGTGGTCTACGACATCACCTCGAAGCCGCCTGGGACCATCGAGTGGGAGTGAGCGTGTTTCGCGACGCAAGGCGGTCCCCTCCCCGCGTCGCGGGGAGGGCGGAGGGTGGGGCAGGCTGAGCTGAGCCTCGAGCTGGCGGGGCTGATCGCCCTGGCGATCTTCGGAATCGCCTTCTACGTGGCGGTCCGGGTCTGGGTGGGGCGAGCACGCAGCGGGGACGAGGACAGATGAAGATCCTCGTGGTCGGCTCCGGCGCGCGGGAGCATGCGATCGCCTGGAAATGCGTGCAGTCGGAGCTCACCACGCGCGTCTACTGCGCGCCCGGCAACGGCGGCACCGGCGGCCTGGCGCGCAACATCCCTGTCCAGGCCGACGACGTCGCGGGCCTGGTCCGCTTCGCCAAGAAGGAGCGCATCGGCCTGGCGATCCTCGGCAATGACGCATCGGTCGCCGCCGGTGCCGGCGATGCCCTGCGCGACGCCGGCTTCCCGGTCTTCGGCCCCTCCCGCGGCCCCGGCCGGATCGAGTCCAGCAAGGCCTTCGCCAAAGAGCTGATGGGACGTGCCGCCATCCCGACGGCCGGCTACGGGGTCTTCACAGAGGCAGGTCCGGCCCTCGATTTCGCGCGCCGGCACCGGGGCCGGGTGGCGGTCAAAGCCGACGGCCTGGCGCTCGGCAAGGGCGTGGTGGTCTGCGGCAGCCTGGAGGAGGCCGGCGGCGCCATCGAGGCGATGCTGGTCAAGAAGACGTTCGGCCGCGCCGGCTCCACGGTCGTGGTCGAGGAGCGCCTGGAGGGTCCGGAGCTTTCGGTCTTCGGCGTCACCGACGGCAGCCACGTCGTGCCCCTGGCTCCGGCCCGCGACTACAAGCGGGCGCGCGAGGGCGATGAGGGACCCAACACAGGTGGCATGGGCGCCTATTCGCCGCCACGAGGTGTCGATGACGCAACCGTCGCCGAGGCGGTGAAGACGATCCTGGAGCCTGCGGTGCGCGAGCTGGCCCGCCAGGGCCTGGAGTACCGGGGCGTGCTGTACGCCGGCCTCATGCTCACCAACGGGGGGCTGCGCGTCATCGAGTTCAACGCGCGCTTTGGCGATCCCGAGGCGCAGGTGATCCTGCCCCGCCTGCAGTCAGACGCCGTCAGCCTGATGCTGACGGCGGCGCGCGGCGACCTCTCTAGCCTTCCGCCCCTGCACTGGAGCCCGCGCAGCGCTGTCGGGGTGGTGGTGGCCTCCCCCGGCTATCCCGAGGCTTACGAGACCGGCTTCCCGATCACCGGTCTGGCCACCATCCCGGCCGGCACGCTGATCTTCCACGCCGGCACCCGCTTCCAGGCCGGGCGCGGCCTGGTCACCAGTGGCGGCCGGGTGGTGACCGCCGTGGGCCTGGGCGCGGACGCCCATGAGGCGCGGCTGAGCGCCCTCGCCGGAGCGGTGCGGGTACGATTTCCCGGAGCCTACTTCCGATCGGATATTGCGCAGGAGGCTGAGCTTGGCTGAGGTTGGGGTGATTCTCGGCAGCAGGTCCGACCTGCCGCTGATGGAGTCGTGCACGGCCCAGCTGCAGACGCTCGGCATCGACTACGAGCTGAAGGTCTGCAGCGCGCACCGCGACCCCGCGGGCGTCATGGAGTGGGCCAGCAGCGCGCGTGAGCGCGGGCTGCGAGTGGTGATCGCGGCCGCCGGCGGCGCCGCTCACCTGCCCGGCGTGGTGGCCGCCTGGACCGACCTGCCGGTGATCGGGGTGCCGGTGCCGACCCAGCACCTGGGCGGTGTCGATTCGCTGTACTCGATTGTGCAGATGCCCGCCGGCATCCCGGTGGCCACGGTGGCGATCGGCGAAGCCGGCGCCAAGAACGCCGCCTGGCTGGCCGCCCGCATCCTGGGTGTCAACGACGGCGCGGTGGCCGCCAAGCATGGAGAGGCTCGAAGGGCGCTGGCCAATCGATAAGTGATGGCCAAGAAGAAGCAGGCCCCGGCGCTCAAGCTGACCGACACCACCTTCCGCGACGGCAACCAGTCGCTGCTGGGCGGGCACATGCTGCCGGACGAGATCCTGCCCATCGCCGAGCGCATGGACGGCATCGGCTTTCACTCGGTCGAGGCTTTCGGCGGCGCCACCTTCGAGACCTTCCTGCGCCTGGGCGCCGATCCCTGGGACTACCTGCGCGGACTGCACAAAGCGCTGCCCAAGACTCCCATCCAGGCCCTGATCCGCGGCCAGAACCTGGTCGGGACCCGCAACTTCGCCGATGACACGGTGGAGCTGTTCGTGCGTCATGCAGCGAACTGCGGCGTTGACGTTTTTCGGGTTTTCGACCCCCTCAACGACCTGCGCAACATGGAGGCCGCGATACGCGCGGCCAAGACGGCCGGCAAGCGCGTGCAGGGCGCGCTCTCCTACGCCATCAGCCCCGCCCACACGCTGCAGCTCTGGTGCTCGCTGGCCAAGGGCCTGGCCGAGATGGGCTCCGACGAGGTCGTGGTCAAGGACACCTCCGGTCTCCTCTCGCCGCAGGTCACCTGGGAGCTGGTGACGGCGCTTCGGGAGGCGGTGTCGGTTCCGATCGTCGTGCACTCCCACTGCACCAGCGGGATGGCGCCCATGTCCTACATGGCGGCCATCGAAGCCGGCGCCAACGTGGTCGACACCGCGATGTCGCCGCTGGCCTGGGGCGCCTCGCAGCCCGGCTGCGAGAGCGTGGTGGCGGCGCTGGCCGGGGGCGACTACGACACCGGCTTGAACATGGACCGGTTGGCCGAGGTCACCGACCTGCTGGAGCCGGTCAAGCGACGGCACGTCGAGCACATGTCGAGCTTCGTCGACCGCGTCGATTCAGACGTGCTCCGCTACCAGATGCCCGGCTTCATGCTCGAGGACATCCAGCGCCAGCTGGAACAGCACAATGCGGCCGACCGCTTCGACCAGGTCCTGAAGGAGGTCACGCGCGTGCGCAGCGACCTCGGCGACCCGCCTTTGGTCGCGCCCGTGCGGCAGCTGATCGCCTCCCAGGCGGTCTTCAACATCCTGGGCAAGGAGCGCTACGAGACGGTCACCCAAGAGCTCAAGGACTACCTGCAAGGACTTTACGGGCGGCCGCCCAAGCCGGCCGATCCCGACATCCGGCGGCTGGTGCTGGGGCGCGAGGAGCCGATCACGATCCGGCCCGCCGACCTCCTCGAGCCACAGGTGGCAAGCGCCCGGGCGCAGCTCAAGAAGCAGGGCTTCGAGGCGTCGGACGGCAACGTCCTCAACTACCTGCTGTTCCCGGCCCTCACCCTGAAGCTGCTGCGCCCACCGCCTCCAGAGGAGAAGCCCAACGAGAAGACCCCTGCAGCCAATGGCTCGGAACCCGCGGCGGCCGCGCCCCCACCGCCTGCCCCCGAGCCGGCGGCGCCCGCACCGGCAGCGGCCGAGTTCGAGGTGGAAGTCGAGGGTGAGATCTTCAAGGTTCGCGTCTCCGGTGCCGGGATGGCCGTGGCGCCAATGGGTGGCGCCGCCCCGGCCCCGGCGGCGACCGCCGCGCCTTCCAAGGACGGCGCGGTGGTGGCGCCCATGCAGGGGCTGATCGTGAAGCTGCCCGTCAAGAAGGGCGACCCGGTCAAGCTGGGCGACGTGGTCGCGGTGCTGGAAGCGATGAAGATGCAGAACGACATCGTCAGCACGATGGCCGGCAGCGTCGTCGACGTCTACGTCAAGGAAGGCGACGTGGTCACCCCCAACCAGGCCATCCTGGCCATCGCCTAGAGATGCGGGTCGCCCTCCTGGGTACCGGCAAGATGGGCGCGCCCATCGCGCGCCGCCTGGCCGCCGCCGGTCATGAGCTGGCCCTCTGGAATCGCACGCTGGAGAAAGCCCGCAGCCTGGGTGTGGGACGGGTCGAGGAGAGCCCCGCGGCGGCAGCGGCCGGTGCCGAGGTGGTCTTGTCCATCCTCACGGACTCCGTTGCGGTGCGCGACGTCTACGCGCGGCTGGAGCCGGACACGGACCAGGCCTTCGTCGAGATGTCCACCGCCGGTCCCGACGTCCTGGACGAGCTGGTGGAACGCTTCGCCCACCTGGTGGCGGCGCCGATCGTGGGCAGCGTGCCGGCCATCGAGCAGGGCAAGGCGCTGATCCTGGCCGGTGGCGAGGCCTCCGACGTGGAGCGCGTCAAGCCGGTGCTGGCGGCTTTCGGAGAGCCGCAGCACGTGGGGAGCCGGCGGGAGGCGGCCGGCCTCAAGCTGCTCAACAACGCCATGCTCGCGCTCTGGTCGGCAGGCGCCGCCGAGCTGATGGTGGCGGCCGGCCACGCCGGCCTGGAGCGGGAGGCCGCCTTCGGCCTGCTGCAGCGGCAGATCCCCTACCTGCAGGCGCGCAAGCCCTCCTACGTCGAGGGCCGCCACACGCCGGCCATGTTCTTCCTTCGCGACATGGTCAAGGACCTCGACCTGGCGCTCGACCTCTTCCATGGCGCCGGCGCCTCGATGCCCGGTCTGGGACTGACCCGCGAGCTGTACGCGGCGGCGGTGCCGGAGCACGGGGAGGCCGAGCTGAGCGCGGTCATCGAGCGCTTTCCATGAA
>Ga0066671_10000111_pt1 | contig 22693 bp, 21 predicted proteins | sample GraSoiAngelo_120_FD_62294 | JGI IMG/M metagenome (GOLD analysis project Ga0066671, IMG submission 62294) | Grasslands soil microbial communities from the Angelo Coastal Reserve, California, USA - 14_0919_09_20cm | ecosystem: Environmental > Terrestrial > Soil > Grasslands | place: USA...
GTCACGATCGGCGACCTCAAGCCGGACCTGACGATCGTTCTGGACGTGCCCGTCGAAATCGGGCTCACGCGCGCCGCTGCCCGCCGCGGCGACGCGGCGCCCGATCGGTTCGAGGCGGAGGACCTCAAATTCCATCAGGATCTGCGCGAGGCCTACCGGCAGATCGCTGCGGAAGACCCGCGCCGCTGTGTCCTGATCGACGCTACCGCCGATCCGGACACGGTTGCGGCCCATGTATGGACCGCGTTGCGCGATCATCTCTTTGCGATGACCAGCCCGACGCCATCAGCATGAACGCCCGCAAGCTCGAACAGGAGATGGCGGTCAAGCATCCGCGCGAGACCACCGATCTATTCGGGCATCGCGAGGCCGAGACGGCTCTGCTGAACGCCTATCGGAGCGGGCGCATCCCGCATGCATGGCTGATCGGCGGCGCGCAGGGCATTGGCAAGGCGACACTGGCCTATCGCATGGCGCGCTTCGTGCTCGCTTATCGCAATCCGCTTTTGCCCTCGGCCCAACACGCGCAGAAGCTCTGGGTCGATCCATCCGACCCGGTCGCACGCCAGATCGCGGCGGGCTCGCATGGCGGCCTGCTCACACTGGAACGCACCCTCAACGATAGGGGCGTGATGCGCACCGTGATCACCGTTGACGAGACGCGCGAGACGATTGCATTTTTCGGTTCGACCGCAGCGGTCGAAGGCTGGCGGGTGTGTATCGTCGACACCGTCGACGAACTCAATCCCAATGCCGCCAACGCGCTGCTCAAGATCCTCGAAGAGCCGCCGCAGCAATCGCTGTTTCTGCTGGTCAGCCACGCACCGGCGCGCCTGCTGCCGACCATCCTGTCCCGTTGCCGCAAATTGCCCCTGCGCGCGCTTGCGAGCAGCGACGTCGTCCGCGCCGCCGCGGCGGCCACGGGCACGGCCGCCGACGATCCCGCGCTCGCGGAGGCGGCGCGAGCGGCTGACGGCAGCGTCGCCCGCGCACTCACCCTGATGGGCGGCGATGCCCTGAAGCTTCACCAGCGCACCGCAGCGCTGCTCGCGACCCTGCCGCACATCGATCCGCGCGAACTGCATGCGCTCGGCGACGCACTCGGCTCTAGCGACCGGGTGGCGCTCGCAGCCTTTGTCGACAGCGTCGATCGTTGGGTCAGCGATCGTCTGCGGGCCGATGAAGTCAATGCCAACGCCAACCTTCCCCGCCTTGCACGGCTGGCAGAGGTATGGGAAAAGATCGTCCGCGCCGCGCGCGACACCCAAGATTATAATCTTGAACGGAAGCCGCTGGTTTTCTCGGTGTTTGGGATGCTTGCGGAAGCCACGCGGTAGACGCTGCGGTTATTATCATCCCCGTCAGAAGTTGTGCTTAAGTCATAAAGGAATCCGTGGTGGCGACTGCAGGCAAGAAATCCAAGAAACGAAAAGCGAAGAAGGCTCGCAAAGCGAAAGCCAGCGTCCGTACCAACGCGGCAACAAGAATGCGCATCGCGAAGAAGGCGAGGAAGTCGAAGACGGGCGGGAAAAAGTCCGCAAAGAAGACTGCTGCCAAGAAGACGGCCAAGACCTCTTCAAAAAAGACCCCTTCCAAAAAGACCTCTTCCAAAAAGACTTCATCCAAGAAGGCCTCTTCCAAAGAGACTTCTCCCAAAAAGGCAGAAGCCCCTGAACGTGCGTTGACGCCGAAGCAGCCGAAGGCGCCCGCGAAGATCGGTAGACAGCCGGCCTACAAGGCCAAAAAGCCTGCGCCCGTAGCAGCCGCGCCGGCGTCTTCCCGCGGAAACATCTATTACATCACGACCGCGATCGCATACCCGAACGGCGTGCCGCACATCGGCCATGCCTATGAAGCGATCGCAACCGATGCGCTGGCGCGCTTTGCCCGGCTCGACGGCAAGGACGTTTTCTTTCTCACGGGCACCGACGAGCACGGTCTGAAGATGATCCAGACGGCGGAGGCCGAAAAGCTGCCAACGCTGGAGGTCGCGACCCGCAATGCGCTTAGGTTCAAGGATATGGATGAACGGCTGAACATCTCGTTCGATCGCTTCATCCGCACGACTGAAGAGCAGCATCATCGCTCCAGCCAGGAGATCTGGAAGCGAATGGCCGACAATGGCGATATCTATCTGGATAGCTATGCCGGCTGGTACTCGGTGCGCGACGAGGCTTATTACGCCGAAGACGAAACCTCCATGGGTCCCGACAACGTGCGGTTCGGTCCGCAAGGCACGCCGGTGGAGTGGGTGGAGGAGAAGAGCTATTTCTTCAAGCTCTCGGCTTACCAGGACAGACTGCTCCACCTTTATGAGTCGCAGCCCGACTTCATCGGCCCGGATTCGCGCCGCAACGAGGTCATCAGCTTCGTCAAGAGCGGTTTGCGGGATCTGTCGATCTCGCGCACGACGTTCGATTGGGGCGTCAAGGTGCCAGATAACTCCGAGCATGTGATGTATGTCTGGGTCGATGCCTTGACCAACTACATCACCGGCGTCGGCTTTCCCGACGAGAGCGAGTCGAATTGGCGCTATTGGCCGGCCGACATACACATCATCGGCAAGGACATCATTCGCTTCCATGCGGTGTACTGGCCGGCGTTCCTGATGTCGGCCGGAATTGAACTGCCCAAGCGGGTGTATGCTCACGGGTTCCTGTTCAGCAGGGGTGAGAAGATGTCGAAATCGGTCGGCAACGTCGTCGACCCCTTCAATCTCGCCGATCAGTATGGCGTCGATCAGATGCGCTATTTCTTCCTGCGCGAAGTGCCGTTCGGGCAGGACGGCAACTATAACCATGAAGCCATTGTCGCGCGGATCAATGCCGATCTCGCCAACGACCTCGGCAATCTGGCGCAGCGCTCGCTGTCGATGATCGCAAAGCAGCTTGGCGGCGTCTTGCCCGAGCCCGGCGCCTTCAGCGAGGCCGACAAGGCGATCCTGGCGCAGGCCGACGGCATGATCGCGCCTGCCCGCGAAGCGATGGCGACGCAACAGATTCACCAATGGCTGAATGCGGTCTGGGCCGTGGTCGCGGAGGCCAACCGTTATTTCGCGGGGGAGGCGCCGTGGGCGCTGGCGAAGACCGATCCTGTGCGCCAGAAAACGGTGCTCTACGTCACGGCGGAAGTCGTGCGTCAGATCGCGATCCTGACCCAGCCGGCGATGCCGGCGGCCTCGGCAAGGCTGCTCGACGCGCTCGGAATTCCCGAGGGCGCGCGCCAGTTTGCGGCGCTTGGCGGAGCGACGCGGATTGCGCCTGGCACAACCCTGCCTGCGCCGCAGGCGGTGTTCCCCCGTTACGTCGAGCCGACGGCTACATAGATTTCAAATCATGCTCGTCGACAGCCATTGTCATCAAGCATAGCGAGCTGCAGCGCCCCCGAGCGCACCACTGCACTCTGATGCAAGAAACCTATATGTGGTCGCGCGTCACATAGTGCGCGGGGCTGCGGCGTGCTCCGATGTACACACCGGGGCTACAGCACACTAACCCCCCAGAACAAGCCTCGTCGTAGCCCCGGACGTACCCCCGGCAGGAGACAGGCAAATGACCAACGAGCAAATCACGACCGCCTTCTTGACGACTATCAGAACGGAGCCGCGCAGTTGCGATCTCGAAATCCTGCACGAGCTGGCCGGACGAATCGAAGGAAGCCCCGACGAGCCCACGGCAGCGGCGGCACCCGCGAGCAATTCCTAGAACTCGCGACGGCAGCACGACAGTGGACGCCCTACAATGAAAAGGGCGACGACGATGACAATGACGACCGCGTCGAAGTTGCGCGCGGCACCGTCACTGCAGGGCTTTCCTCCGGCGCTGCTGGCGCATCACTTCGGGCTGGTCTGCGAACGGCACCACGCTGCCCGTGGTTGGTTTCCCGAAACCGAGGCCGAGGCCGGGCGCACGCTTGCGTATGCGTTGAAGCACATAAAGCGGATCGAGCGCAACGTCGGGCAACTCGAACGCGATTACTAAAACCAGTGGCGCGCTTCTCCAATACCGCGGTTTTCACCGACGTTCGCTGGGCGGATTATGTGTGGAAGTGACAGTTCCCGTTTCGTCGTCCTTTCGATTCAATCCGGTAGGGCTAGACGACGATGGATCCGGATTATGTGTAGAACTGGTGCTGCCAATAGTTTGCCCTGAAGAATCTTGCCCTGAAGAGGGACTCGGGCCAACAGCTTGCCCTGAAGAGGGATTCGACGCCCCACCAGTATTCTCAGCGAAAGACAGCGTCGTCGTGCCGGCGAAAAGAGCGATAGCCACTGCGGCAACTGCGATTTTGCGGTGCATTTTACACTCCTTAAGTTTTTGCGGAGCTCGCATTAAGCAACGCGCAGATAAACTGCGAGTTTGGTATGGAGACGCGCGTCATAGGGACGGAGTTCCTGCGGCCAAAAGTACCAGCGAGCACACGGGCAAGATCGGAACCAGCAGGACATAATAGCAGCAATGGATTTACGGTTGCTGCGTCTTTTCCGGTTCAGGTTCAAAGTGCGGAGGCAATAGAAGAGGAAATGCGCGTCCTAAATCTGGCCCGCCGGTGCCGGAAAGCCTTGACCCCCTGGGATCGCGCACTGGCTGCACGAAGCGGGCAGGGCGTAGCCCCCGGTGTAGCCCCGCTGTTTACCTCCACCCCTGCGTACTATATCAAGCCGCGTCCTCCGCGAGCACCGTAAAGCATATCATGCTAGTCGACAGCCATTGTCATCTCGACTTTCCCGATTTCGCCGGGGATCTCGACGCGATCGTAGGACGCGCGGCTGCCGCCGGCATCGGGCATATCGTTACGATCTCGACGCGGGTGCGGCGCCTTAGCGAACTGCTTGCGATTACGGAGCGGTTCCCCAACGTCTATTGCTCGGTCGGCACCCACCCGCATCATGCCGATGAGGAAGATGGCATTGGTGCCGACGAACTGGTTGAGCTGACCAAGCATCCGAAGGTCGTGGCGCTCGGCGAGGCGGGGCTCGACTATTTCTACGACAACGGCTCGCCGCAGGCGCAGGAACGCGGCTTTCGCGCCCATATTGCAGCAGCGCGTGCCACTGGCTTGCCCCTGGTCATCCACACCCGCGAGGCCGACGAGGATTGCGGCCGCATCCTCGGAGAGGAAATGACCAACGGACCTTTTCGCGCCGTGCTGCATTGCTACACCGGCGGGCGGGACCTCGCGATGAAGGCGATCTCCTTGGGACTTTCGATTTCTTTCACGGGCATCATCACGTTCAAGAAATCGCAAAACTTGCGCGATCTCGCCGCCGAGCTTCCACCCGATCGCATCATGGTCGAGACCGACGCGCCGTATCTGGCGCCCGGCAAATTTCGCGGCAAGCGCAATGAGCCGTCGTATGTGGTCGAGATCGCGAAGGTGCTGGCGGAGGCGCGCGGGGTCTCGCTTGAGGAGATCTCGCGGCAGACCACGGAAAACTTCTTCCGCCTGTTTTCCAAAGTGCCACAGCCGAAGGCGGCCGCATGACGTTGATGCTGACGATCCTCGGCTGCGGTTCCTCGGCCGGCGTCCCGCGTCCGGCGCTCGGCTGGGGCAAGTGCGATCCCAATAATCCGAAAAACCGCCGCCGCCGCTGTTCGCTGTTGGTCGAGCGAACGTCGGAGCAGGGCACGACGCGGATCGTGATCGACACCTCGCCCGATCTGCGAGAGCAGTTGATCGACGCCGATGTCGATCACATCGACGCGGTATTCCTGACCCATGAACATGCCGACCAGACCCATGGCATGGACGATTTGCGTTCGGTCGTGCTGCATCAGCGCCGAAGAATTCCGGTTTATCTCAGCCAGTCGACCGGCAAAGACATCATGCACCGGTTTTCCTACATCTTTGTTTCTCCGCCTGGCAGCGAATACCCGCCGATCTGCAATCATCTCTCAATCGAAGCCGGCGAGAGCCGAACCATTGAAGGGCAGGGCGGACAGGTCGCGCTGTCCGCCTTGCTCACCCAGCACGGCAATATTCCAGCCCTAGGCTATCGAATCGGTAGCGCCGCCTATACCCCAGACCTCAGCGATATCCCGCGCGAGAGCTGGCCTTACCTCGAAAATCTCGATCTCTGGATCATCGACGGATTACGCTATGCGCCGCACCCCAGCCATTTCAGCGTCGCCGATGCTCTCACCTGGATCGGCCGCTTCAAGCCGAAGCGCGCTGTCATCACCAACATGCATTCGGACCTCGATTACGAGGTGCTGCGTCAGAGCCTGCCGGCAGGCGTGGTGCCGGCGCATGACGGGATGCGGCTGACGGTGGAGCAGGCGGGCTGAGACGCGCCGCCGCGTCGTGCTTGCAACCGCGACCCAAAATCAGCCGGCACTGCGAAGTGCCGGCTGACCAGTCGCCGCACCGCCCTAGTGACGGTCGTCGTCCCGACGGTCATCATCTCGATGATCGTCAGCGTCGACAAGGCGATCGCGATCGGTCCCCGGCGTGAACGAAACGCCGCGGAGGACTTCGCCGAAACGCGCCGTCCGTATGGCCGTAAAACTCTCACCTGCGGGCAAGCTGGTCGCCGCCAAATTGTCGGCGATCATCACCAACTGGTTCGGATCAGCACCCTGGTCGCCGTTTCCGCTGACGGTCGAGGTGATGGCCCAGATCGTCGCGGTGCCATCGCGATTGACGCGGCCGATGATGTTACGAAGGCCATCGGCGGCGGGCGCCCACGGCAGCTTGGTGGCGGGATTCTGTCCGGTGGGATAGTTGGCCACGGTATAGGGCACGCCCAGGTTCAAGCCGGCCTGCAGGGTGTAGGCCAACTTCCACGCGCCCATGCCGGGGTCGAACACCCATTTCTGCAGTCCCGCCCCGGTCTGCGCGGCGGCCGCCGTGTACTTACCCGATGCCGGATCAAAGGTGTTGGTGCCGTTACCTTCGTCGGCAACGTAAAGCGTCTTGGCATCGGCAAACCAGACCCCGAATGGAAACGACGTCGGCGCTTTGGCCAGCACCGTCGGGAAGCCCTTCAGAATGCACATGTTGTAGGGAACGACCCCCAATGTCTGCAGCTTCGTGGCGTCATAGAAGATCGGCGTGGTGGGGAGAGCAGCATTGGCCCCAGGCAGGCCAACGCCGTTCGGGCACGCCAGCGGCTTACCATTGGCATCGAAGCCGGTGGTGTCGATGAAGTAGACCGTGTTGATACCGTTGCCGCCGCTGCCCTTGGTGGTATAGACGATATTGTTAGCGACGGTGAGACCCCGGAAGTTGGTGTCCTTGCCGACCTTATCCGCCTTCAATCCCAGTTGCGTGATGTTGAAACTCCCGACTGGCGTCGGCAAGCCGGGACTCTGCGCGGCAAGCGGCGTCCGCTCGGCGGTCAAAATTTGCAGCCCGGCGCCGATGATGATTCCGTTTGGCTGAGGATTTCCACCGTTGCCGGCGTTACCGGCCGTGTACACGATGTTCGCGCCGTTCTTGTCGTTCAGGATCGCGGCGCGGCCGTTGTTGCCGCTGTAGGCGTTCGTCTTGGTGAAATGAAACCGTCCGTGCGCGTCAACCTGCGCTACCACGCGGGAATAGCTGCCGGGAACGGGATTGGTGGGGTCGACCACGGCGGGCGTATTGGAATTGGAGACATCGAGCGCATCGAGCGGCGCAAGATAACCCATGAACGTCACGACGCGGCCATCGGTCGACAGATTGAGGGCGATCTCCGATTTGGATGGAAAGCTCGTGACCACCCGCTCTCCTGTCCGCCGATCGTCGTGCTCGCGTGGCACTTCGACCTCAAGGGAGTTGACGAGCGCGCCGGTCGGCTTGAGTTGGTCGAGCAAGATCTTTGCGGTGATGCCGAAGCTGCCGTCGACGAGCGAATTGTTCCAGACCTGGGGATAGGTGCCGTCGTTCGTCGCGGTCACGCAATTCGCAGGCAGGCAATTGGGCGGCAGCGACGTTCCCGCGACGATATTCGCGGGATTGTTGTCGTACACTGAGCGGCTGACCAGCAAATTCCCCGGTCTAAAGCCAACGTCGTCGTCGTCTGCAAAGGCAGCTGTTGCGCTGACGACGGTGGACAAGACAATTGTGACGACCAGACGAGTGCGAACCGCCGGCCGCCGGGAGACCAGGCGCGATTCTACAATATGCTTCATATGGGAAAACCTCCGAGTGCGTCGCCCGCAGCAAAAATGCCGCGCGGCGATCGACGGAGAATTGCCCGCGTAATGTTACAAACGTAAGAACCGGATACGACTGGCTGTGGATACTTAGCGACGCGCAGGACTCGAGCAATCCGAGCTCTCGCGTATCAATATCCACGTCCCCACCAATAGCAGAAGCGCTCCACATTGGCGGACAGGCCGGTTTCATAGTTGGCCCATTTCTCGTATTTCGGCAGCTTGACCTCCTTCATCGCGGTATCGAAACATTTACCCGCGTCTGCCGCCTTTTTAACTTCGGCGGACAAATCCTCCATGTAGCCGATGTCGTCCTGAACATCCTTTTTCGTGCCGAAGCGTCCGCCCGCGTAGGGATGGCCCGGGATCATCCGATCCCAGTCGAGAGCGGCGAGCTTCTTGAGTGAATCGATATATTCCAGCGGCGAGGCGCTGTCCGGGATATTGCGAAACTGGACTTGCTCGATCGGCGCGAAGTCGACAACGAACACCAGTTTTTCCTTGGGTAGCCGCATCACCAGCGAATTGTCCGAATGGTTGCGGCCGACATAAATGAGTTCGAGCGTGGTGCCGCCGAGCGTGATCGTCTTCTTGCCGTCAACCACCTGATCGGGCATCACGATGTCGGCGAGAAGCGCGTTCTGTTTCTTCAATTCGAGCAGGCGCTCCTTGGTGCGCCGGTGCGCGATGAAAGTCGCGCCGAGATCCTTGAACGGCTGCCCGCCGGCGATGTGATCGTAATGATGGTGGCTGTAGATCACGTATTTGATCGGCTTGTCGGTGACGGCCTTGATGGCGTCGATATAGGGTTTGGCCGGACGCAGGTAGGAGATCGGATCGGTGGCAATGACGCCCTGCGGCGTCACGACGAACATCGATTGATGGCTGCCGTAACGAAAGACATAGACGTTGTCGGTGCCGTCGACTTTCTTGGTCGAAACCGGCGGCGCGTTTTGCGCCGTTGCGGCGGTAGCGCCAATCACCAAAGTCGTAAGGATTGCGACGGCGTTTAAGGTTTTCATCGATTCCTCCGCTGACGATCCGCTCATTTTACGATGGCAGGGTCGGTGAAAAGCGTGGGGCGCTCAATGAGAATTTTTCGTTTGCGCGAGGGGAATAAAGATGGACCTGCGGACCGGCGCTGATCGGCGGCTGGCGCCTAACGCACCGTGATCGTGATCGGCTCGGACATCACGGGCGGCACATGCGGGATATGGGTCCAATCGGCGAGGAGAAGCTGGAGGGTGTGCTTGCCTTCCGGCAGGGTCACCATGGCTTCGGTCTGGCCACCGCCGAAGTGCTTGTGGGTATCGTCGGCGGGAATCGGCTCCTTCATCTGCTCGGCTGTCATGGTGGTATCGATCAGCAGGTGATGGTGGCCCGTGTTCGGTTTTTCGACGCCGGCCGGAGCCACACCCATACCGGACAGCCCGAATTGCACCAGGAACGGACTACTCACGGTGTCGCCATCCTTCAAATTGATGAAGTAGACCTTCGCCCCCGCAGGCGACGGCGTTTGCGCCGCGACCGGCGCGAAACCGGTTGCGGCGAAAACAGCAAGCAGCGCGAGCGTCATTCTAAACGATGTGGTCATCTTGTCCCTCTTTTTAAAACAATCAATTGGACCGCACGAAGCTATTCAGAGCCCTTGGGCAAATTGCCGAAGGCCTATTAACCCGACATTCCAAGCGGGAGCGCAATCGTGAAGTGATAAATTCTTATTGAGTTGTTTTTTTTGCAGGAGACATCGTTCCGTTACACCAGGCCGCGCCACCGATCTCAGCTTCGCTGCCGTGCCAGCCCCAGAGCGCCGGTCGCAAACGCCCTGGCATAGCGCGCGAGCATCGCCACATCCACTGCATCGGGCCAACGGTCCGCCGTGTTGTGGAAGACCTCGGTGCCGCAGACCAGCGCGACGTAACGGGCACCGCCACGATGAATGGTGCCCGCTTCACCGCGCGGCACTGACCCGGACGGCGCCTTGTTGTCGACGCTTAGTCCTTCTTTCTCGAGCGCTGCAGCGATCCAGCTTTCGAGCGAGGCGGATACGTGAACCTGATTTGGCTGTCGCGGTGCGCCGATGTTCGCGCCCAGGTGAATGCAGGCGTAGGCGCGTTTCAAAAGGTTGGGACGATTTGCCAGGTACGCCTCGATTCCAAGAAACCCGATTTCGTGGCCGCTAAACGCGGCAAACAGGCAATCGCGTGCCGGTGCAGCTGCGGCCAACATGCGTATCGTCTCGAGCCAGCAGGCGAGGCCTCCGCCGCGCTCGCTTGCATTCCCACCAGCCGCTCCGCGGCGTCGTGATGACCAGCGGCGCCAAGCCAGGGTCGCTGCCCGCGATGCGAGCGGTGACGTTGATGGCCTGCGTCGAGGTGCGCTCCACCTGCGCAACAAGGCTCACCTCGGCGCGCTCCTGTGCACGCGCCCTCAGCCATTCGCTCTCCGCGCTTGAAATCTGCAATGCCGGCGGGCCGAACGGCGCGTTGAACGATGGCGCGTTGAGCAGGAACAGGCCAGGCCTGCTGCCTCGGGTCAATATGACCACGCCCTTGTGCGGACCCCGCCTGGCCTCCGCAACCGGGCCGCCCAATTCTTTGCGCGGTTCAATGAGCGTGAACGGCTCTGTCTCCACCAAAACGATGTCGGCGTCGCTGCCAAGCACACCGAGCGTACCGTGGACGCCTTCCGCGCCGGTAAACATCCCGTCGAACAGCGGGACGCCCTCGATACGCCGGCCCGCAACGCGAAGATGACATGAAAGGGGATCGATCCTGCTCAGGGGGAAAGACTCGACCGAAGGCTGGGCACCCAACTGCCGGGTTTGTCGAACGAGCCATTCGGCCGACCCGTTGTCAGCGGCCGTCGCCGTGCGGTGGTTCCCCTGGCTGTCGTAAGCCTCGACCGCGCCGGCGAGGCGCTGCTCCAGCCCATCAAACGCCGACATTTGCTCTGTCGCGAACAGGCGGCTCGGAGTGCTCACCGAGCCAGCCAGGGCAACGGCCATCGCGCGGACGCCGGCCAGCAAGAGTGCTCGGCGTTGAAACTCGTCGGTGCCCGAATTTCGCATTCTTATTCCGGCCGAGGCGGTTCAGGCCGAGATCGCCTTTGCCGAATCCACCTGAGTGCGCAGCATGAATTTCTGGATTTTTCCCGTCGAAGTCTTCGGAATAGGCCCGAACACGACGGCCTTCGGCGTCTTGAAGCCCGACATATGGTTGCGGCAGAACGCGATGATCTCGGCCTCGGTGGCGCTCGCTCCGTCCTTTAATTCGACGAAAGCGCAGGGCACCTCACCCCATTTCTTGTCGGGTTTCGCAACCACAGCGGCAAACAGCACGGCGGGATGATTGTAGAGCACATCCTCGACCTCGACCGAGGAGATGTTCTCGCCGCCGGAAATGATGATGTCCTTGGAGCGGTCCTTGATGATGACATAGCCGTGCTCGTCGAGCACGCCGAGGTCGCCGGTATGAAACCAGCCGCCGGCAAAGGCCTCCTCGGTGGCCTTCGCGTGCTTGAGATAACCTTTCATCACAATGTTGCCGCGGAACATCACTTCGCCGATGGTCTCGCCATCGCGCGGCACGGGCTGCATGGTCTCGGGGTCGATCACGGTGACGGCTTCCTCGAGCGGGTAGGGCACGCCTTGGCGGCGCTTTAATTGCGCGCGCTGGTCGGGGGCCAATTGGTCCCAGCCGGGCTGCTCCGCGCAAACCGAGGCGGGGCCGTAGACTTCGGTGAGACCATAGACATGCGTCAGTCTGATGCCGATGCTTTCGGCACCTTCGAGCACGGCAACCGGCGGCGCGGCGCCCGCGATCAGTCCGACCACCGGCCGCGCCTTTGCGCCCTTCGGCGCGTCGGCTGCGTTGATCAGCGTGTTGTACACGATCGGCGCGCCGCACATGTGGGTGACGCCGTGTCTTTGGATCAATTCGAAAATCTTTGATGGGTCGACCTTGCGCAGGCAAACGTTGGTGCCGGCAGCCGCCGCCACCGTCCAGGGAAAGCACCAGCCGTTGCAGTGGAACATGGGCAAGGTCCACAGATAGACCGGATGCTGGCCCAGGTTGCCCGCGAGGATGTTGCTGACCGCGTTCAAATAGGCGCCGCGATGATGGGTCACGACGCCCTTCGGATTGCCGGTCGTGCCCGAAGTATAGCTGAGTGCAATCGCGTCCCACTCGTCGTCCGGCATTCTGGGCTTAAAGCTCGGGTCACCTTCCGACAGCGCCGTCTCATATTCGATTTCGCCGATGCGCTTGCCGCCAGAGAAGGCCGCATCATCGACGTCGATGACGAACGGTCTTGGTTGCTTCATCAGGATCAGCGCCTCGGCGATGACGCTTGAAAACTCTGGATCGACCAGGATGATTTTGGCACCACCATGGTCGAGCTGGAATGCGATCGAGGGCGCATCGAGCCGGATGTTGAGCGCATTCAGCACGGCGCCCGCCATCGAGACGGCAAAATGTAATTCGTTCATCGCGGGAACGTTGGGCAGCATTGCCGCGACCGTATCGCCTTCGCCGATGCCGCGGCCGGAGAGGTAGGATGCAACACGCCGGCAGCGTTCATAGGTCTCTGACCACGTGAAACTGCGGCCCTCATAGACCGTGCTGACGTGATCGGGATAGACGGCGGCACTGCGCGCGAGAAAGCTCAGCGGCGTCAGCGGCACGTGGTTGGCCGGTGTCTTGTCCAGACCGATATCGTATTGGCTCTGTCTGAGGCTCATCGGTTACCTCCTATTGAGAAGATTACAGGAACCCGATCGAAATCCACGGAAATATAGCAACGATGATCAACCCAACCAGCAGCGCCAGCATGTAGCCCCAGATCGGCCGGATGCCTTCGGCGGGGTCCACGCGTCCGATCGCGCAAGCCGCATAGTAACCTACTCCGAACGGCGGCGCGAATAGTCCGATCCCCATGGCGAGGATGATCACCATGGCGTAGTGGACCTCGTGCACGCCGACGGCACGCGCGATCGGAAACAATAGCGGACCGAACAGCACGATCGCCGGAATCCCCTCCAGCACGCTGCCGAGGATCGTAAATGCCACGATCGATACGGCGATGAAGGCCGCGGAGCCGCCGGGCAGGCCGGTCATGGCGGCCGCGAGCGCGCGCGAAAAGCCGGATTGCGTCAATCCCCAGGCCATGCCGGTCGCGGTTCCGATGATCAGGAGGATGGCGCCCGACAGGCAGGCGGTCTCGATCAGCATCGGCAGCAACCGCCGCCAATCGAACCGGCGGTACACCAATAGGCCAACGAGGAACCCGTAGACGATGCCGATGGTGGAAACCTCGGTCGCGGTCGCAATGCCCTCGACCACCGCGGCGCGGATCACGAACGGCAGCGCCAGCGCGGGCAGGGCGATGATGAAGGCGCGGGCGATCTCGCGAGTTCCGGCCCGCTCGACATGGGCGAGGTCTTCGCTGCGGTAGCGCCACCACACCAGCGCCGACAGCGTGATCGCCAGCACCACACCGGGCAGCAGCCCGCCGGTGAATAGCGCCGCAATCGAGACGCCCGTCACCGAACCGATGGTGATCAGGACCAGGCTCGGCGGAATGGTTTCGGTCTGCGCGCCGGTTGCGGCGAGTAGCGCCACGAGATCGCCGGGCCGGGCGCCACGCGCTTTCATCTCCGGAAACAGCACCGGCGCCACCGCCGCCATGTCGGCAGCCTTCGATCCGGAGATGCCGGAGACCAGGTACATCGCGCCGACCAATACGTAATGCAGCCCGCCTTTGACATGGCCGAGCAGGCTCGCCAGGAAGCTCACCATGGCCCGGGCCATTCCCGTCATCTCGATCAGAAGGCCAAGGAACACGAACAGCGGCACCGAAAGCAGGATCAGGTGGCTCATGCCCTCGTCCATGCGGCCAACCAGCACCATCAATGGCGTGCGCGTCGTCAGCGCCAGATAGCCGAAGATCGCCAGCCCAAAGGCGAACGCGATCGGCACGCCCGCGAACACGCAAAAGCCGGCCACGCCGACGAAGAAAATGACCAGGTTGAGGTTGCCGAGCGGACGCAGCCATGGCTGCGCCAGCCAGAAAATCGCCATCAGCACCGCAACGGACAGCACGGCGCCCAGCACGAGCCTGGCATCGCCCGACCGCGCGAGCCGCAAAAGCGCAAAGAGCGCCATCAGGCAGGTACCGACCGGCAGCGCGGCGGCGCGCCAGATATTTGGAATTTGCAGCGCCGGCGTGGTGATGAAGCTCTCTTCGTAGGCGTATTCGTACGAAGGCCAGGCGATTAGAATCACGAACGCCAGCGCGGCGCAGGTTGCGACGCAGTCGAGATAGGCGCGCATCGACGGCTTTGTGTTGGCCACGATAGCGGTCATACGCATGTGCTCGGAACGGCGGAATGCCACCGCGGCGCCGAGCATCGCAAGCCACAGGAACAGGATGGAGGCGAGTTCATCGGACCAGATCAGCGGCTGGCGCAGGCCGTATCGTGCGACCACGCCAGCAAACAGGATCACGATCTCGGCCACGACCAGCATCGCCGCCGGAATCTCGACCAGCATTCCGAGTCGGGATTCGAGCGAGGCGGCAAGGGGACGGCGGCGAGGGGACGCTCCCGCCTCGCCAGCCACTGGTTCGGTGAGTTCGGCGTGAGCCATGACAGCCGCCCAAACCTGCCTGCTACGACAGCTTGCCGACGGATTTCTCCAGCAGCTCCCACGCCTGATCGCCGTATTTGCCTTTCCACTCGGCATAGAAACCGGCGGAACGAAGCTTGTCACGGAATGGCGCAATCGTCGGCTGGTTGAAAACCAAACCCTTGCCGGCCAACTCCTGCTGCAGCCCGGCATTGAGCTTGGCGACATCGGCGCGCTCGTTGACACCGGACGCATTGATGTTCTTGGCGACAATCGTGCGCACCTCCTCCGGCAGTTTCTCCCAGGCGCGGCGGTTGGCGAGGAACCAGAAACCGTCCCACATGTGATTGGTCAGCGAGCAGAATTTCTGCACTTCGTAGAGCTTTGCCGTCGAGATGATCGCCAGGGGATTTTCCTGACCCTCGACGACCTTGGTCTGCAACGCCGAATAGACCTCGCTGAAGTTGATCGAAGCGGGCGCCGCCTCGAAGGCTTTGAACATCGAGGTCCATAGCGGCGATACCGGCACACGGATCTTGAAGCCCTTGAAATCGTCAGGCCCGTTGATCGGCCTGGTCGACGACGTCGTCTGCCGAAACCCGTTGTCCCAGATCTTGTCCATGACGACGAGACCCGCCTTGGTGATTTCGCCGCGGATATACGCGCCGAGATTGCCGTCCATCGCCTTCCAGACCGTATCGTAATCCGGGAATGCAAAGCCGATACCGTTGATCGAAGCCGCCGGCACCAGCGTGGCCAGGATCAGGCCCGACAGCGTGAAAAATTCGACGCCGCCGGAGCGGATCTGACTCAGCATGTCCGTGTCGGAACCAAGCTGGTTGTTGGGAAAAATCTGCAGATCAAACCGCCCCTGGGTCTCGGACTTGATCGCCGCAGCCATTTCCTTGGCGCGGATGTTCAGCGGATGCGAATCCGCAAGATTGTTGGCATATTTATAGGTGAACTCGGCTCCCTGGCCGCGCGCCACCATGGGCGCACTGAGGCCGCCCAGCACCGCTGACGCCGCCGAGGCCTTGAGTAGGGTGCGCCGTGAAAAGCTCATCTCGTCCTCCCGTTGGTATTTTTCTTGTGAGACGCCATCCTACGGACCGGACCAGAGCCGGTCATCCGCCATCTCGCCGCCGCCGCTTATTGCAGCGTCGACGGGCGCCCGCAATATCAGCTTTCAGATGGGACGGGCGCTTGCGTACGCGGCTCCAAAGGCGGTGGGCATCTGGGCTGGTTTACGCCGCAAGGCCCGCCTGGGTTGACGCGCCGCGGCAGGAATTTCGGCTAAATACCTGATACAATTATACATATAAATATTCCATAATATACCTTATGCGAATCCGACTAGGCCATCCCACTTCCGGCCACGTCCGCGCCATCGACTATCACTCCGCGCCAGTTCGATGTATCGCGCATATCGAGCGGCTAGAGCCCCTTCCACAAACCAAGCCCGACCCTAGGTTACGTAGGCGCAGGTTTAGAGGTCATGCATCTTCGAGAATCGTGTCAGCCTTCCAGGCACGGCGGAACGTGCGGGCGCAAATCAAAAGGAGGTTCGTTATGCAGGAGCGCGCTAGGCAGACACCCGAAGCTTTGGCTATTCCGTTCGACGTTGCAAAACTCGACAGGCTCATGGAAGAGGCCGGCATCGACATCTTGCTCGCCACCTCCAAGCACAACGTTCAGTACCTTGCGGGCGCAGAGCGCGCGATTTTTTTTGACTACATGGATGCGCTCGGCGTCAGCCGCTACTTGCCGATCATGGTTTACCCCAAGGGCGCACCGGACAAGGCGGCCTTCATCGGCCATCGGCTCGAGACCCATCAGCGCGCCGTGGCACCACTTTGGATTCCGGAAGTAAAAACAACCGCCAGCGGGTCGGTCGATGCCGTGGCCCGCGCCGTCGAAGTCGTCCGCGCCACGGGCGTGCCGAGGAAGCGAATTGGGGTCGAACTGGCGTTTCTGCCGATGGATGCCGGCAAGGCCCTGTCGGAAGCCCTCCCCGACAGCCAAATCAAGGACGCACTGTTCGTGCTGGAGCGGCTGCGCGCGGTCAAGACGCCTGCCGAGCTTGCAAAGCTGCGCAAAGCGTCGGAGCTGGTTGTCGACGCGATGCTCGAAGTGATCGCCAGCCACGGGCCGGGCCGCACCAAACGCGAGATCTCGGACGCCTTACGCGTGGCGGAGGTCAAGCGCGGGCTGACTTTCGAATATTGTCTCATCGCCGCCGGCGCCAGTCACAACCGCGCACCCTCCGATCAGCGTTGGGAACAAGGCGACGTCCTGTCGCTGGATTCCGGGGGAAACTTCCACGGCTATATCGGCGATCTAGCCCGCATGGCGATCCAAGGCGAGCCGGACGCCGAACTGCAAGAAATCCTGTCTGAAATCGAAACCATCCAGCGAGCCGCCTTCGAAGCGGTGCAGCCGGGTCGCCCCGGCGGTGACATCTACGCCGCGGCGGAGAGGCTCGTGAAACAATCCAAGCAACGCGACAGCATGGAATTTCTGGCCCACGGCATGGGCTTGGTCAGTCACGAGGCCCCTCGCCTCACGGCCAATGGTCCCGTTCCATATGACGACACCGATGCGAGGCGGCCGCTCGAACCAGGAATGGTGGTTTCGATCGAGACCACGCTCAAGCATCCGCGCCGCGGCTTCATCAAGCTTGAGGACACGGTCGTCGTGACGGAGCGTGGACATGAGATATTCGGCGAAGGCGGCCGCGGCTGGAATCGCGGCGGGAGCGCATCGGCGGGAGAGATGAAATAAGTGGCGGCACGCTTAGCGCCGGCCGCCGACCTCGTCGATACGCTGCAGCAGGTCGGCCGGGTCCTCGTAGACGCGGAACGCGCCGGATTGTCTCAACTCGTCCGGCCCATAGCCGCCGCTTAAGAGACCCACGCCCAGTGCACGGCACCGGACTGCCGCGAGCATGTCCCAGATGCTATCGCCGACCACCACCGCCGTTTCGATCGGCGCGCCGAGCCGTTCCGCTGCGGCAAGAAACAGGTCCGGGTCAGGCTTGGCATATTTGACCTGATCGCGCGTCACAACCGGAGTCCGATCTGGATCGACGCCGAGTGAGGCAAGATTCACCGCCGCGGTCTCCATGCGGCCGCTGGTTGCGATCGCCCAGGGAATGCCGGCCTCCGACAACGAACTGAGCAATTCGCGCGCTCCGGGCAAAGGCCGGATTTGGGTCGCCTGCTGCCGGTAGGCTGTAGCATGAGCCTGGCGAAGCCGCTCAACGCGCTCAGCGCTGATTTCGATCCCGGTCTCGCGAAGCAACTGATTGGTGAACAAGCCTCCGCTCATGCCGATCTTGCGATGGATACGCCAGACCGACAGTTCGATGCCTTCGGCATCGAGCGCGTGCTTCCAGGCCAGGACATGCTGATAGACGCTGTCAACAAGCGTGCCGTCGAGATCGAACAGGAAGACCGGTTGGATGCGCATGTCAGTGCCCTCGCTGAGCGTAGTGGGCGCGAGGTTTTCCTTCCGCGCCCGGTACTTCATTGCGTTTTCACATCACGCACCAATGGACACGACTGACTGGTCGTAATTGCCAGAGCCCATGCTTCCGGGTTCGAAAATCTCGTGCTCGGCGATCCAGTCAAACGACTGGGAGAACACTTCACGGCTGTAGGGCTCGAAGACGATGCGCTCGCCCGGCCCCCAGCGACGCGTATCCATCGCGGCGTGGAAGCGTTCGGGAAACTCCATTTTGTAGTAATGCGTGTACTTCTCCGGTCGCAGATCGATATCGCGCTGTGCCCGGCGCAACGCCTCGAAGTAACGTCTTACGTCCGCCATATCTGGATCGCCATTGACCATCGCGCCGATCATGAAGGTGGTGTCGATGATCTTGCGATAGCCGAGTTGCTCGGCGAAATAATAGGGGCCACCGAACAGTGTCGCAGCCCGCGCCCTGCCCTCGAAGAACGCCTCCATGCGGCTGAACAGCATGCCCTCGTCAAACGAGAGATTGATCTGCTGTTTCTCGAGGTAGGTTTCGAGGGCCTGGATAGTGGCGTAATGGCTGCCCGACTGGAATCCAACCGAGATGGGGACGCCTGCGAGATCGGCCGGCGATGCGATCCCCGCGTTGGCAGGCACGAAGATCCCGGACGGAGCCACCGAGTAGGCGTCGGCAAACAACTTCGTATGGCCGCGCGAAGCGGCGACATTCACGGTCCAATGGCAAGCGCACGTGATATTGGATTCGCGCCCTTTCTCGATGCTCTGGAAAGCACCGCTATGGCCTGATGTGGCGTGGTGAGCGCCGTCGGTGGAACGGATGAACTCCTTGAATTCATAATCGAGGCCTTCGTCGCGAAAGTAACCTTTCTCTTCCGCCACCCACTCCTGCAGTCGGAAGTGCGGCTCGATCTTGAACTTCGGCATGGCTTCCGCTCCCATGTGTTCGTTGGGTCCATCCCTTTTATTCACCAAGCCTATCGCAAAGCTCACACTTCAGCGATGCCAAAATTGGAACAACCGTTATGCCACGGTTGAATTTATTGCGCGAACGATGAAACCTAGCGCCCCTTGAACCGGGGAAGCATAACCTACAAATGCCGGGACGACAGGCCGGAAGGTTCAGTACCTCGACATAGCCGCAATGTTTGGACTATCTTGTCGGTCATGAGCGATCACGACCATCGCCACGACCATTCCGACTTGTCGGAGACCGAATTGCGCGTGCGCGCGCTCGAGACGATCTTGACCGAGAAAGGCTATGTCGAGCCGGCTGCGCTCGATGCCATCATCCAGGCCTATGAAACGAAAATCGGCCCGCACAACGGCGCGCAGGTTGTGGCCAGGGCCTGGTCCGATCCCGCTTTCAAAAAGGCTCTGCTCGAGGATGGCACCAAGGCCGTGAGTACGCTCGGCCATGTCAGCCGGGTCGGCGATCATCTCGTCGTTGTCGAGAACACGCCACAGCGTCACAACATGGTCGTGTGCACGCTGTGCTCCTGTTATCCCTGGGAAGTGCTGGGCCTTCCGCCGGTCTGGTACAAGGCCGCGCCCTATCGTTCGCGCGCCGTGAAAGACCCGCGCGGCGTGCTCGCCGATTTCGGCGTCACCCTGCCGCAGGAAACCGAGATCCGGGTATGGGATTCGACCGCGGAGACGCGTTTCCTGGTGCTGCCGATGCGGCCCAAAGGCACCGAGGGCTGGAGCGAGCAGCAACTCGCCGAGCTCGTGACGCGGGACTCGATGATCGGCACCGGATTTCCGAGGACGCCGGGAGCGCCATCGTGAACGGCGTGCATGACATGGGCGGCATGGATGGTTTCGGCAAGGTCGAGCCGGAGCCGAACGAGCCGATGTTCCATTCAGAATGGGAAGCGCGGGTGTTGGCGATGGTGCGCGCGATGGGCGCCGCAGGTGCCTTTAACATCGATGCGTCGCGCTTCTATCGAGAGACGCTGCCGCCGCATATTTATCTCGGCAGTTCATATTACAAGAAATGGCTGCTCGGTCTCGAAGACCTGCTGGTTGACAAGGGCTTTATTGCATCCGGCGAAGTTGCCGCCGGGCATGCGATCGAGCCGGCGAAACCGCTCAAGCACGGAAAGTTCAGCCGCAATGATGTCGAACGCATCATGGTGCGCGGCAAATTCGGCCGTGCAGCGTCCGCACCCGCAAAATTCAAGCCGGGCGATCGCGTACGCGCCCGGAATATTCATCCCATCACCCACACCCGGCTGCCCCGCTACGTGCGCGGCCATGTCGGCGTGGTCGAGCGCGATCACGGCTGCCAGGTATTTCCGGATTCGGCCGCGATCGACGCCGGCGAGAATCCACAATGGCTGTACACCGTGGTGTTCAATGGTGCCGAATTGTGGGGCCCCGACGCCGACCCGAGCGTGAAGATCTCCATCGATGCATTCGAGCCCTATCTGGAGGCGGCATGATGGATGCGGCCGCCGCGCGTGAGGCAACCAAAGCCATTCCCGGCGTCCCCCGCGACGACGAAGGTCCCGTGTTTCGCGCGCCCTGGGAGGCGCAGGCGTTTGCCATGGCGCTAACGCTGCATGAACGCGGGCTCTTCACCTGGAGCGAATGGGCGAGCGCGCTCGCCAGCGAGATCAAGCGCGCCCAGGCGGCCGGCGACCCTGACACCGGGGAGACGTATTATCGACATTGGCTAGCGACGCTGGAGAACCTCGTTGCCGCGAAAGGCGTGGCCTCAACCGCTACCTTGCATCGCTACCGCGACGCTTGGGACCACGCCGCCGAACGCACCCCGCATGGGGCGCCGATCGAACTCATGCCGGGGGATTTTGGTTAGCGGCACCCATGTGAGCGCAAGCTGGCTCTCAAGTAAAGTCGTCATACCCGCGAAAGCGGGTATCCAGTACGCCGAGACCTCTCGGTCGATCAACGGTGCCTCTTGAATACTGGATCATCCGCTTTCGCGGATGATGACATTGTGCGTGTGGCAAGTTCATCGCTCCGCATATTCCCGCCAACCCCTGGCGCGCAGTGCGCACGCCGGGCATTCGCCGCAACCATATCCCCACTCATGCTGCGCACCGCGCTCGCCGAGGTAACAGGTGTGCGAGTGTTCGCGGATCAGGTCGACCAGCGCCGTCCCGCCGAGATCGCTCGCGAGCTTCCAGGTCGAGGCCTTGTCCAGCCACATCAGCGGCGTGTGCAATTCGAATTGCCTGGTCATGCCGAGATTGAGCGCGGACTGTAGCGCCTTGATGGTCTCGTCGCGGCAATCCGGATAGCCGGAATAATCGGTCTCGCACATGCCGCCGATGATGTGGCGGATGCCGCGCCGATACGCCAGCGCTGCCGCAAACGTGAGGAACACCAGATTGCGGCCCGGCACGAACGTATTCGGCAGGCCATCCTCCCCCATTGCGATCGCGACGTCGCGCGTCAGCGCGGTGTCGGAAATATCGGCCAAGGTCGGAATCGCCAGCGTGTGGCTCTCGCCAAGCTTCGCCGCCCAGTCCGCGCGCAACGATTTGAACCCGTCGAGCAGACGATCGCGGCACTCAAGCTCGATGGCGTGGCGCTGGCCGTAGTTGAAGCCAAGCATTTCGACGCGCGCAAAACGCTCCAGCGCCCAGGCCAGGCAGGTCGCGGAATCCTGTCCGCCGGAAAACAGCACCAGTGCAGAGTCGGATTGGGGTTGACCTTTCATAAACCCGCCTTAGCACTCATCCATTCTCAGACCAATCGGTGGAAATCGGCTTCGTTCCGCTGGGATTGGCACGCCTGTTGCGCCATAAAGCCCTCCCCTCCGCGACTTCGGAAAAACGCCATGCGCCCTTCCCGCGACATTTCCGGCCTGCTCGACATCATGGCGAAGCTGCGCACGCCCGGCAGCGGCTGCCCGTGGGACCTCGAGCAGAATTTTTCGACGATAGCGCCCTACACCATCGAGGAAGCTTATGAGGTCGCTGACGCCATTGCGCGTGGCGATCTCGACGATCTGCGCGACGAGCTCGGTGACCTCCTGTTGCAGGTGGTGTTCCACGCCCGCATGGCCGAAGAGCAGAACGTATTCGCGTTCGGCGACGTCGTTGAAGCGATCACGCAAAAAATGATCCGGCGCCATCCGCACGTCTTTGCTGACAAGGACGGAACGCTGACGCCTTCGGATGTGAGGGGCGCATGGGACCGCATCAAGGGCGAAGAGAAGCTAGAGCGCGCCGGGCGGCGGCCGCCGGAAGACCCCACGCACCAATCGCTGCTCTCAAGTGTCAGGGCGGGGCAGCCGGCGCTGACGCGGGCGATGGAATTGCAGCGCAAGGCCTCCACGGTCGGCTTCGACTGGAACGATGTGCGCGCGGTGCTGCACAAGATCCGCGAAGAGGCCGACGAGATCGAGGCTGCGCTCGATCGTGGCGACGCCGACGAACTCGCTGCCGAAACCGGCGATCTGCTGTTCGC
>Ga0066671_10000112_pt1 | contig 22672 bp, 23 predicted proteins | sample GraSoiAngelo_120_FD_62294 | JGI IMG/M metagenome (GOLD analysis project Ga0066671, IMG submission 62294) | Grasslands soil microbial communities from the Angelo Coastal Reserve, California, USA - 14_0919_09_20cm | ecosystem: Environmental > Terrestrial > Soil > Grasslands | place: USA...
GCTGGCGTCGTCGGCGGTCCCCGGGGTGTTCCCGCCGGTCACGATCGATGGCCATCAGCACGTCGATGGCGGCCTGGTCGATCCAACCGGCCTGGACACGGCGATCGAGCTGGGCGCCCGGCGGGTCTACGTGCTGGACTCCGGCTACCACGGCCGGCTGCCGGCGCCGCTGGGATCGATGAATGCGATCGTCGACCACACCTTCCAGGTGGCGGCCCAGCATCGAACCCGCTGGACGATTCAGCAGATGGGGCGAAGCGTTGAAATCGTGCACCTGCGCCCGGACGCCGGGTTCTTACGCCATTCGATGGACTTTGGCGCGACCGAGTTCTACCTGGCCGAGGGCTACCGGTATGCCGCGGAGGTGCTGGACGCACGCCGGGCCCGGCGCCGCGCCGTGCAGCTGGCACCGATCGCCGCGCCCGTTTATCACTAGCGCCGTCGCCAGGTCGTGATCAGCCGAGACGTTTTCTAGCGCGAGACGCGGAAGGCGAAGTCGAAGGCTTTCACCGACTGGGTGAGCTGGTCGACTGAGATGAAGTCGACGCCGGCCAGTGCGTAGGCGCGGGCGTTATCGAGACCAACCTTGCCGGTGATCTCGACCTTGGCGCGGCCCTGAACAAGGGCGATCGCCTGACGCACCTGGCCCGGTGGGAAGTTTTCAAGCCGTAAGACGTTGACCTTGGCCTGCAGCGCCTGCTCGAGCTCCTGCATATTGGTGACCGTCACCTCGATGCGCTTGCCCTGGTGCGTTTTCCGGAGCTGGCGGACGATGTTGGGCACCCCATCACTGAGGGCGAGGTGGGACTCGGTCACGATCAGCCGCTCACCGAGGCCTTTGAGATGAATGACGCCGCCGCCGCACTCGACGGCATATTTCTCCAGAAACCCGAGGCCTGGCGAGGTGCTGCGCGTGCCCAGGATCCGGGTCTTTGTGCCACGTACCGCGTTGGTAAACCGAGCCGTCTGACTGGCGATCCCGGAGAGGTGCTTCAGGAAGTTGAGCGCAGTTTGCTGGGCTTGTAAAACGCTCACCGCAGGACCGGACACCCGTGCTACCAGCTGGCCGCTGCTGAGCGGCGCGCCATCAGTCGCGCGCGCCTCAAAGCTGATGTTCTTGTCGACGAGCTCGAAGACGCGGCGAAAGAAGGGCAGGCCGGCAAGGACGCCGTCCTCACTCGCGATCAGCTTGCCGCGCGCCTTGACCTTGCCCGGGAAGAGTGCCTGAGTGGTCATGTCGCCCTCGCCGACGTCCTCGGCGAGCGCCTCTTTGATCAGCTTGTCGACCGCGCTCATGGGGAAGCGCATGGTGATGACCGGTGGAGGCACGGGCTTCGGGGCTGGCGTCGGGGCCGGCGGAGGGGTGGCCGGGCGCGGCGGCATCCCGGGCGGGCGGCCGGCGGTGCGCCAGGGCGACCCGAGGCCCAGGATGGTCGGACGCGGGAAGGGCATGATTGGGACCCCGGGCGGCAGCGGCGGCTGGACAGGCGCCTGGGCCGGGACCGGCTGAGGCTTAGCTTGCTGAGGCGCGGCAGGTGGCGCGAGCTCGGGCGAGGGCGCAGGCGCGCGCTTCGCGGCTGGCTTGGTGGCGGGACGCGCGGCGACGGCGGTCTTGCGCGCCACAGAGGCGCCTTTGGTCGAGACTGAGCCCGTTTTCGGGCGCGCCAGTTTGGCGCTCGGCTTTGCCTTCACCTTTGAAGTTGTCGTCCGCCCCTTCGCCTTCGAGCGCCGGTCTTGCGTCAGACCCGCTCTGCTCCGAACACGACGTTATCGATCAACCTTGTTGAGCCAAGTTTAACAGCGACCGCCAAAACATTGCCCGGCCGCACTTGCCTCGGAGTACTCAGGGTGGTGTCGTCGAGCACGGAGAGATACTGAATCGAGATTCCGGGCGCAGCGCTCAGGACCTCTCGTGCGGCGGCCGCAAGGGCGGACGGATCGCTTTCCCCTGCCGCAAAGCGCCTCGCCGCGTCGGCGAGGGCCCGGTGGATGGCCGGGGCGATCCGCCGCTGCTCGGTATCCAGGTAGACGTTTCGCGAGCTGATCGCCAGGCCGTCGGCTTCGCGGACGGTGGGCATGGTGACGATCCGGACCGGCAGGCCGAAGTCGCGGACCAGCTGGCGAACCAAGACCACCTGCTGGAAGTCCTTCTGGCCGAAGTAGACCCGCTTGGGCTGCGTCAAATTGATGAGCTTGAGCACGACGGTGAGGACGCCGGCGAAATGGCCCGGCCGGATCTGTCCCTCGAGCAGGCCACCGAGCGGGCCCGGGTCGACCGTCGTCTTGAAGGCCGACGGGTAGATCTGCTCGACGGGCGGATGGAAGATGGCGTCCACTCCAAGGGCCTCGAGGCGCGCCCGGTCGGTCTGGAAGGGACGCGGGTAGCGGCTGAAGTCCTCGCTGGGGCCGAACTGCCGCGGGTTGACGAAGACGCTGACCACCACCCGCTGGTTGTCGCGGCGCGCGCGGGCGACCAGGGCATCGTGGCCGGCGTGGAGCGCGCCCATCGTCGGGACCAGCCCGATCTCGTCACCGGACTGCCGCCAGGCAATGGCCTGCTCCTGCATGGCCATCGCCGACTCGATCAGGAGCGGTCTAGCGGACGGAGTACTCGTGCTCAGCGGTGGGGAAGGCGCCCGCTCTGACATCCTGGTCGAACTGGCGGGCGGCGGCCTCGATGGCCTGGCCGAGTTGGGCGTACTGGCGCACGAACTTGGCCACGTGGTCGGGGTTGAGGCCGAGAACGTCCTGGATCACGAGCACCTGCGCGTCGCACTGCGGACCGGCGCCGATACCGATGGTGGGCACATTGAGGGCCTCGGTCACACGGCGGCCAAGGGCGCTGGGGATGCCTTCGAGGACGACCGCAAAGGCGCCGGCCGCCTCGAGCGCGCGGGCGTCGCTCAGGATCTGCTCGGCCGCTTCATCGCTGCGGCCCTGGACGCGGTAGCCGCCGAACTGGTTGACGAACGTTGGCGTCAAGCCGAGGTGGGCCATCACCGGGATGCCCATCGAGGTCAGCTCGCGCGTGTAGTCGATGACTCGCCCGCCGCCTTCCATCTTCACCGCCTGGACGCGCGCCTCCTGGAGAAAGCGGCCGGCGTTGCGGACGGTGTCTTCGAGGCTCACGTGGTACGCCATGAAGGGCAGGTCGCCGATGACCAGCGCGTTCGGCGCGCCGCGGACCACGGCGCCGGCGTGACGGATCATGTCGTCCATCGTGACGCTGAGCGTGTCCGGATAGCCCAGCATCGTGCTGCCAAGGCTGTCGCCGACCAAAAGGACCGGAATCCCGGCGCGATCGAGCCACCTCGCGGTCGTGTAGTCGTACGCCGTCAGCATGGTGAACTTTTTGCCGTCGGCTTTCCATTTGCGCAGGTCGCGAATGGTGGTGGTCATGCCGCGTCCTCCTTGCTCGGTTGCGCAAGCCGTTTGGTTCGGTCGGCCAGCAACTGGTAGATCCGTTGGAGCTGCGGATCATGCTTCAGCGCCTCGAGGTGCCGCCGGATCGTGCCGTCATCGCCGCGGGCCGCCGGCCCGGTGATGGCCTCGGCAGGAGCCAGGTCTTTCAGGTTGTTGACGGCGCCCGCGAGCAGCGTGGTCATGCCGCGCCGGGCGGTCTCGCGGTCGAGCCCGGCCTGCACCGCGAGGTCGATCGCCTCCGCAAGCAGCAGCGTCGGATAGTTGGCGGCGAACACCGCGGCCGCGTGATAGCGCGCGTGGTCGACGTGGCTGAGGTCAAAGGCGTGACCCTGGAGATCGGTCGCCATCTGCGCCAGCTGCTCCCGCAGGGGGCCATCGGCGTCGATGCCGAAGTACGTGCCGGCGACGTTTTCGGCCGCGGCCGCGCCGCGGCGGAAGGTCTGGAGTGGATGGAAGACGCCGATGCGCAGGCTGCCCTGCTGGGCCAGCGGCTTGAGCGCCGCCCGGTCCTGGGCCCCGCTGAGGTGAACGGCCGCTTTGCCGGCCGCCGAGCAGAGAGCACCGGCCATCTCCGAAGCCAGCGGCGCGATAACGTCGTCGGGGACGGCCACGATCGTGAGGTCGGCGACGTCGATCGTGGTGGCCGGCGACTGGCAGGGGCGAGCGCCGAGCTCGGTCGCCAGCGCACGGACGTTATCCGGGTTGCGCCCGCCGATGGCGGCGATGATGTAACCCGCCGCGTGCAGGCTACGCCCGAGGGCCGATCCGGCCCGGCCGGGTCCGATGACGCCGATGGTCGATTTCTGCATGATGCCGTCTCGGTCGCGAGGATCCAAGCGGTCTAACCAATATAACGTGGAAGGGCCCCCACCCTGACTTTTCCCGACGCCGGAGCGGAGAATCGCAAAGATCTAGCTGGTTTTTGTCAGGACCGCCTTGCGGCTGTCGTATTCCGCCTGGTCGATCTCACCGCGCGCGAACCGCTCGTTGAGGATGCTCAGCGCGGTATTGCCACGGTCGCGCCCCGGAAATCTCCGGATGGCCCACATCACCAGCCAAACGGCCAGTACCAGGATGACTGCCCAGAAGAGGAGGTACACGATGAACGCGAACGGCAACAAAAAGTGGCCGATAAATGACACCCCCCATCCCCCTTCAGGCTGGCGTCGGCTCCAGCCGGCCGGGTGGGATTTCGGGGCCGCGATCGTCCGCTTTGGGCTGGACCTGCGGCGGGCGTTGTGCCTCGGGCTTGGCGGGAGCGGGTCGTTCGGGGACCTTGCCGTCGGGCGAGTTGAGCACGGCGTCCATCTGCCAGCCTTCAATCGTCTCTTCTGTCTTGAGATATTCGGCCAGCTGCACGAGCTTGTCGCGGCGCTCGGTCAGAATCTTCCTGGCACGCTGATAGCCTGCATCGACCAGCCGGTGGACTTCCTGGTCGATCTCCCCGGCGATCTCCTCGCTGTAGTTTCGCTGCTCGCCGAGGTCGCGGCCGAGGAAGACGAGCTCCTCCTTGTGGCCGAACGTGAGCGGGCCCAGCTTGTCGGACATGCCCCACTCGGTCACCATGCGGCGGGCGAGCTTGGTCGCCTTACCGATGTCGTCCGAGGCACCCGAGGTGATATCGCCGAAGATCAGTTCCTCGGCAACCCGTCCGCCGAGAATGACGGCCATGTCGTCGTTGAGCTCGCTTCGCGAGACCAGGTAGCGGTCTTCCGTCGGGAGCTGCATCGTCCAACCAAGCGCCATGCCGCGCGAGATGATCGAGACCTTATGCACCGGGTCCGCGTTGGGCAGCGACTTGGCGACCAGCGCATGGCCGATCTCGTGGTAAGCGATGACGTTCTTCTCCTGCTCGGTGATCATGCGCGACTTGCGCTCGGGGCCGGCGATGACCCGCGCGATGGCTTCCTCGAGCTCCAGCTGGCCGATCGCTTTCTTGTTGTTGCGCGCGGCGAGAATCGCCGCCTCATTAATAAGGTTGCTGAGGTCGGCGCCGGAAAAGCCGGGGGTTTGGCGGGCGAGGACTTCGAGGTCGACCTGGCCATCGAAGGGCTTGTTGCGCGCGTGCACTTCGAGGATGGCGCGACGGCCGCGGATGTCCGGCCGATCGAGCGTCACATGCCGGTCGAACCGACCGGGGCGGAGCAGCGCCGGATCGAGAACGTCCGGGCGGTTGGTGGCCGCGATCACGATCACATGGGTGTTGGTCTCGAAGCCGTCCATCTCGACCAGCAGCTGGTTGAGCGTCTGCTCGCGCTCGTCGTGACCGCCGCCCAGGCCGGCGCCGCGCTGGCGTCCGACGGCGTCGATCTCATCGACAAAGACGATGCAGGGCGAGTTCTTCTTCGCCTGATCGAAGAGGTCGCGCACTCGCGAGGCGCCTACGCCGACGAACATCTCGACGAATTCCGAGCCGGAGATGCTGAAGAAGGGGACGCCCGCTTCGCCCGCGACCGCTTTGCTCAGCAGCGTCTTCCCGGTCCCCGGAGGGCCGACCATCAGGACGCCCTTAGGTATTCGAGCGCCGAGCGCGGTGAATTTTTCCGGGAACTTGAGGAATTCGACGATCTCGGTCAGCTCCTGCTTGGCCTCCTCGACACCGGCGACATCATTGAAGGTCACGGCGGGCTTGTCGCCACTCAGCAAACGTGCGCGGCTACGACCGAAGGAGATCGCCTGGTTGTTGCCGCTCTGCGTCTGGCGGAGCATGTACCACATAAAGCCGCCGATGACGAGGAAGAGGATGACGTTGGGAAGGACGACGGAAAGCAGCAGGTTGGACGAGCTTGGCGCCTCGGTGCTGAAATGGACGTTGTCCTCGAGCAGCTTGGCCTCGATCTGGTAGGTATCGCGGAAGGTCGTCTTGTAGTGAATGCCACTCGTATCGGTCCAGTCCACCTCGGTGCCGCTTCCCTTGATCACCGCGGAGGCGACCTGGTGATTGTCGGCCGCCTGGATCAGGTCGTAGGTTGACTTGTCGGTTGGACTGGTCGCGGTGTTGAAGCTTTTGTAGCTGGCCCAGATGATTGCGAGCACGCCGGCGACCAGGACGAAATAGAAGATATTTCGGTTTCGCCCTTTCATGGCCGACCTATCTTAGCACCGGATTTTTAAGAAACCTGTGAGCCAATATGAAGTAGAACGAATTCAACCGCGCACTATTTCGAGATGCAGCTGATGGGTGGTTTGCGGCCTGACGCGCTTCCTTTCGGAAACCGTTACACCCGGAATCCAAACGATTTCTTCACGGTCGGAAACGATCGGCAGGCTGTCCCGGAGATGACGCGGGACGTGGGCGTCGACCAGGATGTCCTGCAGTCGTTTCGGCGCCGGCAGGCCGAGTGGCCGCATGCGGTCGCCTGGCTTGCGGGTGCCAACGGTGAACGGCGGCTGCACGAGGTCGCCGTCGAGATGGCCAACCTGATCACGGGCCTTGAAGCTGGCCCGGTCGCAGCGACAGGCGGACGCGGTCAGGCGCTGGGTCGACGCTGACGATTGCGTGCCATCGCGGCTGCCATCGCGATCGACGGATGGTGGGAGGGGCGCGTCGTCACGCCGGGCTGCCTCGATTCCGGCAAAGCCCGCCTGCGGAATCAGCTGACGGATGACGCGCCGTTGCAGCGCCGGCGGCAGGGTGCGGAATGCCTGGCGATCGGTGGCGCTGCCCGGCGGCAGGCGGGCGACCTGCTCGTCCAGGTATCGATCTTCCTCCGCCAGGATGTCGGCGGTGCGGGCGAGCAGCTCGCGGGCTGAGGGGTCGAAGGCATCGATCGCAGGCAGCAGTTCCTGTCGAAGCCGGTTGCGGGTGAAGCGCGGGTCGTCGTTGGTCGGATCGCGACGGGGAGTCAGGTGAAGACGAGTCAGATAGGCCTCGACGTCTTTGCGTGGGACGTCGAGTAGGGGGCGAGCGAGATCTCGATCGCGTCTGCGCATCGCCGCGAGCCCGCGCGAGCCGGAGCCACGCAGGAGGTGAAGCAGCAATGTTTCGACCTGGTCATCCTGCGTGTGGCCGAGCGCGATCGCGGAGCTGTGGGTTTGCGCCGCGGAGTTGCGGAGGAAGTCGTAGCGGGCGGTGCGGGCGGCGCCTTCGGTATGGGGCGTGTCGCGGGCGGCTCGCCCGGCAAGGAAGTCGAAGCCCCACTGACGGGCGATGTCGCGAACGAAGTCGCGATCCGCCTCGCTATCCGCACGCCATCCGTGGTCGAAGTGGGCGACCGTGAGATGGAGGGGAAGCGCCGGAAGCAATTCGCGCAAGACCGAGAGCAGTGCGAGGGAGTCCGGCCCGCCGGAGACGGCGACGACGACGCGCTCGCCCGCCGTGAGGATGCGGTGCAGGCCGATCGCGATGGCGACGCGCTGGGGGAGCTTCACCTGGGTGCGAGAGAGCTACACCTGGTGGGCGACAGCTTCCGCTCGTGGGAGGGCCTTGGGAGAATCACCTGAGGAGCATCACCCTGATGGCGGCGGCAATGGCGGAGGCAAGGATCGAACTTGCGACATACCGGGTATGGGCCGGTTGCTCTACCACTGAGCTACTCCGCCCAGAGCATCGGTTAGTTTAGCAAGGATGTCGCCATCATTCGCCGAAATAGCGCCGCGCTACGACACGCTTCGACCGCTGTCGAGCGGAGATCGACAACGACTGGACCGCATGCTGAGGTCGGCGGCGCTGAGCGCCGGCGACCTGGTGGTCGAGGTGGGCTGCGGGACCGGACGGATGACGCTGCCGCTGGCGGCGATGACACCGGCGCGTCTGGTTGGCGTGGATCCAGAGACGCGCATGCTGGAGGTCGCGCGCGCCAAGGATGACGTTGGGCGGGTCGAATGGGCGCGCGGCACCGCCTACCGCTTGCCGGTTGGCGATGGCGAGGCCGCGCTGGTGGTGATGGTGATGGTGGTGCATCTGTTGCGGCAGCGAGTGCGGGCGTTCGCCGAGGCGCGCCGCGTGTGCCGGCCGGGAGGGCGGCTGAGCGTGTGGACGTTCACCCCTCGTCATGTTGACGAGTTTTATCTCAATGAGTATTTCCCGAGTATTCCCGCGATCGACCGGCCTCGGTTTCCGCCGGTAGCAACGCTAACGGCGGAGCTGCGCCGAGCCGGGTTCACCCGGATCGGCGTTGAGGTTACCGAGGACCGTCGGACGATGGGAATCGCCGAGGTGGTGGATCGAGTCAGGGGACGATATATCTCCACGCTTAGCATGCTGCCACCGCTCGAATATCGACTGGGATTGCAGCGACTGGAAGAGGCGCTGGCGGCCGATCGATCGGTGACGATGAGTCAGCGATCGGAGTGGGCGCTGTTGACCGCGGAGAAATAGAAGAGGAGCCCCGGGGGGCTCCTCTTCGTCAGTAGCTTGGTTGCGGCGGCGAGATTCGAACTCGCGACCTTCGGGTTATGAGCCCGACGAGCTTCCACTGCTCCACGCCGCGCGCAGCCCCCTGGCGGAGGCGAGGTGCTAATTCTAGGCGGGCTCGCCCGACCCCGTCAAGCCGGCCCCGGCCTACTTGAAGCGGCCGCCCCGCTTCGCCTCGAGGTTCCGCTTGATATCCAGCAGCCGTTCCTCACTGGTCTTCAAGAACTTCGACAGCTTCTCCTCGAACACGGGATCGGCCCCTTCGGGCAGCTCGCGTTTTCCCCTGCCGCCCCGCCGATAGGACCGCGGCAGCACCGGCGTCGACATCCCGGGCGGCCCGTCGACCACAGCGGCCTGCTTAAGCGAGAGGTCCATCTTGCCATTGGTCGAGTCCACATTGAGAACCTTGACCTTGACCTTATCGTTCATCTTCACGTGGCTATTGACATCGCGAACATATTCGTTCGCGATCTCCGATATATGAACCAGGCCTGTCCCCGCCCCGTCGATCTGCACGAAAGCCCCAAAATTCGTAATCCCGACGACCGTTCCTTCCACCACCGTCCCAGGCGTTACTGCCACCTAACCCGCAGACCCTCCTAATGCCATAGATTCCTCCACCACTGTTCGATCGATCCGATCACGCCGCCGCCACCCTTCTCCGCCGTTCGATGCACTCCGCGCGGCAACGCGCTCACCACCGGGCTCGGCGAGGCCGCTTCCCCAACGGCCACCGGTGACGCCGCGTCCCTAGGCTTAACGATGACATAAACCTGCTCGCCGGGCTTGGCAAATCCGGCCTTGCGGGCGGCTTCCTCCAGTGATCCCGGCGACCCGGCGACCACCAGCTGTTTGCGCACCTGGTCGTTGGACGTAGCAAGCTGGGCGTTGCCGTCGCGTAGCTGTTGGACCTCCTGGTTCAGCCGCAAATTGAGCATCAATTCTGATCCGAAGGCCCACACTCCCCAGAGAACAATCGCCGCCACCACGAGCCAGATCACTCGATCGGGCGCGGCAAGATGCACCTTCGCGCGGGAGGCTTTCGGCTCGGAAGTGCTCAAGATGTGTTCTGGATTGGTTGCGTGATCAAGCCGGCCCGAAACGGACCGATTATAGGCAGCGCCTCAGCCGTTGGCAAGGCGCGCAAATCGCATCGCCCTAGACCTCCTTGCGCTTGGCCACTTCCCAATAGCGGTCGAGTTCCTCGATTTCCATATCTGCCAAGGCGCGTCCGTCTGCTCGCGCTTGCAGCTCCATGGTGCGAAACCGTGCTTCGAATCGCCCCGTCGAACCCCGAAGCGCGTCTTCCGGATTGATGCCCAGCTTGCGCGCGACGTTGACCATCGTGAACAACAAGTCGCCGAATTCGGCCTCCCGGGCTTCGAGCGTCGGCGCCTCGCGCAGCTCATCGAGCTCCTCGCGGACCTTGTCCAACGCCCCGTCCACGTCCCGCCAGTCGAATCCGACGTTGGCAGCGCGCCGCTGCAGCGACCAGGCCCACTGCAGGGCAGGCAGCGATCGCTGGACGCCATCCAGCGCCGACTCGCGGCCATATTCCTTCGCCTTGAGCGCGTCCCAGTTGCGCAAGACCTCGGCGGAACCACTCACCTGGGTGTCGCCGAACACATGCGGGTGCCGGCGCACCAGCTTCTCGCGAACCGCGTCGGCGACGTCGCCCAGCGAAAAATCGCCGGCCTCCTCGGCGATTTCCGCCTGCATCAGCACCTGGAGCAGGACATCGCCCAGCTCTTCTCGGAGCTTGGCCATCGACTTCTCATCGATCGCTTCCAGGACTTCATACGCCTCCTCGAGCATGGTCGCCCGCAAGGAGGCGTGCGTCTGCTCGCGATCCCAGGGGCAGCCTTTGGGCGAACGCAAGCGGCGCACCACGTCGACCAGCGCGGCCAGCCGCGCGATGTCATCCGCGGCGCGTGCCGCTGACTCAGCCACGACCCGCCACCGCCAGCGCAGGCTCCGGGCCGCTCGCGCGCCCCGCCGCGAGTAGTGAGGGAACCGCAAGCGCGATGAATCCGAGCGCGATGACAGACGACACCAGGAATGGAATCGCGACCCCCAGCCCAAATAATGCCCCGCCCAGCAACGCACCCAGCGCCTTGGCGCCGGTCTCGGCGGCCCCCACGGTCCCGGCGGCGCGTCCGCGCTCGCTCGATGACACCGAGCTCATCAAGAAGGCGATGATGGACGGTTCGGCGAACGCCGCGGTCGATGCTTCGATCGCGCCGACTCCGATGACCGCGACCACGCTATGCAGCAGTGGATAGACGGGAGCCAGCAGTGCTGTCGTGGTCGTCGATACGACGCCGAGCCAGCGGCGGTCGAGTCGATCCGATGCCCAGCCGGCGAGCGGCGCCGTCAGAACCAGTGGGAGGGCAAACAGGGAGAACGACAGCCCGACTTCCCAGTCAGTCGCACCGATCGTCTTCATGAACAGGCTCCAGACCACGTTGTACACGCCATACAGAAACCCAATGCCAACCGACAGCATGGCAACCCCGCGAACCGCCGCCAGTCCCTGAGACGTCATGGAACCCGCCGCGCCGCCAGCGTGGGAGGCGGCAGCCGGACGCCGGCGGATATCGAGCGCAAATCCCACCACGACCGCGGCCAGCAACATCGCCAATCCGGTGACTTCAAAAACCAGCGAGCGTCCAAAGGCCGCGAGGACACCACCCAGGGCCGGTCCAAAAATCAATCCACCCAGGTCGGCGGCGGTCAGCCAACCATAGGCCACGCCACGCTCGCCTTCCGGGACGAGGTCGGCGACGACAGCGCGCGACCCAGGGCGAAACGCCGCCGCCCCAAAACCCTGGATCACCCGCAAGACAATCAGCCAGCCAATCGAAAACGGCAGGGCGAACGCCGCGATCGCGATGCCGGCAACGACCAGTCCCCCGATCATCAGCGGCGCGCGACCGAGGCGATCGGAGAGCCATCCCGCTGGATACTGGGCCAGGAACTGCGCCACGAGGTTGGCGCCGACCACGATACCCACCATCGCGTAGGAGCTGCCACGTTCATGCAGAAAGAGCGGCATGATCGGCAGGACCGAGCCGACGCCGGTGCCCACGAGAAAGACCGCCGCAATCACGCCCCACAGCGCGGTCCGCTGCGAACGGCGGTCAGTCAACGCGATAGGCGCTGGCCTCGATTTCAACCAGCCATTTCGGATCGATGAATCCGCGCACGCCAATCATGGAGGTCACCGGCTTGATCGCACCGAACACGTCGCCATGCGCCCGGCCGATCTCGCGCCAGCGGCGCGGAACGGTAGTGAAGATCCGGGTTCTCGTGACGTCATCGAAGCCGGCGCCCACCGCCGCAAGCGCCTCGCCGACGACCCTGAGGCACTGCCGAGTCTGCTCGTAGACGTTGGCACCGCCCACCGTCGATCCGTCATCGGCGGTTGGCGCGCACCCCGCGACCTCGATCACCGGCCCGATCCGTACCGCGCGCGCATAGCCAACCACCCGTTCCCACTTGCGACCGGTCGTGACGACGCGCCGTCCTGCCACCGGACTCATGCTAGAGCGAAAGCCTCAGATGCTCGTTTGGCACTAATGCGCCATCGCGTCGGAATCTAGACGGCAACCGCTACCTGACCAAGCCGCTCGATCTCGCCCAGCACGTCGATCAGGCGCTCCTTCCACTGCGACCCCGCCTTGCTCAAGGAAATCCGCACCTTGCCAAAGCGCACATACAGGATCGATCGGAACTGCGCCTCCAGCCGGCGCTCGTCGCCATTCCATCCCGCAGGCAGCCGGATCACCAGCAGGTCGCCATCGGTTTCGATCGCAGCGACGCCCGCCGCCCGCGCCAGCAGCTTCACGCGCAACGCATAAATAAGGTTGCGCACCGGCACCGGCAGCTTGCCGAAGCGATCGGCAAGGTTGCGCTCCGCCGCCTCCAGGCCCTGCTCGTCCTCGATCGCGGCCAGGTCGTGGTAGACCTGCAGGCGCAGCTTCTCGTCCGGCACGTATTCACGCGGCAGGTAATGCTCGACCGGCAGATCGAGGCTCAACCCGGCCGGCATTTCCACGGGCACGCCCTTCTTCTGAGACTCGACCGCCTCGCGCAGCATCGCGTTGTAGAGCTCGAGCCCGACCGCGGCGATCGCGCCATGCTGCTCGACGCCCAGCAGGTTGCCCGCGCCGCGGATCTCCAGGTCCTTGAGCGCCAGCTTGAACCCCGACCCGAGGTCGTGCAGCTCGGAGATCACGTCCAGCCGCTTGTCGGCCGTCTCCGTATGGGACTTCAACGGGTTGTAGAGGAAGTAGGCGTAGGCGCGCTGCCCGGCGCGGCCAACCCGACCCCGCAGCTGATACAGCTGCGCCAGTCCCATGCGATGGGCATCAACCACCATGATCGTGTTGGCGTTCGGGATATCCAACCCCGACTCGATGATGGTGGAACAGACCAGCACATCGGCCTCGCCGCTGATGAACTTCATCATCACGTCCGCGAGCGTGGTTTCGGGCATCTGCCCGTGGCCGACCACGACCCGGGCCTGGGGCACCAGCCGCTTGACCCGCTCCTCGGCCTTCTTGATCGTCTGCACGCGGTTATAGACGAAGAACACCTGGCCGCCACGCTGGAGCTCGCGCTGGATGACCTCCTTGATCAGGTCGTCCTCGTCGGCGGTGACAAAGGTCTTGATCGGCAAGCGCTCCTCGGGCGGCGTCTGAATCACCGATAGATCGCGAATGCCGGCCAGCGACATATGCAGGGTGCGCGGGATCGGCGTCGCCGACAGCGACAGGACATCGACCGAGGCGCGGAGTTGCTTCAGCTTTTCCTTCTGCATCACGCCGAAGCGCTGCTCCTCGTCGAGGATCACCAGGCCCAGGTCTTTGAATCGGACGTCCTTCTGCAACAGCCGGTGGGTGCCAATCACGATGTCGACTTCTCCGGTCATCAGCCGCCGCAGGACGTCGGCGGCCTCCGCATCCGTTCGGAAACGCGACAGCATGTCGACCTTCACCGGGAACGGCTGCACTCGGTCGCGAAACGTCATGAAATGCTGCTGCGCCAGCACCGTCGTCGGCACCAGCATCGCCACCTGCCTGCCGTCCATGACGGCCTTGAACGCCGCCCGCAGGGCCAGTTCGGTCTTGCCGAAGCCGACGTCTCCGCACAGCAGCCGATCCATCGGCCGCGAATCCTCCATGTCGCTCTTGATCTCCTCCAGCGCCTTGACCTGGTCGGGCGTCTCGTCGTAGGGAAACGACTGCTCGAGCTCCTGCTGCCACGGCCCGTCCTCGGCGAAGGCGTGCCCTTCAACCATCTCCCGCTTCGAGTAGAGGTCGAGCAAGTCCTTGGCGACCTCCTCGACCGACTCGCGGACCTTGCGCTTGGCTCGGTCCCACTCGCCGGAGCCCAGCCGTTGCAGCCGTGGGGCGGCATCGCCCCCGGCGACATACTTCTGGACGCGCTCCAGGTGCTCGACGGGGACGAACAGGCGATCACCATCGGCGTACTCGAGCTGCATGTACTCGCGCTCCTGGCCCAGCTCTCCCATCACGCGCATCCCGACGAAGCGCCCGATCCCGTGGTCGACATGCACCACCAGGTCGCCTGGCTCGAACTCCAGCTGCCAGGTGGTCGGGCGCGACCGCACCATCCCACGGCGCACTCGCTGGCGAAGCCCACCGAAGAGGTCGGTGTCACCGTAGACATCCAGGTGCACGGCGGGAACGCGGAATCCCTGGGCGATCGCGCGATCACCCAGCACGACGAGCCCGCCGGCCAGCGGTGTCTGCGACCACACGAACACGCCACCGGCGGGAAACACATCGCGATCTTCAAGCAGCTCGCGCAAGCGGCGCTCCTGCTGCGTCACGATCAAGATCCGCGCTTTCTCACGCGCGTCGGTGCGCACGCGGTCGGAAAAGGCGTCGATGCGGCCGGCGTACGCATCGACCGGCTCGAATCCCAGATCGAGCGAGCCGGCGTCGGCGGCGCGCTCCACCTCTAACGTCCGCCAGGGCGCGAGCTTTACGCGCAGGCTGTCGATGGTGAGCAAGCCTCGCTGCAGCCCCTGCGGCAGCTCGCCGCGCTCGATTTCGGTAGAAACCAGTTCTGCCAGCTCCTGCTCCCGCTGGTGCGCCTGGGTCAGCGAGCGGCGTGCATCCAATGAGACGACGACGGCCTGCTGGGGAAGATGGTCGATCAAGGTTGGCTGCCCTGGATCCAGGTATGCCTGGAATCCCTCGATGCCGTCGAAGTAGGCGCCGTTTCGAACGCGCTCGACGTCGGCTAACCACTGGTCGCGGACCTCGGGCAGGCAGCGACTGAAGTCCAGGCGCGCAAGCAGCTGCTCGGCGCTGGCGACGGACTCCGGCGTCAACACCAGCTCGGCCGCAGGCAAAACGCGGGCCTCCTCGACGCTACCGACCGATCCCTGCGTCTCCAGCTCGAACTCCCGGAGGGATTCCAGCTCGTCGCCGAAAAACTCGGCGCGCACCGGGTGCCGCCGTCCAGGCGGAAAACAGTCGAGGATTCCTCCCCGAAGACTGAACTCGCCCCGTCCTTGTACCAGCGGTTCGCGGCGATAACCGAGCGTCGTCAGCCGGTGCATCAAGTCATCCATCGCGTAGGTCTGTCCGGTCTTGAGGGTGAAGGCCCAGCGTCGCAGCGCATCGGGCGACAGCGTCGGTCGAGTCATGGCTGTCCAGGAGGTGAAGCAAACCAGCGGCCCGCCGCCGGCAAGGGCATCGATCGCTTCGATGCGCCGGCGCACCGTTTCCTCATCGGGAGCCAGCCGGTCGAAGGGCAGGGTCTCGACGGCGGGAAAGACCACGGTGCGAATGCCATCCACAAACCAGGCACGCGTCTCAGCAAACGACCCCTCGGGGTCCGGCACCAGGGCAAGAACCGGGCGTCCCGACCGTCGCGCCAGCCAGGCGGCGAACACCGGCAGCGCGCTCAATGGGAGCCCATGCGCACGAGAAACACCGCTGGGCGCGCTCCACCAGGCCTCCAGCCGGTTGCGAGCCGGCAGGCCGTCGATGAGGTCGAGCAGCGTATCCGTCATGAGATTTCAGCCACGCAAAAATGCGCCCGCGGCCAACGGCCGGGGCGTGCCTGAATCAGGTTACCATCGGTTGCCTGCTTCCCAAACCTGCAGACGTGATGAACGGCCTGTCTTGGGACCGGCTAAGGCGAACCCTGCCGGCTCCGGCGGAGCATGTACCACATGAAGCCGCCGATGGCGAGGAACAGGATGGCGTTGGGGAGGATGACGGTAAGCAGAAGATTGCTCGACGATGATGGGGTGACGTTGATCGGCAGCTTCTGCTGATGGAATTTGTCGACGAGGGCGCTGGCATAGCCGGCTGTGGCCAAGGTCCGATAGCGATTCCCGTGGGCGTCCACCCAATCGACGCGGTCACCTTCCGACGAAAACGTACCCCCGGCCACCTGGTGGTTATCAACGGCGGTCAGTAGATCGCCCAGCGACTTCTCCGCTCGCTGACTCGTATTCACCGAACGATAGGACGCCCAGGTTATCGCCAGCAGTCCGGCGAGCAGGACCAGATATAAGACGTTACGTCGCTGGGGCCGTGAATCCATAGTCGAGTAACGTAGCGGCCTCCTTGAAGACGGCAGCCGATCCCAAGATGACCACCATCAGGTGCCGGCCATTGCGGCTCGCGGTCGCGATCAGGCAACCGCCGGCGTGTCCGGTCCACACGGTCTTCAGCCCGGTCGCCCCGGAATAGGTCCGGATCAGGTCATTCAGGTTGTACAGCGGATAGGCGTGATGGGTTGCCGTCGCTGCCAGCGTGATCCGTGGCGTCGCGGCGATCGCTGCGACCTCAGGAAAGCGGACGCGCAGCTCGCTTGCCGCTCGGGCGAGGTCCGCCGCGGAGGTGAAATGCGCCGGGTCGTCAAGCCCGATCGGGTTCACGAAGTGCGTATCGGTCATCCCCAGCGCCGCGGCCTTGGCGTTCATCCGGTCGACGAAGGCGGCGCGCGGCGCGGCCGTTTCGGCGAGCGTGATCGCGGCGTCGTTGCCGGAGTTCAGAAAAAGCCCGTACAGGAGCTCCCGCACGGTCAGCTGCTCGCCAGGCCGGAGTCCCATCCGCGTGGAGTCCCACGGCAGCTGGTTGATCGAGGCGGGCACCGTGACCACCCGGTCCTGGCGCATCAGATCCAACGCGACCAGCGCCGTGATCACCTTGGTCAGGCTGGCTGGAGCCAGGCGTCCATGGGGGTTCAGCTGATAAACAGGGCTGTTCGCATCGAGGTCGATCAGGATCGCCGCCCGCGCCTTGAGCGAGGGCGGCGGCGGTTGCGATGGGCGAACGAGCTCGTAAATCTGCACCGTCGGGCCGCCGGCTCGGCCGGTGTCGGGAAGGCTGACGCTCATCGGGACCAGCAAAGCGAGCACCAACAACCAGACCGACATTTGCCAAAGAACAAACCATGTCGTCGGCTGTCACGCAAGGGCCCTTCGGCCGAGCCCCACGACGTCGATCCAACGGGTATCGCCATTGGCTTCCCGCCAGAGCCAGTACTCGGAGCCCCACAGGAGAATCGTGTCGACGCCGGCGTCCGCCAGTTGCTCAACCAGCGAGGCGATATCAGGAGGCGACACGGTCCGCGGATCCCCGAGCGTGGCTCTGCGCGCCTCCCAGGGCTCCGCCTGCGCCTCGGTCACCCACAAGCGCTTGCCCTGTGACGCCGCGATCCGTTGCCAGCGCAAAACCCACTGCAGCTGGTCCGCCGATGCCCGCGCGATCCGCTCTTCTCCGGCCTCATCCAGCCAGCCGATCGATCGGTAGATGTCGACACCCAGGATGTCGCCGCGCCGCAGCACCGCCAGCGCCTCGCGTTCAGCGGCAACCGCCAGGCCGAGCCGGCGCTTCCAGTCGGACTGATGCCGGCTCGACGTTCGGTCCAGCGCGTCGTTGAAGTGACCGAACGTCGTGACCGCCAACGGCCGCCGGGCGTCGATGGCGCGGACGGCGGCGGCCTCGCGCCGCACAACCTCGCGCGGGATCCATCGCTGCAAGGGGCCCGACCGGTTGAATGGCTCGTTCTCGATCTGCCAGCCGATGATGGCAGGCCGCCCGGCGAACCGGGCGACCGTCTCGCGCACGTGTCGCAGCACCTGGTTCCGGACGACGGGATCGTCCGGGTCAAGTCCTTCCGGCAGGTAGAACTCGGGCCACCCCAGCGCCTTCATGCCGACCGTCATCAGCACCGGCTGACCCACCGAGTCGGCGTGCGCGAGCAGCCAGTCGAGATGGCGCCAGCCGAACTCCGCTACCTCGCGCCATGACGCCGAAAGCCGGACGACGCGCAACCCCAGCTCGCAGAGGCGTTGGAAGGCTCGCTGATAGTCGAGGCCCAGCCCCTCCGCCCGCCAACGCGTAAAGCTCGTTCCCAACGCCGCCACGACCAAAGCCTACGCAGCGCTGTCGAGGGTCAGCTCGCCATCTCCACGGTGACTGGCGCTATCCCGTCGCCAGATCACCACGGTCGCGATCAGCCACGCCATGCCGATCGCGATCAGGATGTCCCCCGCGCTGGCGATTCCCGGAAACGGCGGCGGCAAATGAAATCGGTCATCGAGAAACGACAGCACGGTTTGCGGGCCGGCCGTGACATAGGTCTTGGCGGCCCCCAGCCCGGATGCCAGGGCCGGTCCCTCGACCGGCATGTAGCCGCCGTTTGCCGCCCGGACAACCTCATTGCAAATCGCGCCGGCAGCGCAGCACAACACGGGATAAGCGCGCTGCACCACCGCCCAGCCGAAGGCGACCATGGCGACGCCCAGCGGAAGCAGCCATGAAAAGGGCAGCGGCGCGATCAGCCCCGCCACCAGGATGACGCCGCCGACAAGGGCGGCGCGGGCTGGAATGCGGTCGCCGGTACGGAACAGCCAGCGGGGCCGGCCGCCCAGCAGAACGCCGATCGCGATCCCGGCCACCGCGACCAGCGCCCCATCCGCGACCTTCAGCGCGGCCGGCTGGAAGGTCGACGTTCGCCAGGCCATCGCCAGCAGGATGCCGGCGACCTGAAGCGAAACCGCAAACCGGCGCTGTCGCGCGAACGCCGCCACGAACCGCGATCCGCTGAATCGCGCCTCCAACCACGAGCCAACCAGCGGTCCGAGTGCGTAATAGACCACCATCAGCACCGCCGTCGCTGCGACGAAGTGCGCGGTGTCTTCGAAGCCCACCGCGCGAAAGGCCGCGGCGCCGACCACGGCCGCCAGCATCCACTGGGCGGTTGCGCTCACCTGTGTCGACCAGCGCTGACCTTTCAGCGCGCTCCCCAGCGGCGCCGCAACCAGGGTGACCAGCATCGTGATCTCGGGATGGCGGCGGAACATGATGATGGCCGCGAACAGCACCACCTTCGGCAGCTGGCCCCAGTCCGCCTTCGCCGGCGAGCCGAGCAGGTAGTCGTCGATCAGGCACATGCCGATGAAGCAGATCCAGGCCCAGGGCGCCTCATACGGCCGCGCCGGCAGCACCCAGGCAAGCGTTCCCGCGATCAGCGCGCTGCCGCCCGCCACCCAGAGGATGGCGCGGGTCGATCGAGCATCCAGGCAAAAAACAAGGGATCGCACGGCTGGCGAGAATGCAACGCGGCCGGCCGCTGGCCCTTTTCGGTGCTTTAGGCTACGGGCGATGTTCCGGCGGAAGGCGCCTCAGCCCGCGGTCGACCGCTGGCTGGTCGTTGGGCTGGGGAATCCTGGCCGCGAATACGAGCGATCCCGCCACAATCTCGGCTTCCTGGTGGTCGACGAGCTCGCTCGCCGCCACGCCGGCCGCGTTGCCGACCGAGCCGCCAAATCGCTGACCGGCCGGGTTCGCATCAGCGACTGCGAGCTGGTGCTCGCCAAGCCACAAACGATGATGAATCTCTCAGGCCAGGCGGTGAAGGCGCTGCGCTCGAAATACGACGTCCCGCTCGAGCGCACGCTGATCATCCACGACGAGCTCGACCTGCCCTTCGGCCGCCTGCGCGTCCGGAACGGCGGCAGCTCCGCGGGCAATCACGGCCTGGATTCGATCATCGCCTCGCTCGGCACCAAGGATTTCGCCCGCATTCGCGTCGGCATCGGCAAGCCGCCGGGCAACGGCATCGATCACGTGCTCAGCCCGTTCAGCAGCGCCGAGCACGACCAGCTCCCCGATGTTGTCCGGCGCGCCGCCGATGCGGTCGAAACCGCCGTCCAGCACGGACTCGAGCGAGCGATGACCGACTTCAATCGCGCGCCCTGAGAAAATACGCGAGCACCGCAAGGCCCGCGATCCCGGTCAGGGCACCACCCATCCAGACCGCGGCCGAGGGTCCCCACAGATGGGCGACGAAGCCCGCCCAGATGTTGCCGATCGGCGTCACCCCGATGAACAGCATCGAATAGAGGCTGACCATGCGCCCTTGCATTCGATCGGGCGCGCGGACCTGGACGAAGGTATTGGTACCGATCGAGTAGACGGCGAACGCCCAGCCAATGACCAGGAGCAGCGCGACAGCCTGGCCGTAGGTCGGGACGCGAAGAAACGCAAGCTCCATCGCGGCAAACAACAAACCGCCGAGCACGATGCGCCTTGGCTGCAGCAATCGTCCACCGATGGCGGTCATCGTGACGGCGCCCACCAGCGATCCGGCGCCTTGCGCCGCAAACAGAAAGCCGAGGACGTCCGCGTTGGCATGCAGCACCACACGCGTGAACAGCGGCAACACGAGGTTGAAATTGGCGCCGAAGGTGCCGGCGACGAACAGCAGCGCAAACAAGCCGGCCAGCTCCGGCGTCCGCCGGACATATCGCAGGGCTTCCGCAATCAGCTCTAGCGCCGTTTGCGGCGCGCCGATCGACACCGGACGGCGCCGGATGGTCATCAGCGCGATGATCACGCCCAGGTAGCTGGCGGCATTCAGCCAGAAACAGGCGGCCACGCCGAAGGCAGCAATCGCCAGGCCGCCGATCGCCGGCCCGACGATGCGAGCCAGGTTGAACGCGGTCGAGTTCAGCGCGACGGCGCTCGCGAGCTCGCCGCGGCCCACCATTTCCAGCACGGTTGCCTGGCGCGCCGGGAAATAGAGCGCCTGGTTGACGCCCAGCAGCGCCGCCAGGACCAGGACGATCGGCAGATTGATGCGCCCGGTCGCGGTGAGCGCCGCATAGAGGCAGGCCCCGATCAGCGAGATCGCCTGCGTCAGCAGCAGCACGTTGCGATGCGGGAAGCGGTCGACCAAGGTCCCCGCGTAGAGACCGAACAGCAGCACTGGTCCGTAGCTGCAGGCACCAAAGATGGCGAGCGCGAATGCCGAATCGTGCGACAGCTGCAGCACGAGCCAGGCAGCTGCGACCGATTGCATCCAGGTGCCGACCACGGACACCGCCTGGCCGATGAAATAGCGGCGAAACTCTGGATACTGAAGCGCCGTAATCTGGAGCACCACGCGACGGCGCGGTTCGACGGCAGGAGAAGGAGAGCGAATGGTGCTCAGTTTACGCGGGCTCGATCGAACGCCTACGTTGCCAGGCCCAGGTACTCCAGGTCGCGCCAGATCAGCCCATCCTGCAGATCGATCACACTGACCGAGGGCTGCTGCACGCGGCCCTGTGGACCGGTGTAGGTCCACTCACCGATCACCACGACGGTGTTGCCTTCGCTGACCAGACGCTCGACCTCGAAGCGGACGTCGGGGGCGCGGGCGACCGCCTGCTGGCTGAGCAGGACAAAGGCCTCGCGCCCCAGCACCGGCTCCGGAACGCCGGGCGTTCGATGGACCACGTCACGATGAAGCCGGCTCGCAAATCCATCCCAGTCGCGCGCCTGGAGGGCGTCGAGCGCCGCGGTCACCACCTGCGCCGGTCTCACAACCAGTGGAACAGGTGACGCCCGAAAAGCAGGACACCAACCGCGGCGGCGCCGATGGCCGCGATCAGCACCGCGGCAGCGGCGACATCTTTGGCGCGACCGATCATTGGATGATGCTCCGGCCAGGCGTAATCGATCAACACCTCCAGGGTGGTGTTGAAGAGCTCCGCGGCGATGACGATCGCAAAGCAGAGCAACAGGCCGACGAATTCCATCGCCGAAAAGCGAAGGATCAGCGCCGCGATTAGCACGACAACCGCCGCCGCCAGGTGCACCCGCACGTTTGCCTGTGAAGACACCGCCCAGCGCAGGCCGCGACCCGCATGGCGAAAGCTGTAGACCGTCCGACGGAGGTCGACCCTTCGCGCCCGGTCCGGGCTGCCAATGCGCTCGGCGTCGAATTCCGCGTCCGAGCGAGGCACTATCCTGCCGCCTCGAGGATCCGGTTCGTGAGCTGGGTCATCTTCGTCTCTTCCTCTGCCTCCGCATGGTCGTAGCCGAGCAGATGCAACAAGCCGTGCACGGCCAGCAGCCGCACCTCGTCGTCGATCGGGTGGCCTGCATCCTTTGCCTGGCGGCGCGCCCGCGGCAGCGAGATCACGATGTCGCCCAGCCAGCTTTCCGTCCCCGGCGGCGCCTGAAAGCGCTGGTCTGACGGTTTCTCTTGCGCGGCAAACGCGAGCACGTCGGTCGGTTCGTCGAGTCCCCGATAGCGCCGGTTGTACTCACGCAGGTGCTCGTCACCGGTCAGCGTGAGGACGGTAAGGCTTTCCTGGGGCAGGTTCAACAGTCGAGCGCCGACCTGCAACGTGGCTTTCAGTCCCTCCAGATCAACGCCGGACGCAAGCGCTGCGGGACCCCACCGGCTCATCTGGATGAGCACGCGGTTATGGTACGCGCGCCACGAGGTTTATGCTGCGGGCTTTGGTGGCGTCGGCTGAGCGCGCCCGGCGATATACCGGATGCCGATCAAGCCGGCCGCGAGCAGGACCCAGACGAGCAGGATCCAGTCCTGCGGCACCGATGA
>Ga0066671_10000113_pt1 | contig 22614 bp, 19 predicted proteins | sample GraSoiAngelo_120_FD_62294 | JGI IMG/M metagenome (GOLD analysis project Ga0066671, IMG submission 62294) | Grasslands soil microbial communities from the Angelo Coastal Reserve, California, USA - 14_0919_09_20cm | ecosystem: Environmental > Terrestrial > Soil > Grasslands | place: USA...
CGCCCCTCCACCATGCTTCGCATGGTCCCCCTCCCCATCGCCTTCGGCGACAGGGAGGATAGGGTCATCGATCACCCCTGATACCAATCCCTCCGCAGCCTCCTCGCCGCCGCGAAATACAGCGCCGCCGAGAGGAGGTAGAAGACCAACCCGTAGAGGATCGAATAGCGCAGCGAGTCCTCGCCGTGGGCGGCTTTCATCGAATCGGACATAAAGCCCAGGAAGTAGATGCCGAAGCCGATGCCGATCAAATTGTTGATGAACAGGAAGCTCGCGGACGCGGTCGCGCGCATGTTGGGGGCGACGATGTGCTGGACTGCGGCGATGATCGGGCCGAGCCAGGCCAAAGCGAGCATCTGGCCGATTGTGAAGAAGACCCATGCCACCGCGTGCGAGGGCACGAACAGGCCGGCGGCGAAGCAGGGCGCGGCGATCAGGAAGCAGATTGCCGGGATTCGCGCGTAGGAGCCGGGGTCGCCGGGGCCGGTGCGGTCGGCAAACCAGCCGCCGAGGAAGGTGCCGGCCCCTCCGCCGACCAGCACGATCGAGCCGTAATACCAGCCGACCTCAGTGAGGCTGAGGCCGAAGCTGCGGCTGAAGAAGCTCGGCAGCCAGAAGATCAGGCCGTAGCCGAGGATCGAGCCCGAGGCGGCGCCGAAGGCGAGCAGCCAGAAAGCGGGCCGGGAGGCGAGGGCTCCGACGACGGTGAGGAAGGGCGGGGCGGGCTCGCCGGCGCTTCCGTCGGCGCTGTCATGGCCGCCGCGGACCGGCTCGCGGATGAACAGCTTGACCGCCAGCGCCGCGGGCAGGCCGGCCAGGCCGACGATCATGAAGGCCGAGCGCCAATCGAGATGGCTGGCAAGCCAACCGCCGAAGAAGACGCCGAGTGCTGAACCGATCGGGATTCCGAGCGAGAAGAGAGCCAGCGCCCGCGCCCGCCGTTCCCGCGGATAATAGTCCGAGATGAGTGCGTAGGAGGGGGCGACTCCGCCCGCCTCGCCGATGCCGACGCCCATCCGGGCGAGGAAGAGCTGCCAGAAATTCTGTGCGAAGCCGCAGGCCGCGGTGAAGGCGCTCCACAAAGCGACCGAGACCGCGATGATGTTGACCCGGCTCTTCCTGTCGGCGAGCCAGGCGATCGGGATCGCCAGCCCCGAGTAGAAGAGGGCGAAGGCGATCCCGCCCATCAGTCCGAGCTGCTTGTCGGTGAGGCCGAGCTCGGCTTTGATCGGCACGGCGAGGACGCCGATGATCTGCCGGTCGATGAAGTTGAAGATATAAGCGAGGAGCAGGATGAGGAGGACCTTGCCTCCGCCCGATGCCCGGTCGTTCCTGCTCCCCGCCATAATCACCCTTACTAGGGTTCGGACCCAATACCGGCAATGGCCAGGATCGTCCGGAGAAGGGCACCGGCAAGAAGCGGTGCGCAGGGCGGGCTGGTTGCCCGCTCAAGCGCTGCGACGTAGCCGGTGCCCTTCTCCGGACGACCGCGAAGCGGCGCGGCGGAGAGGCGGCCAGGGCGGGGCCCCCACAAAGTAGTACTTTGTGGGGAACCCCTCCGTCGTTGCTCGTCGGTCACGATGCGACAGCATCGCTCCCTCCTCGCGCCTAGCCCTGACCACCTCTCCGCCACGTCATGGCCGTTGTCGGTATTGAGTCCGGACCCTTAAAAGTTGAGCCCGAGGCTGACGAACACCTGCCGCGGGTTGCCGTAGAAGGCGGTCAGAGTGCCTTCCTTGCCGAGCGACGGGATGAACCGTCCGTTCGGCGCGGTCAGCAGCGCACCCGTCACCGGATCGGCGGCGAGGAAGACATAGCCCGACGTCTTATACTGCTTGTCGAGCAGATTCTTGCCGTGGAGGCCGATCGTCCAGCGGTCGTCGGCCGAGCGGTAAACGAGGCTGGCGTCCCACAGGGCATAGCCCTTCTGGTCGATATAGGGGTTCGGGATCTCGAACTGGTAGGTCTTGCTCCGGTAGGAGACGGTGGTGTTGAAGTTCAGATTCCCGTCGCCCATCGGCGTGTCGTAGTTGAGCGAGCCGCTGGCGGTCCACTTGGGCGTGTTCTGGACCTGGCGGAACGCCGCGACGTCGGTCGGCTTGGCCGCGATGTTGGTGATATACTCGCGGAACTTGGCGTCGATATAGCCGAGGCTGCCCGACAGGGTCAGCTGGTCGCCCGTGTTGATCATGTCGCGCGCGACCTTGGCGCTGGTTTCGAACTCGACGCCCTGGAAGCGCGCCTTGCCGGCGTTGGTGGTCACGCCGCAGAAGGTCTGGATTCCGCCGACCGTGCAGCCCGACGAGCCCGGGATCTGGACGTCGGTATAATCGGCGCGGAACAGTGCAACCGCGAGGTTCAGGCGGCGGTCGAGGAGCGAGGCCTTGTAGCCCACTTCGTAGCTGTCGACCGTCTCCGGATCGAAGCCGAGGAAGTCGGGGACCTCGTCCTGGTCCTTCACCCCGTTGTGGTTCAAATCGGGCGCGTTGACGCCGACTCCGCGCGGATCGAAGCCGCCGCCCTTGAAGCCCTTCGAGTAGGACACGTAGAGGTTCTGCCCCTCGGCCGGCTTGAAGCTCAGCGACGCGCGCGGCGTGAACTTGCTGAAGGAGCGCTTGCCGTGGAAGTTGGTGCTCGGCGCTCCGAACGGAATGCCGAGGCCGCCGAACAGGGTCGAGCCGCCGCCGAGATAGTTTTGGCGAAGGATGGTCGCTTCGCGATCGTCCCAGGTGTAGCGGCCGCCGACCGACACGCTGAACATCTGGCTGAAGTCGTAGGTGAAGTCGCCGAACACCGCGAAGGTCTCGGTATCGGCCTCGGCATTGGTGAAGGCCGAGAAGCCCGGCGAGGTGGTGAACAGGCGGACGTCGAACGGCGTCTTGGCGGTGGCGTCGAGATAATAGCCGCCGATCAGGCCGTTGAAGCCGCCGCTGTGGACGAGGACCTGAAGCTCCTGGCTCAGCTGCTTGTTGTTATACTCGCCGGCGACGTCGAGATCGGCGGCTGGGAGCGCGTCGAAATCGATCGGGGTCGTGCTGTCGTCCTTGCGGAAGGCGGTGATGGAACGGACCGTCACCATCTCGGAAAGGTTCAGTTCGCCGAACAGCGACACCCCGTAAGACTTCACATGCTGCGGGGGCACGATCAGGCCGCCGCGCGTGTCGTAGACGTTGTCGAGGACCGGCGCGCCCGAAGCGTAGCCGGGGATCAGCCTATGGCCGCCGCGGGCGTTGCTCTTGTCGTCCGTGTAATCGGCCGAGAGGCGGACGAAGACGTTGCGGTCGTTATTGACCTCGGCCGACAGCCGCGCGGCCCAGATGTCCTTGTTGTAATTCTCGTCGCCCGTGGTGAGGTTGTCGCCGAAGCCGCCGCGCGACAGCCGCGCCACCGAGCCGCCGAAGCGCAGCGTGCCGTCGCCGACCGGGGTGCTCGCGGAGACGACCCCGTCCGCCTGCTTGTAGGTGCCGAGATTGGCGCGGAGGTGGAGCTGCGGGTCGCGCGAGATGCGCCGGGTGACGTATTTCACCGCGCCGCCGATCGTGTTGCGGCCGTAGAGCGTGCCCTGCGGTCCGCGAAGCACCTCGATCCGCTCGACATCGTAAATGTCGAGGACGGCGGCCTGCGGGCGGTTCAGGTAAACGTCGTCGAGATAGATGCCGACGCCCTGCTCGAAGCCGGCGACCGGGTCCTGCTGGCCGACGCCGCGGATGAAGGCGGAGAGGGTGGAGTTGGTGCCGCGCGACGTCTCGAGCGTGACGTTCGGGGTGGTGTCGGCGATGTCGGTGATGTCGAGCGCGCCCTGGGTCTCCAGCGCCTCGCCGCTATAAGCGGTGACGGCGATCGGAACATTGACCAGGCTCTCCGCGCGGCGGCGGGCGGTGACGACGATGTCGCCATCGTCGGTCCCCGCGGAATCGTCGGCGGCTGTGGTCGTCGCGTCGTTGGCGGCTGCAGCCTGGGCCTCTTCGGTCTGGGCGTAGAGCGGCGCTGCCGCGGTGAGTGCGGCGAGGGCGGTGCCCAGCCGAAGGATGGTCGTCAGTCGGTTGCTGGCCATGGGTTTTCTCCTGTTCAAGCTGTGGTCTGGGGTTCGCGCACGCGCGGCAGGCTGGCCGCGAATTCCTGGATGGTGTCGTTGAAGAGATTCACTTGCTCGAGGTGCGGGCTGTGGCCGGAGCGGTCGAAGGCGACCGCCCGCGCATCGGTTATGGCGCCGACGAGATGGGCGGCAGTCTCGGGCCCGTAGAGGTGGCTGTGGACTCCGTGGGCGATCAGCACCGGCTGGCGGATTCGGCCGAGCAGGGGACGGAAATCCTCCTCGACCAGCGACTGCCAGAGGGCGCCGATCGCGGCGGGGTCGTTGCGCTGGAATTCGGCGACGGCGAAGTCGGCGACCCGACGCCCCTCGCCCGCGGGCGGCTGGGCGACGATCGCCGAGCCGGCGGCGGCTGCGAAGGACTGGAAGTCGTCGCGGATCGCCTGGCTTCGCGCGGCGCAATGCTCTTCGGAAAGGCCGAGCGTCCAGCCGTCGTCGTTCAGCACCCGGGCGGTCATGTCCACCACCACGCCGCCGGCGAAGCGGCCGGACTCGGGCCCCGTGAGCAGGTGGAAGAGGACCGAGGCGCCGAGCGACCAGCCGACGACGATCGCGTCCTCCAGATCGAGGTGGCGGGCGAGCTCGGCAACGTCCTCGGCGAGCCGGGCGACGTTCAAGCCCTCGCTGCTGCGCGACTGGCCGTGGCCGCGAAGGTCGATGGCGATCAGCCGGAATGCGGAGGCGAGGGGCTGCTGCCGCTCGAAAAAGCCACGATGCGCCATAAGCCCGTGCAGGAGCACGAGCGGACGGCCTTCGCCCTCGTCGTCAAATGCGATGGATGCGCCGTCGGATGCGCGAAACTGCACTGATACCCCTCCCCCGTCGCCGCGCGTTCCTGTTCGGAATCTGGTTCGGCTCGACCGCGGCTAGTGCCTTAAAGTGAAAGTTGAGTCAACGTTCAACTTCGCGCTTGCCCTTGCTCCAAGCTGAAAAGCGGTTCACCTTTCCCGGCGGGGAGAATGCATGTCCTATCTGAGCCAGGCCGCCGCATCCGGGGAGAAGGAGCCGCGCACCGAGAGGGGGCGCAAGACGCTCCGCCGGCTGCTCGAGGCGGCTGCGGCGGAGTTCGGCGAGCGCGGCTATCATGAGGCGGCGATCAACGGCATCACCGTCCGCGCCGGCGTCGCATTGGGCACCTTCTACACCTATTTCGAGAGCAAGGAGGAAGTGTTCCGGGCGCTGGTCCGCGATATGAGCCGGGCGACCCGCGCCCATGTCGCCGAGGCGGTCAAGGGCGCGCCCGACCGCCTGGCCGCCGAGCGCACCGGCCTCGCCGCCTTCATCGCCTTCACCCGCCGCCACCCCGAGCTGTACCGGATCATCGAGGAGGCGCAGTTCGTCGCCGAGGATGTTTACCGGGAGCATTATCTGAGCTTCGTCGAAGCCTATCGCCGGAACCTCGCCGCGGCGCGGGGGCGGGGGCAGATCGCGGACGGCGCGCGGGGCGAGGAGGGCGACGAGACGCGGGCCTGGGCCCTCATCGGGATGAGCGTGTTCCTCGGCATGCGCTACGGCCTGTGGCGCGAGGACATGGCGCCGGAGGATGTCGCGGACGTCGCGATCGACCTGGTCTCCGAAGGCCTGAGGACCAGGTGATGGCGCTCGGCGGCGACCTTCCCGACCTGATCGCCCGGCGGGCCGACCTGACGCCCGACGCCGTCGCGCTGGAGGAGGCGGCCGGCGGGCGCGTGCTGAGCTATGCCGAACTCGACCGGCGGGCGGGGTGCGCTGCGTCGGTGCTTGCCGACCGCGGGGTGGGCGAGGGCGACCGGGTCGCGATCCTCTGCCGGAACCGAATCGCTTTCTGGGAGCTGCTCTTCGCCTGCGCCAAGCTGGGTGCGATCCTGGTGCCGCTCAACTGGCGGATGCCGCCGGCGGAGCTTGCCGCTCTGGTTGCCGACTGCAGCCCCGTGCTGCTCGTGTGCGGCGGCGAGGACGAGCGCGCGGCTTCCGCGCTGCCGGTGCCGCCGCTGCGTCTCGACGGGGAATATGAGGCGCTGCTCGCCCGGGCAGAGCCGCTTGTCGGCCGCACCGAATGGCCCGGCGGCGGCATCTGGTATCTGCTCTACACGTCGGGGACGACCGGGCGGCCGAAGGGGGTGATCTACACCTACCGGATGGCGCTCGCGAACCATGTCAACATCGCCGCCGCGACCGGCCTCACCGCAAGCGACACGACGCTCAACTTCCTGCCGCACTTCCACACCGCCGGGATCAATCTCCACAGCCTTCCCACCCTGTTCGCCGGCGGGCGGGTGCTGATCCTGCCCGGCTTCGAGGCGGAGGCGGTGATCGGCCTGATCGAGGCGGGCGAGGTGGACGCCTTCTTCGCGGTGCCGACCGTATATCATGCTTTGGTCGAGCATCCCCGCTTCGGCGCCGCCGTCCTCGCAGGACGCGTGCGCCACTGGGGCTGCGGAGGAGCGCCTCTGTCGGAAGGCGTGCTCGCCGCGGCGCGCGGGGCGGGGGTGGCGCTGTGCAACGGCATGGGCATGACCGAGACCGGCCCGACGATGTTCCTCCAGCACCCGTCCGACTGCCTCGACCGGCCGGGAAGCGTGGGCAAGCCGCAGCTCCTCTGCCGCGCGCGAATCGTCGACGAGGCACTTCGCGATGTGCCTAGGGGCGAGGTCGGCGAGCTGCTCTTCGCGGGCCCGGGGATCACGCCCGGCTATTGGATGAATGCGGAGGCGACCCGCACCGCCTTCACCGCCGACGGCTGGCTCCGCTCGGGTGACCTTGGCCGGCAGGATGAGGCAGGCTTCTTCTACGTGGCGGGGCGGCGGAAGGAGATGTTCATCTCGGGCGGGGAGAATGTCTATCCGGCCGAGGTCGAGAACGTCCTCGCCGCGCACCCCGCCATTATCGAGGCGGCCGTGGTAGGGGCTCCGGACGCCCGTTGGGGCGAGGTGGGCCGCGCCTTCGTCCAGGTCGCTGATGGGGCCGCGGCGCCGGACGCCGCCCAGCTCGACGCCTTCTGCCGCGCCCGCCTCGCCGCCTACAAGGTGCCGCGGAGCTTCGCGGTCGTCGCCGACTTCCCGCGCACCGCGGCGGGCAAGGTGCAGAAGCACCTGCTTCCGCTCGCCGAACAGGCGGAGGAGGAGCGGCTCGCCCCTGCTCGCTAGCCCGCCGCCGCGCCGCGTGCCAAGGAGGCGGCGGCGATTCGAACCGGAGGCGATTGGCGCAAATGACCGACATCGATGAGATCCCGGCAATCGTCGATTCGCTGTGCGAGCTCTACGACGAGTCGGTTGCAGCCCTCCGCTCGGCCCTCGCCCGTTACCTCACCTCCGGCGAGCGGCCGGATCCGGCGGCCCGGGCCGACGGGCTGTTCGCCTACCCCGAGCTTCGCATCGATTACGGCTCCGACAGCCCGGCGCATTTCCCGCGGCGCGCCTTCGGGCACCTCAATCAGCCCGGCCGCTACGCGACCAGCATCGCCCGACCGCGTCAGTTCCGCAAATATCTCACCGAGCAGCTCGAATTTCTGATCCGCGACTATCAGGTCGAGGTCAGCGTCGGCAGCTCGGCCAGCGAAATCCCTTACCCTTACGTTCTGGACGGGACCGACGACCTCCGCCTCGACGGCGCCCATGCCGCGGACCTCAGCCGCTGGTTCCCCACGACCGAGCTCGCCCATATCGGCGACGAGATCGCCGACGGCGCCTGGGATTATACGCGGCACCCCGCCCGCCCCCTCGCCCTCTTCGACGGGCCTCGGGTCGATTTCAGCCTGGCGCGGCTCCGCCACTATACCGGCACCCCGGTCGAGCACACCCAGCGCTATCTGCTGTTCACCAACTATGTCCGCTATGTCGACGAGTTCGTGCGCTGGGCCGCCGACGAGCTTCGCCGCGAGGACTCGCCTTATGAGGCGCTGTCGGCCCCGGGCGGCGTGTTCGTCACCGCCGAGACCGAGGATGCAGTGGCCGAGGTGGCGGCGGGGAGCTGGCGCAAGGTGCAGATGCCGGCTTACCATCTGATCGCTCCGAACGGCGGCGGGATCACGCTCGTGAACATCGGCGTCGGGCCGTCCAACGCCAAGACGATCTGCGACCATCTCGCCGTCCTGCGGCCGGAAGTGTGGCTGATGATCGGCCATTGCGGCGGCCTGAGGCCCAGCCAGACGATCGGCGACTATGTCCTCGCCCATGCTTATCTGCGCGACGACCATGTGCTCGACGGAATCCTGCCCGTCGAAATCCCGATCCCGCCGATTGCCGAGATCCAGCAGGCGCTCTACGGCGCCGCCGCCGAGGTCACGGGCGAGGAGCCGCAGGCGCTGAAGCGCCGGCTTCGCACCGGCACCGTCGTCACCACCGACGACCGCAACTGGGAGCTTCGCTACCAAAGCTCGGCGCTGCGCTTCAACCAGTCGCGCGCGGTCGCGATCGACATGGAATCGGCGACGGTGGCGGCGCAGGGCTACCGCTTCCGGGTCCCCTACGGCACCCTGCTCTGCGTCTCCGACAAGCCCTTGCACGGCGAGATCAAGCTCCCCGGCCAGGCCAACGCATTCTACGAACGCGCGATCAGCCAGCACCTCCGCATCGGAATCGAGACCCTGCGAATCCTGAAGCGCGAAGGCGCCAAGCTCCACTCGCGCAAGCTCCGCAGCTTCGACGAGCCTCCGTTCCGGTAGGGTCACTGCCCGTCATTGCGAGCGAAGCGAAGAGTTGTCAGGCCCGCCGTGCCCCCGGCATGGCTGCGAACTGCCGGGGGCAGTTCGCACCTGACAACTCCAGTGCGGCCCCCGAGGCCCGTGGATTGCCGCGTCGCTTCGCTCCTCGCAATGACGGTTTGAATTAACCCGGCGTGCGGTTCTCCACCCGGCCAAGCGCGGGGAGGGGCAGGGTCGAAGCCGCCGCGATATATGCTTCCAGGGCATCGAGGTCCGACCCGACGGTGGCGCTGTCCGTGCCTTCTCCGAAGACCGTGAAATTGTCGCCTCCGCCGGCGAGGAAGCTGTTCGTCGCTACCCGGTAGACTGCATCGTCCGTGACCGGAGCGCCTCCGATAGTGAGCAGCACGATCCGCTGCCCGGCCGGCTTGGACAAATCGTAGGCGAAGCGGAGGCCTTGCGAGGGGGAGAGGACGTTCGGCGCCTCGGCGGTGTTGGAGCCGCTGGCGAATTGCTGCTCCAGGACGGCGCGGAGCTGCTTTCCCGTCAAGCTCTTCACCACCACCGTGTTCGCGAAGGGCTGGGCGGCGAAGAGCTGGCCGAAGCCGAGGCTCCCGCCGTCCCCCGGAACGAGATCGGCGCGCATGCCGCCCGAGTTCATCAGCGCGACCTGGGCGCCGGCTGCACGGCCCGCGGAGCGTTGGGCATCGGCGATGAGATTGCCGAGAACGCTCTCATGGTTCGAATCCACCGTTCGAAGCGCCGGACCGGCAAGCCGCCCGACGGGCCGCGCCGCGACCGGCCCGGCGGCGGCGGCGTAGCGCGCGACCAGCGAAGCGATCCTGGCGTCGGCCGGGTAGGCGGGGACGGCATTGCTGAGCGGCACGTCGCCCTTCGCGCCCCTGAACGCCTCCCCCTGCACGATGATGTTGTCGGCGTGCTTGGCGACCACCCGTCCCGCGACGGGATCGATCGAGAGCGTGATGTCGGTGAGGAGGGTGCCGTAGCGGCCGGCGCTGGTCAGCAGGAAGTTGCGCGACGCATTGATCCGCGAATAGTCGCAGACATAGGCTTCATGGGTATGGCCGGAGACGACCACGTCCACCGCCGGATCGAGCCGCTCGAGGATCGGCAGCAGGTCGCCGGTGAGGGCGCAGCTCTGGTCGTTATAGCCGAGCTTGTTGTTCACCCCCTGGTGGATGAGCACGACGATCGCGTCGGCACCCTCGGCCTTGAGCCTGGGGATGAGCGCATTCACCGTCTCGGCCTCGTCGCGGAAGTGGAGCCCCGCCGTCGCGGTCCCGGCGACCATGGTCGGCGTTTCCTTGAGCGGCATTCCGATCACCGCGACCTTCACCTGGCGGGCACCCTCGCCGAAGCTGCGGATCGCATAAGCCGGGAAGAGGGTGCCGCCGCCCGCGGTTTCGACATTGGCGGCGAGATAGCCGAAGCGCGCCCCGGCGAAGGGCTCCAGAGCGCAGGGCTTGCGCGACGTGTAGACCGCGCAGCCGCCCTTCTGCATGCGCAGCAGCTCGGCGCTGCCCCGGTCGAATTCGTGATTGCCGACGGCGGTGTAATCGAGGCCGATGAGGTTCAGCGCCGCGACGCTCGGCTCGTCGAGGAACAAAGCCGAGACGAGGGGTGAGGCGCCGATCAGGTCCCCGGCGGCGACGACCATCGTGTGGGGGCTGCGCGCCCTGAGGCTCGCGACCGCGGAGGCGAGATAAGCGGCGCCGCCGGCCGGTACCTGCACCGCATTGGGCCCGGGGCCCGGATAGTCGATCGCGCTTTTGGGCGGCTCGAGATTGCCGTGGAAGTCGTTGAGCGCGATCAGCTGCACCTCGACCGGACCCCGCTCCGCCGGCACCGTTGCGCAACCCGCCAGCGCAAGCGCCGCAGCCAAACCCATCAAACGCATTCGAATCATCCCTCCCCTTGGCGGGGCTCTAGGCAGGCCCGCCGCCGCTTTCTATGAGCGCCCTCATGACCAGTGAAGACCCCCTCGTCCAGCGCGCCCGTGAAGCAGCGCTTCAGGCTTACGCCCCTTATTCCGGGTTCAGCGTGGGCTGCGCGGTGGAATCGGTCGACGGCGAGGTGGCGGTCGGCGCCAATATGGAGAATGCCTGCTACCGCCTCGGCGTCTGCGCCGAGCTTGCCGCGCTGACCGCCGCCCAGCAGGCGTTCGGGATCAAGGCGATAAAGCGGATCGCAGTGGCCGGCGGCCATGTCGGCGGCGACGGCCATCTGGCCGGGGGGAGCCTCGTCACCTCCTGCGGCGGCTGCCGCCAGTCGATCCTCGAAGCCGCCCAGGCCGGCGGGAGGGACATCGAAGTGATCTCCTCCAACGGCGACGGTACCGAGACCCTCGCCATCCCGATCTCCGACCTCATCCCCTACGGCTTCGGCCCCGCGAATTTGAAGGACGCCGGCTAGTCCTCCCCGCGCGGAGCGGGGGGAGGGGGACCACCCGAAGGGTGGTGGAGGGGTAAGTGTCGCGGCGTGGGTGGTTCTCGCAAGAACCTCGAAGGCTTCTGCCTTCTACCCCTCCACCCCGCTTCGCGGGGTCCCCCTCCCCATCTCCGATGGGGAGGATTTTACGCGAGCTTGATCTCTCTCAGGCGCTGCAGGAGGAAATCGTGGGCGGTGATTGGGTCGGGGTAGTGGTTGGGGCGGTCTTCGGAGACGCAGCTTGGGAGGGTTTCGATCAGGAAATCGGGGCGGAAGTGGAGGAAGAAGGGCATCGAGTAGCGCGAATGGCCGCGGCGCTCGGGCGGCGGGTTCACCACCCGGTGCGAGGTGGATTTCAGGACATTGTTGGTCAGGCGCTGGAGCATGTCGCCGATGTTGACGACCAGCTCGCCTTCCTTCGGAGAGACCGGCAGCCACTGGCCGTCGCGGTCGAGGAGCTGGAGGCCGGCTTCCTCGGCGCCGAGGAGGAGGGTGATGGTGTTGATGTCCTCATGCGCGCCCGCGCGGACATTGGGCCCGTCGCCCGGCACCGGCGGGTAATGGAGCAGGCGGAGCACGGAATTGCCCTCGCGCACCGTGTCCTCGAAGAAGTTGGGCGCCAGGCCGAGGTGTCGGGCGATTGCAGCGAGGATGCGCAGGCCCGCTTTGTCGAAGGCGGCGAAGAGTTCGAGGAAGGTGTCGCGGAACGACTGCACTTCCTCGGGCCAGACGTTGGGGGCCATCACGTCCGAGAAGCGGTGGCCCTCGGGCAGCTCCCTCCCGACGTGCCAGAATTCCTTCAGATCGTAGGCGGTCGCGCCCTTGGCGGTTTCGATGCCGAACGGGGTGTAGCCGCGCGCGCCGCCGCCGCCGGCGATGTGGTAGCCGCGCTTCACGTCTTCCGGCAGCGCGAAAAAGGCTTTTGCTTTCTCCTCGGCGCGGGCGATGAGGTCGGCGGAAATGCCGTGGTCGGCGATGATCGCGAAGCCGTAGCGCTCGAAGGATCCGCCGATCTCCTCCGCGAAGGCTTCGGGATCGGAATCGGCGGCGGCGAGGGAGACGGAAGTGAGGGTGTCGGTCATGAGCCGCCCTTATATCCAAGGAGATCAGACGGGAAGGAGGAGTCCGGCGAGCGCGGCGCTCATCAGATTGGCGAGGGAGCCGGCGATCAGCGCCTTGACCCCGAGCCGGGCGATCACCGGCCGCTGGGTGGGGGCGAGGCCGCCGGTCACCGCCATCTGGATCGCGATCGAGCTGAAATTAGCGAAACCGCACAATGCGAAGGTGACGATCGCGCGGCTGCGATCGGAGAGGGCCGGGCCCATCTGGCCGAGGTCGATGAAGGCGACGAATTCATTGAGGACCAGCTTGGTCCCGAACAGGCCGCCGGCGGCGCCCGCCTCGTTCCAGGGGACTCCGATCAGATACATGATCGGCTGGAAGATATAGCCGACCAGCCGCTGGAAGCTGAGATCGGGAAGGCCGACCCAATTCCCGAAGCCGGCGAGAAGCCCGTTGGCGAGCGCGACCAAAGCGACGAAGGCGAGCACCATCGCGCCGACCGCGACGGCGAGGCGGACTCCGGTCTGCGCGCCCTGAGCGGCGGCCATGATCACATTGGCGGGGCGCTCGCCCTCCTCGAACGTCTCGGCGAGCTCGACCTTCTCCTGCGATTCGTTGTCGCCGAGCGGAAGCTCCGCCTCGCGGACCGGCTCGTCGGGCATCATCATCTTGGCCATCAATATGCCGCCCGGGGCCGACATGAAGGCGGCGGCGAGGAGGTAAGGGAGGGCCTGCGGGCCGAGCAGCACCGCATAGGCGGCGAGGATGGTCCCGGCGACTCCGGCCATTCCGACGACCATGACGGTGAACAGCTGCGCCGGGGTGAGAGCGGCGAGATAGGGGCGGATGACGAGCGGCGATTCGCTCTGGCCGACGAAGATGTTAGCCGCGCCGCACAGCGATTCGACCCGGCTGATCCCGGTGATCCAGCCGATCGCTCCGCCGACCCAGCGCACGACGCGCTGCATGATCCCGAAATAATAGAGCACGGCGACGAGGGCTGCGAAGAAGATGATCACCGGCAGTGCGCCGAGCGCGAAGGTGTTGGCGAGCGGGTTGGTGGCGGTGGGGCCGAACAGGAATTCGGTGCCCTTGTTGGCGTATCCGAGGAGGTTCGCGACGCCGCGCGCCATCGCCTCGATGCCGAGCTTGCCCCATGTCGAATAGAGGACGAGCACCGCCATCCCCGCCTGGAGCGCGAAGGCGGCGCCGACCACGCGGGGGCGGATTGCGCGCTTGTTCGACGACAGGAGGAAGGCGATCACCAGGATCGCGGCCATCCCGGCCAGGCTCATCAGGACCCTGTTCATTCCCCCCGCTCCTTAATCACCACACCATCCTGCGCTCGCCCGCCCCGGCGGCTTCGGTTAGCTTGTCCAGCACCTCCCCGATGGAGTCGGCGACGATCAGCTGCTGCCGCCGCGCCGGTGACATGAACCCGCTCATCGTGGCCGTATCGAGGAAGCCGATCAAGCCGTCCCAGAAGCCCGAGACGTTGAGCAGTGAGAAAGGCTTGGCGTGATAGCCGAGCGCGTTCCACGTCCAGGCCTCGAACAATTCGTCGAACGTGCCGATTCCGCCCGGGAGCGCGACGAAGGCGTCGGTGAGCTCGGTCATCTTCGCCTTGCGCTCGTGCATATTGTCGACGACGTGGAGTTCGGTGAGGCCGCGATGGGCGACTTCGAGGTCGGTCAGCGCCTGCGGGATTACCCCGAACGCTTCGCCGCCCGCGCCCAGCACCGCATCGGCGACGACGCCCATCAGGCCGAGCTTGCCGCCGCCATAGACGAGGCCGATCCCCCGCCGCGCCATCTCCTCGCCGAGCGCTCGGGCGGTGTCGGCGAAGGCCGGGTCGGTGCCCATGCTTGAGCCGCAATAGACGGCGAGGCGCTTCATAACGGAGTTCCCGCAAATAACCCTCTCCCCGCGGGGGAGAGGGTAGGGTGAGGGGGTTCGGCGGCGGAGGGTAGTCTCGGAGTCAGAACCCCCTCACCCCAACCCTCTCCCCCATGGGGAGAGGGGGTAGGTGGTGCCAGGCGCTTCATGCCACGAGCTTTCTTAGGTCCGCTTCGGGGCGGGCGCCGAAGTGGGAGATGATTTCGGCGGCGGCGAGGGAGCCGAGGCGCAGGCTGTCTTCCAGGCTTCGGCCCTGGGCCTGGCCGAACAGGAAGCCGGCCGCGAACAGGTCGCCCGCGCCGGTGGTGTCGACGACCTTGTCGACCCACTCGGCCGGAACTGCGACCCGGCGGCCGCGCTCGAGGGCGATTGCGCCGCGCTCGCTGCAGGTGACGACGAGGAGCGGCACCCGATCGGCGAAGGCGGCGAGGGCGGAATCGGGGTCGCTCTCGTCGGAGAGGGCCATGATCTCCATTTCATTGGCGAAGAGGAGGTCGACCGAGCCGTCGGCGATCAGCTTCAGCAGGCTGTCGCGGCGCTTGGCGATGCAGGCGATGTCGGAGAGGGTGACCGCGACCTTCCCCCCCGCGCTCCGGGCGATCCGGATCGCCTCCAGCATCGCTGCGCGCGGGCCGTCCGGGACCCACAGATAGGCTTCGAGATAGAGGATGGCTGCGCTTCGGATCTGCTCGGCGTCGAGCGCTTTGGCGGAGAGCTGGTGGGAGGCGCCGGCAAAGGTGTTCATCGTCCGCTGGCCGTCGGGGGTGACCAGGATCAGGCAGCGCCCGGTCGGCTCGTCGGTCGCGATCGGGGGCGTGCGATATTCGACTCCGAGGGCGCGGATGTCGTGGGCGAAGATCTCGCCGAGCTGGTCCTTGGCGACCTGGCCGATGAAGCCGGCCCGGCCGCCCATCGCGGCGATTCCGGCCATGGTGTTCGCCGCCGATCCGCCGCTGGTCTCGCGCGCCTGGCTCATCCGTCCGTAAAGCCTTTTGGCCTCGGCAGCGTCGATCAGCCGCATCGAGCCTTTGGGAAGGCCCTCTTCGGTGAGGAAGCTGTCTTCGGCAGTGGCGATGACGTCGACAATGGCATCGCCGATTGCGAGGACGTCCAGGCTTGGGTGAGTCACGGGCGGGACTGATGGCCGCAAAGGGCCGCGACGGAAAGCCCTTTTTGCACGGCTGGAAAGCGGTTAGGCAACGCCATGGACACCAATGCCGCCCCCGCAAGCGCCCCAGCGCTCTCCCGCTCGCTCTTCGCTTTCTCGATCTTTTACGGGGGCATGGTCTGCATCGCGGGCGTCCTCGGCAACAAGCAGGTCGACCTGGGGCCGCTCGCGGTCGAGGCGGGAATCTTCGCCTTCCTGCTGCTGGTGGTCACCTCGAGCGCGGTTGCCGAGCTGTTCGACCGGGCGACGGCGAACCGGCTGGTGGTGATCGGCTTCGTGCCGCTGATCGTGTCGCTCCTGCTCTCCGAGCTGGTGCTTGCGCTGCCGGCCGCCGAGGCGATGCAGCCCGAGAGGCTGCGGGCCTTCGAGACCGTCATGGGCTCGACTCCGCGGATCTGGCTCGGCGGGATCGTCGCCTACGGCACCTCGCAGCTCCTCAATGTCACCATCTTCAGCCGTCTGAAGCGCGAAGGCGGGCGGCTGCTGTGGCTTCGCGCGGGGATCGCCAGCGTCACCTCGCAGATCGTCGACACCCTGCTCTTCGTCACCATCGCCTTCTACGGCAACTTCCCGATCGGGCAGCTCCTGCTCGGCCAGATGCTCGCCAAGGTGGTGCTCTCCGCGGTCGCCGTTCCGCCGCTCATCTACCTCTTCGTCGCGCTGGGCCGCCGCCTCGACCGGAGCCGCTGAGGCTTTGATGCAACCGGATTAAATTTTTTTGGAGGGCGCCGGGGAAGAGTCTCGGAATCGTCCCAAAGCCGGTTATAGGCACCATCCGGGAAGGGCGATTCGGCCCCAGGGGAAACTTATTCCATGAACAAATTCACGTTGCTTTGCGCGACCACGGCGCTCGTCATGCCTGCCATGGCGGCGGCCCAGTCCACCGGTTCGCAGGAGGTCGAGGACGATACGATCGTCGTCACCGGCTCGCGCCTTTCCAGCGGCGTCGGCGGAGTCGTCGTGCCGGACGTTCCGAAGACTCGGTCGATCCTCAACCAGGATATCATCTCCCGCCAGTCGGAAGGCCAGTCGATCCTGCAGACGATCAACCTGATTCCGGGCGTGAACTACACGAACAGCGATCCTTACGGCTCGTCCGGCGGCAATCTCAGAATCCGCGGTTTCCCGGGCAACCGAATCGCCCTCCTCTGGGACGGCCTGCCGCTCAACGACACCGGCAACTATGCGATCTTCGGCAACCAGCAGATGGACCCCGAAGTGATCGACCAGGTCTCGGTCAACCTCGGCACCACCGACGTCGACAGCCCGACCCCGTCGGCCGCCGGCGGCGTTGTCTCCTACCGCTCGATGCTCCCCACCGACCAGTTCGGAATCGAGCTCAAGGGCTCGGTCGGAAGCTTCGACTATTTCCGTACCTTCGCGATGATCAACACCGGCGAGTTCGGGCCGCTCGGCACCCGCGCCTGGATCTCCGCTTCGGACCAGGATTACGAAAAGTTCCGCGGCCCCGGCAGCCTTCACAAGCGCCAGTATAACGGCCGCGTCTACCAGGCGATCGGCTCGAACGGAGACTTCGTCTCCATCGCCGCCCACTGGAACCGCAACCGCAACAACAGCTACAACAGCGGCACCGCCTTCGATTATGCGGCGAACCACGATTTCGACAACATCCCGAACTGCGTGCGCGACACGCCGACTCCGGGCGTCGCCGACAATGAAGGTTCGGGCAGCGCCACCAACAACAGCCAGCCGGCGAGCTGCACCAACTATTACAACCTGCGCATCAACCCGTCCGACACCGGCAACATCCGCGGCTCGATGCGCTTCACGCTGGCCGACGGTCTCGTCCTGACCGCCGATCCGGGCTACCAGTCGACCCTCGCCAATGGCGGCGGCACGACCACCCTGTCCGAGACCGACAGCCGCCTGCGCGGCGCCAATGTCGCGGCCGGCGTCGACCTCAACGGCGACGGCGACTTCCGCGACTCGGTCCGCGTCTACAACCCGAACAACACCCGGACCAACCGCTACACCTTCCTGACCTCGCTGATCTGGGAGATGAACCAGCAGAACCGCTTCCGTCTCGCTTACACCTACGACCGCGGCGAGCACCGCCAGACCGGCGAGTTCGGCCGGGTGTGGGACAATGGCGACCCGATCAGCGTCTGGGGCGGCCGCACCAACGAGCTGGCCCGGATCGTCGCCGCGGACGGCAAGGTCCTGCAGAATCGCGACCGTTACTCGGTCGCACAGCTCCAGCAGGTTTCGGGCGAATATTTCGGCCACTTCCTCGACGACAAGCTGACCGTCACGGTCGGCATCCGCGCTCCGTTCTTCAAGCGCGAGCTCAACCAATATTGCTACACCACCATCTCGTCCGGCAACCCGCTCTGCACGTCCGAGCCGATCGCCGCCGCGCGGATCGTCGCCCCGGGCACACCGCGTCCGGTTGGCGGCTTCCCGGCCAATGCGGTGTTCGCGCCGTTCGAGCGGACGGTGAAGTACAACCCGATCCTGCCGTCGGCGGGCATCAGCTACGAGTTCGGCCGCGCCAGCGTCTATGCCAGCTACGGCAAGAACTTCTCGTCGCCGTCGACCGACAACCTCTATCGTTCGGTCGACATCGACGTGGCGCCTGAGAAGACCGACTCGTTCGAGGCGGGCCTGCGCTACCGTTCGAGCACCCTCCAGGGCCAGCTGGCCGCTTATTGGGTGAACTATTCGAACCGCATCGTCACCGCCCAGGATCTCGATCCGACCAGCCCGACCTACTCGCAGACGCTCGACCGCAACGTCGGCAATGCGCGGGCCTACGGTCTCGACGGCCAGGTCTCCTGGCGGCCGATCCGCGAGCTGTCGCTCTACGGCTACGCTTCGTACATCAACTCGAAGCTGAAGGACGACATCCTCGGAACCGCGACCGCGACCGCCCTTCCGACCTCGCCCTGCCCGGCGGGCACGCCCGTCGGCCAGACCTGCACGATCGTGTCGGTCAACACCGCCGGCGCCGAGTTCGTCGAAACGCCGAAGTTCAGCTTCGGCGGCCGCGCCCAGGGCAATCTCGGCCCGGTCTCGGTCGGCGCTCAGTTCAAGTGGGTCAGCAAGCGTTATTCGACCGACGACAACGGCTATTCCTACTCCAGGCGTACGCCGACCGCCGCGAATACGGTGCCGATCCTCGACGAGCTGGGCCGCACCCCGGCCTACACCACCGTCGACCTCGACGCGCAGATCGACTTCGGCAAGCTCGGCTTCAAGCTCGACCGGACCCGGCTCCGGCTGAGCGTGATCAACGTGTTCGACAAATTCTACTTCGGCAACATCTCGACCCAGTCGAACAACGTCGCGGCCACCCGCTTCGCGGTCGGCGCGCCGAGGACGATCCAGGCGACCCTGGCCGTCGGCTTCTAAGCCGGGTCGGAATCGCTCTGAAGAAGGGGCTCGGACGGCATCGCTGTCCGGGCCTTTTTCTTTGTGCAACGGCGCAACTTAACTTGATCGAGTAAAGTCACGGAATATCCACCAAACCGAAGATTAGAGTACCCTTTGTAGGCGGTTACGAGGGGTGACTCGGTATATAAAAGGACGTTTCTCAGTATTGCAGACCTTCACGATCTTGTCATAGTTGTGGGCAAGGCTCTTCAGCTTGAAGAACCCGATCGAGCTTGCTCCCCACAGGTAGAAGCAGCCGATCTTGTGCTGCTGAATTGCTTTCATGGCGGCATCCTCGCCCGGCAAGTGCCACTTGGCGTCGTGACTACAAACCACCCAACCTTTCGGGCCGACTTCGTGTAGCCATTCATCGTCAGGCATCTTGTCGGGAAATCCCTCCCCGTCGTGAGAGCGCACCTCGAAGGGGCACTTCAACGTCATCAGCGCTTTCGGGAACTTCTTCCCAAAGTTGCGATCGAAGTAGAGCGTTAGTGCCGCGCTTGCCTCCCGCCACTCGCATCGATCCCTTCGAAACGAAGCGCAGCGATCACATCAGAGTTGGAGATGCCGAAATCATCAGCAATGTCGTCCAGCTCTTCTCCTGCTTCCCATCGCCCCTTGAAAGCCCAAGTAGCAACCCCCTCAACGGATGGTGCGCCGAACTGAATGCGTGGATCGATGATCACACTGTCATCCCGACCCGCAACGTGCCACCGGATCGCCAAACCGCAGTCGTTTTCATAATCGAACTCGTGCAGCCGACCAATGATGTCACTCCAAGCGAGCTGACCGCCCTTGGAAGCTGCTAGAAGTGTCTTATCTCCAGCTTTCGCCTCGAACTGTGCGTAGTCCATCCACAGCTCTTTGCCGTCGGTTTTGAACCGGTAGGCGGCGAAAGGAAACTCAGCCTGGAGCTGCTTCGAAAGGTATTCGCGAGCCGCTTGGATTTTGCTCAGCTTGACGCCCGCCTTCCGAAAGGAAGAGACGACTGCGACCTCGATCAATTGGAGGTAAGACAGGGCTGCGCCGCCCTCTTTCGTGGAAAGAGTAGACCGGCGATTTGAGCCGGGCTTGGTATGCCATTTCGCAACGGTCTGAGAGGAAAGGCGCGCGTACTGAGCGGCCTCCCGAATCCGGTAGTTCGGGACGTACAGACGAGACCGCCAAAGCTCGCTGGGGGAAACTGGCGCGTTCACTGACCCACCTTCCTCGCTCGACGCTTAGTGATCCACCGCCGGCTGTTGCCGGAACGTATCATGCACGACTCTCCTTGGGAATCCCTAACGAAAGGCAGCTCGTATTGGTGCCCCGCAGGAACCTCAAGCGGCGCGGGGGCATCTTCCTCTTTGTCCGCCTCGTCACTGTTTACGCTTCGGCGGGGGCCCTCCGGAGCGGGTGACGCTGGATACCTGGCACCGCACGCCTTCCGCGAAGATGGCGCTGTGGTGGTCGAGCTCGCCTAGCGGGGAGGCTTCGAAGCCCAAGGTCCTGGCGTTGCGCAGGGTGGGGCAGGGGCCCATCAGGAGGACGTGATACCAATGGCCGCCGACGCCGCGGATGAAGAGGGCTTCTTCGCCGTCCGCGCGCCAGTCGATGATTCCGTTGGAGGCGACGAAGGGGATGGACGTCTCCCCGCGCGCATTGCCGGCGGCGCCGGCGGTGCAGGCGGCGAGGGCGCACAGGCTTAAAGGAAGCAGTTTGCGGATCATGTCTTTCACCTCTTGCCGCCGATGTAGGGGCGGCGAGGCGGGGCTGCCAGAGCGTCAGGCGATGCCGAGCGCGTCCTTCATCCCGGCGATATAGCTCGGGCCGACCTGGACCGAAGTGCCGTCGGTGAGCTTCAGCACCAGCCGGCGGCCGGTGCGGTTCACCTCGGCGACCCGGTCCGGGCGTACGAAGGCGGAGCGATGGGCGCGGACCAACGGCCCGCCGGCGAGCCGTTCCTCGAGCGCGGCCATGGTGATGCGGAGCAGATAGCTCCTGACCTCGGTGTGGAGGAGGACATAGTCGCGCGCCGCCTCGATCCAGTCGATGCTGTCGATCGGAACGCGGGTCTGGCCGCGTGTGTCGGGGACCCAGAAGTCGAGCTCGTCGGACGCCGAGGCCTTGCCGGCGCGGAGCTCGGCGACCTGGGCCTCGAGCTCGCCCGCCCGCTCGGCCTGCTCGCGAAGGCGGCGGCGGTGGCCGGCGCGCTCGATCGCCTGGCGGAGCCGGTCGAAGCGGATCGGCTTCAACAAATAATCGGCGGCGTCGATCTCGAACGCGTCGGGGGCATAATGTTCGTGGGCGGTGACGAAGACGAGCTCGGGCTTGGGATCGACGTCGATCGAGGCTGCGGTCCTGAGGCCGCTCTTGCCGGGCATCTGGATGTCGAGAATGACGATGTCGGGGCGGTGCTCGGCGATCAGGCGGAGGGCCTCGTCGCCGTCATTGGCTTCGCCGACGACCTCGACCCCGGCGATGTCCGCGAAGAAGGTGCGCAGCCGGTCGAGCGCCAGCTGTTCATCGTCGACCAACAATACGCGCATCGCCACCCCACTGGACCGACATCGTTGCGGCAGGGTCTTTTCCCCCTGCCTCCTCGCCCATTCTTATCGCGGCGGGGTTTAACTGGCTAGCGGGTGCTGTTTTTCATGAGTGGCGTCGGCCGGGACGGGAATGCAGAGGCGGGCGCAGAAGTGGCGCTCCTCCATTTCGGTGGCGAGGCTCGCGGCCTCGCCATAGACCGCCATCAGCCGCTGGCGGACGTTGGCGAGGCCGACCCCGGCGCGGCGCGGCGCCTCCTGCTCGTCGAAGGGGACGCGGTCGTTGCGGACGGTGACGCAGAGGGTGCCGCCCTCGATCCCCGCTTCGATCGCGATCTTTACCGGCTGCTTGGAATGGGCGACCCCGTGCTTCACGGCGTTTTCGACCAGCGGCTGGATCAGGAAGACCGGCACCCGCACCTCGCCCGCGTCGGGATCGCAGTCCATCTCGACGACCAGCTTGCTCCCGAAGCGGGTCGATTCGATGTCGAGATAGTCGTCGAGCAAAGCCAGCTCCTCGTCGAGCGGGATGAGGTCGCCGGGCTCGTAAGCGAGCGAGGCGCGCAGGAAGCCCGAGAGCTTCTCGGTCATATGCTCGGCATCTTCGTTGCGCCTCGTGACGATCAAGGCCGAGATCGAGTTCAGCGCATTGAACAGGAAATGCGGGTTGAGCTGGTAGCGCAGAGCCGCGAGCTGGGCCTGCTGGGCGGTCGATTCGGCGTCGGTCAGCTGGCGCTCGCGAAGGCTGTTCCAGCGGCGCGAGAAGGTGAGCTGGAACAGCCCCATGTTGATGGTGAAGATGCACAGATAGCGAAACAGCGAGCCGTAGCTGCGCTGGATGTTGCGCGGCATGTCCTGCCACGACATGTCGAGATTGTTCGCCACCCAGCCGGTGAAGGCGAAGTCGAAGCCGGTCTGGAACATCGCGGTCAGAGCGATCGCGCCGCCGAGCACCACCGCCCGCATCGTCGCCGGCCATTCCAGGGTCGCGCGGAACAGGGCGAACAGGCCCAGGCCGAGGGCCATGCTGAGCAGCACCGTCGAGGAATCGATCAGGATGGAGTCGAAGCTGTGCCCGATATGGCGCTCGATGATCAGCGGCAGGAAGATGAGGAGAACGAAGGCCCAGAGGGCCACGGTCTGGATCATCGCCTCGCGCCACGAGACGGTGGAAGTCATTCTAGGCATGCAAAGGACCGCACAACCCCGGTTGGAGAGCGCGGGACTGTGCCCCAAGCGGGGGAGACTGTCACGAAGCATAAGCATGTGTCGGGGCGGTTCTGGCGGGTGTGAAAGCGCTCCGCCAGCGGTCTGTGCCCAACCCGCCGGCCCCTGCGACCAAGAGGGGCGGCAGCGGCAGGACGGTGCTCCTGAGCGACGAGTAGCTTTTTGAAATCCGATTCGTCGC
>Ga0066671_10000117_pt1 | contig 22440 bp, 16 predicted proteins | sample GraSoiAngelo_120_FD_62294 | JGI IMG/M metagenome (GOLD analysis project Ga0066671, IMG submission 62294) | Grasslands soil microbial communities from the Angelo Coastal Reserve, California, USA - 14_0919_09_20cm | ecosystem: Environmental > Terrestrial > Soil > Grasslands | place: USA...
GAACGACTCGGTCGGGCCACTCTTCCCTATGCCGGCATTACAGATCAGATTGCGGATCGTCCAGCCCGCCGCGCGCGTCATCTCCACGGCCCGTTCGGCCGCAGCCGGTGCGGTCACATCACCCACACAAGCCTCAGCGACACCGCCCTGCTGTCTGATCTCTTGACAAGTCGCTTGCAGATCGCTTTCGGTGCGACCAACCAGCAGCACAGCAGTGTCTCTGGCTAGCCGCACCGCAATGGCCCGGCCGATGCCACGTCCGCCGCCGGTGACAATTGAGGCGATTATATTGGCACTCATCTCTTAACTCGTCTTGCGATGCAAGAAGTCTACCTACCGTGAGCATTTGCTCTATCAGCTATTCAAAACGACAGTACGAGTTAGTAAGTCTGAACACAAATCGTTGCGTCCATCGCCCGCTTTCAATCAGTTATGCTCGGACTGTTGCGCGGGTCGCAAGTGAGGTGGTCTTGCATGCCTCTTCCTTCAGCAGTGGTTCAATTTCAACTTAGAGCGCCAATAAACATCGGCTTAGAATTTCAACCTGAACCACTACCCGCACTCGCGAGGCACTAGAAGCAGCAATCAAGCAGGCGTTGGCAACCGTCACTGAGTCTGACGCGAAGGCCTGGTTCAAGTACTGTGGCTACCCGCTAAACTAATATGAAAACCGCTCTAAGAACATCAAATTTTCGCGTGATGGCTGGCCGGTTTTGCGATGTTTTGGTCGCAATGATTGATGCCTTGAATTGCTCGCTCTGACCGACAATAAAAAGCATCGCCGTCTAATACATCAGGCGACGATGCTTTGCCCATAAGAACCTGCTGTTGCCCAAAACTCAGAACCGATTTTGCCCAAAGATTCTAAGCACTAAGCTTTAGTCTCCGCAAGGACATGCTGCATCCACGTGCTGATGAAAGCTTAAAATCGCTTAATCTAACCAGACCAGATGCCGAGCAATCCAGAAGATATTGCCTAAAGCCAAGAGTTGCTTGTTTGAGAGAGCATCAATTTATGATTCGCACGACAGGCCTAGTAATATCCTTCCGTTGCGAAGGCACTCTCACAAAGGCTTCCCGCCAAACCACAGAAGTTGAGCTATTCTCAAACTAAGCTTGGTCGCATAAGCGGCTATCAGACAAGAAGGAGAGCTATCAGATTAGCCCTTCTCAGTGTCGGCCTGCTTAGTCCCAGAGCCAGTTTTGCCACTGGTCTAAGACCCCGTTGGGGCCTACACCTTGCCTGCCTAAGCTTTAGCCGCGAGCTAAGAGCGCTCTGCCTAAGCTGCCTAAGCCATCTGTACCTAAGCAGCCTAAGTACGGCTTGTCTAAGCGCCCTAAGCATTGGTCTAAAGCCGTTGCGCTTGCGCCGCCTATAACGCCTAAGCCATCTAGGCACCGACTGCCTAGAATTGCTTGGCCTAAGAAGCCTAGGCACGCAAGGCCTACAGACTTAGTACATTTGCCTACAAGGCCATTGGTGCTTCCTCCTTTCCTCGGTAATAAGCTGCTTCTTTTACTCCGGCAGCATGGGAGAACGGGTGCAATGGCGCTTCACAGCGAACTGCGCGCCATGCTAAAACTAACACCGAAGAGGGGATTCGAACCCCCAGTTCCTCAGATAGTAGCGAAGGGGTCAAATGGTCTGAAAAATCAGAGTGGTCATTCGGTTCCTAGTGTGAAACAGTCAGTTGCCTAGGTCTGCAACTTTCTGCTCCCATCCGAAGCCTTACTTGATGATATGATACTGCTGTTTCTTTGGGCGTAAAACAACAGTCATAATTTTTGACAGACGACCACGGATTCGCCGTAACCCTCGGATATCAGGTTTTAGAGACCTGTGCGTCTACCAATTCCGCCACTTCGGTATAAAGCTTTGTCGCTCTTTTTGGGCAGCCTTTCAAAGAACATGACTTGTGCATAATCGCGGCAGTTGACTTCAAACTACTGCCGGCAAGTTTTTCCAAGTGCACAAAAAGCAAGAGCAGCGAACACGCTAGCCTTCGGCACGCGTGACTGGACAATATCCCTGCTTCGTTTTAGGGAACGCGATGACATTGCGAATCTTGTCTTCGCCGCAAAGCGTGGCGACGAAACGGTCGAACCCAAGACCGAAGCCGCCCATAGGCGGAGCGCCAAAACGCAGCGCATCAAGGATAAAGCCGAAATATTGGCGCACACTTTTGCGAGAGAAACCCAAGAGGTTCAGGATGTGGCGCTGCAACTCAAGCTGGTGAATCAACATTGAACCGCTCCCGATCTCTTCGCCGTTGAGTACGAGGTCAAAGGCTTGCGATGTAAGTTTCAGTAGGTCTTTATGCTTGCGACATGCCAGCAATTGTTCGATGTCCGCTGGTGCGGTAAATGGGTGATTTTGCGAGACGAGTTTTCCGCTGTTTTCGGGATCGACCGTGAATAAAGGAAAATCTACGATCCAAAGGAAACTCAAAATTTCACTATAGAGTTTCTTGTTCTGTGCGAGATAAGAGTATACCGTTCGACGTAGATTATCAACAAATTTCCACCGCCCAAGCCACACCGGAACCCGGCTGGGCGCAAACTCTTCCCTGAGCGGCAGCACCGAGAGAACTTCCTCATACGTCAGTTGAGGTTTAATGAATCTTCTGGCGTCACTCTCTGGTAGGAATCCGAGCAACGTAAACTTCCACTGTTGTGCCGCTTCGCGTAATACTTTGACATCTTCAATTGTGAGTTCGACCTCTGCGGGAAGCGGCGAGAGAATCAAATTCAAGTCCGCGCCGAAGGGCGATTCCGTAACAAGGTAGGGCAGCAACTCAGGCAAAACGTCGAAGCGCAGATCTGGTTTGTCCGTGCCGTAACGGCGCAGCGCATCATCATAGGAGAGTCGCGGTATGGACGTTTCAAATGATGCTCCAACTGCGCGGCACGCATTCATGAGCACGCCTTCAATCATGCACATCAACTCGTCTTGATCAACGAAAGCCACCTCAAGATGCAATTGCGTAAATTCGGGTTGACGGTTAGCGCGCAAATCTTCGTCACGAAAGCAGCGTGACCATTGATAGTAAGCCTCAACGCCGCCGAGCACTAACAATTGTCCGTAAGTCTGCGACGATTGCGGCAGCGCGTAGCTGACATCAGTTGTACGAGAACTTGAAACTTGAAACTCTTTAGCTCCCGATGCAGATGGAGTGGCCAGCACAGGCGTTTCAATTGAAATACAGCCACGATTATCCAAGTCGTTCGAGATGCTATGCATGAGTTTATGTCGCATTCGGAAAATCTTCTGCACCTGCGGGTCACGAAACTCAAGATAGCGATAGCGCGCCCGCAGATTGGCTGAAACTTCCGTCCGATTAGAAGGCGTGAACGGAGGATTCTCGCAGCTATTGAGTACTTCAAGCGCCGTACAAAAGAGCACGGGTGCGGTTTGCGTCTCCGTCGCCTGATGTTCACCTTCAACGGTTGCCGCGATAACCCATTCTGACTTGAGCGCGCGATAAGTTTCGCTCAACTCCGGCTTATCGCAGCGAATGTTATAGAGATTATCCTGCGAACGCAGCACGAACGTATGCGTCTCAGCCTCAATTGAATCTACCCATCCGCGCAGCGTTCGCAACGGCTCAGGCTGATCGAGCGCAGTGCCCGATTCGGCTTTGGTGCCCTTCGCACCGACAACCCTGTCCTTGAGCGCCATACTATTAAGAGACTCGTTCATTATTTTGCTCGATCTTTGCATGAAGAGACGCCCAGTGTGTACGGGCCGCGTGCGTCGCTTAAGCCGAGCGGCGCATAATATTATTGCCTAGCACCAGCACGTCTATGTCCGTGCCTTTGAAAGTTGCGAGCGCGTCTTGCGGCGAACAGACAATCGGTTCGCTATCATTGAAAGAGGTATTTAATAAGAGCGGAACGCCAGTGATGGCTTTGAAGCGCGAGATCAGGGCATGATACTTCGGGTTCTGCTTTTTCCTCACGACCTGCACGCGCGCCGTCTTATCAACATGCAGGACTGCGGAAATCAGCGGCGCTTTGTCTGCCTTGACCGGACAGGCGAAGAGCATATAAGCGTAGCTCTCGGAGGGACGCCCCATCTCGAACCACTCTTCGCAATCTTCTTCGAGCACGCTCGGCGCGAAGGGACGAAAATCCTCACGATGCTTAACTTTTCTGTTCAAGGTTTCGCGTATGCCAAGATGGCGCGGGTCTGTGAGCAAAGAGCGGTTGCCGAGGGCGCGCGGGCCAAACTCCATGCGGTTCTGAAACCAGCCAACAATTTTTCCGCCAGCGATAAGCTCCGCGACCTCGTCCGCCAGATTATCTGAATGCTCTGCTTTGAAGCCCGCAGCTTTGATGGTCGCAACCATCTCCTCGTCCGTATATTGAGGGCCGAGAAAAGCGTCTTCCATTGCGGGTGTCGGCGCGGCCTCGCCTTTCATCATCTGCCAATAGGTATAAAGCGCGGCACCTATAGCTGTGCCGGCATCGTGCGGCGCGGGCGGAATATAGACCTGACGAAACGGCCCCTTTTCTTTGACCAACCAGTTTGTGGTGCAGTTGAGCGCCACGCCGCCTGCAAAGCAGAGCACCTCAGCCGGACACAACTCGTAAAGCTCCGCCGTCAGCGAGAGGACGATGCGGTCGTTGTAATCTTGCAAGGTCGCAGCGATGTTGGCGTGTCGCGGCTCAATTTTTTCGCGTTGGTCACGCGCCTTGCCGAGACAACGCTCAAGTTGCTGAAAGCTGTCGAGTCGAAACTCCATGATCTCGGGATTGATCTTAAAGCTGCCTCCATTGAGATGCAGAAACGACTCGAAATCGCGCCGCGCTTCGTTCGGGTTGCCGTAGCTGGCTAAGCCCATCACCTTGCATGCATCATATTCCGTGAATCCCAGAAACTTACTCAGCTTTTCCCAGAGAAAGCCGAGCGAGTGCGGATATTCAAGCTCTCTCAACCACCTGATTCTATGTCCCTCGCCCGATGCCATGATCATGCTCGCCTGTTCTCCGATTCCGTCGAGGACGAGGATGGCTGCCTGCTTCGCTCCAGATGGATAAAAGGCCGAGGCAGCGTGGGCCAGATGGTGCGGAATCCAGTGGAAGCAATCAGTGATGTCACGTCCGAGAAGTTCAGACGTGACGGCCGGAACTTTTTCCAGGCAGGAGATGAAAATCTCTTCGCCAGCAGCGTCGCCCCAATCGCCACGCTTGCTCAATTTGTCTTGCCGAAAACGGCGGCGCCGCATCTGCGGGCTAAACGAGTAGCATACGGCATCTATCCCCTGAGGCTTGAGTCCTGCACTGTTCAGGCAAAACTCAATTGCTTGCTCGGGCAATTGATGAGGATTATCCACGCGGGCGGCTTTGCCGTGCTTGTAACGATTAAAGCGTTCCTCTTCAGCCGCAGCAACGATCTTGCCATTGACCAATAGCGCAGCCGCCAACTCGTGATAGACGGAATTGATGCCGAGTATATTCATAAAAGCACTCTATTCAGAGTTCCGGTTCGCTGATGAAACTTAGAACCAAACAACGCAGCGATCCCCCGCTCTTTTTAAACTCAGACATTGCGCAGGTGCGTGCCTTGTAACCGCGCTCAGCCAAAGCCGTGCGCAAGCCTTCGGTGCAGTTATCAAGGAGAACTGTGTCGCCGATCACCAGATTGTTACACGCGAAATAGAGGTTGGCGTCCTCATCGCTGACGGCGATTGGGTGTTTCACCATCGTCTGCAATCGTTCACTCGACGCTTCATCAAAGGCGGGCGGATAATAGAGCACCGTCTCGTCGTCAATGAAGCCGAGCGCCATCGCAAGGTGAAAGTAATGGTCATCGAGAATCTTCAGATCGCCCAGAATTTTAAGCGCGGGAATAAACTGCTTCAGATACTCGATAGCCCGCTCATCCGAGCGACACCCGTGCCCGACAATCGCCAGATTATGGTGGAAGACAACGTCTCCCAATCCTTCAAAAAAGACATCTGGGGGCATCTGCTTGATGGCATAGTTTCGTTCTCTGAACCAGTTGATGTAATGCTTCACTTCGCCGACGCGTTCCTTCGCGCGAAAATTGCTCGGGATAAAACAGTTGTTATAAACAAGACCCGGATCGCCTGAGAAGGTCATGTCGGGAAGTCCGAGAGCGGGTTGGATGAACTCAATCTCGTCGCCAAGCTCACGCAGCACGTTCACGAGATTGTTCCATTGCTGATGTGCCAGTTCTTTATTGACCTTGTTATTTATGTCCATCCAAGGATTGATACTGTATTCAATATCAAAGTATGTCGGAGGGCACATTAACCTCAGCATCTTTTCCTCCACCTCTAAATTGATTTAGCAAAATCTCTCCGAAAAAGACTCGCCTGCGGAGCGGGTCATAAAACGTATACACTGCGCTCTCGCCAATCTACTCAGCCCGCCGGCGCCCTTCGCATTCACGTTGCGCGGCATGTTTCATCTGCGCTGACTTGAAGGTCGCCAGTTCACTGATTCCCGCAATGGCGAAATCCTGCCCCGCGCGGTAAACCGCTTGCGACTCGTCATAGAGCGCGTGGGGCGATTGCCTGCCTGCGACTCGCAAGCCTCCGGGCTGATACAACAAACGCACTTCACCCGTCACCCAACGGTTAACAGACTCAATGTAAGCTTCAAGGGCCGTGCGTTGTGGGTCGAACCAGTAGCCGTCATAAACGAGTTCGGCCCAGGCCTTATCAACGAGCGGCTTGAAGAGATTTTGCAGGCGCGTCGAAATCAATCTCTCAAGGTCTTGATGAGCCGTGATGAGCGCGTGTGCCGCCGTTGATTCATACACGGCTCTTGTTTTCATCCCGACGTAGCCGTCTTCGACCAGATCGAAGCAGCCGACGGCAAACTTTTTGCCGAGCGCATTGAGTCGTTCAATCATCGTTTTAAGATTCATCTCGACGCTATCGAGTGCGATGGCGCGTCCACGCTCGAAACGCATCGTGTGCGTCTCAGGCGCGGCGGTGGAATTCGCCGGGAAGCCCAGACTCTCAAACACCTCGCGGTCAGGCTGCTCCCACGGATTCCCTAAACTTCCGGCTTCGATTGAACGCCCCCAGAGATTTGAACTGACAGTAAAAGAATCCTCATTCGCGGCCGCGCGGCTACCTAACATCGCTGCGACGGAGATGATTTTCGTCTGTGGGCTTAAGGTTAAAATGCCCATCTCGAAACGTAGCTGGTCATTTCCTGCTAGCCCGTGAATCAACGTATCTATCTGTTGTTGTTCAATCTGTTCGGCGCAGATGCTCGCCATCACAGGCCGCGACAACGCAGCCGATAAGTAATAACCCTCTTCATAACGGGCGTTGGCCTTGATGGCGCGCGTGAGATAGTCTTCGCAGAAACGCTCTCTGCCGTCTATCTCGAGTATTTGCCAAGCGCTCGCCGCATCTGTCGTCACGAGTGGCGGACCGGCTTCGCTGCCGAGTGAAATCGTCAAAACGATAACGGCGGCGTCAGCAGACAGCTTTTCGCGCAGCAACTTGAGCGGCGTGTGATATTCATCGTAATAAACCAGCAGAATGCGCGCCATCTGTTTCCTTCATTTTGCCGCAGAGTACAGTCTCTCTCGTCGTCTATCTTTCTAAGTTAAACGCTGGGTCAACTGCTCAAGCGAAATACTTGCTTGCTCAGGAATCGTGTTGAGCGAACAGCCGATAGTTTCGACAGCTTCAACGGCGTCGCGGTCGGAGTCTCCAAGGCTACTCTGCAAGGGGTTGAATTTCTGTCGTTTCAACCATGCTTCATCATAAATGGTGTCCAGATATCGCTCACCGCCGTCAGGAATGATGCCGACGATGTTTTCACCAGGGCTGAAATCGTTCACAATCTCTCGCAACACATGGATCACCAAGCCGCCCGTTCCGCCGACCATCCAGCCTTCCATTGCGGCGAGGTCATGAACGGCTTTGACGGCATCCGCGTCTGTCACTTTCCAGCCTTCGTCAACCACCGAGCGATTGAGAATTGAAGGAATAAAACTGAGGCCGCCGCCCTGTATTAGGTAGTTGCCATTCTCGCCACCGAAGATGATCGAGCCTTGCGGTTCAGCGCCGATGATACGAATTGATGAGTTGCGCTCTTTCAAGGAGCGCCCGACACCAGAGATTGTGCCGCACGTTCCGACCGCCATCACGATGGCACTCAAGCCGCCTCCCAGTTCATTCCAGATCTCCGGCCCAGTGCTCCTGTAGTGAATCTCAGGATTGGCCGGATTGGAATACTGACCGAGCGAAATGGAGTTTGGGATTGTCCGCGCCAGGTGATTGGCGACCGCGATGCGCAACTGTACGGTGTCCATACCAACGGGCGTCTCGGGCAGAAAAACGATGTCTGCGCCAAAGGCGTAGAGGCGCGCGCGTTTTGTGAGGGGAAGGTATCGATCACAAATCGCGGTGACGCCATATCCTTTCTCAATGCCGAGCATCGCAAGCCCAATCGCAGTGTTACCCGATGAACTCTCGATGATGCGCATCCCAGGGCGCAGCGTTCCATCTTGTTCGGCGGCGCGAATCATGGCTAGAGCGGTGCGGTCTTTGATGCTGCCGCCGGGGTTGAACTGCTCAAGCTTGAGATAGACGTTGGCTCCTTTTGTGCCGCATAATCGCCGCAGCCGAAACAGCGGCGTGTTTCCAATCATCCTCTCAAGTGAATCAAGCATTGGCTCTCAACTACTCAGGCGTGCTTTCAAAAAAAGCACCTCGAACGTCCGAGCGCAAAAGGGCACGATGAATGACCAATACGGGATGGCGAAGATATTTTCGACGCATGATACGTAAGAGATTTCAAGGACTGCCCCTAACGCATCAATTGGGTAATGCGCTCGGTTTCGACCCTCAATTTAGTTTCAGCGCTCCGACTAAAGTGCCCCGAACAGGTGCATTTTAGGTCTAGCGTATCGTCTTTAAGTTATATCCCCGCCATTCCGATACGCTCTTTCTTTTCAAAAGATGTGAAGACGACTCGGCCCGTCGCGTGATGAATGTGGTGTTTCCTACAAGTTGAAATGAAATTGGTACTTGGCTATCTTTGCTGGATCTCCTCCAAACTAGAAGAGACGGATGAGCCTACACCGCAATCCGTATTGATGCTTGCTGTCTTGCTAAGAGAACAAGTAAAAGCTTGTGCGATAAGTCAATTTAGTGAAGAGCACTTTAGCCATCTGTTCCATTGTGCCGTTCAGTATGTATGAGAAAAGGGCAAACAAGAATTCTTTAAAAGTGAACGCCCTAAGGTTAATCCCTGAAAGATTAAAAGTCAATATTTTTTGATCTCTGACCGCTCATCACTTTTGATGAAAGAATAAGGAAGGGTTCACAGTCTGTGATCGAAGTTGAAGTGTCCAATAACAACTATTTATCGGAGATAGTACCACGAACCCTTTGGACACTACCCGATCCTCGCTTCTTTGTTAAGCCCTTTTCGCCGTTCGCAGCAAAAGACTTGTGCCGCGCTAATGGCGGCCATGTGCCAAGCGGCGCAAGCCTCAAGTTTTGCCATTGCCGGGCAACTCGCTTGCTTAACAGCAGTGCAGTTCGGCTCGGCTTTGCCGCGGCTCTATCGCCTCTTGCGCAACGAGCGCTTCGATAACTGGCTGTTGACGGAGTAGATGTTACGCCTCGCGGCGCGACCCGACCGCAGCCTTCTTTTAGCTTTAGATTGGACGGCTTGGCAAGATCGCTGCTCTGTGTTGACAGCTTCATTCTGTGTTGGCACGCGCACAGTGCCGGTGGCCGTCTCAGCTTGCCGCAAGCATCTGCTGACGCGCTCACAGAACCTCTGGGAAGAGACTTTCCTGCGGCTCGTGGTTGACTGTTTGCGCGCGGCTGAAAGCCGGGTTCGTCGAAAGAATCTATTTGTTGGTTGGGCTTGCTTTATTATTGTGGACGAGCATCGGGGGAGCGAAGAGCAGCAGCCGAAGATGCGGTTGGTGAGCAAGAAAAAGGAGCACGCCTGTCCTTAGCGCGGCTCGGTTCATACTAATGGCAACAGATGTCGAAGCAGCGCAAGCTGACAGCTAGTTTTGTGCGGAAGTATCTGCCGCTACCACGCCTCAGACTATTCAAGTGGCGCACCGCCTCACAAAAGTGATAACCGGTCAGAGATATTGCTATTGACAGCTTTGCAGCTCTTTGGTATTAATTGCATAGAGCCAAGTCGTGTCCACCATCACTTTAAACTAGCATCTCTAGTCAAGAGTGCTGACTTAGATTTTCACTCGCGTTTAGTAGCTGGTCGTATTCACTGACGGCGCTGGACGCTCAACAAAGGAGTTAAGAAATGGCTACCTCAAATAAAAAACCCCGTCCAATCACTATCAAACTCACCGAGGAACAGAAAAAGCAGCTACAGAAATTCTGGAGAGATCACGGAAGACTCGGAAGGGCTGAAATTCTCGTAGAGGTCGTTAACGATCGTGTTGCGCCTACATCTATTCAGGTTGAAGCCCCGAACTAACTCCGAACCTTGCGGGGGAAGCCGCTGATAGCTTAGATGCTTCTCTTGAGTAATTACTCTTGAGTAATTACTAACACAATTTTTGTGGAGAGCAAGATCGAAGGCTCGGATTACGATTTACATCCAGCGTATATTCTGCTGTTGCGTGACTCGGCCTTCATCATAGCGCATGTTTGAAGGCCAGCCATGCCAGAACACAGCGCTTTCGGATGCTCACTCTTGAGTGTTTGTCGCTGTATGATTGTTGACTCAACATCCCGTTTGATTCTTGTCTTTAGCTCTGCGTATCCCGTTAAATCAGTCGTTTGAAATCCATCAACTGCTGCGCAGCCCAGGCCGTTTTCGTTTCAGTCGCAGGCCACCGGACTTCATTTCTGCCGAGCACTGTAAGGAGTGGGCCTTGAAAATACTTCTTGTTACGAGTCCGCATCTTAATCACAGCGTCTTTCTGACGAAAGCAGACCGCACGACCACCTCAGATTCCACGCGCTACGCACAGAATTTTGTGCCGATGGGCCTAATCTCCGTAGCGTGCGCCGTCAAGTTGGAAGCAACCGTTAAGATTGCAGATATTAATAAAGCGATCAATCAGCATCTGCTGCCAATGTCCCGCGACTTTTATGACGAGACAGCAAATTGGCTTTTAGGCTATGGTGCGGACTTGATCGGTTTTATGACCGAGGCTGACTCTTATCATCACCTGCTGCGTACCTGCACGGCAATTAAAGCGCGCAGTCCACAGACTCTCACATTGCTCGGCGGAGTTCACGCGAGCACCGTGCATGACGAGACATTACGTAATTTTCAGGACGTAGATTTGATAGTTCGTGGCGAAGGCGAGAAGCCTTTCTACTCTTTGATAAAGACGCTTAAGTCCGGTGGCAATCTCGCAGAGGTCAACAACCTCTCCTACCGTGATGGTAGCCGCATCGCTAGCACTGCCCTGCTGCCGCTCATTGATGACCTCGACACTCTTCCGTTTCCTGACTTTCCATGCTTTGAGATGACCCCAGATGACATCATCTATCTTGAAGTCGGTCGAGGCTGCCCTTTCAAGTGCAACTTCTGCTTTACAGCTTCTTACTGGCAGCGCAAACATCGCATCAAAAGTCCGGCGCGCGTCATGCGCGAACTTTCGTATTTCAAAACAGAGTACGGACGCACGGACTTCAACTTCACCCATGATCTACTAACGACTGATCGACGTTGGGTAATAGACTTTTGCCGCCAACTCTCTGCGACTGATTTGAACGTTACTTGGACTTGTAGTTCACGCACAGACACGATTGACGAAGAACAGATTTACTGGATGCGACGTGCCGGATGCAGGGAGATCTATTTCGGCGTCGAGACGGGTACTTCCCAGATGCAGACCAAGATTGATAAGAACCTCGATCTCGATAATGCCCAATACATTATCGGCAAAAGCACGGAGGCTGGTATCGGGGTGACAGTCGGTTTCATTGCAGGCTTACCGGGCGAGTCTGCTGTTTCGCTGCGCGGCACGCTGAACAAAGCTTTCTACTATCTCAGTCTTCCTGAATCTACTGTTCACCTCTTCGGCTTCAGCCCTAATCGCGGCAGCCCGCATTTCGAGCAGATCAAAGCGGAGCTGATATTCGACGACCATTTCGTGGACTTCCCCTTATCCGATGAAGTTCATGCAGAGAATTGCAGGCTAATGCAGCGCCACTTTGAAATGTTCTCGCGGTACTCGCGGCTGGCTAGTTACGAAGATTTGGATGTTGGCGTGATTCGGGCGGCAGACGAGTTTTTTCCAATGGTGAACGCCTTGCGACAACTCCTGTTGAGAATCTATGCAAGAGGCATTGACCTGCTCGACCTGCTCATCGCATGGACTGAGACGATAGCATCGAAGAACCGCCAACGCGGTAGTCCGTCGGCCAGACTTTATCAGGGAACTCTGAACAATTTTCTAGGGTTCTTAGAGATATATCTTAGCACGAAAGACCTTTTGGACGTGGCCACGGCAGAGATGATTCGATGGGAGCTTCACAAGAACGTCTTCCGCACAGAAACTAATCCGCCTCCGTTCGTACAATCGTCGGAAACGGAAGAGACTAGCGGCGAACACAAGCTATACACGAATCCTTCGATCCTGACCGATTATTTCGAGCATGCCAGCGAGTTTCTTCCTGAGAACAATACCCTCAAGGCTGGAACCTTTGCTTTCTACGCCCGCCGCGACGGAACGCCCTCGGTTGCATACCTTGAAGAGATTGCTCTTTTGATTTTAGAACTGGCGAAACAGGGAATAGTTGGCAACGAGTTGTTGGACGAGATTGAGAAGTTTGTTGATGACCCTAACGATGATTCGCTCTCAGGGCGACATGCTCTCGCAAGCTTAATTGAACAATTGGAGAACACGGACTTGTTGATACCGGCCACCCTCTCAAACGAAGTAATGATCGAGATGAACGCTACGCACGAAGGCATCAAGCGGGGCTATATCCCACATGTGATGTAGCACCTTTCGGGGCCGTGTTTCAGATTTGATGCTGGCGGTTATGTTGCTCGATGTAGAGCTTAATAACCGCCTCGTGCATCTCATCGCTCTTTGAAAAGCAGATCGTCCTGCGATGCAACCGCTTCAGGTGCGCGCGGAAGTTTAAGTTCTGCCCCTCGATCTCTTGCGTCCATTGCTTACCGACCCAGTGATGCGCTTCCGGTACGACTCCTGTCATCGGTGCAAAAGCGAAAGACGTGTCAGCGGCGCAACTGTCGCAGCAGGCGACGGCAGGTCGCATCAGTACGCCGGCCAATGACCCAAGCCACTACTTGGCGCGCGCGGCTCGAAAGCGTACCAGAGCCACGCTTGCTGCGCCTTATCGCCAACGAATGACCAGAGTTCATCTAGTTCCAGTTCAACGAAGCGTGCTGACAAGTGTCGGCGCCGGACGCGTGCGGACTGCGTCTTGAGCAGTTTGAGCACGGTCGTCGGACTGACCCACAGCACATGCGAGACGTCGCGCACTCCGCAGCCATTTAACGCGAACGGGACGACGAGACGGCGCACGGTCGGGTCACGCCCCTGATAGGTGTAGCGGGTGATGAATTGGTGCCCGCAGCTACGGCAGCGATAGCGTTGTTTCCCGTTGCCAGTTGTACCCGTCTGCTTGATGGTTCCGTGCGAAACACCGCGGTCAGTCAATAAAACACTTGACAAAAATGAATATTGTATTAGGCTATACTTGCTTCATTGGATTTGCTCCGCTCGATTGAATGCTCCTTAATAAAGAGCGACTAACAACTCGCGAATAATCTAGGGTTAACACCCTAGTAGCGATTAACTAAGGATGAGACCTTACTGGCAGCAAGTGGGCTTATCCTTATCGCCCCGACGACGATGTGGCTCCAATGTCCTCATATATTTTTTACAACGAATTTAATCTAAGCGAGTATGGCTTAGCTGAATAAGTTAGCCTCTTGAGTGAGTTAAGTGTTCGACGGTAAGCTGCGGTCAGATGCGTTTTATTTAGTCTTCAGACTAACACTCTCTTAACTTGCGCCATGATTACTACACTTAAAGAGCGTCACGGGCATTTGACCCATGCCAACGAATTGCGCGAGTACCTACTTCCTCTCACGGTTGCCCATGCAGTACAGAAATCCAAATTTTATAAGGAACGGCTGGGGGACTACGTAGGATGTATTAAGCAGTTAAATGATCTACAAAACCTGCCTTTTCTTCATAAGGCGGAAATTGTTGCACATATAGATGAGATGAGAACGTTTGATAAGTTCCCTGATTATCTAATGTACACATCAGGGACAACGAGCAGTCCTTTGGAAGTGCCTGTATATCAAGAAGAAATTGAAGCCTACAATCAACTAGTATTACCAATCTGGCGGGAGAAATTTAAAAATGAAGTACCATTGACCTTAGCTGTTTTGCGCGTAGGACATGGTACTCACATACTGACCCGGCAGATTCCTACAATACCTTGCCATATAAACTATGGATTAGATCAGCTTATTAGTATGCTCAAGACAGAGCATTGGGTTGCTGGTCGTCAAATGAGAGTCTCAAATCTGGAAGCTAATGTTTTAAATCTGCGGCAAATTACAAATGAATTATTTATCCGCGGAATCGATCCGAAAAGCTTCGGTTTAGAAACTATCAGCGTCTCCGGTTGGTACTTGACTGATTGGGAACGCCGTTTCATGCAGGATACTTGGGGAGCACTGTTGTTAGATCGGTATGGCGTAACCGAGATCCACGGTGATGCGAAATGGTGTCATGCCTGCGGATATTACCACTTTGATTTTACAGTCATTCCCGAAGTCTTAGATATTGAGACGGGTGAAGCAATTGATAATGGTATCGGACAAATGGTTATAACGGGCCTCTTCCCATTTAATCAAGCTGTTCCGAAAATTAGGTATCTTATAGGTGATCTTGTTGAGATTCATAAAACAGATTGTAGGTCGAGTGAGCACGGCGTCCGTTTTCTGTCAAGGATAAAAGATGCTGTACTTGCCCCAATAAACTCAAAGTTTCGCTACATGCTGTTCTCCACGAACATTGCTGAAGCCCTAGCCCCTTTCCCGGATATTGCTAGGAAAGAGCATACGGGCTTTCTCAAGTTTAACCTTTCTTCACCAGCACCAGGCAGAGCTAGCATCGAAGTGGAATTAACTTATCCTCCCGCAGCTTTTCCCTCTAGGGTCGTTGAACTTAAAGCGCATATAATGCGCGCTCTCGAACGGCAGTCAGGCGCGGTTGGTGAAGTTGAACTTGAATTTGTTCGACCAAACCAGCTTAACTCCATAACTAAAGTCTAAGGACATATTTCTGTAAGAAGGAGAACCATCATGACCGATCACGTAGAAGCATCTAAGACAGAGAAACCTACGGCGACAACATCCGAAACTGCTCACCCGCCGATTGAGCCGGCGTTGCGGGTAGATTCTATACTTGAAGCTATTAGTAAGGAGGCTAGAATCAGCCCGGATGCGACCGGAAGGCTTCGGGTTTTGATTACCAAGGCGATTGATGAACGAGTTGGTGAAATGGATGATATTCGTGTTGGCCGAGTACTAGGCTCTGCTCTGGCAACCCTTTAAACGCTCAACTCGTTCGCAAATTCAGTCTACTATACCGGAAATTGGGTAAAGTTTCTGGTATATGGGGTTTTTATACCCAATCGTACCTAGAAGCGGTCTCATAAATACCCGCGGCGCTCTAGAAGCCGCATAAATGCTGGCCCAAAATTAGGCGCTGCCTATTTATGAGACCGCTTCTAGTAAGGTCATAAGCTAAGACTATCGTTCCGATCTCAAGATCTCTACGATCGTCCTCAATTACCTTCTGAAAGGAGATCAGTTATGTCCGCAAATACAACTATGTGGAAAGAAACCACACATCCCGCGAGACTGGAAGAAATCTTGGAAAACGGTAGCGTTCGTTGCCACCTTTCACCACGAAACTGCACGATGAAAGAAGGTCAACATGGTTTTTGTGGCGTACGCGCAAACCGTCATGGACGCTTGGTAAGTCTTAATTACGGCAAGAGCGTTCATGCCACTGAAGAAACAATAGAAACGGAAGCAGTGAACCACTATGCACCCGGCGAACGCATCCTTTCGATGGGTAATATTGGCTGCATGATGAACTGCTCTTACTGTCACAACTGGAAGACCTCACAGGCAAAATACGTCTCGGATAAAGATGTTTATTACTACACCCCCGAGGATGTCGTAAACATCGCTCTCCGTCATGGAATACGTTGTATTTCTTGGACGTACAATGACCCTGTAGTCTGGCATGAGTTTATTCTTGATACTGCTCGACTCGCAAGAGATGCTGGGTTGATTAATCTCTACAAGTCTGCATTCTACATTACTGAGGAGGCCGTCGAAGAACTGCTACCATATATCGACATCTTCTCAATATCTGTTAAGTCTATTGATCCTGAGTACTACAGGAAATTTACCAAAGGAAGATTAGAGCCTGTTTTGGCTGCCACCAAGCAGGTTTACAAGGCAGGTAAGCATGTCGAAGTCAGCACACTCATGATCACTGACATAAGCGATGACAAGCAGACTGCCAGAAAGGTAGCAGATTGGGTACTGACAGAGTTGGATTCCAGCGTGCCTGTTCATTATGTCCGTTTCCACCCGGACTATAGGATGACAGATACGATACGCACGCCCATCCCAAGACTTGAATGTGCCCGTGAAGTAGGTTTAGAGGCGGGGCTTGAACATGTGTATCTAGGTAATGTCTATGATACCCCCTTCTCCAGTACCTACTGCCGGGGTTGTGATGCCGTCTTAGTCACTCGTTACGGCCTCAATGCACAAATCATCGGCCTTGATGAGCAAGGATGTTGCAAGAGATGTGGACGAAATGCCCACTTCAGACTCATGCCCGCCAACAAACCCTGTCCGACCATCAACAACATCTCGCTTGACGGGCTTACAATTAAGCGCTTGGACTGGCACGGCGACATCCGTTCCGCACACGTCCAAGCGCGCAATACGGGCGACAGCCAGGTGAGCATCTATCACCGTCGACGTCATGCCAGCGATGTCGAAGAGCCGTGGACAGTGGTTAGCCTCAACCCCAACGAGAGCTATCGATTCATTCTGGCGAAGGGTTCTCAGGATGAACTTGGTCCTGAGGTGGCTATGCCATCGACGGTCAAATCTAATCTCCATGAGGTTTTTGACCGAGCTCATTTCCCGACTCTAGCTATCGAGGAAATTGGGGTGGCAACACGCGACATCGCTCCGCTTCCACTCTTCCCGGGTACGAAGATTTAGCTTAAGGGGGATGCGAAATCAAGACAGGCACGATGCTTCCTACTAAGGGTGCGCCCTAATAGGCACTTCTGGCTCCGCAGTCGTGCCGTAAATCAAATAGGAAGTTCCTGACATCAATCAACGCATCTAGAGCAGATTTCAGTTCAGTGTAAGACATAACTACAATACGTAAACCAAGCGCGGGCATCAGACCTAGTCATTGAAGCAATGGCTTGCTTGATCGCTTCTTCAAGTGACTCGCATGTGCGCGCTTTAGCTGCCCGCAAGACTGTTTTTATCTTTGACCATCACTGCTCGACGGGGCTGAAGTCCGGCGAGTAGGGTGCCAATCATAGCGCCTGCACCCCTTGCGTCTCGGCAGTCTGCCCGACATGGCTCGCCTTGTGCTCGCCGACACGCTCTATGAATTGATCGCGTAGCGCGGTGACAGACTTGTCGGGGCGGCGCGCTACTTCCGAACGCATCAACTTGAAGTGCTTGCGTGTGGCCGCCGCACTCGACAGCCGCGCCGACTTTGCTGGAGGTAGACACGCCCGCTCTGCACCTTACTCCCAGCCCCAGTCGCATTCAAGTGAATAGCACTGTAGCTCTGTCGTGCTGAGTGATTACCTAAATTTAGTGGCCGAAGGATTTTAGTGTAGTGCGCCATTCTGTGACCTTGTTAATCCACAGGTACGGTAGGGGGGGTTAATGAAGGACAGTAGCTAAAAAAGTTACACTGCTTGTGGTTTCTGACTGGGCTTGATGACTTGTTCCAAAGTGTGGGCCGCTCGGAGGAGGCGAACCTCATCGAAATGAGAACCGATCAACTGGAGCCCGATTGGCAGTCCGGTTGAGGACATACCACACGGCAGGATCACGCCTGGCACGCCAGCGAGATTCAGCGTCACTGTGTAGATGTCTTGCAGATACATTTCCACCGGATCATCAACTTTTTCGCCGATGCGAAACGCAGTTGTCGGCGCTACCGGTGTCGCGATTATGTCGCAAGTGGTAAAAGCGTTATGAAAATCCTGCTTGATTAAGGAACGCACCTTTTGCGCTTTACCGTAGTACTGGTCATAGTACCCGGCCGAAAGAACGAAGGTACCGAGCATGATCCGCCGTTTCACTTCAGTGCCGAAACCTTGACCACGTGTACGGTTGTACATCTCTTTAAGGTTTGACGTATCTTCTGCGCGAAATCCAAAACGCACCCCGTCATAGCGCGCAAGATTTGCGCTCGCTTCAGCCGTTGCGATCACGTAATAGGCTGGTACTGCATACTTCGTATGCGGCAGACTGATATTGAGAATCTTCGCGCCCAATTCTTCAAGTTTGTTGACAGCTAACTCGACCTTTTCTTTTACTTCGTTATCAAGCCCATCCCCAAAGTACTCCAGCGGGATGCCGATGCGCAGTCCACGTACGCCGCCTCTGAGCGTTGCGACGTAATCATCCACCGGGGTCTGGCTTGATGTCGCATCATATGGATCATATCCCGCCATCACCTTTAAGACTCGCGCCACGTCTTCTACGGAGTTCGCAAATGGGCCAATATGATCGAGAGATGACCCATACGCCATAAGTCCATATCGCGATACGCGCCCGTATGTTGGTTTGAGTCCTACCACTCCGCAAAAGCCAGCAGGTTGGCGAATTGAACCTCCGGTATCGGAGCCCAAGGCCGCGACCGCCATTCCTGAGATGATGGCAACTGCCGAACCACCAGAGGAACCTCCCGGTACACGCTCTTTGTCCCACGGGTTCTTGACCGTTCCATAAGCTGAGTTCTCGGTAGATGAACCCATGGCAAACTCATCACAGTTGGTTTTGCCGATGACGATTGCGCCGGCCTCTTCGAGGCGCCTGACTGCGGTCGCGGTGTAGGGCGGAACGTAGTTATGCAATATGCGCGAGCCGCCGGTGGCGCGCACGCCTTGCACGAGTATAACATCTTTGACAGCTAGAATTGTGCCGGCCAAAGGCGGGAGTTGGTTTCCTGTCTGCGCGGCCGCGTCCATCTGTTCTGCCCGTGCAAGGGCAGCATCTGCTGTGACAGTTAAAAATGCATTTAGTTCCGTGAGATACTCAATCCGCTTGAGGGCCGCGCGGCAGACGTCTACCACTCTAAGATTACCTGCGGCGATTCGTTCATGAAGGGATCGTATCGTGGATTCCCTAAGATCCATATTACTTCTGTCGCCTTCTGATTAACTCTACCGCAAATTTCTAGTGAGTATTGCTTGGCATTACGAATCCTTTATGCCCGGCGCTCGAAAATGTCATTAATGATCCGGATGCCTTCCTCTAAATCATCGTGACCAACGACCGAATAGCACAGGCGCGCGTATTGGTCGTAGCCCGTGCCGAATGCTTGTCCTGGTGCAAGCGATACACCCTCTGAGATGCACTTGCTGATAAAGTCGTCAGTTCCACTACTCCACGCCGAGAGGTTAAGCAATGTGTAGAACCCACCGTCGGGAACGGTGGCTGGCACGCGCAGTTGCTGTGTCGTGATGTCCAGTGCCTCTTTGATGAACCTTCGATGGCTGTCTATAACTTCTGGGCCGCTACGTATCGCCGAGAGGGCCGCGAACTGACAGCACATGGGGGTACTGTAAACGGAGTATAATCCGAACTTTCTTGCGAGTTCGGCCATGTCAGGTGGCGAAAGCAGATAACCTATTCGATATCCTGTCATGCCAAACGACTTACTGAACGAATAAGCAGAAAACGTGTTATGGTGCCCGCCGTTCAGGATCGAGGGATCAATAAAGCCGCTCGGCGTATAATCGTAAAATTCGTAGGCGTTATCGGATATAAGATATAGCCCAAGCTCCTTGGCCAAGTCCGTGAGTTCATCTAGCTGTTGCGGCGATAGTGTGCGGCCAGTAGGGTTGTTGGGTAAATTGAAGTAGATCGCGCGGGTCTTTGAAGTCAAGTAGGGCGTGATCCGCTCTGTCACGTCGTTCAGCAGTTCGTCGCGCGCAGCCGGAAAGAATGGAACCTCTACAGGCACCCCACCTGCCGCTCGAACTAAGCCCTTGGCGAATAGCCATTGGGGCGACAATATAACGACCTCATCGCCGGGATAGAGCACACAATGAAAAATGATGCTTAGCGCGTGCGTGATACCGCACGTCACCTGAATTCTTTCTGGATCGATAGCTTCGCCGAACTGTGCCTCCAGTTTTGCGCGGATCGCCTCGATAAGCGTGTCGGTACCGCTAGTCGGGCCATCGTGATGGGGCGGATAATCGAACTCCGAAGTGCCCCAAGGACGCAACTCGATGGGCGTGGTGAACACAGTCTTGCCCTGATGAAGCGGTATGATTCTTTTTGCCGGCGTACGCTTCAAGCGCACATTGATCGAGTCGAACACAGACAAGGGCGTACTATCTAACACCGGATTATGTACGGCCGAAATTGTATGATTACTCATCGAATACTCCATCCCCATTGCCGATTAGGAACACGTCGGCGGTCTACTTGTGCGACTCATATTGGGCGAACAAGCCTCCAAATAGGCGGCGTCCTTCTGCGAGTACGTATACTCTTCTGTAGGGAAGGCAGATTAAGCACTTCATCCTTGTAAGAAAGGATGGCGGATAGTAATCATCGCACCATCCCCGATTTGTGGCGGCTTTCCACACTCCGAGCCACGTAAACCTCCATCCACTCTCTATGCAGTTACGGGTTTCAGCACTGCTTGATCGATTGAGGCCAAGGCCAGTTGTAGGTCACGCAGAAGGTCGTCTGGTTCTTCCAAACCGAAGCAGAGCCGCACGAGTCCGCGCGATAGTCCCATCTGCTCTTTCTCCGCGTCGGTCATGGAAGCGTGACTGCCAGTGTAAGGCTGCGCGATCATGGACGTGACGCAGGCCATGGCTGTGCCGCTGCCAAAGTAGCGGAGTGCGGAGACTAGTTCCGGGTAGAGTGGGACAAGGTCGGGGCGAAGTTCAATAAAAAGGATGCCGCCATAGCCGCGGAGTTGGCGACCATCGATCTCAGGATAGTAGACGTTCCGTACTTGCGGTAAGCCTTTAAGGAATTCACGCATGACCGCCGTGGTGTTGGACTGACGTTCGAGGCGGACGCCGAAGGTCTGCATGCTGCGACGTAGCAGCCAGGCCGCGTACGGATCGAGGATCGCGCCCGAGTAAAACCGCTCTTGCCGAAATGCGTCGGCTAAATCATCTCGATCTGTCAGCAGCATACCGCCCATCACGTCAGAGTGGCCGGACATATACTTAGTAGCGCTATGCAGCGACACGTCGGCTCCGAGTGCTAGCGGGTGCTGATAGATCGATGTGGCCCAAGTATTGTCAACCACGACTAGCGCAGATGAGTCTAAGGACTTAACCGTGTTAGCGACTAGTTCAATATCAACAGTTTTAAGGAATGGGTTGGTTGGCGTCTCGAAAAGAACGAGCCGCGTCCCTATAGGTATTGCCGAGACGCATTCTGGCGAAGACAGATCCAGAACCTCTAAACGGACGTTGAAGCGAGCGCAGAACCGCTGCACGAGTTTGAACGAGCAACCATAGACTAGGGTGTTAAGAACCATTGTGTCGCCGGGCCGGAGTTGTTCAAGGCAGGTGCGGATTGCGGCCATCCCCGTAGCGACGGCTACGCCATGTTGCGCCTGTTCCAACTCGCGCACAACTTCTTCGAACTCTTCTACGTTGGGGTTATTCTTACGCGTGTAGAAGTATGTCGAGCCAGCATCGAAAGCACTGTTTTGATAGAGCGGAGTGACTGATGGACGGGCGTCACTCACCCCAGATCGCGTATGAAGGCAGCGCGTAATCGGATCCATAAGACCTCCATTCTCTCGCAGTACCGGTTAACTGATCCACGCAAAATAGCCTAGTGAAACAGGCGGCGTTATGCTAGGCATGAACAGGTCTTCACTTCCATTTCCGGCGATGGGCCCTGGCAATGTCCGCTCGGTAATTCACGTCGGGCCATATTTTGCCGCGCCCTTCAGGTATAATGGGCCGACGGGAATTTTGCCGTAGCCGCAAATGATGTGAAGTCAAAACGGCTGAGCATAGCCGCCAAACAGACCTCGCGTGGCGCGCATCAGCGCGCCAGTCAAGCTGAAAGCAGATTCGCTGTTAGCCATCAGGAATCTAGGTGTAGATTCTTATGGCGTTAAAATGTCCTACCAACGTAAAGTCAACTTTGATCGTGCGCTACATGGTA
>Ga0066671_10000118_pt1 | contig 22359 bp, 40 predicted proteins | sample GraSoiAngelo_120_FD_62294 | JGI IMG/M metagenome (GOLD analysis project Ga0066671, IMG submission 62294) | Grasslands soil microbial communities from the Angelo Coastal Reserve, California, USA - 14_0919_09_20cm | ecosystem: Environmental > Terrestrial > Soil > Grasslands | place: USA...
GTTCATCTATCGTTACGGCCCAAGCCGCCGAACGGCGCGTTGGCGCTGGATCACATGGGGAAGTGCGGTCGCAGCGATCCTATGGCTCGCCGCGTCGGCTTTGTTCTCATGGTACACGGCGAATTTCGGGAACTACAACGAAACCTACGGCTCGCTCGGCGCGGTCATCGGCTTTATGACCTGGCTCTGGATTTCCGCGATCGTGATCCTGATCGGGGCCGAGATCGACGCGGAAATGGAGCATCAGACGGCATGCGATACCACCACCGGGGCGAGTAAGCCGATGGGTGAGCGTGGCGCGACAATGGCCAACAGCGTAGGCGCACCCCAAGGCTGAACAATGGCTTAGCACAGGCCAAGAGATGTCCCCCCTAGGTGCATCAGCATGAACAGGCTGCAAGAAGCTTGGTCAGACGAAAATACCGACGGCCATTCCGATAATGCAAAACGCCATCGACACCGTGGAAGCCCAACCCAGCCAATAGAGCCAGCCTTTCACGACCAGTTCTCCCATTACTTTTGGACGGCGCACCAGCACCATGAGGGCGAACATGACAGGGGCCGCCAGCACGCCGTTGAGAACGGCACTCCAGTAGAGCGCCTTGATCGGGTCCATGGCGGTAAAGTTGAGTGCGATGCCGAGCAATCCGGAAATTGCGAGCACCGCATAAAAAGCAACGGCTTGCTTCGGCTTCCGGGCAAGTCCGACGGGCCATTTCCGTCCTGTGTTGGCCTCGCCAATTCAAGTCGAAGTGCGGGCTGGGGGCTGAGAATGCTGCGCTCCGACATCAGTTGAACGTTCTACGGCGCAAGATGCCCAGCCGACCTTGGCTCACGAACAACGATCGCTGGTTCTTCCTCCAGATGTATCGATGGTTTCCTTCGATCCTGAAGGTCGTGAGGATTATCCAGCCAGAACGGTAGTGCGTTGGCATCGGGCCGGCTTTCGTTGCTATTGGCGTTGGAAGTCATTGGGACGGGGAGGGCGGCCGCAGATCGAGACGGAATTGCGCGCGCTGATCCGGCGGATGAGCATCGAGAACCCACTTTGGGGAACGCCGCGCATCCACGGCGAAGGCGAATTACTCAAGCTCGGCCTTGCCGTCGCTCAATCAAGCGTCGCCAAATACATGGTCAAGCGACGTGGGCCGCCAAGCCAGGTATGGTGCACCTTTCTGCGTAGCCATGCGCCGGACATTGCCGCCATGGATTTGTTCGTCGTCCGGAGGGCCAAGGCCAAGGCTGAGGGCCGCTACAAGGGCCGTTCAGAGGATGCAGAGCGCAATGACGGCATCGGCCGCATGATCGCTGCCGGCCAATCCTGGTCCTCGATATAGGCCGCCACCGGCTGCAGCCGCGCCACCATCGCGAAGATTGCCAAGCGTCTCAGCAAGCCGCCGTACAGCGCGCTATCGCCGCGGGCTGACCTTCCCTCCACCTCCCGCGGGCCAGCGCATCCTGGGCGGTCCCTGCCGCGGAGCGGACGGACTGTCGCACTCGGAAACCCACCCGCCGGCTGCTGGTTAGATTGGGATGGAAGACGAGAAATCCGCCCTTTTGGAGCAAGCCGACCGCTGCCGCAGCCAAGCGCAGGCCATCGGCGTCCATGATGCTGCCGCACGGCTTACAGCGATGGCGCAAAACTATAAAGAGGAAGCGGCCAAGCTTGCCGCCGCAAGCGGGCCGTTAGTCGGCTCGCGCCTCCAGAGACAGCTGATCAAGTTGACGCGCCAGGCGCCCGTCCATTCCATTGTGATCGCTTTTCTGGTTGGTTTTATCGTCGCGCGCCGGCGGTAAAAGAGGCAGGCGTCGCCAACATCCTGGATGATGGCCACCAGCAACGCTAATGGCGCTCGTCACCCGCCGGCGCCCGCTCCCGGATGAGGGAATCATGGGCCCATAGTAGGAAGCCCAGTGCCCCCACACATCGCGGCTGAGATTACCATTCGACAAGACGACTGACGGCGCAGCACTCCTGTAGACGGTATGAGTCCTGACGTGACGAACTGTGTGGGCAAATGCGCAGGTGCTAGTGCGATTGCCGTACCTTTCATGGTTGTCTCCTTTGTCTCTTTAGATAAGAGGCGGCGTCCATATCTAGCGCCCACCAGCCAGCGTTGGCCGCACCCTCACGCCTGAGTGACGCCTCGAGTTGGCCGGTGAGATGCGAAACAAGTTGACGCGGGCCTCCTGGTCAATAGGTCGCTGTGTGCGCATAAACGCGGGATGGCCAGCGCTACATGGACGACCGAATATTTTAGCTGTCCCAATTGCGGGCTCCCTTACACCGCAACGAGGGAGCAGCATCCAAACAAGCATTCCGACAGGTTCAGCTGTGAGGTTTGCAGGGGCATAGTCCACGCGTGGCCCGGCAATTACGATTTCTTCGATTGGAAAGTCGATCAGGCGAAGTCGCTCATTTTTGGGAAAAGGTGGGGATGACCAAAAAGCCCAACCTTGAGCCCCCGCCAAACGATGATCTAGAGGCAAGGTTCGATCGGGCTCTCCCGCAGCCCGCACACACCGCGAGCGCTGCCCTAGCACCGATCAATCGCGCGGGCGTTGCTCATGGCATCTCAAATCCCAACGCAATGTGCCGGCGGGCCCCGCGTGGGAGCTCCAAGGTCCTTTTCGAATAGGAGCTGATGCTCGGTGTCCCCGCAGTGTCCTCTTTTTGTCCCGTGCATTTTTCTAACGCCGGCTGCAACCTTCAAGTCGATTTCGACAGGCTGGAGCGACCATCGTTTCGGTAGGGTCTGATTATCGTAAGTCAGAGCCCAGTGTATCCGGCGTCTCAAAAAATCGCCCCATCCCGGAAGTGTGCGAGCTATCGGAATGAGGCGAAGTGCTGTGGGTACTCTAACAAGACGTCAGTCAACGGTCGCCCGTCGACGAGCGCTAAATGCGTTTCTGATTCGGGCGCGCTGGCGACGAGATCGAGTCAGAACTTCGGATCAATCGAGTCAGGTTTGCTTCAGCGGGAAAGATCAATGCTTCAGGAGGATCGGAATGACACCTAATACGATAGCCACGATCAGCGAGATTGCAGCGATCACGATGGCGATTGTTGCCTTGCTATTTGCGGTGTCCGCGGCGCGCGCCGCGGCCCACGCCGCGTCTTTGGCACTACGGGCAATGTCTAGCTGCTCAGAGCTTGAGGCTTTACTGCGTCGCTCTAGCCAGGCTGTGGCCAAGGCAGCTTCCGCTCTCAAGTAAACCTTCGTCGCGAGTCGGCCTCGGATTTCAGCTGCACCAAGGACCTTAAGCTCTCTGTGGAATGCATCGTTTCCACCGATGTCTTCAGCCCCCACTAATTGACCGCCTATCCGACGCTCACGCCCCGGTTGAGTTAATGGGCTCCCGCGCGTATGGTGGCGGTCGGATTTTGCTACAGATCCGCAAAAGAAAAGCCGCCATAGAGTCCTAGAACGGTCGACTTTGGAAAGGAGGCTGGCGGGGTCGATGTAGAGGGGCGCATTCGACGGGGGGATTCCCATGAAGCGTCTGATGATTTCTGCTTTGGCAGCTGTCGCTGTATTCGCCGCCACGACCGCGACCGCGATGCTATGGTCTCCTTCGACCAAGCAGTCCGCCGGAACCGCTGCGATGCCCTCGTTGCACGAGCTCTATGCCGCGGCCGGTGCACATAAACTCCCGACTGAGGACTTTGGGGATATGTCGCTGGTCTATTCGACCGTAAGGACGCCTGCCGAATAAAGACCGCCCGAAGGCGGTCTCTCTGCAGCGCTGAGGAGGCAATTTCCTGCCCCTGGTAGCTTTTGCGGATATCTACAAACCGGCTTAAAATGCGGGTCTTTTGGCTGGTCAATATGACACTCTAGGTATCGCACTGATTGTCTGCGGGCTGACCTTGTCTGCGGCAGCCTGATCTTCCGTTTCTTTACAAGACGGGAGCTTGCCGTCTCTGAGGAGTCCTTTGAACAAGGACTGTTCCGCATCAATGATGAGATGTGGAGCGAGCCAGACAAGCTATAGGATAGGTCAGCGCCTCACCGAGCACATTCCAAACGATCGCAAGCGCCGCGATCAACAGCATGCACATGATCACGCGCCGGCCGATCCGGTTCACGCGAAAGCTTCCTTCATCCTATCGCGGTCTTCAGACGCGTGCCGCTTTCAGGAAGCACCGCGCCCGAGCGGGCTTTTGAAATTGTCTGTTCGGTCTGCTATGCAGCCGCTCGCAATCACGAGGACAGCAATCAGTACGGCGACATTGCGCCACGTGAGGTTCGTGAGCATGGGAACGTCGGCCAAGGGCAAAGCCGGTCCGATAACGGCGACCCGTGGGCAGGCGTTCCAGCCAGATTGGGGAGAATGCTGGGTGCCGCGCGGCCTCAACTCACGCAAACATTGTCGGGCCGTTCAACTCCGGGACCAGGATCAAGGCTTCCATGGCCGCCTGCCACTCTGGGGCCGCGTGCTCAGCCTTCGGAAGCTTCGTGATGTAGTTGCCGGCGTCCCTCCGGCACCGGAATCGGCTCATCGAAGGGGTGCGACCAGGAGACTAGCGATAGCCCATCGCGGCCACGGGAGGCGTATTCCAATGGAAGTCCGGCCGGACATCAGCGCCTCTCTTGGCGCAGGCTTTGCAGACGAACCGCGGCTCGAGATCGGACAGCCTCACGTCGTCAGGCCACCGGTCGGCGCTGATCGCGTTCGAATGCGAACAGTGGTAGTCGAAGCAATAGATCAGCAGGCCACGGACGCCCATGTCGCGCATCTCGGCGAAGGTGATGTTTTGCGGGCGGGTGACGGCGGCCATGCGCCATTGAACCGCGCTGCAGCGGACTAGGCAATTGCCCAGGCCATTCCCTTCCTGAAGCGATTTACCATTTTCAACGCCGATCAGTGTGACGACTTGCCTGCGGAGATCGCGACCACGGCGCCGCCTCCACCGCCGAGTATGATCGAGGGTGGAGAACCTGATCAAGGCGACCGGCATCGACTTTCGCATCGGCGGCAACCGCGCCTTCTATGTGCCGGCAGAAGATTATGTGCGGGTGCCGCCACTCGCCGCCTACTTCGAGCCGATCAATTGGCATCGGACGGCCCTTCATGAGCCGACGCACGCCAGTGGTCATCCCTCGCGCCTTAACCGCGATCTCAGTGGCTCGCATGGCAACAAGAAATACTCCTTCGAGGAGCTGATCGCTGGCACAACACCGGCCACTAGAAGTATTCACTGGTGGCTGTTTCTGACTCGCCTGCAAGTTATCTAGCCGCCCTAGGCGCTACAGGGTGTTTTTCGAGGTTAGAGCTGACCTTGCATGGGTCGCCCGCTCTATGTCTGGTGGCGGATGTTGTAGGCCTGCCATTGCACACCAGACACCGAGATAGGCGGCATGCAATGACCTGTCTTCAACACTGTCCTTGAAGTTCGGGTAGTCGACATGGTCGATCATTGCGGCCATGGCCTGTTTCACAACATCGCGTGGTAGCGCCGCTCGATACAGGTAATCGCTCCCGGTGTTTCTGCTGACCTTGGCATCAGGGAAAACCTTCTCGATATCGCCCGGTCGCCTTGCCCGGACCATCAGTTCATCAGGGCGGCAGTCTTTAGAAACTATCGATAGGAAACTGTCTTTCAGGCATAGCCACATGGCAATTCTCCATTTGGTACGCGGTCAAACCGACGCGCAGCAGACGTGCGGAAGGTCGCGAGCGACCAACCTGCCAAATTCCGAAAAAATTCAGAGCTCCGCCTGCTGCTATGTGCACGCGCGGCATCCGTCTTTGACCGCCGGTATCCTAACAATCTAGCGCTTCTTTGGCCTGATAAGCCGGTCATGGACGTTCTTCGCCTAGATTCAGTTCGCTCTTTGCATCGGCGCCAGGCTTTGAATCGAGGAGAATGCCATGCCCGAAGCGCAAAGCGACATTGATTATACAGTTGATATCGGCAGACACGAGACGACATTCCCTGCGAATACAGCCAAGGGAGAGGAATTCCTCGGCGGCGTTGACCTCACTATGTCCAATGAGGAAGCACATACATTCATACAGGATGCCCGCGCGGCAGGCTGACGGTCAAATCGCTTTTCTAACGACTTCGCAAATCCAATCAAATTATCCACTCATCAGATGAATGGCATAGGATGATCGCGCACTACCAAGCCGATAAAGCCGAGCACTACCAAGACAGCACTAGCTACCATCAACCAATGCGGATATTGCATCTCGCAGAGTATCTCAATTAGGTGACCTCCGATCGATCAAGCCTTTGGTTTCGGCCGATCTACCCTGATTTTGCTGGAATTCCTCCAGACCTTTGCGGAGGGGACGCTTACGGCTCGCCTGATCATCCGCTGGCTGTGGTGTCGCTCAGATCGCGATGGTACTGCCGGCCGTTTGACATAACGTTCGTGGAGCGTCTATCGCGCGGGGTACCGGGCTAATACGTTAGGATAAGCAGGCGTTGCACAATCGCGCCTAAGCAAACGAGAACCACGAGCAACTTAAGAAGGTTTGCCAATCGGCCGTCGGGAGCAAATCTGTCGATGGCCCAAAAACAGATTGCGCCTACGACCACAATGATCAGAACGCCAATTAGAACTGAAATGATCGCCATGAGTGATCCTTGGACATTGCCGCTGCCGGGCGAGCATCCCGAGGCACCGGCCGGACGTCAAGGTCAGGTCGCGCTAGTTTCGTTGGTTGAGACTACAAATTTTGGAGCTCCCGCTGGCTGGCTCGCACCATCAGTCATCGATCAGCGTGCCGATAAGCTCCCGCAGCGCTTGGTGTTCCGGGCCGTTTGCACCGTCTCGGAGGAATTTACCGACAACGTTTTGGTGAGAGTGAGAGCCTTGAGTTCTTCTAGGACAATCGGTGCCGTTCTCAAGTCAGCCCGATCCTACAGCATGACGCAGGACTAAATTTCGTCGATGTTTGACCACCGGAGCCCGCGAAGCCACTTCTTCCCGCACCACTCGACCTCGGATCTTCCTGGTTCTCCGACAGGCACCCCACTCGCCGACCACGTCCTTCTGGCTGAGTAGCAGCGCCAGCCAAACCAGTCACCTGGCAAAAAAGTGAGGAAGGGTGGCGTCTGGGTTCGCTATATTGCTAACCGGCTGACGCGGTTGCGAAATCGGCGCGCGCCATCGCGGATTTCACTGAGATCGGTCTTGTCGCTGATGACTGGGAAGGACGAGACATGCCAATGAGATAGACCACCTCAGCGCTCTTTTCTCGCGGGAGCCGGTTGGTGCGGTGCGATGCGACCTATAAGCAGGGTCTGTCCGTGGCTTGGTAGCGGATATATGAATGCCCCGCGGTGAAGACAATAACGAGCGCCAAGGCGATCGGGGTGTTTACCGCCCAGACGGCGATGCCAAGGTAGAAACCGCCAGTGCGGCTTTCGGACGGGAGGTCGACTTCTCCGCTGCGCATTGCGCTTCCTCGTGCAATTCCCCGTCGCGGCGATGCGATACCGCAAAGCGTCAGGTTTGCGCCGGACGTGGCGCGCTTAGTGGATCAAGATGGCCGCGAGGGCACAGACGAAGCCCGCTACCAACAGGCCCGCAGCCGTTACAGCGACCAGGTCGACGTCACGATATGTTTGAAGGCGCATGACTGGATTCCTCCCCTAGACCTCGTGATCAACGCGCAGAGACGCGAATCGATCCGGGGATGAGGCGCGGATTCGCGCTTAAGTTCGCAATTCCCCGAATCAGCGGAAAAGTGGCATCTAGCGCAGGGGGCTAGGTCAAAGCGAATATCCGCTGATGACCCACAAAGTCATTACTGTTGAGTTCATCGTTCCGACGGTCATAGCCTCAGTGCTGGGTATCGCCCTCGCGATCTGCGCGGTCTATTTGGCAGACAGCTACCTTGGCCCACTCGATCAAACACAACTCCAAGCCCCTAGTTTCAGGAAGAGCCTCCACTGGTGGTGAAAGGGGAATGAGATGCGAATGTTGGCGACCTTTCTGATCGTTATCGCAGCCATTTACTTCTGGGATGTCCAATACAACGACGAAACGCTCGGATGGAGCCCGCGGCATGGGGCGGTCCATCTCGCACAGTTTCGGATGGTAGCGAACAGCGCGCATTTCGCAGAGTGATTCAGCGGGATGCGTACCTGGAAAGACGCCATGAAGTTCATTACGACCTCCTCCTTTGCCGATCCCGAGGCCGCCGCGCGCAAGCTGGTGGAGATCGCCAACGCAGTCGAGGCAGTGCACGATGGCCGCATCCATACGAGCTGATCAACGCGCCGTTCCTCAACGCTGGCGGCACCACGGCTGAATATCGCGCCGGTATCGAATGCGCGGTCGCCAAGGCCTGGCTATGGCGGCATGAGTCTGGGGTTTACGTGAGGTTTATTCCGGCAGGGGCAGAGTTGTTCGCCTGAGACCATAGGCACAAAGGGATCATCTGATGACGACGGTTGCAAACCTCCTTGCGCGAAAGCGGGAGCTGCTGGAACGACTTGCAGTGGAAAATCCCGGCCCGCAGGCGCGCGATGAAATCGATCGAGCGGCTGCGGATGCAAATCGATACAGCGCTGGCCTTGCTCGGCGGGACCGGACCGGGCGAACGCGATCAACAAGAGGAATGAACCATTATTAGCAGCCGAAGGCGGAACACGAGGCTGAGAAATGGCAGGCGAGCCGCTGCTGCTCGTAGCCGAACATGACGGGCCAACGGATGTCGCTCGGATCGGCATCATGCGGGCGACTGCATCGGCATCGGCCGAAACCGGTGTCGACACCGCGCGTTAAGCCGGCAAACGCCTTTAGGATCGTCCGATGAAAGACGCTTTTGATCTCTGGTGGGAATGGGCGGAAAAGCCGCTCGATGACGTGCTGACGATTGACGAGGATATTCACTGCGCAGTGTTGCAGTTGTCGCCAAAAGATCGGCATGATCGCGACAAGGTCAACGAAGCCGTGCGCCGATACCGACAAAATCGGAAGATCAGCACTTAAACAAATCGGCCGCAGCTCATCATGTTGGGCCGCCAACCGTGCACGACGGGCGCGGTTGTCTTCATAAAAAAACGCTGGGGCCATTACTGCTTGAACCGTCGGAGCATCTCTCGCGTCGGTAGCAGCGAGACATGAACTTGCGCTGTACGTTCCTATTCTTCAGCGAACAGGAAAGTCGAGAGCCGTCATTTTCCTAGCAAAGTTCACCCCCGCGCGGGTACTCCCTTGCCTGTTTAGCTGACGTTCATCAAGAGCGAGCGCTCCGGCGAAATTAACAACAGGTAATAGGCCCCACCTGAACGAAGTGTCGCGTTCAGCATTGATTCCTTACATTTGGAACATGAGATCAGACGCGGCTATGAAACTCGTTGAAAAATTCAGGGAGCTAATGCCCGAAAAGCGGCCACAGGACCCGCACAGGAACGGGACTGGCCTTCGCTTCGAAACCATGGATCACGGCGGTGCATATTCTGATGCGATGCCCCAAGCAATCAAGCTGATTGATGCAGAAGGTCGTTCCTGCATCTACGTGCCGATCTCGCAAGACGGCCGGGTCGTTGACAGCCTAGGCTATGCATTTGATCCCGAGGATGCCGAATGACCGGTGACGACTTGCAGGACTGGCAGGCGAACGCGACTTATTCCTAAGACACCGTGCCATTGGGTGGGTTCGGCTTGGTCCTCTTCCGAGCCAGCGCTTTATCGATCAACCAAACCACAATGCTCTCCGCGGCATCGCGCGAGCTGGCTTTGCCGGATTTCACGGTTCTCTCATCCAAATGAACCGTCCACTTCCACGAGCGAGGCCCAATCCCTTGGACGATTGTGTAATGCTTACCACGATACTCCATGTCAGATCCTCACCCAAAGATTCAACGGGAGTTGCGTTCCAATCCTTCAGGCTGCCCCAGGCGCGGAGCTATTCGCTTAATGGCAGCGACGGCCACGGCCCGCCGCGCGGGGGGCGTCCTTGACGGGCGGGTGCCGTGCCGTGCCGGGCCGCCCTAGAGGCGGCCATCAAACTAATTTGCTTTCTTGCTGGTCGTTCCTGCGACTTTTTTCTCAGCGCTTTCAGGCGGAAACGATTCAGCCGAGGCGCATCGAATCGCGGCATGGTTGATTGGAGTCGTTCGAATGCCTACGCCCGACTGGACACCGTCGATCGTTCCGGAGGGCGATCATGATATCTACCTCGTGGTGGATGAGCCGCGCGAGGTTGGTCTTGCGCATCGAGAGCGGAAGGCCGCGCAAGTCGTCGACGCAAAGAACGACGTGCCTCCTCGCGCGTCCGCCCGACGGCATCTTCGTCGCTCCGTTTGAGCAGGGCGAGATCGGGCCGAACCTGTTCTGGGCGGCCTGCAACGTGGGGCTGGAAGGCTTGGTCTCTAAGCGGCGTCACCGGCCCTATCATAGCGGCCGGTCGCCGGACTGGATCAAGGTGAAGAACCGGAAGCACCCCGCCATGGAACGCGCAAGGGAATCGTTCCAATGAATGCCTAAGAAGCGGCGAGTAGTCGCACCGCGTCTAAAGTCCTCCGCCAGACACACGAGCCAATGGCCTCGGATTAGACTTCCTCCTCACCTGTCATCGAGGATGTCCATGGGACGCTTCTATTTCCATCTAAAGAGCGCCGGGGTGGTGATCCCTGATGAAGAAGGACAGGACTTGCCGAGCCTTTCAGTGGCCCAATGCGAAGCTCTATCGTCCGCCCGCGAACTTTTGGCTAATGCTATCAAGGCAGGCAGGTCCGAGCTCCCAGAGTCCTTTGTGATCGCGGATGAAGAGGGGCGAGTACTCGACACTATTCAGCTTGCAACAGTTCTGCCGAAGTCGCTGAACAAGTAAGGACCATGTGCTGCTACTGGAGACTGCGCCAACGCCCGCTAGAGGTCCTTAATTGGGTCGCGCTTTAGGGCTTTGTTGATAGCAAACTTCGACGGCGTGAACAGCCATGCTCCGGCTGGGCAGCCTGCAAGTTGGACCATTTCCCGCCGGCGGAATTGGCAGTCCGCACAACCTGATACTGGAAACCTTTGTGTTCCAAGATGGGAGCGACCGTGCTGGATTTCTAGGATTACAGCAAGCCCGATCTGCCCTACGGCCGGGCCTTCGTTTGGCGTAGGAGCCGTTCTTGATGTCCGGTTTGAGCGCATGACGGACTCAACACGGACATGTTGCTAGTTCGGAAAAGTGACAAGCTCCGTGGAAGCTTTGCGGATCGGTCTGCGCGATCTCGGTTATGTCGAGGGTAGGAACATTGTCATAGAGTTTCGATGGGCGGAGGGCAAATACGATCGGCTCCCCGATCTGGTCGCCGAGCTTATTCGCCTCAACGTCGACGTCATCGTAACCCACGGAACGCCTGGGATGCGCGCAGCCAAAAAGGCGACCTCCACGATTTCCGTTGTCATGGCGATCCGCGGCGACGCCATCGCGACGGGTCTTGTCGCCAGTCTCGCGCGGCCCGAAGCAAACGTCGCGGGTCTTTATTCCACAACTCAATGCAAAGCGGCTCATGCAGGCTGGCTCGGGATTGGGCCGTTTTTGCATAGTCAGCAGGGGAGGGCGCGTAACCTTCTTCTCCTGCTACCTGCGCGCGCTTGACCCCGAGTACCCACGAGCTACCGAAACCGACAGGCAACAAGCCGGAACGGAATAGCGGCGGAACCATGGTCAAATGAAATCATACACGGCATCAATCACGCGATGTCAGCGTGGGTGTGATCATTGGGTCACGACTCACCGGGAGTTTAAGGCGCCGGCTGGCCTGCGGCCCGTTTTGCCGGTACCCCGCGAAATAGCTCTATTTTTTGTTGGTGAACCAGAGGAGCGCCGACCACTCCGCCGCCCTGCATGGCCATTTTCAGCTCATCGCCGTTGACGAACTCTTGCGCCGCCGCAACTGAAACGAAATCGTGGGTCGCCGTGATGTCGTTGGGATCATCAGTCGCTTGATACACGGCTTGGCCTGTCACTCCTTTTGCCTTCTGGACCGACGCAAAATCGTCGTAGGCTTTGCGCCAAGTTTCATAGTTTGAAACCTTGTGTCTAACAAACATCGTTGTCATTTCTTTACTCCCAAGATTTTCGACAAAATACTGAATGCGGTGACGTTCATCTCCCACAATGAACGGATACTATCCTCTTTAGCCTACGCGTCAAAATTACGCGCCGAGGTCCAGAAATGACCCGCGCGACATTGAAGGAGAGTGAAGCACCATTAGCACGGCGCTCATCGTGATCGTCTTCCCCATACTTGAACTTTTCGCGATCATCCTGGGCACAAGCGCATCGAATACCAGTCGATCGACGCTCAGGCCTTCGCGAAGTGCACGTTCGCGAGAGCGAAATGCCCGCTCTGACGGGATGCGGATCTCGTCGATGCCGGGTTGACGCGGCGTCGTCTTGATACGTTCAATCAACTGCGTCACCCGCCGGTTGAAAACATCCGCCGTCCCGACGAGGTCGGGCCGCAAGGCGATGAACAGGTAGCCAGAGTCGCTCTCTTGCTCCGAGTCGGACCCGGCGAGCAATCCCGGCGCCTGAATCATCAATGCCAGCCCGAAACCTTTGTAACCGCCGAAAGGCAGCAACGCGCCGCGGCGTGCAAGCGCCGGGACCCTAGTCGGCTCGCCGTCGGGCCCGATTGCCACGCCTTCGCGAAGCAGCTCGCCTAGCCGCTCGCGCAGCATCACTTCGGTCATCATGTAGGCAGAGGTCCCGATGTCGAGTACGATAGGCCCGCGGGACGACGGAACCGCAATCGCTATTGGATTCGTGCCGAGCACCGCCTGACCCCACCCAGCGGAGCCACCAGTCGCGAGCTGGCCGCGGTGTGGATCGCGACGAGGCCAGCATTGGCAATCATCTCGACATAGTAGGCGCTTCGCCCACTCATCCAGGCATCGGTCACCGAAACCAACGCAATCCCATGCGCCGCGGCCTTCTTGATCGTCGCCTCCGACGCGTAAAAGAGCGATAGCATCCCGACATTGTTGCCGCCGTCAAAGGCAACAGAGACGTCAGTCTCGCGCAGCACCTTGATGGGTCGGCGCGGTAGCTTGAAGTGCTCGCTCTCCAGTATGTTGAGGATCTTGGCCAGGCCCGAATATTCATAGCCGCACAACGCGGCATCAACGACGTGATCGGCAATGATGCGCGCCTCACCGTCATCAAATCCGACACCGCGCAGCGCACTCTCCGCCAGTTCGCGTGCCTCGGCCACGCTCAGGTTGATCCGTCCCGGCGCCATGACCTCCTTTAGCCTGACTCCGGCTCGATCCGCATCGCGATGGTCGCAATGGCAATAACCGCGCGATCGCCGCTCTCAGGTCGTCGACATCGACGGTTCATATGAGCATACCTGGTGGCGGGACGCGATCTCCAACAAACCGGTGGCGTCGTCGCTTTCAGTTGCACCTTCCACCGGCACGACGACGTGGTCAAGGTTGCGTTCAATCCGCCACCGCCGTCAGCCAATGCGGCAAATACGGCGCTGCCGGTGAAGTGACCTCGCGAAACCCGTAGCCCAGATTGGAGCGCGCCACGCAATGGGACCGATCTCGCTCAATGGCACCTTCGGGACGTGCCGACTGGATCGAGCAACCGCGTCCGACCTGCCTCTTGGAACTTACGCGAACCAGACGCGGTTTAAGGGTATGAACGTTTCATCAAAATGGCCCGGCAATCGGCTTTTGCTCGCCCTGCCCCCGAGCAATCTCAAGCGACTTATGCCGGAGCTTGAACACATTCGCTGCCGACGCGGGCAAGTTCTCATGAAGGCTGACAGTTCGTTCGACCATATCTTCTTCCCCGATAGCGGGGTCGTTTCCGTACTTGCGGTTTACGCAGACGGCCATGTCATTGAGATGGCAACGATCGGAAGGGAGGGCTGCACGGGTATACAGGCCATCTTCGGTGCCAAAAGTTCCTCGGTCCAGTTACTGGTTCAAATCCCGGGGGGCGCCGCAAGGATGTCACGCGTGGCGTTTACGCGAGCCATGCAATCAATGCCGTCATTCCGAGGTCTCATGTTCGCTTACGTTCAGGCTTTTCTCGAACAGGTCATGGTGTCAGTAGCCTGCAATGGTGCGCACAGCCTCAAGGAGCGGCTGGCGCGTTGGCTGCTGATGATGCGTGACCGCGCTGATGACAATGCGCTGCCGATCACTCAGAACCTGCTCGCCGAAATGCTAGGTGTCCAAAGACCAACCATCACGAACGCCGCCGAGGAGCTAGAACGTGCTGGTTTGATTGAACGCGGCCGACGGCAGGTCACGATTCTCGATCGGCAGGGCCTCACGGAAGCGTCTTGTGAATGCTACCAATTGGTCCGGGAGCGCGTCGCTTTTCACCTTCCCAAGACATATACCTAAAAATCACTTTCGAGCCCTTTCGGTAATATACATTACCGACAACATCTTGAGCAAACTCATAATCCGAACATGGGCTTCCCTCAGCCGGGAGCTGAGAGAAACGCAACGGCCGTGGCCGCAGCGTTCTGTCTTTTACATTCAGGGTCTAAGTCTGCTTAGCGGTAGGCTTCGCAAGGTAACAGGGGGCCGCGCCATGAAGGATTATCAAACCCATTTGGAGAAGCTTCGCGCGGACGCAGCCGAATGCGCCCTGATCAGGGACCTCGCGATGGACCCAGAGAAACGGGAACTATTCGATAGATTGTCTGTGCATCTGATCAGCCTTGCGGCTCAGGTTGAGCAGGCCATGCTCCAACGCAAGGTCCGCGATGGGAGCTAATTTCAAACTGAGACACTACCCAACAGAAGCGGGCATTAACGAGCCGTAAAATTGTAGGCTTGGGTCATGGACCGGGTGACGATCGGGCAAGACTTAGCGATGGTCGAACGGCATGTTACCCTTGGGCTGCTTCACATCGAGCGGCAAGTGCAAATCATTGCGACGCAAAAAACGCCAGTGCCACTTCGCGGCGGAAGCGCAGGCTGCTAGCATTCTGGTGACGTTTGAGGAGATGCAGGTGGAGTATGAAGCCCATCGCGACCGGCTCTGGAGAAAACTGTAGGGAACGAAGTAGGGCGGGGGCGTGTGGCAATGAAGGACTTTCAAGCCTCAATTGAAAAGCTCGGAAGCATGCCGCTGAGGCCGCGCTAATTCGCGATCTGGCGACCCACGTGACCAAGCGCGAAATGTTTGCCCGACTACATCAGCACTCCAATCGGCTCGCCGACGAGGTGGAGCAAGCCATGAACAAGACGAAGTAAGCCCGTCTCAGTTGGCGGCCTCTCTCATTTATAGATGCAACCCATGTCGCCTGTTGGCACGAACCGGACCAAACAGGCTGGTCTGATGATGTCCGTTGATCGTGGCAGACCGGAAGCGGCCAGTTGAGAGGCAAACCGGAGCAATTAACCCAAGGCCGACCTTATCGTTACTGCAAGCAAGGCGTGCCCACATCTCCAAAGTACGGTCCTGTTGAAGCGCGCTTTTGCGGGACGCCGGGCGAGCGTGTGCTATCATGGCGGAGCAACGAGAATGGCGGCAGTAAGATGAAAGGAAAACTGATTACGGTCTTCGTGGGCGTGTTCATCGTGGCTGTGTCATGGGTACCGCTATTGATTGTCGCAGCGCGCGATCGCTATGCGATGCCGGTCGGGCTCGGCCTACTTGCCGCGCTCTGTCAGTGCCGATGGCTGCTTGTTTTGCGTGTTGAGGCGGCCTTCTTGCCGGTCTCGGTTGGTATCATCACGAGGCGGCCGTAACGCACGCCACGTTCGGCAATGATGTGATCGGCGAAATGTTGAACCCCGGCGCCTCTCCCCTTCATGGCCGTTATCTCCATGCAGTTGTCGTCGTCGAGGTGGACGCGGAGCGTCGCCATCGAGAGATCATGGTGACCGTGATAGTTCTTCACCAGGCGCGATTAGCTGCTACAATGATCCCTGCTAGGTTCGGCCTTGCAATTATTTTGATTTTTTCGGCAGGCGCGTTTTTGGTCTAGGCCCAGACCTCTCTGAGGCCTCGGCGTCGTCCCCACGGCACGGCCAATCATTTCTGAATGCCTCGATAGCAAGGGTAATTCCAGGTTCGTTCAATCGATCCGGATTGTTGTCCAGGTACCTCAACAGGACCTTGACACTTTCCAATACGCTGCCTTGAGCCGGGGGGCATGCTCGCACGTCAGCAGGCAGGTTTGGTGAAAAGAGCATCGCGGTCTCGATCATTCCCTCGCACGAGCCGGCCGATCGTGCCTCGCCGTTATCGTGGAACGAGCCCTCAGTAAGTAGCTGGCAATATCGCTGCGCATCCGCTCCTGTATCGACAACTGTGCCGCGTGCATCTCCGATGACCGAAAATGCCAGGCTCGTAACAATGATATAGACCCGCATTATCGTTCTCCGGATAGGTGGTGGCATGCAAGAGCCCGCAGGACCACGGCGCACTCCGCTCACCAGAAGCGCGTTTCTATATAGAACCATAACAATTTGCCATGCCTCTACATAGCAATTGCGCTGTGGCCCTGCCGCAGTTGCGGTCTCTGCTCCTCGCCGGCCTCGCTGGTGGTTCGTACTTAAAAAGGGCGCAGCTCAACATTTGCGGGCCAGCAGCGGGCTGTCGCGGCCGATTCGCGAACCGTTCAGGGCAGTATCTGACAGCTTGCCGTGATCGATCGCACGTCCGCCAAGCTCCTAAAGCATGGTGCTGCTAATGGTGTAATGGCCTTTCGCATTCCTCGAGAGGCGCGGTAAATACGTACTGCTGGAAATCGCTCGGGCATTCCAGTCGGCGCCAGATTCGTTCAGGATCTCCACCTGCACGCTGATGCGATTTGCGAGCCGCCCTGGCGAGTTTGTGAGCAGCACGCTGCCCGCCGTAGTCGATATGGTGTCGCCAAAGATCACGCGCTTCCGGACTTCCGGCGGCGGGTCAAAGTTCTCGATGCCATTTGCGCTGATGGCGGGCCAGGTCGGGACACTTTGTCGTCCGCACGGGAATCGAAACGCTGGTGCGTAGGCAGGGCGGTTATGCGCTATCGACGGAATTTGCGACGATCAAGTTGGTTGATGGTCCGCATAAAAAAGATGTTGGACATCTGCATCAGCAACATCGCGAAGGCGAAAAACACAAGCAGCCCGTCGGTGATGGCCGAATTTGGAAGGCGGCCGTCTTCATATATGCGCGCGGTGCGAATGCTCGCCTTCAGTAAAATGAGTCGCAGCCCAGCAGCACCGTACTCTCAAAGGTCATGAACACCGTCACGAAATGCGCCGGTTTTTTCGAAAGGTAACAGCCGCAATTTTAGCGCGTTCGTGGGCGTCGAGATCGAGAGCCTTGGTTGTACCCATTGCGCAATACCCCTCGTTTTGGAGCGTCCACGTGACAGCGCTATCAATTAGGTTTCTAGCGCCCTAGTACTCGCCGGACGCACAGCACTTTTATTTCGTTAACCCGACGTTGTTGCTCAGCGCTCGGAGTACCAACGGAGCCGAGCGACTGGTTACCAAAATACGCTTCCATTTCTGAGGCACTGCAGTTGCAAACTTGCGAGCAGACGTCTGCTGATAAGCCACCATGCTGCGTGCAACCACTTCTACACACTGAGAGAAATTGGGCTCGCCACTCCGCGGCCGAAGCGGTTGTTGCAATATTGATTGCGGCTGTTGTCAGAACTACGAGGAATGCGCGCATCTCTTCCCCTTTCTATTTTTTGCCGAAGTGCCGCTCCAATTCGGCGCACCGCCTGGCTGCGGCGCATGAGCGACCTAAGCCAGATCCGCCGCACCCGAGTTGGAGAACCACCACAGGCTCGGGTGATCGCTGCTCGGACCTAGTTTTGTGGGCCACTAAGACGGCCGTTTCCACCGAACCAAACGAAATAAGGCATTTTCCGCCCCTTAGCCGAAACCGTTGGGCCATCCGCGGTCGATGACGCAGATTGCTAAGGCTCCTCGAAGATTGATAACGAGACCAAAAAAATAGTTTCAAGAAGAATCAAGTGTCCGCCGATGACACATTATCCGCCGATTCAACGAAGAGACCTCGGCATTTGCCAACGGCAGCTCAGGATTGTCGCCAGTCGTGGTTGCCTCAAGGATAGTCATGAAAACATCCTGTTCGGTATGTGGGTCGAGGCGCCTAGAGTTGCCGGCCGGAGGCCGCAAAGTCTTAAATCCAGGACCGAAATGTTTTCCGAAATTACGGGGGCGCCATACCGCCTTCTCAAATGGTATCGGCGCCGTGGTCACTTTTTTTGTGCTCAGCGTTTTTGTCGTTTTGCATGCGTCAAGCCGAAGCTTCGCGGCATAGCAGCTACGCTTAGCCCGTCAACGTATACAATCCATTGATGGCCAATTTCCTTGACTGTATATTCTGTCATTGCGTAAAGCCGTCACCGTTTCACGATGGTGTCGGGCTATAGCCGACACCCTGAAAGCGCGACATGACCGAAGCCAAAACCACGGCGACTACTCTGACAGCTACGTTGCGTTTACAGACATCCTTGGGTTTAGCGACATCGTCCGTCACACTCAGTGCAGCCATTGGGCCAAGCGGCGCAACTCGTTGGTGTCTTGGATCGTATCGCACAGCTTTGGTATAACCAAGCGCCGAAGCGCACGGAAAGCCGACAATTGTTCGGCAAGATCGTCGTTGGTTTCTAAATGCAACGTTTGCTACTTCGTGCCCGGGCAAGACTTCGCGACGCGACCAAGCCGCTCGGCCAAGCCGCAGTGGGTGCGTTGACGATCGGAATCCTACGTATCGCCCGCTATTTCGATCCAATCAAGACCGCCAACCTGTTCGGCCGGATCGCTCGCTCGATCGGGCCGATGATGCGGGAGCAAAAGATCGGCCGCGCCAATCTGACCGCCGCATTTCCGGAGAAATCGCCTGCAGAGATCGAGGCCATTCTCGCAGGCGTCTGGGATAATGTCGGTCGCCTCGGCGCCGAATTCGCGCATCTCGATCATATTTGGGAGCACGATGCCACGCGCCCCGAGGATAGCCGGATCGAAATCGAGGCGCGCTCCTACGAATTGTTTACGCAGCTGCGGCTCGACGGGAAACCGGCGTTGATCTTTGCAAGCCATCTCGCCAACTGGGAACTTCCCGCGTTAGCGGCGGTCGCGCACGGGCTGGACGCCGCGATCCTGTATCGCCGGCCCAACATCGCGTCGGCCGACCGCGTCATCCAGGATATGCGCGCCGTAAAAATGGGCACGCTGATTCCAGCTGGCCGTGACGCACCGCTAAGGCTTGCGGAGGCCCTGAAGAACGGTCAGCACGTCGGGATGCTGGTCGACCAGTATTTGACCAACGGCGTCGAGGTTACTTTCTTCGGCCGCAAGACCAGGGCCAATCCGATGCTGGCCCGGCTGCTGCGGCAGATCGAGTGCCCGGTTCATGGCGTACGCATCATCCGCCTGCCCGGACACCGCTTTCGTGCCGAACTGTCCGAAGAAGTGAAGCCGGTCCGCGACACCGCCGGGCAAATCGACATTCAGGGAACGATGCAGACGGTCACGTCAGTGATCGAGGGCTGGATCCGCGAATATCCCGATCAGTGGCTGTGGCTACACCGCCGCTGGCGGTAAATGCTCCGAATCGTGGCCGGGATGGACGAAGCGATATCTGCGAACGAACGCGACGCTTAACGTTCGCAATGTCATCATCCGCGAATGCGCATGATCCAGTATTCCGCGACATCAGTGATTAATCACCGGCCTCGTTCAGCGTGATCAACTTGGAAAGCCGCAGCCTCGCGAAAGCCTGGGAAATAGTGAAACACCGGATGGGACATGAGAAAGTGGGAATGCGGATACCACTCTCCCGGCGCTACCTGACCAAACCTTGCGTTTTGGGCATTTTTTGCCAGATAGCAGACCGCCTGAGCTGCCGATAGAGCAGTGGAACAGTCCCAGGGATAGTGCGACACGCAGAAGGAATGATCCTTCCCAGGTGATTCGACTAGGCGGCTGTCGGAGGCATGACGGACCCGGCCGTCCATCCAATAGTATCATTATGAATTCACGGGCTCATTCCACCGGTTATTATTGCCCGCGGCCTTTACCGGACGAGGACGAGCAGACGGCTCCAAGTCCCTCGCCGGATGCACACCGTCCAGTTCGGCAATGCGGCGGTCAATCTCACTGATCACGCGCTTCGAGAACGGCCCGAGGTGCAGGTACAGCGCCATCTGCATCACGATGTAACGCAGCGCGCCTGGATTGGTTTTGGCGACTTCGACGAAGGTCTTCCAGAACGGCTCGCGGGCCTCCGGCAGGGTCCGCATGATCTTGTGTACGCTGTCGATGCCGCCAAGCCTCTTACGCACGTCGCCATCTGGCAGGTCGCGGCAGCGGTCGGAACGGTCGAGCATGACGGCGAGCCGTGACAGCCGTCCCGCGTATGCCGTCGGGCAGAACACCTGCCCGAGCACGGCCTTGTAATCCACAAGGATGTCACGAAGCGGACGCTTGGTGTCGAAATTGCAGCCGAGCGTGCATTGGTCGCCCGCCTGCTCGACCTTCATGAGGTCATGGCCTTTGTGCAGGCGGCCTTCCTTGGCTAGTCGCCGCGTCAGCTGTGTGCCAGGCAGCGCATAGAGTAGTCCAACCATGCAGACTGGAATGTTCGTCTCCTCGATGAAGTCGATCATCGCCTGTCCCATTGAAACTTTCTCGGTATCGAACCCGACGATGAAGCCTGCCGTGATGAACATGCCGTAGCCGTAAATCTTATGGATGCACTCCGCGATGTTGCGCCTGGTGTTCTGCTTTTTCTTCATCTGCACGAGCGTCTCTGGATCCGGGCTCTCGATGCCGACGAAAATCGCGAAGAAATTTGCGTCCTTCATCGCCTGCAACAGATCGTCGTCGTCCGCGATATTGATCGAGGCTTCGGTCGAGAACTCGAACGGGTAGTCGTGCTCTTCTAGCCAGGCTTTGAGCCGCGGCAGTAGCGTACGGAGATTCTTCTTGTTGCCGATGAAATTGTCATCGACGAAATCGATATGTCCGCGATAACCGTGGTCGTAGAGCGCTTGCAGCTCGGCGAGAATCTGATCATTGGTCTTGGTGCGCGGCACGCGACCATACAGCTCGATAATATCGCAGAACTCGCAGGTGAATGGGCAGCCACGCGAATATTGCAGGCCGATGAAGAGATAGTGATCGAACTTAATCAGATCGTAGCGGGGCATCGGGCTTAGCGTGACGTCGACCTTGAATTTCTCGGCGGTGAACACGCCCTTGCGCTCGCCCCTTTCCCAGGCCGCGATGAAGTGCTCGATGATTTGCTCGGCCTCCCCGATCACCTGGAAGTCCGCGTCCGCGTAAAGATGCGGGCTGGAGGAGACATCAGGTCCACCGACACATACTGGCTTGCCGTGCAGGTGAGCGAGATCGATCAGGTAGACGAAATCAGGCTGCTGGTTGAGCATACCGCCGATCATCACGAGATCGGCCCAGTCGAGATCCGCGTCGGTCAAAGGCTCCGTGTTACGGTTGATGAGACGGATGTCCCAATGCTTCGGCAGCATGGCGGCGACCGTGATCAGGCCGAGTGGCGCGGCCGGATACTTCGCGCCGACCAGTTCGCAGGCTTCTGTATAGTTCCAGAACGAGTTCGGAATGAACTTCGGATAGACCATTAGGACGCGACAGCGGATCGTCATGTGACCCCCCGGAGGTTTGGCGGCAGAGTGTCACGCAGTTTGTCGGGACTCAAGGCCTCTTCGAGTAAACAAGACAAGGTCGACTGTCGCAATCGATGGGTACCCAGTTTGCCAATCGCAGACTTTATCGCCGCTCTCACGTGCCGCCATTCCTGCAGCGTGCGACCACGGGGACGCCGAGGGGCGACGATTTCAATGATTGAATGAGCTGCCTCCAAACGGGCATGGGAATGGATGAGTGCGCTCTCTCTTAGACATCGCGCCACGCTACTATGAGAAGGGGTTCGACGCGAGCGTTCCATGGGACGACTTCGGTGCCGTGTGCGCGCTTGTGGAAGCAGGTTTCCGCCTTCGCCGGCCGATCGTCTGATGCAGTGGCCTCAAATTGCGTTCAGCTTCGCGAAGCCGCCGGGCTCGCTCGGCGGTTTTCGTTCGCCGGCCTCTCCAATCGCCACTCTACTACTGCAATCGTCATCATTTCGAGGGAGAGTGAGACAGTGAAGCGGCTGCTAGCGGTTTGAATTCCTCTTCATGGTGATCCTTTCGCGCGAAGAGGCAAAAGCTAGCGATCGGAATCCAGTTGTACTGTCTGGCGCCCACCGTTTAGCGCTTTAAGTTGGTTTACGTATTCCTCGGGCTTTATCAAATGGAATGGAACCTTCAGGCCCATAAAACTCGCTATGCGACCAATGAAGGCAGTGCAGTTGGTTGTTTCCGCATTCCATATCGGCGAGGTCGCCTGAAGATGTTTGATATAA